>MTLC01000850.1_pt1 | contig 10692 bp, 10 predicted proteins | sample 1982451 | NCBI WGS metagenome assembly MTLC01 (sample SAMN05710165, study PRJNA340218) | biofilm metagenome | isolation source: sample SPH anode biofilm adapted to +100 mV | place: USA | collected 2012-02-03 | reverse complement strand
CTTTTGCATGGAGCGGATGACGGGAATCGAACCCGCACTGTCAGCTTGGGAATGTAACCCATGCCGGTGGCTAGGGGAAACACAACCTTGGCAACGTGGCCGTTACGCTCGCAACGATGGCTAACGTGGGAACTCAGGTAACAATTCGAGGTAACACGGTTCCCGCCGTGCGTAGAAATCGAACAGCGTCCCGCCGAGCCCTTGGACCACCCGCTGCGCGGGCTCGAGGACGGGTCAAGGGACCCGGCTCACGCGATGCACCCTCGCCGGCACCGAGGCGCGCACTGCGACGGTATTGTCAGCATCGACGTGTCTTGCTGGCCGTCCGGCGCAGGGTGATGGCTCGGGGATTGTGACTGTGCCGTACCAGCAGATCCGTCCGGGGTCCTTCTCCAGGTTCCCGCCTCGTCGGTGATCAACCAGCATTCGCTGCACTTCCCTCTGCTAAGAAGCGGTAAGCCCCCTGCTTCGGTCCGATTCCCAAGTACCAGTCCCTGTCCTCACCAGGTTGAAGGTTCCTGGCGCACAGTCGCAGGGTTTGGTCGCCGCGTCGGAGACCATTGGTACCTCGATCTCCCCGATCGCTCTCCGGATCGACCTCGAAGAGGCTGCCCCTGGCCCTGCCGCCCCGCGAAAGGCACAACTCTCGGTGGACCGAGGATGAGGTAGCGAAGATCAAGCAGGTTGTTGCTGAGGGAGCCGAACACGTCCGGCACTCTCGACGCTTCCGCGGTGTGCGAGGGTAGCCTTTCGGCTGGCCGTCGGGTGCCTGACGCCGAGCAGGTCGCAAGAGCTTCAGCCTCCGAACCGGCGGTTGGCGTCCAGAGTCGCGCGGAGTCGCGCGATGACAACGTCGATCTCGCCGTCCAGAAGGGGCTGGGGGTTGATGAGCAGCTGATCGCCGCGGCAGAGGACCAGCACGGCCGGCTCTCCCGACGCGAGTTGCGCTGCGATCCCGGCGGCGTCTGACTTCAGCACGTCGGACCTCGGCGTGAGGATTGCGAGCGGCATCGGCTGTCCCGCTTCGCTGGGAAAGCCTCGGCTGACCTGGACGGCCGGATCTCCTCTGAACGCCGCTATCACGAGTTCTGCTTGGCGCTCGTAGCTGGCCAGGAGCGCGTCCTCATCCAGCTCCATGTATCGCTTCACGGCTGCCGTGAGACCAGCGATCTCCTCCTTGCCGACCTTCATCGGGCGCCCGAGACCCGGGTGGGGACTGGCGATCGAACGCACCCGCTCGATGAGCTTGCGGCGGCCCACAATCAAGCCGCTGCTCTGGGGTCCGCGAAGGCCCTTGCCACCACTGAAGATGACCAAATCAGCCCCAGCCTTGGTGAGTCGCCACAGGTTGTCCTTGCTGGGGAGTTGAGCAGCGGCGTCCACAAGCAACGGGATCCGGTGCGCTCGGGCGATCTGCACCTGAGCGTGGAGGGAGGGGAGACTTGATACGTGTTGGTCGAAGTAGAAGAGGAAGATCGCGGCGGTCTTCTCAGTGATTGCCTGCTCGAGCTGCTCTGCGGTGCCACCGCCCTCGTTACCGTAGGTGACGAGCCTTCCACCTGCCAACCGGATCGCGTAGTCGTACTCCACGCGCCCTGCCTGGGCGATGACGACCTCGTTGTGGGGAGCCTCAGCGAATGGGAGTTGCTCCCTCAGCCGCTCGTCGTCGCCGGCCAGGACGGCGGCGGTCGCGAGTAGGATTCCTGACGTTGCCCCGTTCGAGATGAAGGCTGCCTCGTTGTGGGTGAGGTCGGCTATGTAGTTCCCCGCCTTCTCCTGAAGTTCGACGATGTCCACATAGGACTTGGAGGCTTCGGTCATGGCCTCGGCCACTTCCTCAGGCATGACCGAACCGCCGAACAAGGTCAGCGTAGCGGCAGCATTGATGTACCGCCTAACCCCCAGTTGGTCGTAGAGGCTCATCCCTGTCTCCCATCAGTCCCACCGAGTCCCAGTCGTGCGTTCTCGCGGCGTGAACGGCCAACTCGCTTGCCCCGCCCAGATCGAGCGCCGCGGCCAGTGCTCCAGCGACCGGTGGAAGGTCCAGCACCTGGACCTGTGCCCGCGGCGCCAGCCGTTCCAGTCGCTCGAAGATCGTGCTGAGCAGCAGAGGATCACGACTGCGGATGACTCCGCCGCCGAGAATGACCGGGGTCGCTTCCCGGATCCGGCCGAGGCGTTGAAGCACCGCTTCCACCCAGACCGCCACTTCGATGCCCTGCCTGACGATCAGGCTCTTCGCCTCCGGATCGCCCGTCCTCGCCAGGGCCATCACTAGAGGGCTGAGCTCAAAGAGTCGCTCGCGTGCGACTGAGCCCTTGTGAATGGCCACGGCAAGGTCGTGGGCGCTGGTCAGCCCGAAGTGCGCCGGGAGGGCGTGTGAGAGTTCGGTGGCCGCACCGCGACCGTCCTCCGCCCGCACGGCAGTGCCGACTGCTGCGACAGCGAGGCCCATGCCGCCGCCCCAGTCTCCAGAGATGGCACCCAGCGAGAGGAAGCGTTCCGTCCTCCCGTCGGGCCCCACGCCGATGGCGTTGATGCCGGCGCCGAGCACGACCCCGACACCCCAGCCCGTGTCGGTGCCGGCACGCAGTATCGCCAGCGTGTCATTGCCTACGGTGAGTCGCTCCGCAATGCGGTAGGGGGCCAGTGCCGCGGAGAGCGCATCCTCCTCTTCGGGCAGGTCCACGTTGGCGAGATACAGCGCAGCGGAAGCCAGCGGGCCAGCCAGGCCGACCTGAGCTTGAGCCGCGCGCACCAGTTGGGCAAGGTTACCGGCGACAGTGTCTGGGGCATGGATGGGCGAAGCGTTGCCGGGCCCGCGCACCCTTCCCAAGATGTTTCCGGTCAGGTCCGCAATGGCGACGTCGGTCTTCGAGTTTCCGCCGTCCACGCCCAGGACGAACTCAGGAGTGTGCACAGCAACTCTCGGGGAAGAAGGCCGGAAGGTATCGCCGGTTGGCGGGTGCCATGACATCGAACACGGAGTCCGCTGCCTTCCACTGTCGGACCAGCGGGTTGGCGACCAGAGCTCGCTTCGCTACCTGGCGATCCCCGCTCCTGGCGGCGTCGATGGTCAGAACCTCGTAGCTCGTCACCGCCTGGACCAGTCCAAGCATCTCCGGGGCGAGCGGCCGAACCGTAACTGGGTGTGCTCCGAGCATGTCGACGGTGGCCGGGATCTCGACGACGGCCTCGCCAGGGAGCCCCGGGAGGGTCCCGTTGTTGCGCGTGTTCACGTAGTGACTGGCGCCATCACCGGTCAGCAGGCTTGTAGCCAGCGCGGCCGCGGCGGTGCTGTAGTAGGCGCCGCCGCGCTGTTCGAGGAGGTCTGGCTTACGGTCAAGCGTTGGGTCGCGGTACATCTCGAGGAGATCGTGTTCGATCTGCATGACCTCAACGGCTCGGTGCGAGCCGGCACGCTGTGTTGCCAGCACCTTGTCGGTCGCGTAGAAGTAGTTCAGGTAGTACGACGGGATAGCGTTCAGGCTCTGGACGCACTCGTAAGGGAAGTCGTAATGGGAGCCGATGAACTCGGCAGCATCAGGTGCGTTGAGGAGTTCGGGCAGACGCTCCTGCCCGTCAACAGTGACTCCTCGGATCCAGGTGAGGTGATTGAGCCCGGCATGGTCGAGCCTGACCTGTTCAGGGTCTACGCCGAAACGCGCGGCAAACCTCCGCTGGAAACCGATGGCCACGTTGCACAAGCCCATGGCCTTGTGTCCAGCATCAAGAAGGGCGCGCGTGTTGATGCCAACCGGGTTGGTGAAGTCAATGATCCAGCAGTCCGGTCCCGCTAGCTCACGCACGCGGTCGGCGATGTCGAGCACAACGGGCACGGTTCTGAGCGCCTTGAAGAAGCCGCCAGGGCCGGTCGTCTCCTGCCCGATGAGTCCGAACTGGTTCGGCAGGGTCTCGTCGGTGAGTCGGGCCGCTTGTCCGCCCACCCTGAGTTGGATGAGGACGGCGGAGGCTCCGCGGACGGAATCGTCGAGATCCGTCGAGAGGGTGAGCTTGCCCCGGAAGTCCATGCGCCTCAGAATCCGCTGGGCAAGGCCGCCCACCACGGCGAGCCGATTGGCGTCGATGTCGTAGAGGACGAGTTCATCGAGGAGCAGTTGGGTGCGAACCGCGAACCCTTCGACGAGTTCGGGGGTGTATGTGCTGCCGCCGCCGATGACGGTGATCTTCATGGTGCCTTTCCTAACCTTTTACTCCAGTGATGCTGATGCCCTCAACGAAAGCCTTCTGCGAGAAGAAGAAGATCACGATTACGGGGATGGCGAACATCAACGCGGCCGCCATCTGCATTTGCTGCGCCTGCTCATGGGCGCTCTTCGCCAGCTGGCTGAGCGCGACAGCGAGTGTCTGGTTGTTATTGTTGTCGCCCGTGTAGAGGAGTGGGTTATAGAAATCATTCCACGCCCACAGGAAGGAGAACAGGCCGATGGCCGCTATGCCGGGCTTTGCGATCGGAACGATCACCCGCATCATGATTCCAAACTCGCCAGAGCCGTCGATGCGCGCCGCCTCCGAGAGTTCCTGAGGGATCGTCATGAAGAATTGACGAAGGAGGAAGATGGAGTACGCATCACCGAAGAAGGTGGGCACGATCAATGGGGCGAGAGAGCCGATCCACCCCAGGTTGGAGTACATCACATAGAGCGGCAGGCTTGTGACTTGAGCCGGGACCATCATCGTCGCCAGCACGATGACAAAGACCCACTCACGCGCGCGCCATCGAAGCCGAGCCAGCGCATACGCCACTGGGACAGACGACAGGATCACACCAACACACGCCAACACCGCATATAGCACGGAATTGCCGAAGTTGCGCCAGAAGGGCATGGCCTGAAGAACATCACCGAAGTTCGACCACACCCACGGCCGTGGCCACAGGGCACCGGTGCCTGCCTGGCCCTGGGTCATGAAAGCGGTCAGGAAAATGATGGCGAACGGAGCCAAGAACGCCACCGCCAGCGCGATCGCGATGGAATGTTCCGCCACGCTGATCAACAAGCGTCGACGCCTGCGCTGCCGGGTATGGCCGGTCGTGACGTCGAGTGCCGCAACACTCATTCGTTGCTCCCCGAGTAGTAAACCAAACGCCGCTGAGCCCTGATGAAGACCAGCGTGACGACGAAGATGACCAGGAACAGCAGCCAGGCCATGGCGGAGGCCACGCCCGTCTTGAAGTAGTTGAAGCCCTGTTCGTAGATGCCCGTGGTGTAGAAGTAGAGCGAATCCTGCGGATAGCCCAGAAGATGCGATGACCACACGGTTGCGGAGTTGGACGCCCCGGACACGACGAATGCCTCAGTGAAGTACTGGAAGGTGTAGATGACGCCGGTCAGCACTGAGAAGAAGATCACCGGGCTGATCGACGGGAGGGTTACGTGCCAGAACTTCTGCCAGCCATTCGCTCCGTCCAGGTCCGCGGCCTCGTAGAGTTGCACGGGCACGTCGAGCAAGGACGCCGAGAAGATCACCATCGTGTTTCCCACCATCCACAGCCGCATCAGGACCAGGCTCGGCTTGGCCCATGCCGGATCGCCGAACCACTGGGGCTCCGGCAGTCCGATCGCGGACAGGAGGGCGTTGACCGACCCGGCAGGGTTCAGCATCACGAGGAAGGCGAGCGCTCCGGCCACCACTGGCATCATGGCCGGCAGGTAGTACAACGTCCGGTAGATCTTCGCTCCGTGCTTCATGCGGGTGACGATCCACCCGACGAACAGCGCCCAGATCGTCTGGCACGGCACCATGACCACGACCATCCACATCGTGTTGCCGACAGCCACCCAGAATCGACTTGCGTTGGGCCCGACGAAGAGGTTGGTGTAGTTCTGGAAACCGACCCAGCTCACGCGCCTGAGTGACCCTGCCTGAAAGTTCGTGAACGAGTACACCATGGTGGTCAGGACCGGGTACAGAGTGAACACCGAGAACCCGATGACAAACGGCGACATGAAGGCCAGGACCACCCACCAGCGGGCGCGGATCCCGCGGTGCCGGTGAGGGCGGGTGGCCCGGATCGCCGGGCCACCCTCCACAGTGGACTGCTGGGACATCAGCCCATGGCCTGGGCGTTCAGATCATCGATCTGCTTGGCTACCTGGGAGAGGCTGGCAGGGAGGTCGGAAACCTTGCCCTGCCCCCACTGCTCGACGAACTTGTCCCAGGTGTTGAGGTCTTCAGCACCGGCGGGCGTGAGCGTCTTGTAGTAGGAGTTCGGGTTCTTCGCGATGGTGATGAAGGTCTGCCACTTCGGGTTGGACGCCTCACTCCACGCCGCGAGGGAGTCGAATGTGGTCGGAATGTTCGACATTGCGCTGGCGAAGGTGGTCAGGAACTCGGTGTCAGTAGTGAGTTGCTGTGCAGCCAGGAATGCGGCTTCCTGCTGCTTCGAGCCCGACGGAATGAGCACGACCGTGCCCTGCACGTTCCCGGCACCATAGATCTCGGCGCGCGAGTCCGGCACTGCCATTGGGATGACGCCGTAGTCGAGATTCGGTGCGTTGGCGGCGAGTTCGCCGATGTGCCACTCGCCGTCGAACTCGATGGCCGACTTGCCGGAACTGAAGGGGTTCTGAGCATCGTCGGTGTGCGCCGAGTACGTGGAAACGAACTTCTGGACCTGATCGGCCCCGAAGTACTCAAGCATCGACTTCTGCCAGTTCAAGAGCTCGGCCCATGCAGGATTCGATCCGAAGGTTGCCTTCCCGGACTCATCGTAGAACGGCGCACCGGTCGCTCCGCCCACGAAGATGTTGTAGTGGGACCCGTAATCGACGCGGGGCGGAGTCATGCCCCACTGGGTGATCTTGCCGTTGCTGTCGCGCTTCGTCAGCTTCTTCACGGCAGCGGTCAGCTCGCTGAGGGTCTTCGGAAGCTGGGTGATGCCAGCCTCGGCGAACATCGCCTTGTTGTAGTACAGGCCGGCGGAGTCGACCAGCAGGGGAAGCGCGCACTGCTTGCCCTCGAACTGGGTGTAGGGCATGACCGCACTCGGAAATGTCTTGACGACGTCCAGCCCCGCGCTCTTGATCAGGGGGTTCATGTCGATGATGGTGCCGTCGTAGCAGAACTTCGCGACGTTGTCCGGTGCAGGCGTGACGAACACATCTGGCGGATTATTCGCTGTGACGGCCTGCGCGAAGGCTGTGTCGTCCTTGGCAGTCACCAAGTTCACGTGCAGCCAGGGGAACTTCGACTGGAGTCGATCTACCGAACCCTGGATTGCCTTGACCTCGGTGGGCAGCTTGTTGAAGACCCACACCGAGATCGTCGTGTCCGGGTGGTCTGCAGCGTTCGTGATCGCTTGCGTCGCCTGGGATTGAGGGGCTCCGCCCCCACTGGTGCAACCACCCAGGCTCAACGCGCTGGCCAGCACCAACGCGACTCCGGCCCCCAGGGTCCTTCTTGCCAACATGGCCTACTCCTTCGTATGCAGCGGGACAGCGAGATGCTAGCGCCGAACTTTACTAAAAGTCTACACTTCTTACAAAGATTCGATGTAGTCTGTTTGTTGTGAAGACACTGGAGCCGCAAATCGACCCCGGCGACCCCGCCACGCACGCCTTGGCGCATCACGGCACATTCGAGAGCATCGAGGAGGCGCTCGCCGTCCTGCAGCCCGTGATGCGCGGCATCGCCGCAGCCGTGGGCAAGCACTGCGAAGTCGTCCTGCACGATCTCAGGTCCTCGCCGGACCTGGGTCACACGATCGTCGCGATCGAGAACGGGCACGTGAGCGGACGCAGCGTCGGCGGTCCGTCGACGAACCTGGGTCTGGATCTTCTGAACGATGAAGCGTCCGATCATGACGACTTCGGATACCGCGGGCGCACCGCGGACGGCCGGGAGCTGCACAGTTCGTCGATCTACTACCACAACGCAGCCGGCCACCTGATTGTCGCGCTGTGCATAAACGTCGATCTCACGCCCTTTCAGATGGCCGGGTCGGCGATCGCATCGCTGCTCCCGCAAACGGGGCAGGCTCCCAAGGAGCTCGTCACCCCGGACATCTCAAGCACGCTCGACGAGATGATCAACGACGCGATCGCGGCGAGCGGAAAGGCTGTGCCCGCCATGGACAAGACCGACCGCGTCGAGTTGATGCGCGCCCTCGATGCGCGTGGCGCGTTCCGGATCAAACGGTCGGTCGATTCGGTGGCACTCCGGCTCGGCATCTCCAGAGTTACTGGTTATGGCTACCTTCACGAGATCCGGCATGAGTAGCTCCTCCTCTCCCCCGACGACGTGTCGCGGCGTGACTCACCCGCCATCTCAGTCCGGGCGTCACTTCAGCCTGGCCAGCCCGCGCAGCCCTCGCGGCTCAACCCGCGACGACTCGCCTCGCCAAGCACTGGTGTTACCTCTGGCTGCACGGGCATCCAGGGGCGAGGAGCCGGCGTGATCGGACCGTCGGATGGGGAGCTGCGTGGATCAGCCTCGATGAGCGCGGCGCTCGGGCCAGAAACCAAAGGGCTACGGATGTCACACGCACGCAGCCTGGCCGGGTTGAGGGCCGAACTGGCTGCTGTCCCGCGTCGCGTCGACGACCCGCTGTTCAGTTGGCCGTTGCTCACGCTCGACGACGACGCCCTCGATCACAACGTCGCAGCGATGGCATCAGCGTGCAGAGCGTTTGGGGTTTGGCATGCACCGCACGTGAAAGCGATGATGTCTGGCGATCTGTGGCGCCGCCAATCCGCCGCGGGAGCCTGGGCGGCGACCGTGGCCATGCCCCACCAGCTGAGAGCGGCACGCCGCTGGGGTGTTCGCCGGGTCCTCCTCGCGAACGAGATGGCCGATGCTCGGGATGCGCTCTGGCTTGCCGAGGAGGTCCTAAGCGATCCGGACTTCGAGGTATGGCTGGAGGTGGACTCGGCCCGGGGTGTGACCCTCCTGGCCGACGCCCTTGCCAGTGAGGACGCGGCGGTTCGCGCGCGGGTGCATCCTCTCGTTGAAGTTGGCGTGCCCAGCGGTCGGTCTGGCACACGAACGGCCAGCCAGGCGCTGGCGCTGGCACGCCAGCTAACTCATTCCGGACTTGCCGTCGACGGTGTCATCGGCTACGAAGGGCCAGTCGCCCACGGCACCAGTGTGGCTGACCTGTCTCGCGTCCAAACGTGGCTTCAGGCGCTCATCGCGATCGCGAACGAGCTGTCGGGGCTGCGTCCGCGTGCGGACACCCCGCTCGGCCAGCATCCCTTCGTCGTGAGCGTTGGCGGATCGTCGTATCTCGATGTTGTGCTGCCGGGATTAGCCGACTTGTCGGCCCGGGGCCACCAAGGTGTCGTGCGCGCGGGCGCCTACGTCACCCACGACCACGGTCACTACGCCGAGTTGGATCCGTGGTCAAGGCTCCCCGGGCGTCTAAGCCTGCAGCCTGCCATCACCATATGGGGCCAAGTGCTGAGCTCACCAGAACCCGGACTCGCGCTCCTCGGCGCCGGCCGCCGCGACCTGCCTTTCGACTGCGGCCTACCAGTGCCGCTGTGGTGGAGACGTCCGTCAGATCGAGGGCGTCTCGGTGCGTCGACTCCCTTCGAATCGCCGTGCCAACTCACGAAGCTGGACGACCAGCATGCATACCTTGCGCTGGACCCCGAGGAGCCGCTGCGCGTCGGTGACATCGTCGGACTCGGCATCTCGCATCCGTGTTCTGCCATGGACCGGTGGCGGGTCGCCGCGGTCACGCGTGGCGATTACGTCATCGACCTCCTCGCGCTTGACTTCTAGACCACCTCCAACAGAAGGGCCCTCATGCACATCCGCAACGTCGAGATCCGTACGCCCCATGCGCCAGCACCTGCGCCGGTCTTCAGCCAAGGCATACGGCGAGGGGCGCTACTCCAGGTCAGCGGGCAAGGACCTCAGGACCCCGAGACGGGTGAGTACCTGTTCCCGGGCGATGTGAAGCGACAAACGACACGCGTTCTGGAGAACATCCTCGCCGTGCTGGAGGCCGGTGGCTGCAGGTTCGAGAACGTGATCATGATGCGGGTGTTCCTGGCACGCCAACAGGACTTCGGCAGCATGAATGAGGCGTACGGCCAGTTCCTCGAAGCGCACTGCGCCGGAGCCGTGCCATGTCGAACCACGCTTGTCGTAGGGCTTCCGCGGGACGACTTCCTCATCGAGATGGATGCCTTGGCAGTCCAGGACACCGTGGACTGACAGTCCAGTCGGCCTACCCAGCCCGCTCGGGCGTTTCCCCCGTCGGCCAGGCTGATCACCCCTGCGGCGGTAGCCATGGGCGTGTCCCCCAGTTGTTGTTCATAAGCAAGCGCGCCGTTAGCTGCCCCAGCTCGACACAGTCGGCCAAGTCGGCCCGCTGGATAACGCAGGATGCGACCGAGTCGCCGCCATCGACTCGGACCGGGGCGCTCTGAACCGCCGGCGTGTCCGGAGACTCGCTAGTTGGTCTCCTCATCGGCTACGGTCCGGTCGTTTCGAGGTGCCCATCACTCGCCCGCCGCATCCGGCCAGTACACCGGACCGGAAAGGGGCGCGCTCCCCCAGGAGCAGCTAGGCGACATCAAAGCTTCAGTTTTCGAGCTGATGTTCCGCCGGGCTCAAGACAGGCACCGTCGAGAGTGTCCAGCGTAGCCAGACGGTACTTGCGCTGCTCGACGCCGCCCGGCCGAAGTGACCGTGTTACCTCGAATGTGACCTTGCCAGGTG
>MTLC01000551.1_pt1 | contig 10697 bp, 8 predicted proteins | sample 1982451 | NCBI WGS metagenome assembly MTLC01 (sample SAMN05710165, study PRJNA340218) | biofilm metagenome | isolation source: sample SPH anode biofilm adapted to +100 mV | place: USA | collected 2012-02-03 | reverse complement strand
TTTTAAGTTACGGCGGCAGTTCGCTGATCATCACGCTCTGCGCGGTCGGCGTGCTCCTTAACGTTTCAACCAGGACCAGGGGGGCGGTATGAGGCTGATCATTGCGGGCGGCGGCACCGGGGGGCATCTCTTCCCGGGGATAGCGGTGGCCGAGGAATTCCTCTCCCGCAGCCCCGAGAACGAGGTCCTTTTCGTCGGCACCGAGCGCGGCATCGAGGCGCGCCTTCTGCCGAAGCTAGGCTACAAGCTGGAGCTCATCTCCGCGAGCGGCATGAAGGGGATGGGAACCGTCAAGAAGCTCATGAGTGCCGGGCGCCTGCTCTACGGCTACTCGCAGTCCAGAAAGATCCTGAAGGAGTTCCGTCCCGACCTGGTGCTGGGGGTGGGAGGTTACGCGTCGGCCCCGATCCTCCTCGCCGCTAAAGGGATGGGGATCAGGCGTTTCATCCACGAGCAAAACGCGTTTCCGGGGCTCACCAACAAGGTTCTGAGTCGCGTGGTGGACGGCATCTTCATCTCCATGGAGGAGGCGGCCGGGTTCTTCCCGAAGGGGATCACCCAGATGACCGGCAACCCGATCCGCAAGGAGATCCTCTGGGGTTTTCAGGAGCAGCGGGAGCGCGAGGCCGGCAACGTGTTCAGCATCCTCGTTTTCGGCGGTAGCGCCGGAGCGCAGCGGATCAACAGCGCCATGCTGGAGGCGCTTCCCTTCCTCGAGTCGGTGAAGCACAAGCTGCGTATCACGCACCAGACCGGAGACAAGGACGTTGCGCGGGTGCGCGAGGGGTATCAGGGGCAGGGCGTCCAGGCGCAGGTGGTCTCCTTCATCGACAACATGTCTGCGGCCTACGGTGCCGCCGACCTGGTCATCTGCCGGGCCGGGGCCACCACCATCGCCGAGGTGACCGCCTGCGGCAAGGGGTGCGTTTTCATCCCGTACCCGTACGCAGCCGACGACCACCAGAGGAAGAACGCCGAGTCGCTGGTGCACAAAGGCGCCGGGCGCATGATCGTCGAAGAGGACCTTTCCGGCGAGCGGCTCGCCGCCGAGATAAGCGATCTTATGGAGCACCCGGAAAAGGTGGCCGAGCTGGAGAAGAACGCCCGCTCCCTGGCGCAGCTGGACGCCGCCCAGGCGATCGTCGCGGCCATGACGGGGAAAGGCTAGAAGCCGTTCAACGTTCTGCGTTCAGCGTTCCAGATTTGGATGTCCCTCCGGCAGACTACGTCGAAGCGGCATCACTTTGAATGACCACGTAAAGAACAGGCCGTCAGTGAGCGGCCGATCGAAGCAAATGAATAAGGCGAACGTTGAACGCTGAACGTTGAACGTCTTCCGGTTAAGGAGTTTCTGTGTACGGAAAGATAGAGAGGATACATTTCGTCGGCATCGGCGGCATCGGCATGAGCGGCATCGCCGAGGTGCTCTTGAACCTGGGTTACAAGGTCTCCGGCTCCGACCTGAGAAGCTCGGACACGACGCAGCGCCTTGAGAGCCTTGGCGGCGAGATCTTCATCGGCCACGCGGCCGAGAACGTGGCCCAGGCGGACGTCGTCGTTATCTCAAGCGCGGTGCACGAGGACAACCCCGAGGTTATCGAGGCGCACCTGAAACTGATCCCGGTCATCCCGCGCGCGGAGATGCTCGCGGAGCTGATGCGCATGAAGTACGGCATCGCAGTGGCCGGCACCCACGGCAAGACCACCACCACCTCGATGGTGGCGACGCTCCTCTCCAAGGGTGGGATCGACCCGACCATGGTGATCGGCGGCAGGCTCAACTCGCTCGGTAGCAACGCGCGCCTCGGGCAGGGACAGTTCCTGGTCGCCGAGGCGGACGAGTCCGACGGCTCCTTCCTGCTCCTCTCCCCGACCATCGCCGTCGTCACCAACATCGACGCCGACCACCTAGACTTCTACAGCGGCATCGAGGAGATCAAGGACACCTTCGTCGAGTTCATCAACAAGATCCCCTTCTATGGGCTCGCGGTCCTCTGCCTCGATAACGGCAACATCGCCGACGTCCTGCCGCGGGTGAAGAAACGCTTCACGAGCTACGGCCTGTCGGCCCAGGCCGATTTCCGCGCCACCGACGTACGCCTCTCCGGGTTCTCCACGAGCTTCGTGGCGCACCACAAGGGGGTGAGGCTCGGCGAGATCACCTACTCCATGCCCGGCGCGCACAACGTGCTGAACGCGCTCGCCTCCATCGCGGTCGCCATGGAACTGGACATCCCGTTCGAGACCATCCAGGAAGGGTTCAAGGCCTTCGGTGGGGTCGGGCGCCGCTTCTCGCTCAAGGGCGAGGTGAACGGCATCAAGGTGGTCGACGACTACGGCCATCACCCGACCGAGATCCGGGCCACGCTCGCCGCGGCCAAGGCAGGCTTCGCGGAGAACCGTCTGGTGGTCGTGTTCCAGCCGCACCGCTACTCGCGCACGAAGGAGCTCTTCGAGGACTTCGTTAAGGCGTTCCACGATGCCGACGTCCTGATCCTCACCGACATCTACGCGGCGGGCGAGGCCCCCATCGAAGGGGTGACTGCCGAGGCGCTAGCAGCACGCGTGAGACGTCACGGCCAGAAGGACGTCACCTGGATCTCGGATCGCGACAAGCTCTGCACGCACCTGGAAGGCGTCCTCGCATCGGGCGACATCCTGCTCACCTTGGGCGCCGGCAACGTCTGGCAGATAGGTGAGGCGATGCTGGAGCGTCTGAAGGCAACGGAGGACAAGTGACCTGGTCGCGCGCCGATCTGGAGCGGGTGGCGGAAAGGGTCCGCGGCGGCGCCCTGTGGGACGAGCCGATGTCCCGGCACAGTTCGCTCAAGGTGGGCGGGCCGGCCGACCTCTTCCTAGAGCCCGCCGATCAGGATGATCTGAAAACGGCAGTGGAGGCGCTCCAAGGACTTGGGATCCCCTCCATGGTGGTTGGCGGCGGTTACAACCTGCTCGTGCGCGACGGGGGCATAAGGGGGTGTGTCATCTCCCTGAAACGCCTCGACACAATGACCCAGATGCCCGGAGCCCGACTCGAGGCGGGTGCCGGCGTCACCAACCAGGCCCTTACCCGCTTTGCTGCGGAGAACTGCTTGGGAGGCATCGAGTTTCTTTGCGGCATCCCCGGGAGTTTCGGCGGTGCGCTCACCATGAACGCCGGTGCGCACGGCAGCGAGACCTTCCTGCGGGTCGAGTACCTGACCACGATGCGCGGCGGCGAGGTCCTGGTGAGAAAAGGGAGCGAGGTGGGGTACGGCTACCGCTTCCTGAAGCTGGAGCCGGGTGAGATCGTCCTCGGGGCGAGGCTCAGGCTGGAGCCGGAAGAGCGCCGCCTGATCGAGGCCCGCATGCAGGAGTACAACGCGAAGCGCGGCGGACAGCGCGTCGGCTTTCCCAACGCGGGCTCCTTCTTCAAGAACCCTCCCGGCGAAAGCGCCTGGCGCCTCATCGATCAGGCGGGGCTGCGCGGCAAGACGGTAGGCGGAGCACAGGTCTCCGAAGTGCACACGAACTTCCTGGTGAACCGCGGCGACGCCCGGGCCGCCGACTTTCTCACCCTGGCCGCTTTCATAAAGCACCGGGTCAAGGATGAGAGCGGCGTCGAGCTCGAGGAAGAAGTGAGGATCGTCGGCGAAGGGTAGCGAATAGGAAAAAGGAATCAAAGCATGACCATAGATGAGCTGAAAACCAAAAAGATCGCCGTGCTGCTGGGGGGGCTTTCCGCCGAGCGCGAGGTGTCCCTCAACAGCGGCAAGGCCGTTCTCGCCTCCCTGCAGCGCCAGGGTTATGACGCCGTTGCCATCGACGTCGGGCGCGACCTCGCCCAGCGCCTCGCCGAGGAGAAGGTGGAGCGGGCCTTCATCGCTCTGCATGGCCGCTTCGGAGAGGACGGCTCGGTCCAGGGGCTCCTCGAACTTATGGGCGTTCCCTACACCGGTTCCGGCGTGCTTGCCTCGGCGCTGGCCATCGACAAGGTTGCGGCCAAGGTGATGTTCGCCGCCGCCGGGCTCAAGCTTGCTCCGTACCAGGTACTGCGCCGCGGCGAGGAGCTGAAGCTCGAGAACCCGCTTCCGGTCGTGGTTAAGCCCTCCAAGGAAGGGTCGTCGGTCGGCGTAAGCATCGTGAAAGAGCCCGGGCAGATGGAGAAGGCGCTGGAAGATGCCTTCCGTTACGACTCCGAGATCCTGATCGAAGCGTTCATAAACGGCAAGGAAGTCCAAGTCGGCATCCTGGACGGCCGTGCCATGGGCGCCATCGAGATCGTTCCGAAAAACGAGTTTTACGACTATGAGGCTAAATACACCGACGGCGGCGCCGAGCATATCCTCCCCGCACGCCTGCCGGAGAACGTGTACCAGGCGGTTCTGAAGGAAGGCGAGAAGGCGCACGCCGCTCTCGGGTGCGACTGCTACAGCCGCGTCGACTTTCTGGTCAACGAACAGGGCGAGTGCTACCTCCTCGAGGTCAACACCCTGCCGGGGATGACCGACCTGAGCCTTTTGCCGGAGATCGCTCGCGGCTCCGGGATCGATTTCGACCAGTTGGTGACGCGCATCCTGCTCGCCGCGTCGCTCAAAATTTAGAAGGAAAGTGCTGCCTTTACCCCCCTTTGCGAAGGGGGGCGAGGGGGGATTTAAATCAGTCAGTCAAACCGTTGCTATGCAGTGCATTGAAATTAAATTCGAACGGTAATTGCCATGCGCGATCTTCATACCAAAAAACAGCGGATACCCAACAACAGGGTCAAGAAGCCGCCCAAACAGCGCAAGCCGATCAACTGGACTCCCATCCTCAAATGGCTCTCCAGGGGGATCGGCGCTTCGGCCGTCTGCGCGGTCGTCGGTTTTGGTGGCTGGAAGGCCTATGTGGTGGTATCCCGCACCACGCTCCTGCGTCTCGAAACGATCGAGGTCTCACCGCTTAAGAGGGTGAGCCGGGACGAGCTCATCACCTTGGCCGGGATCCGCCCGGGCGACTCGATGCTCGGGCTCGACCTCAAGACCGTCATGGCCCGCCTCGGGAAGAACCCCTGGCTCGAGCAGATCCAGGTGCGCCGCTACTTCCCGCATACCCTCTCGATTACCGTTGCCGAGAGGACACCGGTCGCGGTGGCGAACGTCGGCTGCCTCTACTACCTGGACGACAAGGGCGTTCTCTTCAAATCGCTGACGGAGGGTGACCGGCTCGACTACCCGCTCATAACCGGGATCACCGAGGAAGAGCTGGCTCAGGACCCGAAGGGGACCCAGGAGGCGCTCAAAAGCGCGCTGCAGCTCATCGGGACGCTCAAGTCCGGCAGCGTCTTCAGCCTCGCCGACATCTCGGAGATCCATTACAGCAGGGGGTACGGATTCACCCTCTTCACCATGCAGGGGGGGATCCCTGTGAAACTCGGTAACGGCGAGTTTGGTGACAAGCTGGCGCGCCTGTCCCGCATCTACGGCGACCTGAAAACGCAGATGCAGGCTTTGGATTACATAGACCTCGATTACATCGACAAAATCATAGTTAAAAAAGTGTAGGAAAAGGGGGGGAGTATGTCTGCAACAAGAAGGGATAACCTGATCGTAGGCCTCGACATAGGCACAACCAAGATCTGCGCCATCGTCGGCAACGTCACCGAAGACGGCATCGACATCGTCGGCATAGGTACCAGTCCTTCCAAGGGGCTGAGAAAAGGCGTCGTGATCAACATCGAGAGCACCGTCTCCGCCATCAAGAAGGCGATCGAAGAGGCCGAGCTCATGGCGGGTTGCGAGATCAAGTCGGTCTACGCCGGTATCGCCGGCGGGCACATCAAGGGTTTCAACTCGCAGGGTGTCATCGCCATCAAGAACCGCGAGGTCTCCCCCGAGGACGTGAAGCGCGTGATCGAGGCCGCCAAGGCGATCGCCATCCCGATGGACCGCGAAGTGATCCACATCCTCCCCCAGGAATTCATCATCGACGACCAAGACGGCATCCGCGAACCGCTCGGGATGAGCGGCGTCAGGCTCGAGGCGAAGGTGCACATCGTAACCGGCGCCGTGGCGAGCGCGCAGAACATCGTCAAGTCCTGTAACCGCGCAGGTCTCGAGGTTGCCGACATCGTCCTCGAACAGCTCTCCTCCTCCGAGGCGGTCCTTTCCGCGGACGAGAAGGAGCTCGGCGTAGCTCTCGTCGACATCGGCGGCGGCACCACCGACATCGCCATCTTCGTTGACGGCGCCATCAAGCACACCTCGGTGCTCTCGCTTGGCGGCAACCACCTGACCAACGACATCGCGGTAGGTCTCAGGACGCCGATGGCAGAAGCCGAGCGCATCAAGCAGAAGTACGGTTGCTGCCTCTCCTCCATGGTCGGCAAGGACGAGACCATCGAGGTGCCGAGCGTCGGCGGCAGAAAGCCGCGCATCCTCTCCAGGCAGCTTCTCTGCGAGATCCTCGAACCGCGCGTCGAGGAGATCTTCACCCTGGTGAACCGCGAGATCGTAAAGAGCGGCCTCGAGGACATGATCGCCTCGGGCGTCGTCATCACCGGCGGCTCCACCATCCTCGAGGGGATGCCGGAACTGGCCGAGCAGATCTTCAACCTTCCGGTGCGCCGCGGCCTGCCGCAGCGGATCGGCGGTCTCACCGATGTCGTGAATTCGCCGGTTTACGCGACCGGCGTGGGCCTTGTCGTCTACGGTTCCAAGAACGTCGGGGTGCACGAGTTCCCGCCCCAGCAAAGCGACGAGACCGTGTTCCGCAGGGTGAGCCGCAGGATGAAGGACTGGTTCGGAGAATTCTTCTAAAAAAGCACTATATGTAGTGCTTTTGGGCTTCCATTCTCTACATAAACGTAGTATAAAACCGGCTAATATTTTAACGCCGCCGGGGGGCGCGCTAATAAAGGGGGGTAGTTCATGTTTCAATTCGATGAAAGCATCGACCAGAGTGCGAAGATAAAGGTGATAGGCGTTGGTGGTTCCGGCGGGAACGCAGTCAACACCATGATGGCAGTGGGCATCACCGGGGTCGACTTCATCGTTGCCAATACTGATGCACAGGCGCTCAGGATGTCCAAGGCGCCGGTTAAGATACAGATCGGCACCCAGCTCACCAAGGGGCTCGGGGCCGGGGCTAACCCGAACGTCGGCCGTGAGGCCGCCCTCGAAGACAAGGAGAAGGTGACCGAGGCCCTCAAAGGCGCGGACATGATCTTCGTCGCAGCGGGCATGGGCGGCGGCACCGGTACCGGCGCAGCCCCGATCATCGCCGAGATCGCCCGCGAACAGGGTGCGCTCACCGTAGGCGTCGTCACCAAGCCGTTCACCCGCGAAGGGCGTCAGCGTCTCGCCAAGGGCGAAGACGGGATCAAGGAGCTCAAGAAGCACGTCGACTCCCTGATCGTGATCCCGAACGACAGGCTCCTCGGCCTTGCCGGCAAGTCCATGTCCATCCTCGACGCGTTCAAGCCCTCCGACGACGTACTGCGCCAGGCGGTGCAGGGCATCTCCGACCTGATCACCCAGTCCGGCCTGATCAACGTCGACTTCGCCGACGTGAAGTCGATCATGAGCGAGCGCGGCATGGCCATGATGGGCATCGGCATCGGCAACGGCGAGAACCGCGCCGTGGACGCAGCCCTCAAGGCGATCTCCAGCCCCCTGCTTGAAGACATCGACATCTCCGGCGCCAAAGGCGTCCTGGTCAACATCTCCGGTTCCTCCGCCATGACCATGGACGAGTTCGATGCGGCCAGCAAGGTGATCCACGAGAAGGTGCACGAGGACGCCAACATCATCGTCGGTCTGGTCATCGACGAGACCCTTGGGGAGACCATCAAGGTCACCGCTATCGCCACCGGTTTCGGCGACCGCTTCGATCTCGACAAGGGGCGTCACGAGATGAAGAACGTGAGCTCGCTCGTGAAGCCGCAGCCCGAGATCAACCGCGAGATCCCGACCTTCATCCGCGAGAAGCATCAGCGCGAGACCGTGAGGCAGCAGCGCTCCTTCATGATGGACGACGAGGACCAGTACGATATCCCGACCTTCCTCAGGAAGTCCGTCGACTAGCTTCAGACACAGCCATGGCAATGAGGCCCGGTCCCCGCAAAGGGAGCCGGGCCTTTTTTCATCCGGAAATTCCGGGGAGCATTATGGACGGCAACCCTCGAAGCGCTGCACGGGCCCCAAGTTCCCCCCTTCGCAAAGGGGGGAGCGCGTGAGCACCTACTGCGCTTCGTGGACCCATTTTCCCGACCTTCGCGGAATTCACAGATGGACGTTCCTTGGGGCTTTTATCCCCGCCCCGCCCACTTTGTCCTAAAGGATTCGATGTCTCGGTCGATGAAGCGATAATGGCCTATCAGGAGACGTGGTGCAGGACCCGTCCGACCAGGAGTATTTGCAGTCAATGAGTGAACAGCCCCTTTACAACAGCAAGATCATCAGCATCTTCGTGACCCTGCTGAAGAAGAAATATCCCGGCGTCGACGTGCGCGACATCCTGTGCTATGCGGGGATCACCGCATACGAACTGAGTGACGAAGGGCACTGGCTCACCCAGACCCAAGTGGACCGCTTCCATACCAGGATGACGCAGCTGGTCGGGGCCGACATCGCCAGGGAGGGGGGGCGCTTCGCGACCTCCAGGGAGGCGCTCGGTGCGAGCGCGAAGTACACCCTAGGGCTCATCGGCCCCGGCAACACGCTCCTCGCCGCTGGGAGATGCGCGAGCCATTTCACCAGGTCCGCCCGTTTCGTCGGACGCAGGGTGGCGGAAAACAAGACGGAAATCACGGTCACCCCCTTCGAGGGCGTGCAGGAGAAGCCGTACCAGTGCGAAAACCGCATCGGGTTCTTCGAGGCGATCGTCACCATGTTCGACTACGACATCCCCCAGGTCGAGCATCCCGAATGTATCTTCAAAGGTGGAAGCTGCTGCCGCTACGTGGTGACCTGGAAGAAGACCAGATTCGCCACCATACGCCGTGCGAGGAACATCATGATTCCGCTCGGCCTCGCGGTTTACGCGCTGTTGCAGCATAGCTTCGGGATCGGGCACTTCCCCGAGGTGCTCGCCGGGATCGCCATCTCAGCCCTCGCCGCCTCCTATGTCGCGGAGCGACTCGAGAAGCAGGAGATCCTGGTCACCCTTGCGAATGTGAAGGAATCGACCGAGCGGACCATAGAGCAGATCGGGATGAACTACAACAACGCCCGGATGGTCAACGAGGTCGGGCAGGCCCTGAGCAGACAGACCCGCACCGACGAGGTGCTGCGCAACGTCATCGGGGTCATCGAGAAACGGCTTTGCTATGACCGCGGCGTCATCATGCTGGCCGATGACCGCAAGTCGCGTCTTAGGTTCAGCACCGGGTTCGGCTATAGCGACAAGCAGCTAGAGGCGCTGCTCAACAAGTCTTTCGACCTCACCTCCCCCGGCTCACAGGGGGTCTTCGTAACGGCCTTTCGGGACAAGGAGAGCAAGTTTGTCGGTGACTTCTCCGAGTTGGAGCACCTGCACTCCGCGCAGAGCGTGGCCTTGTCCCGGGAGATGGAAGCGGAATCCTTCATCTGCTGTCCCATCGTATGCGAGGGGGAGTCGCTGGGGATCATCGCCGTAGACAACAACACCTCCAAGCGCCCGCTCACGCACAGCGACCTGAGTCTTCTGACCGGCATCGCCCCGGTCATCGGCATGAGTCTGCGCAACGCCATCTATCTGGAGCGCGAACAACGCATGGCGGAGCAGATCCGGCAATCGCAGAAGATGGAGTCGGTCGGGGTGCTGGCCGGCGGCATCGCCCACGACTTCAACAACCTGCTCACCGGGATGATGGGGTTTGTTGCCCTGGCGCAGATGAAACTGGCTCAGGACGATGACGTCCAGCCCTTCCTGGAACAGGTGATGAGCGCCGCGGAAAAGGCAGCCTCCCTCACTCGGGGGCTCCTCGCCTTCAGCCGCAAACAGGTCAATCATCCCGAGCCGGTCAACCTGAACCAGGTCGTTGAAAACGTGCGCAAGCTGTTAAGCCGCCTGGTCACCAACAAGATCAGCCTGAATTTCGAGCTCTGCGACGCGATGTTGCCGGTGGTCGCCGACTCGAGCCAGATCGACCAGTTGCTAACCAATCTCGCGAACAACGCGCGCGATGCCATGCCCGAAGGGGGAACCCTCACCATCGGCACCGGTTCCATGGAGATCACCGAGGAATGGGTGTACGAGCACGGCTTCGGCGTCATCGGGGCATACGCCGTGATGACGGTGACCGACACCGGGGTCGGCATGGACGAGGTGACCAAATCCCACGTCCTCGAGCCTTTCTTCACCACCAAGGAGGTGGGGAAGGGGAGCGGGCTTGGGCTTGCCATCGTGTACGGCATCGTGAAGCAGCACGACGGTTATCTCGTCATCGACAGCAAGCCGGGCGAAGGGACCACCTTCTCGATCCTGCTGCCGCTCATAGGGGGCATCCCCGCGGGGATCGACGTAGCCGCTCAGCCCGCAGCGCTCTAGCCGTTGTCCCCCAGGAACCCCACCCACTTCACCCTTAGCGTCGCCACGCCGGACTCCTCCTCCACGACCCCTTTCATGAGATAGGGGCGCCGCTGCGAAAGTTTACGGCAAAAGCGGGCGTAGACGTCGGGGAAGAAGGTCGCGTCGAAGATGGCGGTGACGTCCTCGAAGGAGACGAACTCCATGGGACGCCCGTGCTTGTCCTCCAC
>MTLC01000908.1_pt2 | contig 10705 bp, 9 predicted proteins | sample 1982451 | NCBI WGS metagenome assembly MTLC01 (sample SAMN05710165, study PRJNA340218) | biofilm metagenome | isolation source: sample SPH anode biofilm adapted to +100 mV | place: USA | collected 2012-02-03 | reverse complement strand
AAATTTGGAATATTTGTAATCTCAAATCTAAAAGATTAGGAATCTTCAATCCTTTTTCGGTATCTTTTGAGAAAAAACAATTAAATTCAAAAGAGTATGCAAAACCAAAAAACAATTTCGGAAATTGCCCGATTGTGGCGAGCCGACAAGAAACAGTATGTGAAAAAATCAACCTTTTCAGCGTATGTGCTGCTGTGGGAAAATCATTTGTTGCCTATTTTTGGCAATCAACTGACTATTGAGGAAGAATATGTTCAAGCCTTTGTATTTAAAAAATTAGACGAAGGATTAAGTCAAAAGTCCGTCAAAGACATTCTCATTGTGCTGAAAATGATTTTGAGATTTGGAGCTAAAAATAAATTAGCAGAGTATAAGCAATTTGACATTCAATTCCCGACTGTAAGACAACGGCAAGAGATTGAAGTGTTGGATAGGGCAAACCAAAAAAAAATAATGACTTACGTACAAGAAAATTTTACTTTCCGCAACCTCGGCATTTACATCTGTTTATCCGCGGGAATCCGTATAGGCGAAGTGTGTGCCCTCGCCTGGGAAGATGTTGACGCGGATGCCGGAATAATTTCTATCCGTAAAACCATACAGCGTATCTATATGGTAGAAGACGGAAAAAGGCATACAGAACTGCTATTGGATACGCCCAAAACAAAAAACTCCATTCGAGATATTCCAATGAGCCGCGATTTGATACGCATGCTCAAGCCGATAAAAAAAGTGGTAAACGGCTCGTTTTTTGTCCTTACCAACGAAGCCAAGCCAACTGAACCACGCACTTACCGAAATTATTACAAGAAACTTTTGCAAGAACTGAATATTCCCGAACTAAAATTTCACGGACTTCGCCATAGTTTCGCCACCCGCTGCATCGAAAGCAATTGCGACTATAAAACTGTCAGCGTACTCTTGGGGCATTCCAACATAAGTACAACGTTGAATCTATATGTACATCCAAACATGGAACAAAAGAAAAAAGCGATTGAAAAAATGTTTAAAGGATTGAAATGAAAACAACCAAATTTCTCTGAAAACAATAAAATGTTGTTTGGTTTGGGAACAATTTGGGAACAAACCTAAAAACAAAAAACTCTAACTGATTATTAATCAATTAGAGTTTTGCTTTCTTCGTACCCAGAGCCAATACCCCACCTACTAAAAAACAGGCAAACAAAAGAAAATAAACATACTGATAATTAGGTATTTATAAATTTTTATTGGTTTTTCATTTTCTTTTATTTGCCCTATTTTATGTTTTTACTTGTCCCCCAAACGTCCCCCGACTATTGTTTGATACCCAGCAAATATTTATCTTTGCAAAAAACAATAAAACAAAGGAATATAAACAGTAAATTTGTAGCGGTATGGCAAGGAAAAAAAACAGCGATATTGTAAAGTTGAGAGAGAAAAAAATGGCAAATGGAAATGTTGCTTTGTTTTTGGATTGGTTTGTGGACGGCGTGAGAAACAGGGAGTATTTAAAGCTATATCTTAACCCAAAGGCAAGAACACCGATAGAAAAAGAAAACAATAACAGAACCATTGAATTAGCTAAAAATATCAGGTTAGAGCGGGAAACACAGCTTATATATTCCACTTATGGGAAAGTAATACCCACTAAAACCAAAATCACATTCTTTGCCTTTGCAGAAAATTACAGGGACAATTACACTAAAAAGGATATTAAGATGATTAAAGGGGCAATACAGCGATTTAGGGACTTTCTTACAGACCAACGCCCACGCCTCAACCAAAAGAGCCTCAAAATATCCCAAATTGACAAGGTAATGATGATAGACTTTGTAAGTTATTTGGAAAGCAGGAGTACAGGCGAGGGGGCGCACGGCTATTACCAACGATTTAAGAAAATTCTAAAACGTGCCGTTGATGAGGATATAATTCACAAAATGCCAACAGAGGGAATTAGATGTAAAACCGTTGAGGGATTGAGAAAAGACATACTAACCAACGATGAAATAATACAACTTGCAAAAACACCGTGCCAAAATTCAGAACTCAAAAGAGCCTTTTTATTTTGTTGTTCCACAGGATTAAGATTTGTTGATGTGAAAGCACTACAATACAAAGACATTGATTTGTCGAGCAACAGAATGACCATAGACCAAAAAAAGACAGGCAAAACCGCCACAATCGACCTCAATACAACAGCGTTAAAAATGATAGGAACGCCACAACGCCCCGATAATTATGTTTTTGAATTACCAACAAGCAACGGCACTAATAAGACCCTACAAGCGTGGGTAAAGCGTGCAGGGATAGAAAAATATATCACGTGGCATTGTGCAAGACATAGTTTTGCCGTTAATCTACTCACAAGCAAGGAACGCCCCGATATTAAAACCGTTTCAAGCACATTGGGACATTCAAGCCTGAAACATACAGAAAAATATACAAGGGTAATTGATGAACTGAAAAAGAAAGCTGTAAATGCTTTGCCTGAATATGAATTTTAACCAATAAAAATCAAATGTAAACAAAAAACAAGCTATCTAATTTTGAAAAAAAGACCCGTTATAAAAAAATAACAGGTCTTTTTTTTGCATATAACAAAAAAATATAGAAAATAATTGACTATTTAACATATCTGTAATTTGTTCATAGTTAATGATTTGCAGTAATTATTACAAAATAAAGTACAATGTAAAGAAAATAAAGCAAAAAAACTATCACCAAAAATAGGTATTTTAAACATATTGGTAGAGGGCAATGTTGCACTCTATTAATTTTTAACAATATGGAAGATGTAATTTTAGAAAAACTTGCAAACATTGAAAAGCAGGTATCATTAAATCAAAAAGACGTATTAACTTTTGACGAGGTATGTACCTACACAGGGTTAAGCCGTTCACACCTTTACAAATTGACGTGTGCAAACAAAATTCCCCACAGTAAGCCCTTTGGCAAAATGTTGTATTTTGAGCGTGCAGAGCTAAATAAATGGCTTTTGCAGAACCCTATTACAACGGTTGATGAAATAGAGCAACAGGCAGTAAATTATTGCTACAATGCAAAGAAAGGGGGTGCATTATGATACTCACAGATTACTATCGCTTTGAAAAGTTATCAGAGCAAAAAAGCAAGATGAGAATTGACTGTACCGCCTCAACAGCAAGTTATAACGCTTTGGAAAGTATGAAAAACAAGCACGGCGAGTTGTTTCTCTATTTGGGCGACAATACACACACCCAAGCGGGCAAAGAAAGAAAGGCAGATTTAGCACTTTCCAAGACCACCCATATAAGTAGTATTTATAACCCTGACATTGAAAAATCGTTTTGGTATGGCGATATGAAAGGCACGGCAGACGCTTTTTTATTTATTCACAAAGATTTTACTTTGGTTGAGGGTAGAGTACAAACAGGGGCGATTATTGAGCTATTTATTGCAAGAGGGCAAAGGAACAACAGAACGGCACTTTACAATTTACTTGCAGACGGCGAGTTAAACGAGGAAATAAACACCCTAAGAAACCGAGTTACCAAATCAGTAACCGACACTCAAAACAGAGAAAACACTCTATATTAAGTTGTATTCTGTTACCAAATCAGTAACCGTTATGTATGATACTACAAATTTAAGATTGCTACAAAGCGAGGCGGGCAAAGTTGATTTTCTTTCAGAAACGGCTTGCCACCTCACTAATGTAGGGGAACATAATTTTAGCGGGCAAACAGTAATAACAGGCGACCTCAACGGTTTAAAAATATCATTAAACAGCTATCAGTTAAAAATAAAAGAGGGTAGTTTGTGCAAGTGGTATTTAGGTAGTAACTTCCAAACAATGGGACGTAGCGATACTCAAAGAGCAATAGAAAAATTATCAGACACATTACATTTGCCAATGAATAAAGCCACCGTTACCCGATTGGATATTGCACAAAACATTATTACCATACACCCGCCCGATGTATATTTTAATCATTTGGGATTATTGAAATATGCTACTCGATTACAAGAGCCAAGCGGGATATATTACAAGCAGGCAAGCGGGCGATTGTGTTTTTATGACAAAACCAAAGAGCAGAAAAACAAAAGAGAGCCAATACCTGAATTGTATGAGGGTAGAAACGTGTTGAGGTATGAACAACGTTATACCAGCAGGATAGCCAACAAATTAAACGTGGCAGAGGTTACAGGTGCAATGCTTTATGATGAGGCTTTTTATGTGGGTTTACTCAATCGTTGGCGGGACGATTACAAAGCTATTCAGAAAATAAACGATGTATCACTAAATTTTAAGGCAATGAGAACAAAACAGCAACTTTATAAAATGGGATTAGTTTCATTGATTGAGCAGGCAGGCGGGCAACTGCAAATGTTAGAGCAGATAAACGAGGCTCAACGGCGGGGCGAGCTATCCAAGAAACAAGCCTTTGATTTGAGGCAAGCAGTAAACGAGGCAAGCCAACTAAGAGAGGGTTTAACCGTGCCAAACGAGGCAATAAAAGAGCTTGACAAAAAGATAAATGAAGCTATTAAGTTTTATCACTAAAATCACAAAACACTCTATATTAAGTTGTATTCTGTTACCGATTTAGTAACCGACCACAATACAGCAATAATTAAAAGCAACCAAAAGACAAGAAAAGAATAAAACTATAAAAGTTTTGAATAATGAGATATTTTTACTTACTTTATTACAGTATAACAGCGTCAGTATGAATGTCGTTATCTTTGTTTAATAACGTCTAAAAGTGGGGTTATACTTTTTGATTTTCAGTAGGTAACCTGCAAACCCACACGCCCAACAAAATCCACGCACGAGTTTTTTTTATCCGTGTGGGGTGTTAAAAATCCAAAATAACCCAATGGGTTTTGGAAAGCCCAAATGTTGTTTCATATATAGTTTCCAAATGAAACTAAAAACGTAACTAAAAACGTGGCGAGTAGTGAAAAAATCATTACCCGCTTTTTCTTTTATATCAATGTTAGAAAAACATCTTTTGTCTATTTATGTATGCACTTGTCCCCCAAACGTCCCCCAACAAAACAAAAACGCCTATAATCAAATGACTATAAGCGTTTTAAGAAAGTTTAACAGTACCCAGAGCCGGGATCGAACCGGCATGGAAGTGAATCCACTGGTGTTTGAGACCAGCGCGTCTACCAATTCCGCCATCTGGGCGTTTGCGGGTACAAAAGTACATTATTTTTTTTGATAAGCAAAATAATAATTTCTATTTTTAGCAAAAAAAAAGAAAATCGCAGTCATTGCACTACGATTTTCTTTTATTCCGCTATTTTTTACACTTCAAAAGCTTTATTTACTTCCGCGTTTACCATTTCGGCAAAGTCAGCCACTTTCATCGTTCCTTTATCGCCCTCGCCTTGACGACGCACGGCTACTTCGCCGTTTTCCGCTTCTTTTTCGCCCACAATCAGCATATACGGAATACGTTTCAGCTCGTTGTCGCGGATTTTCCGACCAATTTTTTCATTACGGTCGTCCACTATGGCGCGTACATCGCTATTTTTGAGTTCTTTGGCTACTTGCTCAGCGTAATCATTGAATTTTTCGCTGATGGGCAATACCGCCACTTGATCCGGCGTGAGCCACAACGGGAATTTTCCGGCGGTATGCTCAATCAGCACTGCCACAAAACGTTCCATGGATCCGAAAGGCGCGCGGTGAATCATTACCGGGCGGTGTTTTTGATTGTCCTCGCCGGTGTATTCCAGTTCAAAACGTTCCGGCAAGTTGTAATCCACCTGAATGGTACCCAGCTGCCAGCGGCGTCCGATGGCGTCTTTTACCATAAAATCGAGTTTTGGACCATAAAATGCAGCTTCGCCTAATTCTATGCGGGCTTTTACCCCTTTTTCTTCACACGCTTGAATGATGGCGCTTTCAGCTTTTTCCCAATTTTCATCGCTGCCGATGTATTTTTCTTTATTTTCAGGGTCGCGAAGCGAAATTTGTACTTCTACATTTTTGAAATCCAACGCTTTGAAAATAATATTGATAATATCCATTACTTTCAAAAATTCCTCTTTCACTTGGTCGGGGCGGCAAAAAAGGTGAGCATCGTCTTGCGTAAAAGACCGTACGCGCGTGAGTCCGTGAAGTTCGCCGCTTTGCTCGTATCGGTAAACTGTTCCAAATTCCGCCAAACGTACGGGTAAATCTTTGTATGAGCGTGGTTTGTGCTTGTAAATTTCGCAGTGGTGCGGGCAGTTCATCGGTTTTAATAAGTATTCTTCGCCTTCTTCGGGTGTGTGAATGGGTTGGAACGAGTCCTTGCCGTACTTGGCATAGTGCCCTGAGGTAACGTACAGTAATTTATTGCCGATATGCGGTGTCATCACCTGTTGGTACTCGTATTTACGTTGGATTTTTTTCAAGAAATCTTCCAATCGAAGACGCAACGCGGTACCTTTCGGCAGCCACATGGGCAGCCCTTTTCCCACAGTTTCGGAAAACATAAAGAGTTCCAATTCCTTGCCTATTTTTCGGTGGTCGCGTTTTTTGGCTTCTTCCAGCATTACCAAATATTCATCCAGCATTTTCTTTTTCGGGAATGTGATGCCGTAAATGCGGGTAAGCATTTTGCGTTTTTCGTCGCCACGCCAATAGGCGCCCGCTACGTTCAGCACTTTAATGGCTTTGATTTCGCCCGTGTTGGTCAAGTGCGGACCACGGCAGAGGTCGGTAAAATTTCCTTGTGAATAAAGGGTGATGGTGCCATCAGCCAAATCGCTAATCAGTTCCACTTTGTATTCATCGCCTTTGTCAGAGAACATTTTAAGCGCGTCGGCTTTACTTATGTCGTTTCTTTTTATTTCTTCTTTATGGGTGGCAAGTTCCACCATTTTGTTTTCAATAGCTTGCAAATCAGCGTCTTTAATTACCGCTTCGCCCGGATCCACATCATAATAAAATCCGTTTTCTATGGCGGGACCAATGCCAAACTTAATACCCGGATAGAGTTCTTGCAACGCTTCCGCCATCAAGTGCGCTGAGCTGTGCCAGTAGGCGTGTTTCCCTTCTTCATCGTCCCATTTGTACAACTTAATGGAAGCGTCGGAAGTAATGGGGCGGGATAAATCCCACGTTTCGCCGTTTACGCCGATGGATAAGACTTCTTGCGCCAATCGCGGGCTGATGCTTTCCGCAATTTGTTGTCCGGTTACGCCTTGCGCAAATTCGCGTACCGATCCGTCTGGAAATGTAATTTTAATCATACTTTTTTGAACCTTACAAATGGTTTTTTTTATTCATTAAATGAGGTGCAAAGATAGTGAAAAATCGGCATAGCGGAATTAAAGAAAATTCTAAATTTTCAGTGAAATATATTTAGTGAGGGCTCATTATCAAAACAGGGTAATAATCATGTTTTTATTTAATGTGGTTCCTAATTAATGGAGATGCTCTTAGCCGTTTTAAAATTTGGTAATTTATTGCAGAATCTATCTTTTTAATTTACCTATCCTAAATACGTATTTGGGGAAATTCGGTAAACGATTACCTGTGAGACTATTTCGAATATATAAATAAAACCGCCCTTTTGACAGGTTTGTATTACTATATTTATGAAGAAATATGTAAAAATAAACATTGTTCAAATTTATTTGTTTTAACTTAAAAAAAGAATTAAAATCAATACAAATAGCAAATTTAGTAACAATAACAAATAAAAACTAAATAATTATGGCACTGAAAGAACAAATTAGCAAGTTAGCTATCGAAAGAAATGAGCCTTGTGTAACCATCTCATTAAACACCCATCGTACACATCCGGATAATTTGCAGGATGAAGTTTTACTGAAAAACTTACTCAAAGAAGCTGAAAACAGAGTGATTGACGAATTTGGAAAGCGTCCGGTGGATGCTTTATTAAAGAAAATAGCTTCTGTAAAAGATGATATTGATGTCAATTATAATTTGGATAGTCTGCATCTTTTTCTGTCCAACGACACACGGGAAATTATAAAATCACCGTGGTCGGCTAATGAAAACGCGGTACATATTTCTGACACATTCGCGCTTCGTCCGTTAATAAAAGCGTATAATCGCAGCGAGGATTATTTAATTATGGTGCTTTCACAAGGCGGCGTACAACTTTATGAGGCAATTAATGACGGTATTGTGGACGAAATAAGAAACGAAGACTTCCCATTCTCAGAAACTCCGCATTACAATACGCATTCTGACAGAAGCAGCGACCCCAAGCATTTAGACGATTTGGTACGCGAGTTTTTTAACAAAGTGGACAAAGCGCTGGTAAAAGTACATCAAGAAACAGGATTGCAATGCGTGGTGGTATGCACCGAAGATAATTACAGCCGATTGATGCAAGTAGCCGACAAACCGGGAATGTATAATGGATACGTGCCGATTGATTATAACAATATAGCCACTCATTTTATTGCTTCCCAAACGTGGAAATTACAGTATGAAATACAAAGACAAAGACGAGCCGAGGCTATCGCCGAAATGAAACAAGCCATTTCAGAAGCAAAGGTTCTAACTGATTTGCAGGAAATTTATCAAGCGGCTATTGACGGACGCGGCGAACTTCTGATTGTACATTCTGATTATTCGCAGCCTGTGCTGATGAAAAACCAGCGAGAATTCAGCCTTGTAGAAGACACTACGCAACCCAATGTAATAGACGATATTACCAGCAATATTGCCTGGGAAGTCATTTCTAAAAAAGGAAGAGCTATTTTCACCTCGCAAGACGAAATCAAAGAATTAGGTAAGATAGTCTTAAAAGTACGCTATTAATCAACGCGTTACAATGCCGTTTTAATACGGCATTTGTTTTTAATTAAGCATTTTATTTTTTTAATATAAATTTATGAACGGAACAATGATACAATATTTCCACTGGTACACCGAGGGCGATGGGAAACTGTGGAAAGAAGTAAAAAAACAAGCAGATTATTTACAAGAATTGGGAATTACCGCCGTGTGGCTTCCACCTGCTTATAAAAGCGCCGGGGGTGGATTTTCGGTAGGCTATGACCCTTATGATTTGTTTGACTTGGGAGAGTTTGACCAAAAAGGCACCATTCCCACCAAATATGGCACTAAAAAACAACTCATCGAAGCTGTAAATGCACTCAAAGAAAAAGGCATTGGAACTATTGTAGACGTTGTACTCAATCACAAAGCCGGCGCTGATGAAAAAGAGCGTTTTCATGTAGTAAAAGTAGATCCCAATAATCGGCAGGAAAATATCTCAGAACCTTTTGAAATAGAGGCTTATACCAAATTCACATTTCCCGCAAGAGGCGATAAATACTCGGATTTTAAGTGGGACTTTACTTGTTTTACGGGCGTAGATTATGCCGAAGGAGAAGAAGGGGACTTTATCTATCAAATAATACACGATCACGGAGACGGATGGGAAGAAATGGTCGACGATGAAAAAGGGAATTACGATTACCTGATGTATAACGATATTGAGCATCGCAATCCGCACGTGCGCGCCGAACTCAATCATTGGGGAAAATGGTATCATGATACGTTAGGTTTTAGCGGGGTGCGTTTGGACGCTGTAAAACACCAAGCGCCGCAATTTTATCAAGAATGGATGCACAATCTCCGAGCCAATACGGGCGAAAACCTGTTTGCCGTAGGAGAATACTGGGCGCCCGGACACTTAGAATTGCTGTTACGCTACATTGAGGCAACGGAAGGTACAATGAGTTTGTTTGACTCCTCCCTGCATCACAACTTGCGCGCCGCTTCCACAGGCGGCTCAGAATATGATTTGCGGCAAATATTTGACCAAACGCTGGTACAAGCAATGCCGGAACTTGCCGTTACTGTAACCGATAATCACGACACACAACCGCTGCAAGCCCTTGAAGCACCGGTGGAAAAATGGTTTAAACCTTTGGCTTACGCGCTTATACTGCTTCGTCAGGAAGGATATCCGTGCGTGTTTTATCCGGATTTATTCGGTGCGCACTACAAAGACCATGGCGCGGATGGTGGCGAATATGAAATTTTCCTGGATAAAGTAGATGGTATCGAACAACTTCTCAAAGCCCGTAAAGAATATGCTTACGGCACGCAGCGAGATTATTTTGAAGATGCAAACTGCCTTGGTTGGACGCGGGAAGGCGATGGCGAACATCGCGGTTGCGCAGTATTATTAAGTAATAAGGATGGTTATGAGAAACCAATGGAAGTTGGTGCTCATTACGCCGGGCAGGAATTTTACGATTTCCTTGGTCGATGTGAACACCGCGTAACCATTGATGAAAATGGCTGGGGAAACTTTGCCTGCCCTGCCGGAAATGTAAGCGTGTGGGTGCCGGCGTAATAAGATTTTTGCATGATTTTATTAAGGGTTTTATTGAACATGATTTTTTTATCTTTGAAACCCTTAATAAAATTAAATTTACAATACTATCTTAAAAAAACCTCCTCGATTATTTAATAATTGAATGTCACGATTCAATTTAAAAAACTAAGATTTTCTCTGAAAAACTTTTCAACATCGCACATTTTTTAATATTTCATTGACATAAATTGTCAAAAGAAATCTCTTACTTTGCGGTATGATTAGTGAAACCACCCTTCAAAAATTAACTATCCTTGCCGATGCCGCAAAATACGATGTTTCCTGCGCGTCGAGCGGTACTACGCGCGGCAATTCCGGTAAAGGCATCGGCTCGGCGGCAGGGTGGGGGATTTGTCACAGCTTTACTGCGGACG
>MTLC01001328.1_pt1 | contig 10717 bp, 10 predicted proteins | sample 1982451 | NCBI WGS metagenome assembly MTLC01 (sample SAMN05710165, study PRJNA340218) | biofilm metagenome | isolation source: sample SPH anode biofilm adapted to +100 mV | place: USA | collected 2012-02-03 | reverse complement strand
CGACCGGCGGTAATCTCGATATAAGTACAAAAATTTGTGAAATTGACGAGGCATTTTCGACTTTGCTTTGTCAGGTCCCGCCCGGTAGATATGCCCGGATATCGCTGTCCGACAGCGGCCTGGGGATGGATGAGGAGACCCTGGCCAAAATTTTCGAGCCGTTTTTCACGACCAAGGAGCTTGGCAGGGGAACCGGCCTTGGCCTGTCTGTTGTGTACGGCATTGTGTCCCAGCACAATGGTTATATCTGCGTTTCGTCCAGTGTTAATCATGGTACTGAATTTGACCTGTATTTCCCGCTGATTGAGAATGAGGAAACTAATCGGGTTACTTCTGTGGTTGCCGCCGATGTTTGTGGGGGAGATGAAACCATACTGATTGCCGACGATGACCCGAATTTGCTGATGCTATTCAGTAATGTGCTTTCGGAGTTGGGATATCATGTCTTGACGGCAGAGAACGGCGTTGAAGCTGTCGAACAGTTTACTGCCAACCAGGATAAAATTAAAGTATTGGTTTTTGATGTGCAGATGCCTAAGAAAAGCGGTTTGCAGGCCTACAAAGAGATCAAGCTGATCAAGCCGGGGTGCAGAGCCTTGTTTGTCAGCGGGTATAACGAGGAACAGCTTCAGGGTTCTATGGAGATCGAAGAAGGAGCGGAACTGATGAACAAACCTTTTACTCCGCTTGATATGGCAGCCAGAGTCAGAAAGATTCTGAATTCCATGGCGTAGCGATTGTTTATTGATAACAGTGAGGGAAAAATCTATGGCGCTTAGTAAAGGTTTCTCAATTTCAGCGACCTTGCAAGTTGAACAGAAAGCACGACGCACTCATCGACCAACACTGCTGCTGGTTGATGATGAGCTGGATATAACGGCATCTCTGGCAGACCTGTTCCGTCATGATTACCACGTAGTGACCGCCGCCAGCGCGGATGAGGCGCTGTCAGTCATGAAACAGCAGGATGTTTCTGTGATTGTGGCAGACCAGCGCATGCCGGGAAAGACCGGTTCGGAGATGCTGGCTGAAGCACGTCTGGTTGACTCGGATGCGGTCCGGATTCTCCTGACCGGTTATGCCGACATTGAAGCGGTGGTGCAAGCGGTCAACGAAGGGCAGATATTTTTCTATCTGACAAAACCTTGGAGTAACAAAGAAATTGAGTCGGTTGTTGCCAAGGCTGTTGAACACAACTTCCTGCTACGTGACAATCGCAGACTTGTCGAAGAGTTGCGCAAGATTAATGCAGAACTGGAAGACAGGGTTAAGGAACGCACCGTTCAACTGGAGCAGCGCGCACTCGAATTAGAGGAGGCAAACCGCAAAATTTCCGAGTTGGTTTATCTTGATCCATTGACCCGGGTTGCCAACCGCCGCAGTCTTGATGAAACTCTTGCCAGGGAAGTTGAACGAGGAGCGCGTCTGGGGCTTCCACTAACGGTTGTCCTTCTGGATGTGGACCATTTCAAATCAGTAAACGACAGTTTCGGGCACGCAATGGGCGATAAAGTTCTCCAGTCAATAGCCAATACCTTATTGGCAAATTCCAGACCGTATGATCTGGTTGCCCGTTATGGGGGAGAAGAGTTCCTGGTCATGATGCCGGGTGATAACCTTGCGGATGGCGGCGTGGTGGCTGAGCGATTCCGGAATGCGATCAGTGCCATAACAATCGATGGTTTCATCAGCAAGGTAACAGCCAGCTTCGGTGTCGCTACACTTATGCCTGGTCAACCATCCAATTCTCTCATTGGACGGGCAGACCAGGCTATGTACCGGGCAAAACAAAACGGTCGGAATCGTGTCGAACTGGACGACAGCAACGAAAAAACCGTGTCTAATGAGCAGAGTTAGAATTTTCCGGTATTTGATCCATTCTTGCGTACGGTAAAACAATTTTGAAAATGAGGTGGTACTATGGCGTCTACAGAGACGGATCATGTTAAGGTTCTGACTGGTTCGGATGATAGCGTTAAGCTGGAAAGCATTACCGCCGCTCTACAGAAGGAATACCTGAGGGAGATTCTGGCCGGTAATCGCAAGACCGCGCTGGAAATTATCATGGATGCATACCGTGGCGGCTACCCGATTCCGGGTATCTACATGGATATCTTCCAGGAGGCGATGTACGAAATCGGTCGGTTATGGGAAACCAACCGGATAACCGTGGCCGACGAACATATGGGAACCGCCATCACCCAGTATGTCATGTCGAATTTGTACCAGCATTTTGAAATAGCGGACCACCAGCGTGGCCGATTGGTTGTTACCGGTGTCCAGGGTGAGCTGCACCAGGTTGGAGCCAATATGGTGGCGGATGTGTTGGAGTCCGACGGCTGGAACGTCCAGTTTCTGGGGACCAATGTCCCGGCGGAAGGTGTAATCCACTCCATCAGTCAACACCGTGCCGATCTTTTCGGTATATCATCGACCATGCTGTTTAATGTTCCCAAGGTTATTCAGCTGGTGGAGGCGGTTCGCAGGGAGTTTGGTAACTCCATTAATATCATACTGGGAGGAGGGGCCTTCAAAGCCCTTCAGAAGCTTCCTCCCGAACTGGAAGGGTGCATTGTCGCGCTGGACCTGCGCGAGGCGCTGGAGCGAGCACGCAGAGGTCTGCCGCCCGCTGTAAAATGAATATTGCAATCCATAACTACCTGACTCCCACGCTTGCTTGAAATTCACAGGAGGACATGACATGAACCGATCCGGTCAAACCAGCCTTATGGATTCTCTTAAAGAGGCCATTAGAGAGTGTCACGCCCGCATGGAGGCTCTGCCCTTCATTGCCGCACTGACCGACGGCCGGTTGCCCCTGGAAAGCTATGTTGGGCAGCTGCGGGCCATGTCGGTTATTCATGGCACACTTGAACACGAGCTTGCCCAGGTAACCGACCCGGAAATCCGCACACTGTTGCTGGACAGGCCTTCCCGGTTGGTTCATCTGAGGAGGGATCTCACTGTTTTTGATAAACAGTATATTCCTGACATCGGGGGGGCGCTGGTTCATATCCGGCAGATTGCGGAATTGATTCGCCGTTATCGGGTGGAGCAACCCTCGGACCTGCTCGCAATCCTTTATGTACTGGAGGGAACCACCCTGGGCAACGCCGTTCACCTTCCCGATGTGCTCAATATCTTTGGCAGCAAAACCTCTGGGACAGCCCACTATTACAGCGGATATGGCGACAAGACCGACGAGCAGTGGCAGCAGTTCGGTTGTGCCATGAACGCCTTTCCTATGGATCAGAATGATCGTCAACGCCTGATTCATGTTGCGCTTGATTTTTTTGATAAGTTGGAAGCCCTGTTTTCCACTCTTTACCCCATAAAAAGTGATGATTTGGTCTTCACGGCCGGCATGCTCAACCCGGAGGCCGGCGATCATGCTGTTCCGGGTGACACCAGAGAAATTGAGGCGGCGGTCATCGCAGCGGAGAACTGCCGAAAGGAATTTCCTTATTTTGACGAGCGGTACCAGGAGCGTGGGCGGAGTTTTGCAAAAAGTGACGCCGCCTGGCTGGTAACTCTGGCAGAGTTGCCGATGTCACAGCTCTTGAGTCAGGTGGAGTGGCTGGGGCGTGTGCTTGGCAACCGGGGAATGCCGCGCATCACCCTGGAGCGTCAGTTGGAACTGTTGTATGAAGGGCTGATAGCTGCCCTGCCGGAGAAAGCTGGAAGTTACAGCGGTTTGCTGGAGGGTGCCGAAACTCTGCGGAAGGAACGCTTGCAGTATATTCCAGAACCGGTTTTCAGCGATCTGGCGCTAAAGTTTCAGAGTGCTACTGATGGCGAAATGCAGGGGCGCTTCAAAGGAACCGGAATGTTGATAGTATCGGCTGTCTGCGACAAAATGGCCGGGGTTGCCGAGGCTGTCACCAGCCTGCAGCCCTGGTTGACAGATGTGGAGCGATTTTCTCCCGACTGGATTGCGGCCGTGACAAATGTCCTGCAGCAGGCCGAAGCAAGCGTGAAAAAAACTGAGGAATGACGACCCGGTGACAAATCGAGGTGACAGCTTGTGATTGAAATGACCGGCCATAAATTACTGCTTGAAAAACTGCCGTTGTCGCTGTCGCACATGGCCTCTTTTCTGGATTCATCAGGGAGTGTCCACGTGGCGGTTCTGGATGGCAGTGGCCGGATCCGATACGCTAATCCGGTGTTTTCAAAATGTCTCAAAGTTGATCAGGCAAAATTGGCAGGTTTGAACTTCACCGATTTTCTTACCGAACCGGATGGTCTGTCGTTTCTCGGGCATTTGAAAACGGCTGGTACTGTCGCCGATGCGGAGTTGCTGTTGAATGTTGTCGATTTTGATCAGGTCCCGCATTCGCTGCAGACCCGTTTGATTCCTGCGGAGGAGTGGCTGGTGGTGTTGGGTGAACCACCCCAGGATGATAATCAGGCGCTTCAGAGTGAGCTGATCCAGCTCAATAACCAATTATCGGTGCTCTCTCGGGAAAATATCCGTAAAGGGCGGGAGTTGACCAAGGCTCTGGCGGAATTGAAGAATGCACAGGCCATGCTGGTGCATCAGGAAAAAATGGCTTCTCTGGGGCAGATGACGGCCGGTGTCGCCCATGAGATCAACAACCCGCTGGCCTTTGTGTTGGGCAACGAGCAGGTTCTGAAGCGCGATTTTGATGAGCTGCTCTCCTTTGTCAATACCGTGGGTGACGCTCTGCCGGAGATAGCTTCTCTTTCGCCCGCTATCCACTCGGAGATTATCGCCAAGGCTGTTGAAGTAAATCTGGAATATCTGGCCGAAGCGCTGCCGCGCAAGCTTGCCGCTAATCTGGAAGGGTTGGAGCGGGTAAAAAATATTGTTCTCGGTCTGCGTAACTTTTCCCGTCTTGACGAAGCAGGCCAGAAATATTGCCATCTGGAGGAGGGGATAGAATCAACGCTCCTTTTTTTGGGGCCGCTGCTTCAGGAATATGGTGTGACCGTTGAAACCGATTTTGCTCATCTGCCGCAATTGCTCTGTTCGCCCGGTCCGTTAAACCAGGCCATCAGCAATGTTTTGGCCAACGCCGTTCAGGCCAGCCGTCCGGGTCAGAGCGTGAAGGTGTCCACCCGTCAGGATGGCGACTGGTACTGTGTCGAAGTCATTGACCATGGAATCGGGATTCCGCCAGAAAATCTGAGCAAGGTCTTTGACCCGTTTTTTACCACCAAACCGGTCGGATCAGGGACCGGCCTTGGACTTAGCATTTCGCACCAAGTTGTGGCTGCCCACAATGGGCGGATTGAAATCGATAGTAAACCCGGTGCGGGAACCACATTCCGGATTCTGCTACCCTGTATAAATGAAGCCGGTAAGATTATTTCAAGTGAGGAAACAAATCATGGCACTAAGTAAGGGATTTACGACACCGGCGACATTGCAAACAGAGATCAAAGAACGAGCCGAAAAACTGCCCACACTTCTTGTTGTCGATGACGAGCAGGACATAACCGCGTCTTTAGCGGACCTGTTTCGTTGTGATTATCATGTCGTAACCGCTTCCAGTGCTGATGAGGCTCTGAACATCCTTAGCCGGCAGGAGGTTTCAGTCATCGTCGCCGATCAGCGTATGCCCGAAAAGACCGGTTCCGAATTACTGGCGGAAGCGTGCCTGATCGATCCCGATGCCGTGCGGATTCTTTTGACCGGCTATGCTGATATCGGTGCGGTCGTTCAGGCGGTCAACGAAGGCAAGATATTTTTCTATCTGACAAAACCGTGGAGCACTAAAGAGATTCAAGCTGTGGTGGCCAAGGCGGTTGAGCACAACTTCTTGTTGCGGGACAATCGTCGGCTGGTCGAGGAGTTGCGCCAGATTAATGCAGAACTGGAAGACAGGGTTAAAGAGCGCACGATGGAGCTGGAACGGCGCGCACGGGAGCTGGAGGCGGCCATCAGCCAGGTCAAACAGCTGGAGGGGATCATCCCGATCTGCATGTACTGCAAAAAAATTCGCGATGATGAACAGTTGTGGCATCAAATGGAATATTATATTTCAGAACATTCCGAAGCGGAGTTCAGCCACGGCATCTGTCCCGACTGTATGGAAAAGCACTTTGGAGAATCAGCAAAAGTGAGTAAAAGTGCGGCTAAGTAGCTGAAACAAATATCCGGTCAATGTGCGAGGCTAGTTATGAACAATTTTACCAGCGACAAATTACTGGACAGCCTGTTTGATGGTGTTTATTTCGTGGACAGAAACCGGCGTATTACCTACTGGAACACCGCCGCTGAGCGCATCTCCGGATACTCCAAGACGGAAATGACCGGTAGTTGTTGTTACAACAACCTGCTCCGGCATATCGATACCGATGGCCGCGAACTCTGTCTGGATGGTTGTCCGCTATCAGCGACAATTTTGGATGGAAATGTGCGCGAGGCGGCCGTTTTCCTGCATCACAAACTTGGCCACCGTGTTCCGGTATCTGTCAGAACTTCACCGGTTCGTGACGATGATGGCAGCATCATAGGCGCTGTTGAAATTTTCAATGATAATTCCAATTCAATGCAGATCTTGCATGAGTACGAAAGGTTGAAGCAGGAGGCCTATCTGGACGCCCTGACCGGCATCGGCAACCGCCGCTACGGAGAAATGACGCTGTCAACGCGCATGTATGATCTGCGCACACATGACATCCCGTTCGGCATCCTGTTTATGGATATCGACCATTTCAAAAACTTTAACGATAGATTCGGGCATAAAACCGGCGACGATGTGCTGGTTATGGTGGCCAAGTCCATCTCTTTTTCGCTGAGGAAGATGGATGTAGTCGCCCGCTGGGGCGGTGAAGAGTTTGTAGTCATTCTGCCGGGAGCGACCTGGGTGATTGTCAGGGCCGTAGCGGAGCGGATCCGAATTCTGATTGAAAACAGCTTCATATTGGCCGATGAGAAAAAACAGAACGTCACGGTTTCAGTCGGAGGAACCATGTCCCGGACCGATGATGATTTGGAGACCGTTATTAGCCGTGCAGACGCTCTGATGTATCTCAGCAAGAGCGCTGGCAGAAACCGGGTTTCAGTGGATGAGGGCTATTAGCAACCGAATAACTCCATGTCATAACGTGACAGTAACTTGTCTTCCGGTCGTAAGGAGATGTGTCCATGAACAGTAATGAGTATGATGAACCGGTCAGAATCCTGTGCGTGGACGATGAGCGCAACGTACTGCGGGCGCTGGAGCGGGTCTTTCTGGATGATGATTACGAGATCGTAATTGCCAATTCCGGTGAAGAAGGGCTGCAGGCCATGGAAGAATCCGGCCCTTTTCAAGTGGTTATCTCCGATTATCGCATGCCGCAAATGAACGGAGTCGAGTTTCTGAAAGCGGTTTATGATCGCTGGCCCGGAACGGTGCGGATTGTCCTGTCCGGATATGCCGATGCGGCTGCAATAGTTTCTGCAGTTAATGATGGTCATATTTACAAATTCATTCCCAAACCCTGGAATGACGATGAATTGCGGACAACTATCCAGAATTGCCTCGAGCGCTATTTTCTGCTGAAGAAAAACCGGGAGTTGCTGGATAAGCTTGCCGCCGCCAACCATGAACTGGAAGAAAAAGTGCTCCAGCGTACGAGACAGCTGGAGATGCGCAACAGGGTGCTGGAGTTTTCCCAGGAAACTCTTGGTGCGCTGCCGGTGGGAGTTGTCGGGATAGACGATACCGGTATGATCGCCCTCTGCAACAATATGGGTGAATCGCTGCTAAGCGGAGTTTGCGACACTATTTTGGGTGGTAATGTCTCGCAATGTTCTTCAGTTGAGTTTATTGCAGCGGTCAGCAAGATTCGCGAGCAGGGGAAGCTGGATGCTGTCATTAATCTTGACGACAAGCTGTGGCGTGTGATGGGTACTCTGGTTACAATAAACGGAAGTGATGCCGCCGTGGCGGTTTTTGTGGAGGTACAAACGTGAGAACAGTCCTTTTCGTGGATGATGAGCAGCCGATCCGTAATGCCCTGGAGCGCATGTATCTGGAACGTGATAATGTGCGTTGCCTGTTTGCCGCGTCCGGTCAGGAAGGGTTGGAAATTCTTGCGCGTGAGGAGGTCTGGGTGGTGGTGTCGGATTATCTGATGCCGGGCATGCGCGGGATCGAGTTTCTCTCAAAGGCCAGGTCGCTGAGACCGGAGACGGTGCGGATCATGATGACCGCTTATGCCGACCTTTCAGTCGCCATTGATGCCATTAACAAGAGCGAGGCTTACCGCTTTGTCACAAAGCCGTGGAATAATCAGGAGCTGATGGATACCATCGATGAGGCACTGATGCGTTACCAGTTGATCAAGTCTCTTGCCAGTGAGGATGAAGCTTTGTACCTGTCATTGGCGCAGGCGGTCGAGTTGAAAGATCCTTACACCAAAGGGCACTGCGACCGGGTAGCCCGCTATGCAGTCGCTCTGGCGCACGCAGTCGGGCTTCCGGACGACGTTATCAACGACATAAAGCATGGCAGCTGGCTGCACGATTGCGGCAAAATCGGAGTGCCGGAGGGGGTGCTCAACTTTCCGGGGCGTTTGTCCGATGAGGATCAGGAGACTGTTAAGAAACATCCCCGTTGGGGGTCGGAAGTCGCCCGACAGGCGCGCATGTCCGATACGGTTGTAAATATCATTCTATATCACCACGAACGTTTTGACGGGAAAGGTTACCCCGACGGGCTCAAGGGTGAACATATTCCGGTTGAAGCCCGTATTGTGGCGCTGGCCGACGTGTTTGACGCCCTTTATTCAGATCGGCCCTACCGCAAAGCCTACGATTTTGAGCAGTCTATGGGAATCATGGTCGAGATGGCCGAGACCCATTTTGACCCGCATTTGATGGATTTGTTTCGACCGATAGCCGAGGGGGTGCGGGCCGATGCCTGATGAACAACAGCGCATAACAGTTCTGCTGGTTGATGATGAGGAAAACATATTGCGAGCCCTCAAGCGCTTGCTGATGGACGAGGATTTTGATGTCGAGACGGCCGAATCGGGTGAAGCGGGTCTGGAAAAATTGCAGAGCCTCGAAAATGTTGGATTGATCGTATCCGATCAGCGCATGCCCGGCATGAACGGCGCGGAGTTTCTGGGACGTTCGCAGGAGTTTGCCCCCAATGCCCAGCGGATATTGCTGACCGGCTACTCGGATATCAATGCGACCATTGAGGCGATTAACAAAGGGGGGGCCAGCCGTTACCTGTCAAAACCATGGGATGACGACGAGCTTACCCAGGTTATTCGCGATGCGGTTGCCCTCTACCTGCAAGGTGAGGAAAAACGACGGCTGAACGATATTATCAACCAGCAGAAGCGTGAGTTGGAAGAGTGGAATGTCAGCCTTAAAAAACGTCTGTTACAGAGCAGCGCCACCATCCGGGAACAGAGCCAGGCCATCAAGAGTCTTGACGACAAAAATCCGATGACATTGATCCATCGGGCCTTCGATGGTTTTTTTGAAATCATGGGCGACCGGAATGCTGCCCATGCCCGCACCGTCAGCACCCTGGTGACAGATGTGGCGCGCAAGATGGGGCTTGATGCAGAGACAGTCGCCGCCTTCAGACTCGCGGCTCTGCTGCATGATGCTGGTAAATTTGGCTGTCTTCCGGCCGGGATGAACAAACATCCGGAGGAGATGTCCGAAAGCGAATCGGCCGAGTACCGTCAGCACCCGCTGCGCGGGGAAGATATGTTTCGACAGGTGGAGGAGTTGGCCGCTGCCCTGCCGCTGATTCGCAGTCACCATGAAGCTTATGATGGCAGCGGTTTTCCCGATGGCTTGTCCGGCGAATCCATTCCGCTGGGAGCCCGTTTGATAGCAATCGCCGATCACATCGAGAAATGTGCCAGATCGGTCGAGCACAACCGGGCCGATTATGCCCTGATGAGTGCCCGCTTTCGTGGCGGCACACTTCTTGATCCAATGTTGATAGCGCGTTTCCAGGGCATCACAAAGGTTGTCTATTTCGAGGGTAAAAAATCCGGATCACTTTCCGATGTCGAGGTCGGTCCCCACGAACTTATCCCCGGTATGGTTCTGGCCCGCGATGTGGAGAGCGGCAGCGGTGTGTTGTTGATGCAGAGGGGAAGTGTTCTGGATCTGGCAGGTGTGACACTTATTCGCATCCATTATCGCAAAAACCCTCCATCTCACGGCATTTTTGTGCAGATCGTGGAGGATTGATTCAGGTTTGCAATTCGTTAAACGGCAGACTGGATATTCGGATCTATGGGGGGACAATATGGGCATCGTCTGGGATGAAACATTTGTGCTTGGGATCGACGAGATTGACCAGCAGCACCGTTCAATCGTGGAGCATTTTACCAGCTTTTCCGAGGCTGTTCAGAGTGGCAGCGCCAAGGATACTCTGGCTGAAATGGCGGCTTTTCTGGTTGAATATGCGCAACTTCACTTTGCTACGGAAGAACGTTACATGCTGCAATACGAGTATCCGCGTATAGAAGAACAGCGCAGCGAACATGAAAATTTCACCCGTGACGCTCACGAACTCAAGAAGAGAATTGAAGAGGAAGGCGCCTCGCGGGAACTGGCCATAGCGCTGACTGGAAAAATGGTGCGCTGGGTGATCCAGCATGTGCGCAACCATGATCGTGAAATGGTGAACTTCGTTAAAGAACGGATGGCGGCGGCAGTTTAACGATCTTAACTGACAATCTGGAGTCGAATTATGACTAATAAAATTCTGCTGGTCGATGA
>MTLC01002760.1_pt2 | contig 10730 bp, 6 predicted proteins | sample 1982451 | NCBI WGS metagenome assembly MTLC01 (sample SAMN05710165, study PRJNA340218) | biofilm metagenome | isolation source: sample SPH anode biofilm adapted to +100 mV | place: USA | collected 2012-02-03 | reverse complement strand
CCGAGCCGTTAGATATTATACACCTGAGGATATCGGCAAGCTAAAAATATTACAAGATCTTATTAGAAAACAAGGCTTTACTATTACCGGAGCTGCTGAGAAGATGAAAAATAAAAACACCATTTTCGACAAAAACAGTCAGGTGGTAGCACGGCTGCAACAGGTCAGAACCAAACTATTGCGACTACGTAAAGTATTTACAAGTTAATCTTTTAACCTGATAAGCAAAAAAGAGAACTGTAAAACAGACGGCTGTTACGTTGCCATCTTAGATACAGCTCTGATAGATTATACCCGAAATGGAACTCCTATTCATCCTAATTCTTCTCTTGATTAACGGCCTCTTTTCAATGTATGAGATGGCCTTAGTCTCCTCGTCTACAGCTAAGCTCGAAACCATGAGTCAGAGCGGGTCAAGCAGAGCAAGTCGCGTGTTAAGTATTCTTAAGGAGCCAGAGAAGATGCTTTCTACCATTCAGGTAGGAATCACCCTGATAGGAATAATCTCAGGTGCTTATGGCGGTATTGCACTTTCCGCTTCAGTGGTACCCCTTTACAACACAGTACCCGTTTTAGCTCCATATGCCCAAGATCTTGCATTTATTACGGTTGTCGGTGCAATTACCTATTTATCGTTGGTTATCGGCGAGTTGGTGCCTAAATCAATTGCTTTAAGTTCACCGGAAAGAATTGCAATTACGCTGTCTCCTGCAATGTCCGCAATCACAATAATTGTTTATCCTTTTGTATGGATATTAACCTCCTCAACCAGGATTATCAACAGGATTCTTGGGATAAAGACAAACGAGACCAGGTTTATGACCGAAGAGGAGATACGCCAGATACTCAAACAGAGCAGTGAGCAAGGCGTTATAGATGAAGATGAAACACAAATGATCAAGGAGGTTTTTAGGTTCGGCGAGACACGGATTCACGAATTAATGACCCATAGGAAGAAAATATCCTATATCGAGCTTAACGACACAATCAGTCAGATTATAGATAAAATTGAGACCGAGAATCATTCGAAATACCTCCTATGTAAGGAAGATATAGAAAATGTAATCGGCACCATTGCTGTTAAAGATCTTTTAAAAATAGTCTATAAAGGCAACATAACCAGCAATGATCTTACCGAAATTGCCAAGTCACCACTATACCTACCTGAAAACCTTACCGCTCAGAAAGCTCTTGAGCTTTTTCGTGAGAATAAAAAGAACTTTGGAATCGTCATATCAGAGTATGGTGGTGTTGAAGGCATCTTGACCCTTCATGACTTAACCGAGACCATTTTAGGAGAGATTCCTGAAGAATCTGAAGAAGCCGACGATATTATTATCAAACGTGAAGATGGATCGATGTTGGTTAACGGCTCCATGCACATTAATGACTTCATGGAGGCTATGAATATCGTTAAGTTTGATGATATAGAAGAGAGCGGATTTAACACAATGGGCGGAATGGCTATGCATCTATTAGGAAAAGTCCCTTCAGAGACTGATCAGTTTACCTACAACGGATTTCATTTCGAGGTTATCGACATGGATGGGAGCCGTGTAGATAAGCTTTTAGTAACAAGGGCAACAGAAAACGACTAATTCGGCATAGGCCACTCGACCCATCGGGTAACTAAAAACAGTATACCATTACATGTCATTATTTATCTGAAAAGCATTGAAAAGCTTATCAGTAGAGAGTTGATTTGTAGCATGATAAGCAGCCTCAAGAATCTGTTTATCAGTCCAACCCAGGCTCTTTAAACCCTGAACATCTTCACTGGTTACACCTGAACTATTCTTAACAACCTTCAAAGTAAATTTCAATAAACTCTTCTCATTTTCAGGAAGAGAGACATTTTCAATATCAGATTGGATTGCATCAAGCTGTTCAGGCAAGAAACCATATTGCATTAATATTCCCCTGTTCATGCTAATACAGAAGACACATTTTTCCTCTTCTGAAACCATAAGGCGAATTAGAGCCAACAGCTTACCACCCAGATCCATATTGGTACTAAAATAGCCAATGCTTGAGAAGACATGATTTATCAAGAATTCGCTGGGACTAAAGAGTTTTAGGGCATCGGGTACAAAACCCCATTTCTCCTTTAAAGTGTTATAGACATTCGCTACTTCACCCTGTGCGTTTTCTTCGCTAACAAATTCAATCAGTGCCATAGAAATTTATTTATTGTTTTATAGACAAGTTTTTACAGGAACGACAAAAGGTGTCTCCTATTTCAAACATACAAACACTTCAACCTCGTTAAGGTTTACCAAGCTCCTTTTTGTTTTCTAATACCCAGATAATAATATGATTAGCCAGGTTGACAATCCGCTTCATCTTCATGAGATCTGCTTTATAAAACCTGTCGGCAGGAGTGTGATAATCTGCATGAAAGCCCGAGAAGAAAGCCACTGCTGGTATGCCAGCCCCTATAAAGGGAGCATAATCACTACCACCGTGCGCTCCCGAATTCCATTGATCAAGCTTAAGGGGAATAATACTTTGCTCATTAATTCTACCAACTTGAGACTTCAGGTTAGAACACCTTTGAGGAATACCAACACTAATTGAATCACATCCTATATCTGTTGGAGAAGAACGTGAGATCATATCGAAGTTCAAATAGAAAATGACTTCCGAGCCTAATGACTTTATTCCTTTAACAAACCATTTGCTACCAAGCTTTCCCTTTTCCTCACCAGTCCAGGCAGCAAAGAGTAAATTATACTTTGGCTTATCATCTCTCCCTGACCAATAATCAGCCAAAGAAAGCATTCCTGCCACTCCAGATGCATTATCATCAGAACCGTAGTAGATTGACTCACCCCGCCTCCCTAAGTGGTCGTAATGCGCTCCTATTACAATCATCTTAGTCGTATCCTCTCCTTTTACCATACCAAGTAAATTACTAACCATGATGCTGCTTTTCCTAGCATCATACGTTGCAAAGATTTTGGCATCTTTAAAAGCAAAGGAATGAGCTTTAGCCGATTGGTCACTCTGAACAACCCAATCTTCAAGCCTTAATATTCCTTGTTCGAATAATCTTGATGCCCAGTATCTGTTTAATTTAGCCCATGGTATTTCACTATCCCGGGAGTTAGGAAAACAGAATTCCATATCGGTGTACTGCTCAACATTGACTTTATCGATATAAATAGATAAAGGTTTAATCGCATCACCTGTTAATGGCATTTGGCTACTGCTTTTAACTAATGGGTTCAAAACCTCAATAACCAATGAAGCACCATGTTTTAGTGCTATACCAGCCTTTTCCTCATCCGTGAAACCCTTTCTTTCTAATAAAGATCCTATTTTTTTCCACGCTAACGAAGTGGTATCATCCTGCCCTGGATAGCCACTGATTAAAACAACTGCCTTGCCACGTACATCAACACCCTTATAATCATCGTAGCCGAGCTCTTCCGAAACAACGCCATAGCCAACAAAGACAGGAGAAGCGTTAAGCTCAAATGAACCAGATCTTAAAACAAAACGAAAATCGGTACTATCTTTTAGCAGATAACGAATCGACTGCCCACCAGCAGACACTTCAAGACTAAGAGTGGCTATTCCTGCACCAAATTTCTCCAGAGGAAAAAACTGATTATACAATTGATCTGATCTAACTAAAGGCAGCTTGAGCAATCCTGTTTGTTCGCCCTGAGAAACCACTCTATCACCGAAAGGTTGCAGACCCATTCGACTCATCTGTGATGCAATATAGTCAGCGGCCATATAACCACCCCTTTCCCCTGTCTCTCGCCCCTCAAACCATCCTGACGAGAGGAACGCCAAGTGACCTTCAAAGTCATGGACTTTGATCTCTACTTGATTTATTTGACCCAAAAGGCATGGAATTAAACCTATCAGAGAGGCAAGAACTAAAAAATTTCTCTTCATAATGGTGTCATATTCAACAAATGACCTGAAACAAGAATAATCAGTATCATTTAGATTTTGTGAAGTAAAGCTACTAAAATCAAGTATAAGTAATACCTTTGCGCCATGTTTTGGTTCCTTCTAACTAAAAAGAGAAGGACAAAGGGAATGCCGTTAGAATCGGCAACAGTACCCGCTGCTGTATGTTCCGTTAAGAGAACTGCTTTTATGCCACTTGATTAACATCTGGGAAGGCGCAGTTCAGGGAATAAGTCAGAAAACCTGCCAAAACAACTCGGTTATGCCTGCTTTCGGGAGTTAAAGCAAATAACAGCTATAGACTGTCACGTCTATACTATTCCCATTACAGGCTAACCGTTCCATTGTAACCTATTGTCTAATTTAATTTTCATACAATGAGACGGTATACTTTTAATTTAAGCCTTTTGCTTATTCTGCTATTTATTAGCACTTCATTTCCAATTCAGCTTCTTGGACAACAAAACAAGATTCAATACGGAATAACATCTGCAGATATTATTCGGGTTGGAACCTCGGCTGGTTGTAATTTTCCAAAGATCCAGCAAGCAGTTGACTTTATTAGCTCTCAACCGCTACAAAATGCTGTTATTATCAACATTGAGCCTGGCAGTTATAACGAAAAAATCATTATTCCCGAATTGCAGGGTGCCTCAGCCGGCAACAACATCATTATTCAAAAAGCTCCTGATATGGTAGGAGAGGTAGTGGTTAACTTTGAGGTAAACAGTCCTGTTTCCGGTATGCCTTTAATGGGAGTCATTAATATAAAAGGCACTGATCATCTCACCATCAAAGACCTCACCATCAAAACAGAAAACACTTCACTCGATGCGGTTATTGCTGTCTATGGGAAGTCAAAGCACATTAAAATATTGAACTGTAATCTTTCTTCGCCAATTTCCACAGACTACGGTCGCGATATTAACCTACTCAAGATGCAAGCCGAGGATACAGAGGGAAGAAACAATGATTCTATACTGGTTCAGGATTGTGTATTCACCGGAGGTTACATCGGAGCTAAACTGGGAGGCACCAGTTATGTAGCCTTATCAAAAGAATCGGGAGGAAGGGTCATAAATTGCCTCTTCCAGAACCAGGGATCAAAAGCAATCTATCTTCAGGATGAGGCTAATTGTATGATCATGGGTAATACTATTCTTAACACACAAACCACAAAGACAGGATTTCAGGGCATTGATGCCTTTCGATTAATCGGAGAGAGTCAAATTACAAGAAACAAATTAGACCTCACTCTGAACCAGTACTCCACGGGGATTGAATTACGTCCATCAACCGGAACTCAGTCTATACCGATAAGAGTCTCTAACAACATTGTTAACTTTTGCAATGGATATAATCTCAGCTATGGAATAATTCTTGACAAGGCTTGTTCTTATACTGATGTCGTTTACAACACTGTCAGCATTGGTAATTCAAGCTTAACATCAACAACATCAGCGGCTTTAGCTATCTTAGGATCTGCATCGCAAACCCCTGTTAGTTTGAACATCCTCAATAATATTCTGATTAACAAATCAGGTGGATACTCAATAAGGGTTAATCGCAGCGCCTATCTAACCAATATTACATCTGATCACAACATTCTGTTCTCAGCAGGCAATCCAATCTATTTCATCCAAAGTACCCTGCTTACCACTTTATCAGAAGTAAATGCAATGGGAGTTGAAAACAATTCTATCATCAACACTCCCGAATTTATAGGCAGTGATGATCTTCATCTTACATCTAACAACACATGGGCAAGAGTTGCTATACCATATCCATTTATTACAAATGATTTTGATCTTGAGGAGAGAAGCGCAACCACTCCCTATATCGGAGCTGATGAGTACTTTATCCCAGTCCTGATTGCACCCTCATTCGCTAACGGTTATCCATACGTCAATAATGTTTACCCCCTAAGCGTGGAAATCAAGATCAAAACCAGTGAGATTGATACTCTTTTTTGGTTTATCACATCAGATTTATCACTACAACCTTCCGCACTTGACATAATAGGGTCAGGAAACCGAATCTTGACCCAGAATAACATAGAACAGATTATTACTCACACAAACCTGATTGAAAACACCCAATATCATTGGTTTGGTGTGCTTAAAAACTCAAACGGTTTATTGTCAGAGCCAATTGCTCAACTAAGTTTTACTACCCCTTTTAGAGAATCAGCTGTATCAACCTTCGAACCGGTAACACCAAATGCATCCTCTTTTATTGATGAAACATCTGCGTTTGAAGGAATGACTTGCGTTATTGGTGAAGGAGTTAATCAATCGGTACAATTTGCAAGAGTCAGCCCGCATCAGGAAGGAATCATCACCCTTGTAAATACCAGTACGGGGTTAACGGTACCCGGCCTGTTCTATAGAACCGCATCAACCGCCAAACTAACCGCTTATAACACATCAAACCAAGTTTTAGCTTCATGGGATCTTCCAGAAAAAGAGACTTGGTCTTATCTCTCTACCCGAATAGTACCCAATGTTAAATATTTCAAACTAAGAGCCTCTGATAAAGCTGTAGATATTGATAATTTCAACGGAGAGCCACAGACTCTGACTCTTCAATTTTCTACAGATACACTTTATAGTCAACTTGGATCAATTGCCTCAATAGACCCAATAATTCAGGGAGGACTAGAGCCCTATACGATTGAATGGCATAAAGGAATTCTACAAGGCACCGCTCTTCCTATCACCCTCCAGGTACATAACACCGGATATCTAACAGCGATAGTAAGAGACCAACAAGGAGCGACTGCCACAGCAAGACTACTTATCATTAGCCAACCGGAAAAGGTGATTGCACATTTCGATGACATTTTAATGAATCCCGAAACCTATGCGTTTGGAGACTCTACTACCGACTTAAATAACCGTGTTGTATACAGTGGCTCCTATCAGTTCTCAAGTTTCTGGTATCCTGAGTGGCTAACATGGGGAGGTGTCGCATCCGCCAACCTAAGCGATGGCATTTGGGATCCTATGAGTTTCGAATCATCGCAATTTAAGAACTGTATTGGTGGTGGATATAATCAGAGTAACAACTATGGCATAGTCTATGCTCTCGGCTTTCCTGTTGAGGCCAAACCGATGCATAAAGAAGATGGTGATATTATTACCGGGACATGGATCACTAATACAGCCTGGGTTAAAGACAACATTCTTACAGGAGAAAATGGGCTGGTGGCTCCATTTGGGTTCGGTGATTGGCTTGCTGTCATAGCCAAAGGATTTAATAAAGATGGAATACAAATTTCAGAAACGACATTTTATTTAGCTGACTATCGTGATTCCGACCCAAGTAAACACTATGTCGTATCTAATTGGAATTGGTTCGATCTAAGTTCTCTGGGATCAGTTAGCAAGGTTCGATTTACAATGGACGGTTCAAGGAAAAATGGCGGGGGACTACTAACACCGGCCTATTTTGCTATAGACGACTTTGGGGGAAAGATGAATGACTTACCGCCAGTTTCAACGAAGGAAGATGATACCCTATTTCTGGAGAAAAACTTTGCCCCATTTACCTATGATTTAAGCGGACTCTTCACCGATCCGGATGATCCCGATTACCTCATACAATACCATTTAACCCCATTATCTCCTTCCGATCCAATATCCGTAGAAATAGAAGAGAAGCTCTTAGAGTTAACTGCAATACCAGACCGCATTGGCGAAACCACAATTACAATTAAAGGAATATCAGAAAACCTTTCAGCTGATTGGCATTTAAAGATATTCGTAACAGATCCATCACCAATAGGAATAAAAGAAACAGATCAAAGAATAAGGCTGGCACCCAACCCAGCTAATGAATTTGTTAACTTCTCAAACAATTTGAACGTTAATCTGATTGAGGTAATTGACATTACTGGAAAAACTATCAAATCTTTCAAACCTCAAGAAAATCGGATTACTGTCTCTGACCTACCCGTTGGAATATATATCTTACGATTTATATCTAGCGCAGGAGTCCAGTCAACACGCTTACAAGTTATAAGGTAAGAGTATTTTACATTGAAATTACAAGAAGAGGCGACTATCCCAACAATCCCGGTTAATAGTCGTCTTTTCTTCTTTATTACTCATAAAAACACTTCATTTAATAATAATTAACCCAAACCCCTCTCAGAAGCTTAAATAGCCCATCTCTATTCACATCACAAATATCAGCTTCTCGATTTACTCAAAGTCTCTTAGTCTCCTAGTCTCTTAGTCTCATCGTCTCATCGTCTCATCGTCTCATCGTCTCATCGTCTCATCGTCTCATAGTCTCCCCCACCCCTTCTCAGTTATGCTTTATCGGCTTCGGCTCCGGAGTGCTCCCGGGGATAATACTTAGAACCACCTCGTCTGAGCCGGTACACCTATTGGGCGAGGTGACGGTAACCGAGTAGGTACCCGTATTGGTTACGGTAATAGTTGGAGTGGTCTCTCCTGTACTCCAGAGGTAAGTCCACTGCGGATTAAAGCCCGCATTAAGAATCACCGGCTGATCCTGACAGACCATTCTATCGGGACCAAGGTTTGGCATTGGTTGAGGTTCTATGGTGAGGTTAAGGGTAGCTGTATCATAGCGCATATCTACGTGCCTAACGATCATCTTAACGGTATAGATTCCAGAGTTATTAAAGATGTGTTCAGGAGTACCATCATTCGAGAAGTTTGCCACCCCACTGGATGGATCGCCAAAGTCCCACCACAAAGAATCCGGTGGAGGCCAGGTGTTGGGCTCAAAACAAATCGAGGCTCCCTGACAAAATCCAGAGTGATGGATATAGGCGAAGTAGCGCTGAAGTATTTGAGGAAAACCGCCGCCACTATCTTTACCATGAAGGTCAATCACACTCTCTTCAAAACCGCATGACATTCCAGATAACTCGGGTTGACGAATTATTCCAATGGAATCATTCCACCCCCCAACCATTGATTCATCATACTCTGACTTATATATCTTCCCATCTTTCCCCAAAGAAAGAGCTCCAAAATAGTTACCCTTCTTCATTAACGCAATCTTGGAATTTGCAAACAAAGTAGAATCCGCTACTGAGGAATCAAATTGATAAAGAGAATATTCATAGGTATGATATCCAGATTCCCACCGTGAAACATACAACTTATTGCCACTCCATGAAAAGCAGGGGTACATTTCCATTCCAGCACCTACTGTAAAATCATAAGTAAAGAGAGGTGTAACCTGACCTGTAGAGGCATTAAAATCACAATACTCTAATACACGTTTTCCAAACTGCCCTATCAGTTTTGTCCCTGCTTCATTCATAGCTAATTTAAACCCCTGACCAATTGTCGAAAACGACACACTACTATAGCTTATAACAGGTTCATGAATTCCATCTTTATCAACCAAAAAAGCTAAATACCGATTAGCTGCAAGTGTTCTTCTTCCTTGAGATAGTAACCAAAAATCCCTCTTATTTTCGTGTCTTATTCCCATAATTCCAAACACTATCTCTTCTCCTCCTGATACGGGAATGTTCTTCTGTCCAACAACAATCCCACCCAATCCATTATCAAGTCGCATATCAACTATGCTATAATACAAACCCCAATTCCCACTCCATGGATCTTCTTCAATTGTAAATAAGTAGTATCGAAACTCGTCGCCTACCATAGAAGCAGCACATACTGGAGAAAGAAAAGTACCCGCCGCACAAAATAACCCATTCCCATTTTGCATAAGACTATGATTTCTATTGTATACACTTTCACCGTTAGAATAAAAAAGAAGCTGCCCTGAAGAATCAGAAATCACGGCCATACTTCCAACACTCCCACTTCCAGTATTTAGAAATACAGTAGGAGGACTAGACTCAAAATTCAACCCAACATATTGTCCAAAAATCCAATTATTCCACTCCCCTTGAGCGAATGAATTAACAAGAAAACAAGTTAGAAATAGTAAAACCGAGAGTATTCTAATCATAATGACTATATTAAAAAGAAGACTAAAGAGAAACAAATAAGTATTTCAGATAAAAATAGAAACAAAAACTTAATGCGAATAGTGCATCGTACTATATCCTTAATAAAATGATACCATATTAGCGCTTCTACAATCTGAATATAACAAGACACTTATTTTATCCTTTAGTCTTCCTTATTATTCAACTCTGTAAACTAAAATCGACTCTTCACGGGTTTTGCCGATGTTGTTATCTCATCATAACTCATAAATTCGGATGCACCTGGTGCAAGATTAGGAGTAGTAGTACCAGGAGCAACAACTCCGACCTGTATTTTGCAATACTCTTTTGGAGAAGGGTTTACATTAGGAATAACAAATTGAGTGTAAATATAATCAATTAGAACAAACGATCCTTCGGATCCAAAACAATGACTAGGCTTGATACAATTAGGTCCGGCAATCGTATTGTTATTGTTATCAACAACCTGGATCCAGATATCATATACATCGGTGGTTTCAGGTCCACTGATATATACATTCAACACTGGGTTCTGTGCGTTAGAAACCTGTAATGTAGCAAAAAATGCTACAAAAAGAACCATCATTATTTTTTTCATACAGAAAAATTTAAACAAATTGATTAAATTGTATAAACTGTTAAATAAAACCTCTTTAACTGTTGTCTATGAAACTTTTGTAAAAATAGCCTTAATACCTTTGGTTGTGATTGGTTTTTATCTTGGCTATATACGAATCAATACCTACACAACAAGATGGTTAAATCGGTTTGGTTTGGTTTCGAAACTTCACCAAGGATGAAGCCGCCACAAAAGAAGTGTTTTAATCGTTTGATC
>MTLC01000054.1_pt3 | contig 10734 bp, 10 predicted proteins | sample 1982451 | NCBI WGS metagenome assembly MTLC01 (sample SAMN05710165, study PRJNA340218) | biofilm metagenome | isolation source: sample SPH anode biofilm adapted to +100 mV | place: USA | collected 2012-02-03 | reverse complement strand
CGGCCTCGACGTAGTTGAAGAGGTCCTGCATGCGCGGGTCCCCGGTCACGATATCGGTGAAGGCCTCCGGATGCTGCAGTTGCCTCGACAGCATGCGGTCCGACATGGTGCGGAACTCCTGCTGCAGCTCCAGTATCCGGATGGCGCGCATCACCCCGCCGACCAGCCGGTCCTCCTCGTCAGTTTTCACGATGTAGTCGAAGGCCCCGAGTTTCATGCAGTGCACCGCGGTCTCAAGCTGATTCATGCCGCTCACGATGATGGTCATGATCCCGGGATGCCGCTCGCCGATCTGCTGCAGGAGCGTCTCGCCGGCAACCTGCGGCATCGTGAGGTCCAGGAGCACGAGGCCGATCCCCCCCTGGTCGAGGAGCGCCATCACCTCGCGGCTCTCCTGGCAGGTCACGATGTTGTTGACCCCGGCGCAGCTCTTTAGCGTGAGCGAGAATGACTTGAGCCAGGCCGGCTCGTCGTCCACCAGGAGGATGCTGAAGGCGGGGAAAAGGGTCTTTTTCATGCTTCCTTACTCCTGTCGGGAACGGGCAGCGAGAGGATGACGGTGGTGCCGGAGCCGGCAACGGAAGAAAACTGCAGCGTGCCGCCGTGCTCCTCCACGATCCCCGCGGAGACCGAAAGTCCGAGACCGGTTCCGCCGCTGTCCCTTTTGGTGGTGAAGAAGGGGTCCATGAGGTACGGCAGATGTTCCTCAGCCACCCCCACTCCCTGGTCGGTTACCTGGACCCGTACCACCCCTTCGCCCTGCTGATAGCTCGTGCCGATGAACACGCCGCACTCCCGGTCCGGGAGCGCCTGGCAGGCGTTCAGCACGAGATTGACGACGACCTGCTCCAGACGCTGGCCGTTGCCTAGCACGCTTGGGAGCGAGCCGTGCAGCGCGGTCTGGAAATGGTTCGTCGAGGAGCGGATGGTCGGGTCGACGAGGCGCAGCGCCGTCCGCACCACCGCGTCCAGGTCGATGAGCGTCTTCTGCCCCATGTCCTTGCGGGCGAAGTCCTTCAGGTCGTTCACGATCCGCTTGATGCGCTGGGCGCCGTCCTGCATCTCGTCCAGGATGCGCGGGATCTCCTCGCGCATCTCCGAATATGGAACGCCTCCCAGCATGAAGTCGCCGTGCTCCTGGAAATGTGTCTCCAGGATCTCGCCCGCGTCGTCGTGCACCCTCTTCAGCACCGGGATGTCGAGGAGCAGCAGGCCGTTGGGGTTGTTGATCTCGTGGGCGACGCCGGAGACGAGCGTGCCGAGCGAGGCCATCTTGTCCGCCTGGATCAGCTTGTCCTGGTGGCGCTTCAACTCGTCCAGCGCCTTGTTGCGTTCGGCCACTTCCTGGGCGAGGGCGGTGGTGCGCTCGGCGACCCGCTTGTGCAGGGTCTTCGACCAGAGCGCGGTGACCGCGAGGATAACGAGAAGCGGCACGAGGATCATCGCCCCGTACCTGATGGCAAGCTCCCGCGTCACCCTAGGGGGGTCGTTCACGCCGAGCCAGCGGTTGTAGATCTCGGCGTACTGCCCGGTTTTGATGACGATGGCAAGCCCTTCGTTGAAGCGCGTGAGCAGTTCCCTGTTGCCGCGGTTCACCGCGTAGCAGTACTGCTCGCTCACCACGGCCTTCGCCACCGGCACCACGTTGGTCAGGTGCAGTTCGCGGATCAGGTACATTCCCGGCAACTGCGCCACGACCGCGTAGTCACACTGGCCGGAGGCTAAAAGCCGCATCGCCTCGGCGGGGGTGGGGGTGAGCACCAGGTCCTTAGCGAAGCCCAGCTGTTTCAGGCGCTCGTGCATGATGCCGTCCTGAAAGACCAGCACCTTCTTGCCGCGCAGCTCCTCGAGTCCCTTCACCGGTTTAGTGTCGCGTCGTGCGAAGATGGCGTGATGCACGATGGTGTGCGGCGGGGAAAAGTCGACCGATTGCAGGCGCTGCGCCGAGTAGGAGAGCCCCTGCAGGATGTCGATGTGGCCATCCTGGAGCCCGGCGCGCACCTCGGACCAGTTGCCGAAGCGGAACTCGACCTTCATCCCCATCACCTCGGCGATGGCGCGGGTCAGGTCTACGTTATAACCGGCGGGGTTGCCGTCCTTGTCGATGAACTCGTAGGGAGGATAGGCCCGGTCTCCCCCCACCACGATGGTCGATGAAGGGTCGAAGTGGACCGGCTGGTCGGGGAGGAGCCCGCCGGGAGCGGCCAGCGCCGTGCAGGAGATGAGCAGGAAGGTGAGGAAGATAAGACCGGCTACGGGATGGAAGATGCGGGTCCTGGACTTCTTATCGAAGAACTTTCTTGTGCCTGTGCAGGCGTCGTGAACCACTGTTTCATCCTTGTGCGTTGGTGCGGCACTCCCCGGCCCGTGTCGGCGGCGGGACAGCCCGTCCCACTATCGCACGCGCAAGGCGCACAAGTCAATGAAGCTCATTATAAAAAAATGCCCCCTGACCAACGAAAGGCGAGCATCCGGGTTGCAGCTCGTCCCATAATTCCCAGGAACTCCCATGATTCCCATGAAGCCCCTACCCAAGCCGCTGCGCCACCAGCTCCGCAAGATCCTTCGCCGCCATCTCCCCCTCGTAGCCGCCGGTCTTGATGCCGTCCTCGAACATGGTGAGGCAGAAGGGGCAGTTGGAGACGAGCATCGGCGCGCGGGTCTCCCCCGCCATCTGCACGCGCGCCACGTTGACCCGGGTCCCCACCCGCTCCTCGGCGAGGATGCGTCCCCCTCCCCCGCCGCAGCAGAAACTCTCCATGCGGTTGCGGTCCATCTCGCTTATGTTCCCGCCGAGCCTCTCTATGATCTCGCGCGGCGGCTCGAAGATGTCGGCGTAGCGCCCGACGTAGCAGGAATCATGGTAGGTGCAGTCGAAACTCTCCCCCTTCGCCAGGTGCAGGCGCCCCTGTTCGATCAGCTCGGCGACGAAGACGGTGTAATGCTGCACCGGAAGGTCGAAGTCCAGCTCCCGGTAATCGCGGGCAAGCGTGTTGAAGCAGTGCGGGCAGGTGGTGACGATTCTCTTCACGCCGTACCCCTTTATCCTCTCTATGTTCTCCCGTGCCATGGTCTGGTAAAGGTACTCGTTCCCCAGCTTCCTCGGGGGCTCGCCGCAGCACTTCTCCTCCTTGCCCAGGATACCGAGCCTCACCCCGGCGGCAGAGCAGATCCTCGCGAAGGCCCGCGCCACCTCCTGGTTCCTGCGGTCGAAGGAGGCGTAACAGCCGACGAAGTACATGACGTCGAAGGGCTCCCCGCTCTCCAGGGTCACCACGTCGAGCCCTTCCGCCCATGCACCCCGCTCGGCCCAGCCGAGCCCGAAGGGGTTGCCGTTCACCTCGTAGTTGGCGATGGCGCCGCGCACCTCGTCGCCGGGGAACTTCCCTTCCATGAGGGCCAGGTTCCTGCGCATCTCGAGGATCTTGTTCACGTGCTCGATGTCGACCGGGCAGATCTCCTGGCAGGCCCGGCAGGTGGTGCAGTCCCAAAGCACCTCCTCGGTCACGTAGCGGCAGAGATCCCCCTGCGGGTCGTTGAGCGCCATCTCCCCCACCTGCTGAACGACCCGCATCGGGGAGAGCGGTTTTCCGGTGGTCCAGGCGGGACAGCGGTCCTGGCAGCGCTTGCACAGGGTGCAGGCGTCGGCGTCGTAGACGTCCTTCCAGGCAAGATCGGTCGCCTTCGCGGCGCCGAACTGCTCCGCGCTCTCGTCCTCGAGATCGATGGTGGCGATGCTCCCCTTCGGGCGCAGGTCGGTGAAGAGGTAGTTCGCCGGGTCGGTGAAGAGGTGCCTAAGCTTGGTGCCGGGGATGGCGACGATGAATCCCATGGCGAGGAAGAAATGCCCCCACCAGAGTAGCTTGTGCGCCGCCGAGAGCCTCCCGAGATCCCAGCCGGTGAAAAGCGGTGTGAGCAGGAGCCCACCGGGGGAGAAGCGGGCGAGCTCCGGGTTGACGGTCACCTCGGTGGCCGCCATGCGCAGCGCCTCCACGACGAAGCCTGTCACGAGGATGGTGAAGAGGAGGGCATGGGCAAGGTAGTCGTCCCGCTTGGTCACGAGCCCCTCGGGCTTCACGAAGAAGCGGCGCACGAAGAGCCCCGCCAGCATGAGGATCGCAACCATTCCTGCGATATCGAGAGTTACGGAGTACCCCTTGTAGAAGGTGCCCTTGAGAAAGGTGAGGTCGAAGAGGGGAACGGTGAAATCCACCTGCAGCATGATGAGGAGGGTGCCGATGAACAGCAGCAAAAAGCCCCAGAAGAAAAGGGCGTGCAGCGTTCCCGGCTCAGGGACCCGTAGCACCTTTGCCTGGGTCAGGGCCCCCTGCAGCATCAGTTTTATGCGCAGCGCGAGACGATCGAGGCGCTCCAGGGGCTTTGCCTGGCGGTACATGGGGAGCCGCTTCCAGAATCCGACGCCGCAGGCCCCAACGGCGAGGAACGCGAAGAGGTACATGACCCAGATGAGGCCGTGGTTGACGTTCCAGTAGATCTCGCGCGTCGCTTCCATTGATCCCCCCGAGGTGCGGAATTGGGAAACTATAACCGAAGCGGGACGCGAGGGACAGGAAATTATGCAAAGGGGTAACGCCGGGGCTAGCTGTCCTCTGTGCCCTCGGAATTAGGCGTGGTTGCGCAGCATGAGTTCGGCGGGATGGGGGGCGAGGTATACCTGCTTTTCCAGGTACTCCTGCCGGTACTTCGCTATATAGTGCCGCAGCAGGGTGATGGGAACAACGAGCGGGACGAGGCCATCGTGATAATCGCCGATGACGCCCAGAAGCTCCTGCTTCTCTTCCGCGGAGAGGTTCTTCTTGAAATAGCCCATTACGTGCATCAGCACGTTGGTCTGTTTCTTTACCGTGGCGTGGAGCTCCAGGGCGGTCATGAAGAGTTCCTCGTAGCGCTCGAGAAGTTCGGGAAGCGCGACCTCCCTGCCGTGCGCCACCAGCGCCCCCATCTCCCGGTAGAGCTGCGTCGAGTGCGACATGACGAGGAGCTTTTGGCGGGTGTGAAACTCGACGAGGCCGCCAAGATCGGGATTGCCGGCAAGGAAATCCTTCCAGCGCCGGAAGCTGAAGACGCGTTCGATGAAGTTCTCACGCAGCACCGGGTCATTCAGCCTCCCCTCTTCCTCCATCGGGAGGTGCGTAAACCGACGCACCATCGCCTGCGCAAAGAGGCCGCTGCCGTTTCTGGCCGGCATGCCGTCACGGTACACCTTGACGCGGAACAGTCCCGAAGAGGGAGACCCCTTTTTGAAGACGAACCCGCACAGGTCCTCCCTGGCAAGGACCTCGACCTTATCGCGGCAGAAGGCGAGCATCTGGTCGGTTTTGTCTATGCGGGTCTTGTGGGTCATGAGGCGGGGATGCTCCGGATCTCCCTCCAGGCGCATCGCCTCACGCGGCACGCTCATGCCGGACTCTACTTCGGGACAGACCGCTACGAAGGTGAAGAACCGCCCGAGCACGTCGGTCACGTAGCGGTCGTGCTTGTGACCGCCATCGTAGCGCACCTTCTCGCCCAGAAGGCAGGAGCTCACCCCGATCTTTATAGGCGCGGCGCTAGTTTGCGTCATAGGGAAGACCTCACGTTAAAGTAACGGCTCAGGTGCGCTTCCGGCAGAAACCTTGGTGTTACGCCAGATGAAAATCGGTGCCTCACGCCATCAGCGGAAACGGCTGTGCGAAGACCCCCTCCCCGACGGAAAGCCTCACCTGCCTGGGGTGCTGCGTGGTCCTTAAATCGTGCTTCGGGGCAGAGGGTACGTAACGATGGAGCAGCGGCTGCTTCTTCAGCGAGTTCTCGCGGTGAGTTGGGTAGGACTGGAACGATGAAAGCACGTCTTGCTCCTTTTGCGACAGGATCTTTAAACCATGTCATAGGAGCAAATTCCCGGCCAAAACCGCAACCACCCGATTTACCGACTGACTACTTGCAGAAGGGGTGCGAAAAACACGACAGCCACAAAAATAGTGTCATCAGCCGGGCGTCATCCCGGTCCTTCTCTTTCCCGCCAGGCCAAAGCGCTCCTGCACCTCGGCGGGCGCCTCTTCGAACCCCTGGAACTCCATGGTGTAGCTTCCTCTCCCCTTCGTCGCGCTGCGCAGTTCCGTCATGTAGCCGAACATCTCCGCCAATGGGACGCTCGCCCGCACCACTTCGATCTCGCCGCGCCGGTCCAGCCCTTCCACCTTCCCCCTTTTCTGCTGCAGCCCTCCCAGCACCTTGCCAAGGTAATCGGCAGGGGCCTCCAGCTCGAGCTTCATGATCGGCTCGAGGAGCATCGGCTCCCCCTCCCGGGCCGCCAGTGCCACTCCCCGCTGCGCCGCCCCTCTCAAAGCCGGCTCACTGGGCGCGACACCAGGTTCGACGGGAACTTCCACAACCTGCACCTCGAGATCGGTCATGGCATAGCCGGTCAGGCACCCTCCATGGCACGCCTCCAGGATCCCCTGCTCTACCGCAGCGAGAAGTTCTGGGGTGATCGGTGCTACCGGGGTGGGCAAGACGATGCGGACCCCGGAGCCGCGCGACGAGGGGGTCAGGCGCAGCAGAAGCTCCGCCTGCTCGGGACGGCGCTCCGCGATCGTCTGGAAGACTTCACGGCGCACCACCTCGCGCCGCATGGCCTCACGGTACACCACGCGCGGACGCCCCGTCTTCACCTGGACGCCGTACTCGCGGCGCAGCCGGTCGACGATGATCTCCAGGTGCAGTTCCCCCATTCCGGTCAGAATGGTCTGCCCGGTCTCCTTGTCCTCGTGCACCCTGAAGGTCGGGTCTTCCCACTGGAAGTAGTCCAGGGTACTCAGAAGGTTCCCCCGGTCCTCGGCCCCTTTTGCTTCCACCGCCACCGACACCACCGGCTCAGGCACGGCCACCCCCTCGAGAAGAAGAGGGTGTTCCGGATCGCAGAGGGTGTCGCCGGTGAGGGTCGCCTGGCATCCGGTCACCGCGACGATGTCCCCCGCGACGGCCTCGGGAACCTCCTCCCTGCGGTGGGCGTGCATCCTGAAGAGGTGCCTGATGCGCTCGCCGGCGCCGCGCCCGGGGTTAAGGACGCTTGCCCCCTGCTTCATCCTGCCGCTGTAGATGCGCACGTAGGTAAGCCGCCGCCCCTCCTCCGCCATCACCTTGAAGGCCAGGGCGCGCAGCGGCAGGTTCGCGTCGCAGCTGAAGCTTTCCGCCTCTTCGCTTCCGGGATGCCGCCCGATCATCGCCGGGAGGTCCAGTGGCGACGGGAGGTATAAGCAGACCGCGTCCAGTACCGGCTGCACACCTTTGTTGCGCAAGGCAGATCCCAGCAGCACCGGGAAGATGCGGCAGGATATGGTTCCGCGGCGCAGCGCGAGCCTCAGGCGTTCACCCTCCACCGCGCGCCCCTCGAGAAAATCGGCCATGACCTGATCGTCGAAGTCCGCTGCGGCCTCGGTGACCGCCAAGCGGGCGCTTCGGAGGGCTTCCTCGTGCTGAGCCGGGACGGGCTTACGCTCTACCGTTCGTCCGAGGTCGGTCTCCGAGAAAACGATCAACTCCTCTTCAATAACGTCGATGACGCCTATGAAGGCACCTTCAACCCCTATAGGAAGTTGCAAGAGCACCGGCCTCGCCGCAAGGCGTTGCTCCATCTGGCGCAGCACATGTTCGTGATCCGCGCCGAGCCGGTCCATCTTGTTTATGAGGCAGACCCTCGGCACCCGGTAGCGATCCGCCTGGCGCCAGACCAGTTCGCTTTGAGGCTGCACCCCTTCCACCGCACTGAAGATCGCCACCGCGCCGTCCAGGACACGGACGCTCCGCTCCACCTCGATGGTGAAGTCGATGTGCCCCGGCGTGTCGATCAGGTTGATGCGGTGTTCACCCCAGCGGCAGGAGGTGGCGCTGGCGGTGATGGTGATGCCGCGTTCCTGTTCCTGCGGCATCCAGTCCATGACCGCCTGACCATCATGCACCTCCCCCATCTTGTGGGTTTCACCGCTGTAGAAGAGGATGCGCTCGGTGACGGTGGTCTTGCCCGCATCGATATGGGAGATGATGCCGATATTGCGTATGTGGGAAACGTCGCTGGCGGTAATGGCGCTTCTCCTTTTGCTGATTTTCTCGTCACCTTCGAAAAGTTCAATGATATCGGACAAGAGACAGAAGTCAAAGCGTCGCCTCTGCCAGTCAGCGATCCGGACTTATTGCAAGTTCCTAACGCTTGAATTGACATTCCCGCAAAATATATTAGGTTTTTCCAATCCAATCAAAAGGCACCCCTAACACCACAACCAAGGAGGAAGTCAAAGCATGAAAAAGATGAGCATGATGCTAGCTGTAAGCCTGTCGGCTGCCGTCGCACTGAGCGCACCGGTCCAGATCCACGCCGCCCAACAAAGCACAAGCAAAGCGGACAACACCAAAAAGAACGCCGAAAAAGGGGTGACCGCCGAGCAGCAGAAAGAGAACAAGTCAGACCGTGAGATAACGAGGGAAATTCGGCGCAGCGTCGTAAAGGACAAGAGCCTTTCGATAAAGGCGCACAACGTGAAGATCATAACCAAAGATGGTCACGTGACGCTGAAAGGCCCAGTCAAGAATGCAGAGGAGAAGAAAGCGGTCGAGAAGGCGGCGGAAGAGGTTGTAGGGAAAGGAAAGGTTATCAACGACCTCGAGGTCGCCCCAGCCAAAACGAAAAAGGAAGACAAGGAAAAAAAGGAACATACTGAGAAGTAGCCCCCCCCTCACCGTCCATCTCCCCCCCTTCCTACCCTAGAGGGCCCACGCGCCGCAGCACCACGGTCCTCGAAGGGGGGAGGGGGTGGGTGAGCAACGGTTCAAGAATCAGGATCACCATCCTGCCCCGACCGGCGCTGCTGCTTACGGGCAAGGATTGCCGCCCATTGCTGCTGCACCTCCTCGGGAGCGTACTTTTTGAAAAAGCGCGGGAAGAAACGGGCGATGAGCCGGTCTTCCCAGGTAAATGTCGCCACCCAGCGCTCCGCCGGGTCGGTGCGCTTCTCGTCTTTCATGCCCAGCCTCCGGATTACCAATGCCCCGTCAGGCTGACCCGGCGGGGCGAAGCGGAAATCCACAACTTGCCGTTGATCAGTTCCCCAGCCACCACCCCGGTCGCAGAACCCAGTCCATCAGCCAGCAGGTCATACCAACTGAAGTGCGTTCCGCTGAATTCGTCGATCACCTCTATCGCAAAACCGGGAATGAAAGCCAGTCCGCCAGAAACGACCATACGTCTAGTCGGCTCCAATTCCGTCGTGCGATAGATAATGGTGTCAGCGGCGAGGCCCAGGACCGTAGCCCCTGCGAAGTGTGACGCTTTGTCTTTCTCGAGGGCGAAGGCTGGAAGCGCTGCAAACAGCGCAATCAGAAAAAACATGGTTTTCATGGCTACGTCCCCCTGTATCATGCGTTGCGAGTCGAGGCATCAGTACGCTTGCAGGAACATAGCTCTTCACAATTGTACCTAACCTGAGCGATCCCACCATGCCTCTTGGACGTTCTTAGGCGGAAAGTAAGGACTTGCCGTTGTTAATCTGATCATTCTTGCAGGGAATGCGATTGTTGTATAATATCCAGTATCTCAGCCACAGGCGTTGTCCACCGCCCGTAAAGGAGTGCTCCATGACCAGAAAGGAAATTCTGGAATTTTTAAACTCGAATCCTATTTTTCACATTGCCACCGCGGACGGCGACACCCCGCATGTAAGGGGGATGCTGCTTTACCGCGCCGATGAAGACGGCATCGTTTTTAATACAGGTAAGATCAAAGATCTTTACCATCAGTTGAACAAGAACCCGAAGGTCGAGCTCTGTTTCAGCAACGGCATCTTCGAGAACCTGATCCAGGTCAGGATCGCAGGAACCGTAGAGGCTCTCGAGGACCTGGACCTCAAGAAAGAAATCGTGGCCAAGCGGGAGTTCCTGAAGCCATGGGTGGAAAAGGTCGGGTACGACCAGTTGGCCGTGTACGTCGTTAAAAAAGGGAACGCCACCGTCTGGACCATGGCGACCAACACGGAGCCCAAGGAGTACATCCAGCTCTGAAGGCGGAACACACAGTTTTCAACGAGGAAGGCGTCTCCCCAAGGGAAGACGCCTTTTCTGTTTCTCCCACCTATTTCGGGAAGAATGTGACCGGCGGCGACCACGGCCCCGCGCCGGAGCGGTTGTGCCCCCTGACACGAAAGCCGTGTTCCCGGTCGACGGTCAAGCCGTGGACCACCATGGTTTCACCAGCGTTGAAAACGTGAGGGTGCCAGTTGCTTTCGACGGAAAGGTCCCCTTCCCCCACCTTCAGTTCCCACAGGATTACCCCCGGGAGCGGATTCACCGTGATAGCTGCACTGCCGGAGACAGGCCCCTGGTATACGGCTATCCCTTGCGGCATCAACAGCACCGGGTCACCCTTGCGCGGAGCATTTGGGGTGAAGCCTGTGTACTGAACTACGCTCGGATCGCTCACAGCGGCGAGGTTGTAATATGCCGCCACCGAGTCCAATTTTTTCACTGCTTCCGCCTCAGCCGTCTTGCGCTCCTGGATCTTGATCGAGTCATGCGTCAATGACCCTTCATGGGTGTACTTGAGCCTTTCTCTGATGGTCAGCAATTCGGCCGCACTTGTCACACCTTGAGGTATTCCGTTTTTGCAAGCGGCGTTACTTTCCATTGCAGCGGCTACCGAACCCAGCTCATTAATCAGAGCGACGGCGTTCATCCTCCGGTACG
>MTLC01002667.1_pt2 | contig 10749 bp, 11 predicted proteins | sample 1982451 | NCBI WGS metagenome assembly MTLC01 (sample SAMN05710165, study PRJNA340218) | biofilm metagenome | isolation source: sample SPH anode biofilm adapted to +100 mV | place: USA | collected 2012-02-03 | reverse complement strand
TGCTTCGGGTGTTCCTCCGTACTCTTTTTCGTGGGGAGTAAATGGCAATCCGGCGGGCTCAGTAACAAACTACTCCGGTCCGTGGCCATATCAATTTGGGGCTACAGTACAGGGTACCTATACGCTGTTACAAGTCTCGGGAAGTGATGGACCCGGAACCTATTATGGCACAGCGCAGGTTACCAGCTCGGTTAGTCCGCAGCCGGTGTTGAGTGATATATCTACCTGTCAGGGGGTGGCGGTAACCTTAGATCCGGGGGCGGGTTATGCTTCCTATTTGTGGAGTAATGGTTCTACATCACCAACCATAGCAGTGTCAGTACCCGGGATTTATACTATAACCGTAACCGATGGCTTGGGTTGTACGGGAAGTGCCTCGGCAGCGGTGACAAACTTGCCAAGGCCGCCGGTGAAGTTGATAAGGCATCAATAGAAAGGTTACTTAGGTTGAAAATGTGATTAGTTAATTCAAAACAATAAGAAGAGACATAATTTCACTATTTTCGTTAGTCAATACCTAGCATAAATGTTATTTAAATTAATTTGGTCAATGAGAAAGAATATAAATGCAGACCACTTATGGAGACACAGAAAGCTAATAACTGTCTGAGATCTAAAACAAGAGCCAGAGTAGAATATAGTTTTAGATTCAAGGAACAGACCATTTGTGGAGTATAGGTTCTTTGTGTTGGAATGGAACGTTCGTAATAGCTCAATACAATTCAGGTTCAAATCAGAGCCTGTTACTGGTTGGTAGATTTTGTTGATTTAGAAAAAAATCAAATTTTTGTTTTTGGAAGTTTCCTTGATTCTAATTTGAATAGAATGAATCAACGAATTAAATAAGAAATAGACATTGAGCATGACTAGAAAAAAGAAATCTTTGCAAATCCGCAATAGCACTGCCGAATTCCTCATTTTCACTAATCAGGCAAAGGAAGACGGGATAGAAGTACGGGTTCAGGACGAAACAATCTGGCTTAGTCAAAAGTTGATGGGTGTTTTGTTTGACTGCTCGACAGACAACATCTCACTACATCTTAAAAATATATTCAAAGAGAATGAACTGGAAGAAAATTCAGTTACCGAGGAATTCTCGGTAACTGCATCCGACAGAAAAACCTATAAAACCAAACATTACAATCTGGATGCGATTATAGCTGTTGGATATCGTGTAAATTCCAAGCGAGCAACAGCTTTTCGTCAATGGGCTACATCTGTTTTGAGGGATTATGCTATTCGTGGCTACGTTATCGACAAGAAACGAATGGAAAACGGAACATTCTTGGGCGAAGACTATTTTGAGCATTTGCTTGCCGAAATCAGAGAAATCCGTCTGAGTGAACGTCGTTTTTACCAAAAGTTAACGGATATATACGCAACCGCAATGGATTACAACAAGGAGGCGGTTATTACAAAAGAATTTTTTGCTAAAGTTCAAAACAAGTTGCACTATGCTATTCATGGTCATACAGCAGCAGAGCTTATAATATCAAGAGCAGATGCAGAAAAGGAACATATGGGATTAACTTCATGGGAACAAAGCCCTGATGGGAAAATTGTAAAAACCGATGTTACTATTGCCAAAAACTATCTGACCGAAGCGGAATTAGAATCATTAGGACGTATTGTAAATGCTTATCTGGATTTGGCAGAAGATCGAGCTAAAAGACATATTCCCATGACAATGGATGATTGGGCGAGACGTCTTGATAAGTTTTTGGAAGCTGATGAGCGTGATATATTGCAGAATAGTGGAAAAGTTACAGCGCAAATGGCAAAGTCCTTTGCAGAAAGCGAATTTGGAAAATTTCGGATAATTCAAGACCGTTTGTTTGAATCTGACTTTGATAAAGAGATAAAACGTATAGAAGGCAATCATAACAAGTCGGATTATTAGAATATTTTCTATCAGGAAAACAGAATACTTTCCCTGCACTCTTTCTATTACTTTATTTGGGCAGACTGATAGTGATTCCTTTTTTAGGTAATGCTTTTATCTCCCTGCCAGGGGGTGGCGGTAACCTTAGATCCGGGGGCGGGTTATGCTTCCTATTTGTGGAGTAATGGTTCTACGTCACCAACAATAACAGTATCTACGGCCGGGATTTATACAGTAACCGTAACCGATGGCTTGGGTTGTACGGGAAGTGCCTCGGCAGCGGTGACAAACTTGCCAAGGCCGCCGGTTAAGTTGATAAGGTATCAATAGAAAGAGAAAGGAAAGAGAGGATGAGTTGTTTTCTTACCAAAGTAAGTGGAGGTTAGTTAAGGATAAATTAGAAGTGAGTTTACATATAAAAAGGCTAAAGACTATAAAGTAGTGTGATGGGAAAGGTAAGAGTTATGGGGTAGATTTTATGTGGTGATTAGAAAACAGACAAATAACGTATGAAAAGTAAAACAAAAAGAGTAAACTTTTGCTAACTATCTGAAAAATTTGTACATTTGCACCCCTTTTTAGGCCGATAATAGGATTAATTGAAATTACAAACATGGACACGTTGAGTTACAAAACGATCAGTGCAAACAAGGAATCCGCTAACAAACAGTGGGTTATTGTTAATGCCGAGAATGAGGTGGCAGGACGCCTTGCTTCGAAGATCGCGAAGATTCTCAGGGGTAAGAACAAAACGAGTTATACCCCTCACGCCGACTGTGGCGACAACGTTATTGTCATTAATGCAGAGAAAGTGCGTTTTACTGGCAATAAGTTAACAGACAAAGAGTATGTACGCCATACAGGATATCCTGGTGGACAGCGTTTTGCAACACCCGATATGTGGTTACGCAAAGGAATGTCAGAGCGTATAATTGAGGCAGCCGTAAAGGGTATGCTTCCAAAGAATCGTCTGGGACGTGCTTTATATCGTAATCTGTATGTATATGCAGGTACACAGCATCCACATGAAGCACAGCAACCCGTAGAAATTAATATTAATAATCTGAAGTAAGAAATGGAAGTAATCAACACAATTGGCAGGAGAAAGACCGCGGTTGCCCGTATCTATTTGAAAGAGGGTAATGGTAAGATCCTGGTCAACGGCAGGGATTATGCTGAATATTTCCCCACCGGTACCTTACAGTATGTGGTGCGTCAAGCCTTCGAAATTGTTTCAGTTGACAGTAAGTACGACGTGAAAGCAACTATCGATGGTGGTGGTATCACCGGACAGGCTGAAGCTCTCAGACTGGCCATCTCAAGAGCACTGACAATCATCAGTGAAGAGAATCGCAAGCCTCTGAAAGAAAAAGGTCTGCTTCGTCGCGACCCGCGTATGGTTGAAAGAAAGAAACCCGGTCAGAAGAAAGCTCGTAAGAGATTCCAATTCTCGAAGCGTTAATATCTTTCGCAATGCGTGTTTAGTATCTAAATCGTACAGACTACGGTGCTTGCGTGCTACTGTGCGGTTGATTTTAAGGAACGTAAACAACATTATTAAAAAATGGCAAGAGTATCATTTGAAGAATTATTAGATGCCGGTGTACATTTCGGCCATCTAAGAAGAAAGTGGAATCCCAACATGGCTCCTTATATTTTCATGGAGCGTAATGGAATCCATATTATCGACCTATATAAGACCCAGGCAAAGGTTGAAGAGGCTGCATCTGCATTAAAGCAGATTGCCCGCTCAGGAAAGAAAGTCCTCTTCGTTGCTACCAAAAAGCAGGCTAAAGAGATCATGTCAGACCTCGTGTCACGCGTTAACATGCCTTACGTAGTTGAGCGTTGGCCGGGTGGTATGCTTACCAACTTTGCAACTATTCGCAAAGCTGTTAAGAAAATGGCCTCAATTGACAAGATGATGGAGAATGAATCATTCCGCACCATGTCAAAAAGAGAGAGACTGCAAATCACGCGTGAGCGTGCTAAATTGGAAAAGAACCTCGGTAGTATCAGCGACCTTAACAGGCTCCCTGCCGCTCTGTTCGTTGTTGATATCCTGAAGGAGCACATTGCCATCGCTGAGGCTCGTCGCCTCAATATCCCCACTTTCGCTATCGTTGATACTAATAGCAATCCTTTGCTGGTTGACTTCCCTATTCCTGCCAACGATGATGCTTCAAAATCTATCGCCTTAATCACTAAGGTTATGGTTGAAGCTATCGAAGAGGGTCTCAATGAACGCAAAATGGATAAAGACCGTAAAGATGAATCTGAAGAAGTCGAAAACGACGAAATAATCAATGAAGGCGAAGAGGACGTTCGTGGCCGTCGCCGTCGTGATGATTCTGAAGAGGATGAAGATGGCAACAAAAAACGCCCTCGTAAAGCAATAGCTAAACCAACTAAAGCTGCTCCTCGTCGCTCATAACTTCTGCAATGCATACCGAAAAGTTATATAAATATTAATAATTCAGGAGATACGTGCCCGTCACGTATCTTCTTATTTAAAATCCATAATAGTCATGGCTAATATTACAGCTTCTGAAGTAAACAAACTTCGTCAAATGACCGGTGCCGGTATGATGGACTGCAAAGCAGCTCTTATCGAAACTGATGGTGATTTTGAAAAGGCTATCGATTTTCTCCGTAAAAAAGGACAGAAAGTCGCCAACAAACGTGCTGACAAAGAAGCAAACGAGGGTATCGTTATCGCTGCTGTTAATGCTGACCATACCTTTGGTGTTGTGGTTCGTATCAGCTGTGAAACCGATTTCGTTGCTAAGAATGAGGAGTTCACCTCATTAGCTAACAAACTGGTTGCTGGTGCAATTGCTGGCTCTGTTAAAGAAAAAGAGGCTGCCCTTAACCTAGTTATCGATGGTCACTCTTTCGCTGATCAATTAACTAATCTTATCGGTAAAACCGGTGAGAAGATGGAACTCAGTGGTTATGAGGTTATCGAAGCTCCTGTGGTTTCTGCTTATAACCATCAGGGAAACCGCCTGGCTACCTTACTTAGCCTTAATATGAAGGTTGAAGGTGCTATTGAGGTTGCCCATGAGATCGCTATGCAGGTTGCTGCTATGAATCCTATTTCTGTTTCTGCTGACAATGTTCCCGCTGATGTTATTGAGCGTGAACTCGAGATTGGTCGCGATCAAGCCCGTGCTGAAGGTAAACCAGAAGCTATGGTTGAAAAGATTGCCCAAGGTAAACTGAATAAGTTCTACAAAGAGAGCACTCTGTTACAACAGGATTTTATCCGTGATGCTAAGAAAACAGTTGCACAGCGTATCGCTGATGTTAACAGTGGCCTAACTGCTACCTGCTTTAAACGCCTTCAACTTGGTGAATAAGCTATAGCATATTTTACTAAAGAGGCGGAATAACTTATTGTTGTTCCGCCTCTTTCTTTTTGTTGCTCATTATTATCCAAATATCTTCTTTATCTGCTGCTCTCTGTATTTAAATATCTTGTCAACCCGAGATTTAATAAAATACTTCTCTATTATTAAGCCCAGCCATCCAAATCCAACCGAGTAGTGTATTACATCCGTCATCATAATCCCTTCGTTAACCTCTTCAAAATGGTGTTGATGCTGCCAAAACTTATAAGGGCCTATCCGTTGGTCATCTATGAAGTATTTATTAACCTTTATATGGGTAATCTCAGTAATCCAGCCTGTTCTATATAATGGAACGGGGGATACACAATAGGTGATTACCATGCCGGGATATATCGTTTCAGGATCATCGATGGTCTTGATCTCAAAGTTCATCTCTTTAGGGGTAATCTTAGTGAGGTTCATTGGCGAAGTGAAAAACCGCCAGGCCTCCTCCATATTAGTGTTCAGTAGTGTTGAATAGACGTGCTTTTTCATAGTTGTACTGTTTAAGTTGCTTTTGATGCTAGTCTCTACTAGTCGTTTTAATAAATATTTACCTCAAACAAAATAGCTATATCTCGTTCCTATGGTTGTTAAAGACTCTAAACCTTTCTTGACTTAATGATTGTAAGTATTAATAAAGATATAACGAATAATTAAAAATAGTCCTCTTTTATAAATATTCTTGTAATTCTTTTCTTAATAAATTCAAAGCCTGATCGTGCGCTATCTCATGTTCCAATGCAGTAACAAATTCTAAAACTTTTACTGATAAGTCAATAGCCGGATTTTGTGGGTCAAGTCCTTCAGCCGCCTCCTGTATTAAAGTAACGGTTTGTTGCCTTGCTAACTTGATCAGCTGCCAAGTGTTCTCATCAACAAAGATCTGCTGTGATGAGTTGTGATCAAATTCCTGTCTGATTTCACTGAGGATTAGATTTGCTACACCTCTGACAGTGGCTGCTTTTTCTGTGTTCCTGAGAATAAGTGATTCTGGTTTTGTTCTCTCCATAAGAAGGGAAAGACGTTCGATTGCTTGGATCTTGAGTGGAATTGTGATTGCTTGATGTTTTGCCTTGATGATTTGCTCTTGTTTAAGGAGCATTGCTTTTAGCTTGATCCTGCTGTGCTCTTCATCGTACTTTTCAAGCTTTATAGGGACTTCTTCTTTCTTCTGACTCCTAAGTATCAGGAAGGTTAAAATACCGGCTATAAGGGCACTATTTATAATTACAAGGATTATTAACAGGTCTGATGATAACATTGTAGTAGGTCTATTTGAGATTTAATTGCAAAGTTAAAAATTAACTGTCTTACCTGTCCATACTGTACATCGGTTATTGGTACATCGTAAACTTTCAGTTGATTGTTTTTGCATCGCTTTAACAGGAAGTGTTTTCCAGTTGATCTTATTAGGGGACTTATAAAGCTCAAGTTCCTGATATGATTGCAATGCAAAGTGGTTTGCAAAGTCAGAATAATGTGCACGAGATAGGGCTATCTCAGGTAAATTACCTTTATCCTGTAAGATTAAGAATCTGACTTCAGCAGCCATTGCGGTTGATGCCGACGAGGGGATAGGATGATCAAACCAAGAGGCATAAATCACTCCTGCAGCACTATCAACTGAATCTACCCATTGGCCTTTTTGCTTGAATTTACTCATTTCTTTATAAAGACCTTCGAGTTGACTCCATTCAACTAATCTATCTTCAAAGAGATAGGTGCCTAAAAGCAAAAGTGAACTGACATCTTCCAGTGTCCCTCTGTCTTGAATAGTTCCTTCAAATTGTGAGTGTAGTATTGTGCCCTCGGTGGAGAGGTGGTTACTAATTAAGTTTTCAAAGATTGAACGGGCTTCAGAATAGCCGTCAGGATTGTCGGCATACCTGGCTGAATAAATGAATCCTATCGCCAATAGTGCATTCCATGATGTAATGATCTTTTCGTCACGAAATGGTTGCACTCTTTCCATTCTGATACCCTTGAGTTCTGATTCAATTGACGAGTCAGTCAATGAGGCCTTCTTTATTAAATGATAACTCCCCTCAAACGGAATCAACCGATAAGCCTCTTGGAATAGATCAAACTGCTCTTTTGAAAGTGCTTCTTTTAGCTCATTTAGCTGCCATAGATAGGTTTCTCCTTCGTGATGGTTGGTATCTGCATCAAGAGCCGAATAATAGCCTTTAATAGAGCTTAAACGCTGTTTCAGGAATAAGAGTAATTTTGATATAGCCTCTTTGAAAAACTCCTTTTCAAAGAGATGGTAGCCTAGACTTAGGTTTGTGAGCATCATTGCCTGGTCATAGAGCATCTTCTCAAAATGGGGTATTTCCCATTTTTCATCAACGCAATATCTGTAAAAACCTCCTTCAAGCGAATCATGTAGGCCTGAAAAGATCATTTTCTTGAGTGTCATTTCTGCCCAATCCAAATGGTTTCTTAAGAGTACCGGGTTACTAAGGATTAGAAAAAGCAGACTGTGAGGAGGAAACTTTGGCTTTTTCCCGGTTCCACCATGCACAAGGTCGAGATTAACTCCTATTTCATCGATGAGACTCGTAAGGCTTGTTTTTGGGATAGAGGCGGCCTGACTGTCGAAGGGTTCAATAAAGCCCTGGTTTTCTTGGTACCAAGCCTGTATCTTTCTCAGAATACTAATAAAGGAATTTGCGTGTGCGGTTTCAATGGCAGGAAGGTATGTAATAGCATAAAATGGCTTAAAATCTGATGAAAGAAAGACATTGAGAGGCCAACCTCCCTGACCATGAAGGGCAACAATAAACTCCATTAAAAAGTGGTCAATATCCGGATGTTGTTCTCGATCAAGTTTGATACAAATAAAATGCTCGTTTAGAAACTGAGCTGTTTCGGGATGACTGAAAGCTTCTGCAGCCATAACATGGCACCAATGACATGATGAGTAGCCGCTGGAGAGTAGTATGGGTTTTTTTAGTTCCTTTATCTCTTCGATAAGGCTGTTTGAGTATTCCTGCCAGGCAACAGGATTATCTGCATGCTGACGCAAGTAAGGTGATGATGATTGTGCCAGAGTATTATATTTTAATTGTTCCATGCTTTCTTATGTTAGTTCGTGATAGATTAATGGTAAACCTGTGTTTACATATAATTTACATTTGAACAGTTTTTGTTGTTGATTTGTTTGAAAACGGCTGTCTGATTCAAGTGAGTTCATAGATTACATGATGACTGAGATGTTCGGATACCCTCTTTGGCTTATCCTGTTTTATGCTATATATAAATATGAATTATGGATAGTAAGTTGGTCTTGTTATAGATGGATTTTGATGACTTATTTCGGATGGCGAAAGCATTATAAGTTTTTCTGATGAATTTTTGGAGGGTTGTGATAATAGATATTTAAAATGGATGAGAAATGTTAAATGATTTTAAATCAGATGATTCTTTAGGATATCTGATACAGAATAAAGAATTATATATGAGGATCAGAGTAATGGTTATCCGAAATTGGATAGTTGTATCCGATTGCGGATGTTTTTGTTAAAGTTGTGTTAATCGTACGTGAATGTTATTATTTTCGAGAGTATTGGGTGTAGTTAAAAGACAAATAGCCGTAAATGGATAGGCTATAAATAGCGAAATGAGATACAGTTTCTTTGAAATTGTTTTATATCAGATAGATAAGTTGTTTGGCATGCTATTTGGGATAGGCAATATACCAGACAATTACTGCGTAGATTATGGCAATACAAACTGTTGGAGATTTGGTTCAGGCGTTTCAGCGTAAGAGCGGATTTCAGAGTGTTGAATCGCAAACTGATCACGATACTAATAATGAACTTGCCGCAATAATCAGCCAGAAAAAGGTTGAAGGGCTACGGAAACTTTTGAAAGAAGACAGAGTTGATCAGTCTGGCAAGTTTTTATAAACAACTAAAAAAAGGTGCGTTATGATTAAGCTCATGGTTGCCTTAGTACTGATTGGCGCATTTCTCGCCAGTATACTATATGAACTGAAGCATGCTCCATTAACAGAGGAGCAGGAAGATAATTCTATTCGCTTCTTGGACGGCAGTTCAGAATAACTGGAAAAAAATATTACGGATTTTCCATAATCGATCCGGTTTGTCCGGGGTGTCATTGCGACGCTCCGGACTTTTTATTAATTGTGGCCCCCTTTTTCCAGGAGGTCAAAGAGAGCGGGAAGATCTGATGCCGTGATCATCTGGGTAACTGGTCCGTGGTTATCTCCTTTTCGTGTAATGAGTACTGCTTGCAAACTTCCTCCGTTACGAAGTTGAAGTTTAAAGTTTTCGTAAATAGTATAGATGTCTGTTTCGGGTGTTGAGATCATATACTTTTCACTGAGTGCAAATGGGATTACATTGGAGACAGTGGCTACTTTTGTTTGATCAGTAAGACCAGTCGAGGCAAGCCACCGGGTAATAGATTTTGCAGTTAAAAGGCAGACTATTCGTCCCTGATCTACCACCGGACAACGTACGAAATTTCTCTGAGCGAATTGGGTTAACACATCTCTCATTGGAGTCTCAGGGCTTACAACAAATACGGGTTTAGCCTTTAATGTTGCAACAGTAGGTGGATTGCAGATTTGGTCACGTACTCTACATATATGATTAACGACTGATGGATGGGGTTCGGCAATAATAAAGTCCTCTCGGCGCGTATGTACTATAGCATTTCTTAATTCAGCGTATTCCCGAAGATCATTAGCATATCTCTTAATAACGGTGTTATCGAATCGTGTTCGTTTGAGTAGCTCGTTGAAACTTACGTAGTGTTCAGCTTTAGCCAGTAATCTTAATCGGGCCTCGATGTCGTTAAAAGCATCCAGAAATACAATTGCGTTTGAGTTTTCTCTATTCATTCCTGATAAAATTAGAAGACAGCAACCAAAGTTACCTATTTGAGAAATTTTATGGTTGCTTTTTGATGTGAAATTGACTAAATTTAAGTATTAGTTCATTTTTCTGGAAGGGGAAAGCCCTTATTACCGATTGTTAAGAACTGGTCGGCTCTTCCGAAGATTTAATTAACAATGGAGATATTTCCTCGATGAGGAGTCTTATCTGGCCGGCGGAAGATGCTTAGCCCCGAGATTTCGGGGCTTTTTTATTCAAAGTCATTTAGTTCATACACATGCATCTAGCATCTGGCATCCGGCAACGACAACGACAGAGCCGCCAGCAGCTAATAGCTAGTAGCCAGACTTTGAATTTTGAATCGCAGATTACATTTAACCACGAAAAACACCAAAAACACGAAATCCTTCATCTAGCAGTTTTCGTGCCTTTCGTGCTTTTCGTGGTTTAAATGATCTCTCTCAACATCTCCTCGACTTCTCCACAACATCTACTCAATATCCCCTCTATATTCCCTCTATATTCCCTCTATATCCTCTACCTATATAGTTCCTATCTTACACGAGTTTATAGGGAGAGGATAGGGAGAGGATAGGGAGAGGATAGG
>MTLC01001727.1_pt1 | contig 10757 bp, 9 predicted proteins | sample 1982451 | NCBI WGS metagenome assembly MTLC01 (sample SAMN05710165, study PRJNA340218) | biofilm metagenome | isolation source: sample SPH anode biofilm adapted to +100 mV | place: USA | collected 2012-02-03 | reverse complement strand
ACGACGTGGGCGGAGACCATCCCACAACGGGGAACCCGCGGCGGGGTGGCGGCGACCCGCCTGCTCCTGGCGCGTGCCGTGCGCATTCTCGAAGCGCTGCCCACCTCAGACGAATTGCTCCCCGTGTTCGCCGGGCGCCTGCTGAACGACACGCACGCACTCGACGCGAGTACCGCCCTGTCCGGACTCGTGCTCGGCGCGGTCGCGGCCGAGCAACGCCGAGACCGTCCCCGCGACGCGGCCGAACGCCGAGAGCTGTGGCGCTCGGTCGGCATCCGCGACGACGAACTGTCCTCGACCGTGCTAGTCGCCGGACTGCGTCCACGCGGGACGTCCACCCTCGCCCAGCTGTGCCGGATCACCGCGGATGCTGGTGAGGTGCTATCCCTGACCCTGTCGCAGGTCAGGCTGCCTGTCGAAAGCTGGGGCGTGGACAGACTCTACGTCGTAGAGAACCCCGCGATCATCGCCCTAGCCGTAGCCGAGTTCGGCGTCCGGACGCCGCCGATGATCTGCTCGGCCGGCTGGCCGACCGCAGCAGTCACCGAACTCGCTTGCACGCTCGCTGCCGGAGGCGCCGTTGCCCACTACCACGGTGACCTGGACGGAGAGGGCGTGAGGATTGCGGTCCACCTGATCGACCTCACCGGTGCGCAGCCCTGGCGGATGACCGCTGCCGACTACCTGGCCCACGTGACCGACCACGGCTCGCCCGTAGGCCGGGTGTCTGAGGCACCGTGGGACGCCGCGCTCGCACCCGCGATGCGCGAGCACCAAATCGCCGTCCTCGAAGAGACCGTCTGGGAGACGATCCGCGACGATCTACGCGAGCGGAATGGGTCGACGTAGGCGGCGACTACACGAGAGAGACTCACAAGACCAGCCCCAGCTCGAGTGAGTACCTTCTGGCCTCACCAGAGGCTGATGACTCGTCAGCACTTCGAGTATGAACTCCTCGCCCCGTTCGGAGAAATGGGCAGGGATCGCAGGCTTTCTGCGGGCCATCGTCAAGCGGTCAACGGCTTCGCATCACTTGGGCGTTGGGTGGTCAACGCCGCCGGAACCTCAACCGCGCCGCCGCGGCCCTTGGATGGTTTCGCCCGGTAAACCGAGACAGTGCCGCCTCCGGTCCACCTGTAAGCCTTCGAGATCCCGCCTTGGTCGAGACCACTGAGCACCTGCCCCACCCGTGGCAGGATCACGTTCGACACAGTTTGAGGGCTGCGCTCGACAAGCACCCAGTTGCGGCCCATCTTGTGCGCCGCAGTCGCAGTGGTCCCTGAACCGCCGAAAAGGTCCAACACAAGTTCACCTGGATCGGTGGCAACGTGGATGATGCGCTCGAGCAGATCCTCAGGCTTCGGGGTGGCAAAGACCGAGCCGCCGGGGAACAGCGCCTGCAGGTGGCGCTTCCCGTCATCGTTAGTGCCTGTCTCCGCTGCTGACCACACCGAGAATGGAACAAGTCCGCGAAGTTGGTGCGGGAACAGCTTCAGGCGCGGTGAACCTGCACCGCCCTTCGGGAACCAGATCCGATCATCGGCGAGCAGTTGCCGATAGGTCTCCTCGGTTGCGTACCAACTACGGCCTCGTGGCGGCCGAAGCCGGTCTCCGGTCGGGGTAACGACCGTGTACTGCTGGTTGGCGCGGAAACCCGGCGCCGTGAACGGAGCATCGGCCCACGGGCCGCGCGGGTCATGGTCGCGATTGGTCAAGTCCTCGTGGCCCTTCGCCAACAAGTTCCGTCGCCTCTTCCACGACACAGGTCCAGCCGGGGCATAGACAAGAATGGAATCGTGGTTGGTCGAGATGGCGCTGCGGGACTCCCGCGTTGTCTTCCGCTGCCAGATGATCGTCGCCACGTAGGACTCCGAACCGAAGACCTCATCCAAGACGCACCGAGCCCGATGACTCTCGGAATCATCCAGGTGAAGCCAGACACTGGCATCATCGCGGAGGTAGGGCCTAACTGCTGTCAGGCGATCTTTGAGCATCGAGAGCCACTGGGCGCTGTCCATCGCATCCTCGTAATCGCCGAACACGACTCCCGTGTTGAAGGGCGGATCGAGGTAGAGCAGCCGCACCGACTTCGCCGCGATAGGGGAGCCTGACTGCATCAACACGTCCAGTGCGTCGCCGCAGATGACGGTCCCATGGCTCAGACCCGTGGCGCTCGGCTCAATATGCACCGGCTCAAGGGGGTGCGGGAAGTAGCTCTTCGGGTCAACCCAGTCGTATCGGGTATCACCGAATGGCGCCAGCAGCAGATCCTTGCCCGGCCAACTCAGCGTGATCTTCTCGCTCATCGCACCTCCCCCTTGCTCGTTCACAAGCTAGTGATCCGCGCCGACACTGTTGCGTATCGCCACACCATCACCGGTGCTACCTGGCAGATAGCTAACTGATAGCTACATGTTATCATCCCGATATGCGGCAGGCGAAGGATCCGGGGCCCGATGAGCGCATCAGCGAAGGCGCTCCAAGACAGATCGGGGTTCGGTGGCCGACCGGGGTCGATCGGCTGGTCGACGAGCTTGTGGCTCGCGCGAACGCGGCCGGGGCCAACTGCAACCGGAAAGAACTGACCGCGGCGCTGGTCGTCGAATCCCACGCTCTGTCTGGCGAACAGCTGCTCGCCACCCTCGTCCGGTACCGCCAGGCCACCAACCGGGAGATCTTGCCCGTCCCCACCGACAAGAGGACGTCCGTGGCCCGAAGGGCGAGCCGTGGCTGAACCGTTGTTCGACGCCGTCGTCCCGGCCCACAAGCCTTTCATCAAGTGGGCTGGCGGTAAGTCCCGCCTGCTACGCCGCCTCCTTCCGCACATCCCCCCGAAGATGTCCAACTACCACGAGCCCTTCCTCGGTGGTGGTGCGATGTACTTCGCTGTCGCGGATCGAGTCTCCGGCACGTCGTACCTCAGTGACCTCAACGAGGAGCTGGTCAACGCCTGGATCGCTGTCCGCGACCACTGTGATGAGCTGGAAGGCGCTCTGGAGGAGTACCGATCCAGCGACAGCAAGGAGTTCTACCTGAGCGTGCGGCCATTGCAGCCAGTCGGGATCGTGGCGAGAGCCGCCCGCTTCCTGTACCTGAATCAGACCTCGTGGAACGGTCTGTGGCGGGTCAACAAGTTCGGCGAGTTCAACGTTCCGTGGGGTGACCGCGAGTTCCGTGGCCTCACTCGCGACCTGATCGACTCGGTGAGTCTCCGGCTGCAGTCGGCCAACATTGGCCTGCGTGACTTCCGGGAGGCGATCCCGTTGGCCCAACCCGGAGATTTCGTCTACATGGACCCACCCTATTTGCCGTTGTCTGACACCTCCAAGTTCCATCTCTACACGGAGAGGCGCTTTCGCGCGCCAGACCTGCAACAGCTGGCCGACCTGTGCAACGATCTGTCGGAGCGTGGCGTCGCCTGGGTGATGTCCAACCGGGACACGCCGCTCGTCCGGGAACTGTTCGCCGGGCACCACATCGTCAGCTTGACGACGCGCAGGTCGGTCGCGGCGCAGAACAAGCGGGATGTTCAGCCCAGCGACTCCCTTGAAGCGATCGTCATTGGGAGGTCTTGATGGGTTGGGTGCCAGTAGAGGCCGCTTGGTGCATCCCGATCACGCAGGCCAACTACAGGGCGGCGTACGGCCGCCTCAGCGGCTCAGGTGGGTTCACCAAAGACTACTTCCAGATCCCCGGCGGCGCCTACGGCGCCACAGTGAGGCTTCTGATGAACGGCGACGAATCCGTCGCGGCGCCTGTCGAATACGTGTGGCCGGGAGGCTCTGTCACAAACGCGATTCGCAAGGCGACAGGCGAGAACTCACGGCTACGGATGAGCTGGCCGACTGGTGACGCACCAACGCCATGGAAGCCCACACCCGTCCCCGACGCGACCACCGTCGAGACGTTCCCCGGCGACCCGACGGTCTTCTCCCAGGGACTTCCAGTCGCTCAAGCCGAAGCCGACGTCAATCAACAATGGGTCGACGCCGATCAGGCAGGCATCAAGGCATGGGCCGTCGCGGTCAAGCTGCGCGGCGAGGAGGGCCGCCTGCACACACGGATGTACCTGGTGGACCCACCCGTCGGTTACGAGTGGGCGAGTGTCGATCTGCTGCCACCTGCGCTCCAGCGGATCATTCGCACAGGCAACGACTCGGCCCTTGTCCACGTGTTCCGCCAGCCGCTCCGGGCCCGCCGTCTGGTCGACCAGATCCTCGACGCGCTCGACACCGGCCCGAACGTGCTCCTGGCCGGTCCTCCCGGGACAGGCAAGACGGTGGCTCTCGAAGATCTCCGCGCACTTTGGGCGGGTGACGTCGATCAGTGGGAGTTCAACCCAGACGCCAACCACGACGCGTGGCAGGGACGGAACCCTCCCACTGAGCTGATCAAGACAGTCTCGCTAGTGTTCCACCCGGGCTACACCTACGAGAACTTCGTCCTCGGCGTCTTCCCCGATCCGAAGCAGCCCGGTGGAGTGCAGGTGATCCCCGGTCCATTGCTGGAGTTGGCCCACTTCGCTGAAGCCGACGGCAGGACGGGTCTGCTCATCATCGACGAGTTCAACCGTGGACAGGCCGCGGCGATCTTCGGCGACACTCTCGCGCTCCTTGACGAGGACAAGCGGTCCCACAGGGCGGAGGGAACAGCGGGCGCGCAGATCACCCGACGATACTCGACCCAGCCCGCTGTGGTGTCGGCCGACTTCCGCCACGGCGACGCCGACGACGGCGAGGTTCCGGCGCAACTGTCGTTGCCGCGCCAGCTGAAGGTCGTCGCCGCGATGAATAGCAGCGATCGGAGTGTCGCGGTCCTTGACGGCGCGATGCGCCGACGCTTCTCCATCATCCAAGTCGAGCCTGACTATGAGGTGCTAGCCAGTCATTACGGCATTGACGCCAGCCTGCCTCTCGCAGACCAGCCCGCCGGAGTGGATGACGTGAAGCTGATGGCTTACCGGCTGTTACGGCGCCTGAATGAACGCGTCAGAGCCGTGTCTGGCCCCGACTTCGAGCTCGGCCAGTCGCTGGTCTGGAAGGTGTCCGGCGTCGATGTCGACTCCGCTATGAGAGCCCTCGCGCATGCCGTAGACCAGCGCGTGGTCGCCACACTTCGAATGGCCTACCGGGATGATCAGGACACGCTCGGCGCAATCCTCAAAGCCCCCGAAACCAGCAGCGCCGCGCCGGACACCGCCTATTTCGCGAGCTGGGTGGACGCCCCAAGCGACCTCGATCAGTACGCTCCCCGTAGTCTCCACATCACGCCTCTCATCCAGGCCGATCCTGGCGATCGGTGGTCGCTGCTGCGCGCGCTCGTTGACTGATGAAGCGTCGCGTCGTCGAAGCCTTTGAGGGCGCGCCCGTCGCCGGGCTGACGCAGCCCGACCTGGTAGACCTGCAGCGGGCTCGGGAGCGGTTGACAGCCAGGCTGAGGCCGAGGCCACCGCTGTTCGAGGACACGGCCCAAGGCTGTGTGCCCCGTAACCTCATCGGCACCATCTCGCTCAACTCGCGCACTGTCTTGCGCGTGGCGCCAAAGGTCGGCAGCGATCAGGACTGGATCGGTGCAGCACTTGATCTGATGGTTCCAGAACGGGCTGCAGTAGCCGGCCACCGGCGCGCTGCCCGCACGGGAGCGCACAACTCATTGGAGTTCGGACTCGCAGCGATCTACCAGGAGCGGCTGGAGCGCGCCTTGCGGTCCGACGGGCCAATAGAGGTCATGCACACCGAATTCGCCCGCAGCGGCGCCTTGTCGGGGGCCCTGGACACGCAGCGATGGGTCCTCGAGCGGCCGTTCCAACAACTCACCTTTCCAGTGCACCGGGCAGTCCTCGATGCGGATAACGACTACACCGCAGCGTTGGCTTTGGCGGCCGTGATCCTGGGTCGGTCCGTCACCGATGGAACCGCGCGCAGCGCCTTGGTGAAGTTGTCTCACGACCTCCGGCCGGGCCTGCCAGATCCGATTGCGGTCGACCCCTCGGTGACCGGTCGGCAGTTGCCTCAACAGTGGTCGGCTTACGACGAGGCGTGGTCGATTGCGCAGGTCGTGCTGTCGAATTCGCGTTTCACCTCACGCCATGGGTCGCTCGCCGGCGTCGAAGTCGCTCTGACGCCGTGGGTGCTGTTGGAAGAACTGCTCGACCGAACGGTTCGCGAGGTGGTGCTCCGCGCGCGGGCGGACGGTTTGGACTGGCGGTGCCAGCGGCATCCGACGGTCAACCTTCTGCAGCCTGCGGATCCCAGCCTCGCTCCGCTTGCTCGGCTTCTTGGACCCCGCAACGCCTATCCGGAGAACCTGATCGTGGACGCCAGCGGACCCGTCGCCGCGTTCGAGGCGAAGTACTCGCGTCCCCTGAAGTCTGAGTCAATCCGGAACCACATGTACCAACTGCTCACGACCGCAGCGCACGCAGGCAGCCCGCGAGCGATCCTCATCTACCCGGAGCTGTCTGAGCCGATCCACTGGCGCACGCTCGACAACCGCACCCCGGTCAGAGACGTTTATGCCGTTGGTTTGGACTTGTACGGCTACTCACACCGAGAGGGCGTCGCCACTCGCGCCGCGCAGATCTACGCCCTGCTCTAGCCCGGCATCCACACTGATGGCCAGGTTGAATGACCCGCCTGACCACCTCGCTCCATAGATCAGGCGCCCATTCAGTCGGACGTACGCTCACCCGGGGGAGCTGGGGCCGGCGGCGGATGTCTGGTCTGACCCGTGATGCGGCGAGCTGCCCGGCGGGGCATGTTCATCACGGTCAGCCACGTTTGACGTGGCCCTGTGGCCCGAGGTTGAGAACCGGGGCTTCTTGGCTTCCGCTGGCGTGTGTGACAGCAGCGAAGACGAGATGAATGGTGTCGCGATCGAGGCCGGCAAGGTTGCTGCTGAGGTCGACGGGCGGTCCGCCGATGAGCGAGGCGGCGATGCGGAGCAGGCGGGTCTCGCCGCCGGACAGCGCGCCGTACTTGTCTTCGGTCATCTGTTCGACGTCGATCCACCACCAGCCGGGGTCGTCGCCTTGCTGGACCCATGGCTGCCGCGGGTTAGCGAATCGGCCGTCGAAGGCGTGGATGAGGAGTTCAACGCCGGCCTCGAGTGGATACAGGCCTCTGGCCCAGCGGCGGAGGGCTTCGTGGACCTCGGTCATGAGTTCCGCCTCCCTGTGCAGTCTCGGCGCTCGAGGCGATCCACGGGCGGACCGGACGGCAGCGCGCAGCCCTGCGTCTGGCCGCCGGCTCCGGTCCTCCTGCCCGGAGCGGTGCGGCGAAGCCGATCGACGCGCTCCCTGGAGGCGAGGGCGCGGTCGCCGCGCAGAACGAGGTCAGCGAGGGCGGGGCCGAGGCCCTCGGTGATCGCGCGTTGGTCGCCGACGTCCTGGCACATGCGGTCCCAACGCTTCTGGAAGACGCCCGTTGTCCTGGACAGCACGGCGATCATCACCACTCCCACGAACGCCGGCCACCGGGCGTTGAGGAAGCTATCGACGATGGCGACGCCGAAGACGATCCAGCGGATCTTCCAGGAGAACCGGACGGTGCGATGGCGCATAGCGAAGCGGCTCACAACCGCCACCAAGACCTGCACGAACCACCATGGCAGGCAGTAGGCCTCGATCAAGCTGGCCAGCGCCGAGCCGCCAACCTCGGCCATACCGAGTGCCTGGCTGATGATCGCGCTGGCCTGCCGGTCCGTCAGCTGTCCGCTGGCGACCCGGCCGAAGAGTTCCGGACTGACCACGAGGACGGTCCTCGAGGGCATCACGACCTCGGCGCCGAAGAGCCGGCGGCCAATCCAGACGGAGGGCTGGTGGCGTCCACGCAGCGATGCGATCGGGACAATCGCGGTGAGCATCGTGTCACGCTGGAAGTCACTCTGCTTCGCGGCTCCGAATCGCCACCACAGCATGGGACGAGTGTTTCGTCCGATCTGCAGGACGGTGCCGACGGCCATCGTGACGAGCATGGTGGGCAGCGAGAGTCCCCACACGACGATCCACACCAAGCTGCTGAACAGAACGCCGGTGATCTGCGCCGCGGCCCAGGTGCCGCGCCAGCCGTTCACAACTTCGCCCCGGGCGTCGCGGCCGGCGCCGGCGTGATCCGTGACAGCCGGGTGAGTTCCTTGACGTCGAGCTGACCGCCGCACAGGTCGGCGATCTCGGTGACGCTGAGGTGTTCGGCGAGAAGTGCGCGGACGGCGTCCGCTGCATGCTGCTCGGCCGCCTGGATGGCTTCGTCGCGTTCGGCGATCGCGGCGAGGATCTCGACGGCGAGATCGGCGAGGCGGCGTTCCTGCTCGAGGCGTTCCTTGCGTTGGGCGGACAGCGCTTCGGTGACCCGTCGGCGCGCGTCCTGTCTGAATCCCTGTCTGACCATCGTGGGCTCCTCGTTCGCGGGTCTGCTCACCCCCTTAAGCCCACCAACCCGTCCGTTCCGGACACCCGAGACCGAACAGATCCCGACGAATCCCCCGAGACACCCGCCCGACGACGTGCTCGGACCATGTAACCAGTCGACATAGGAGCCCCTGATTTCGGAAGTTTCGAAGCACCACACACCTCTGGCATCCACTATCGCCCCTTGTCAGAGCGACATTGCCCGGATGGTCGGGGAAGCGTGGCAGGAAGCCTGCGCGATCGCGTGTCCGAAACGGACGGTTTCGGAGGCTTAAGGGGGTGTGACCATGAGCTTGCACCGGATCACGGCCGGGACGGGGTACGACTACCTGACCCGCCAGGTCGCGGTCATGGATTCCACCGAGAAGGGTCACACCGGGCTGGCGTCCTACTACACCGAGAAGGGCGAGGTTCCCGGACACTGGATCGGCTCGGGCATGGCCGGCATCGAGGGTCTGGACGCGGGCGATCTGGTCACCGCAGAACAGATGTTGGCGCTGTTCGGATCGGGCCACCACCCTCTCGCGGCACAGCGGAAACGGGATCTGGCCGGGCCGGGGCTGACCGAGAAGGATTATGTGGAGATCACCCGGCTGGGTGAGCCGTACCGGGTCTATGTCGGTGACATCAGCCCGTTCCGGGTCGAGGTCGCCCGCCGTCTGGAGGCGCTGAACAAGGAGCGTGGGCTCCCGCAGAAGGCTGCCACCGCGATCGAGGACCGGGCCCGCATCCGCTCTCAGGTCGCGCTGGAGATGTTCCGTGCCGAGTTCGGACGCGACCCGCTGAACGAGCGTGAACTCGCCGGCCACGTGGCCCGGCTGTCGCGGCAGCAGACCACTGCGGTCGCCGGGTTCGATCTCACGTTCTCACCGGTGAAGTCGGTTTCGGCGCTGTGGGCATTGGCCGAACCCGGGCTGGCGGCGAAGATCGAGCGGTGCCACCAACAGGCCGTCGCGGACGCTCTGGCGTTCATCGAGCAGCACGCCCTGTTCACCCGCACCGGCACCGACGGGGTGCGGCAGGTCGACGTCCGCGGCCTGATCGGGACCGCGTTCACCCACCGCGACAGCCGGGCCGGCGACCCCGATCTGCACACCCATGTGGCGGTCGCGAACAAGGTCCAAACCCTCAGCGACGGGCGGTGGTTGTCGATCGATTCCCGGGTGCTGCACAAGGCGGTCGTGGCCGCCTCGGAGACCTACAACACCGCTCTGGAACGGCACCTGGCCGAGGCGATCGGGGTGCGGTTCGAGGCCCGCGAGGACACCGATCCGCGCAAGCGTCCGATCCGGGAGATCGTCGGAATGGACGCCGCCCTGAACCAGCGCTGGTCGACCCGCCGGCAGTCGATCGAAGCCCGCCGGCGCGTCCTGGCCGCCGCGTTCCAGGCCGATCACGGCCGTCCACCGACCCCGGTGGAGGCGATCGCACTGGCCCAGCAGGCCACTCTTGAGACCCGCGAAGCCAAGCACGAACCCCGCTCCCTAGCCGAGCAGCGGACGACCTGGTGGCGGCAGGCCCGGGAGGTTCTCGGCGGCGAGAACGGCATCCAGACGATGATCCACGCCGCCCTGCACCCCGCCCCCGGTGAGCGTCACATCCCCAACCAGGCGTGGCTCGAACACGAAGCCCGCCGCGTGGTCGCGCTCGTCCAGCGGGACCGCTCCACCTGGCAGACCTGGCACCTGCGCGCCGAAGCACTGCGCAGCGTCCGGACCGTCGAAGTCCCCTCCAGGCACGTCCACACCGTCGTCAACCTGCTCCTCGACCAGGCCCTCACCTCCTGCGTCGCGCTCACCCGGCCCGTCCCCGGAGAACCCGCCGAGCCCGCCCCGCTGCGACGTGCCGACGGCGCCAGCGTGTACACCGTCGCGGGCTCTCAGCTGTACACATCGAACGCGATCCTCGCCGCCGAAGCCCGCCTCGTCGCCTCCGCCGGAGGCCGCGACGGCTGGGTCGTGCCCACCCCGGCACTCGACAAGGCGCTCCTCGAATCCCGCGCCAACGGCGTCGAGCTGAACCCCGGGCAGGTGCTCATGGTCCGCGAAATGGCGACCTCCGGAGCCCGGGTCCAACTGGCGATCGCGCCGGCCGGGTCGGGCAAGACGACCGCGATGAACGCCCTGTCCCGGGCCTGGACGCAGGCCGGCGGGACGGCGATCGGGCTCGCGCCGTCCGCCGCGGCAGCCGCCGCGTTGGGCGAGAACATGGACGGCTACAGCGACACCCTGGCCAAGCTCGTCTGGTCGCTCCGCAACGGCGAAACCCCCGACTGGGCCGACCAGATCGGACCCCGGACCCTGGTCATCATCGACGAAGCCGGCATGGCCGACACCCTCTCCCTCGACAC
>MTLC01001309.1_pt2 | contig 10759 bp, 8 predicted proteins | sample 1982451 | NCBI WGS metagenome assembly MTLC01 (sample SAMN05710165, study PRJNA340218) | biofilm metagenome | isolation source: sample SPH anode biofilm adapted to +100 mV | place: USA | collected 2012-02-03 | reverse complement strand
TTGTTTTTGTGTATCAAAAAGTACAGCCAAATAGAGATTCTTTTGAACCTCACCGGTTTTAATTGAATTTGAATAAGGGCCAATATTCTTGAAGTTTGCTGCATCATTGCATAATGCAAACTTTACACCCTTATAAGGAAATGAAGAACGAACCTCGATCCTTTCGCCATTCAAAAGCTGTATGTCAATTTGAACAGAAGCACCCGTAAAAGGAGTTGGTGAAGCAATGTTCCAAAAAATCGAATTGATATATTTTTCCCAACCATATTCTGCACATAGCCCTCCAAAAGAATCTATTCTTCTTCGTTGTAAGTTCCTTTCATATTCTGAGTTATTGGCTGCACCGGCATTAACTGAACTTGCCAACTGTTCAGCCCTTTGTAAAAGGTCATTGTACTCAGGAGTGCCCTTTTGAAGTGTACACAGGATGATGTTAAACACCCTATTTATATAGGATGCATTTGCAGGTGCTTGACAATTTACTGTTACGGGCGTTAAAATCATAAGGTGTTGTTTTTAGATAGATTTAAACTCAATGCCGTTATCTTGAAGTTTGAGTTGAATATTTGTTTTAGTACAATCTTCATTATTAAAAGAACTGTCTAAACATATAAGCTGACTTGGTTTCGTTGAGACTATCTCTTTCAAAACCTTATCGGTTATTTGTGAAAAGCAGAAGCAGTATTTGTTTGCTTCAAAATGATAGAGGGTTGAACCATCTATTACTTTTTCTAATACTGGCGTTTCAAGCCTTATCCCAGTTTTAATCATTAACTCCCAAAGGATGTTATAGTCATTTATGTTTTCCTTTTGAGGTGTCTTGAATAGTTCGATTTGATTTATCAAATCCTTCTCATTTTCGATTACGTCACCTCTCCAAATTTTGAAGTTTGAAGAGCCTAATAAGAAATATCTGAAACCTTGATTTGGCTTCTTCTCAAATTCAAATTGAGAGGCTCTGCTTTTTTCAAGAATTTCAATTGATTTTGTAAGCCTTGTTCTTGTAATATCTGAAATGTATTTGTAGCCAGATTTGTATGCCTCAGAGTTTTCATCCGTTTTTTCTGGCATCTGAACTAAAATAAAACGCCTGTTACCATTGGTCTCTTCATTCAACTCCAGTACAGCTTGACCAGTAGAACCTGAACCGCCAAAAAAGTCAAGGATTATGTCTTCTGTATCAGGTGCTGAACCTAAGTTAATAAGCACCTTCAACAATTCAATTGGTTTAGGATTATTGAAAATATTTGCCTTGCCAAGTACTTTAGTCAATGTTTGTTTTCCTTGACTGTTTCTTGCTTCGCCAAGGAATAATGAACGAGGTACTTTTTGCTTTTCTTCGCCATCATCTGCATTTAGATAAAGTTTATACTCTATTGCCCACTTGCCTTTATCATCTTTTCTGATAATAACTTTATCTTCTTTCAATGCTTCAAGGAATGAAGGCTCTTCCCATTTCCATTCATCAAATATTTCCGTGCCATCTGGGCATTTGATTTTATACTGCAACCCGGGTCTTGGGTCGTCTGGACGCATTCTTAGAAACGACTTTGTTTTATATGGCCCTAACTTATCAAAATGTTTATCCTTGTGTTTGTATTGTGCAATGTCTTTTTCATCAAGAGGAATGCGAAGCCTCTGAATTGAAGATAAATTTTTAGCGTAGCACAAAATAAATTCATGGTCAACGGCAAAATATTTAGAATCATTACCTCCCCCTGCATGGCGTTGCCAAACAATTTCTTGAACATAGTTTTCTTCACCGAAAACTTCGTTCATTAGTAAACGCAGATTGGTTATTTCATTATCATCAATATGCACAAATATTAACCCATCTTCCTTTAGTAAATTACGGGCAAGAAAAAGACGAGGGAGCATCATTGAAAGCCAATTGGAATGAAACTGACCATTCTCTTTTCTGTTTGGCCTAAATAGACCTTCCTTCATCATTAACCCTTCTTCGTCCTTTTCTCCAATACGCTTAAAATATTCTTCTTTGGTTTCAGAGAATTTATCAGGATAAATAAAGCTGTCCGAGCCGGTATTGTATGGGGGGTCAATACAAACTACTTTTATTTTTCCGTAGTATGTTTTTTGAAGAATTTTTAAGACCTCCAGATTCTCACCTTCAATAAGGATGTTTTTTGCCTTATCCCAATTGATTGATTCATCCGGCTTGGGAAAAAGAGTTGCAGTAGTAGGTGATTGAAGCACCTTGTATGCCTCAGATTTACCAGCCCAAGAAAGCTGATACCTCTCTGCATCGGTATTGATTGCTTCGCCTAAGAGTTGTTTAAGCTGCTCTACATTGATTTTATCCTCGGTGAATGCACCGGGAATAATTTCTTTCAGCTTCTGGATTAAATCCTGAGTTATGTCCAAAGAGGTTCCTTCCATATTAGCTACAATTGATTCGTTTTTCTGTTTGTTTTAAAGCCTGATAAGCCAACGGTTCTTCTTCAAGAAAATCCAATACTTTGTCGGAAAGCCACACAAGCAAAAGGGTTTCTTCCGGCACGTCAAAGAACTTTGCCAGCTTGCTGACCTGTTCCCATTGTGCTTTGAGTTCCCATCGTTCCAGTTTGCTCACTAATGCAGTATCTACCTCAATAGCTATTGCAATCAGTCGTAGGAAAAACTCCTTACGTTCTTGGTTAATCAGAATGGTTTCACCAAAGTCTTTCAATTGACATAGTTTTGATATGTTACTATGTCTTCAAAAATAGTAATTTTAATTAAAGTAAGGTTGCCAATTTTACAAAATTCACAAAGTTGCTATTTTTTTTTGATCGAAGCTGTTTCGGGTTTTTTAAAAGCCAATTAAAAGCTTTCGAATTATATAGATAAGTGTCTGTGTTAATTTCTAAAAGGCCAAAATTGAGCTTCGGTAAAGGTAACGATAGCCTTTTTGTAAAATGATGTTGAGAGATTTACGAGAGATTGCTCTAGTAATTTGGACGGTAGGGGTGGCATGTATCAGTCGTATTTTGAACATAAGAACGGAATGTTTTGGTAGGTTTTGATCTATTTTAAGGCTAACTCAACATCTAAGCTCGTGCTGGTGTATTCCTAGACTATGACGCAATCGTCAAATTAGCCGTATGTTGTGATAAGTATTGCAACCCTATTAAGAATAAAGCCTATATGTTTTAAGATATTAGTACTTCTTGATTTACATTGGTTGATAACGTGTTGCGGCAGTTTTCTTTGAAATTATTGCGCTTAATCCTTTGCTGTTTGGTTAATTTTCCTTTGATGGATTTGTAGCCTTCGCGGAACTAAACCACCTTGAATCCTTATCAGTTATTTATTCAAAATGTTCTGTATAGTTAATGCTGATTAAACTAGATTAAGTAAATTCTGAAATAAATATTTTTTATATGGCCATAAAGAGAGCTCTAAGCTTAAAGGTTCCTGAATTGGATTTAATAATTGAAGAAGAAATTAGTTTCTACTAATAGATCGTGATATTATAAAACCTAAATTGACTAAATTCAATTCCTTTGTTGGAGTCTCTAAAACTGGTTTTTTATACCTATAAGAATTAATGTTGCAGCTTCATCTCATTTTTTATACCTATTAAGCTAGTAATTGATAGCCTGAGTTTCCCCTTGTTTGTAGGTGGTTGTTGGCATATCTGTTGTGATAAGATGTTAAAACGGAACTCGGATGGCAGTGCTTAGAAGTCAAACAAAAAACAACTTAAACTGTTTATTTTATCCACTCAGGAAGGGGCTATCATTAGGTTATGGTTTTTTTTGAAAATATCTATATTTCAATTCGTTAATTTCGGTTCACCATATTCAGCCAACTTAAAAGCATTGAACATTGAATACTCAATGGCCTTTTCAATATCAACGCCATAGAAGGACCACAATTGAACGCTTCATCGGTTGGTTTTCATTTTTAGGGTTAGCTTTCCATGAAAAGCGAGAGTTAAGTAAAAAATTATAAATTTAGATACTAAAGCTATTTAGAAGTCCGAGTTGCTTTGTAGAATAATGTAAAATGACGGGATGGATGGGCCTCAAAGAAATATGCAAGGTTTTTTAACAAAACAATATCCATGTCTAGGTTAAGATGGTTTAACTCATTTAGCACGGGATTTCTCAAAATGAATTAACAGTGGTGTAATTTGATAGTAATAGGTAATTGGATAGGGTGTACTACTATCTTAGTTCTATGAATTAATCTTATTTTAATATCTTCTACACTTTGACTTGTATTTTGAAAAATAATGATAAATTTACTTAATTCATTTTTTTAAGAATATGCGGGAGCATATATAGTCTGACTATAGGCCTGAACTTGTTCAGGCCTATTTCTTTTTGCGAGAATGCATCAAACCGCAGATGTTCTTTACTTTTGATTATTAGATATTCACATTCACTCGGTTTTTTAAAGCATAGTAGTAGTTTAAATACTTTTGATGCTCACTATATGATCATTATACAATAGGCATACAGTCTTGTGCCTCTTTCTTTTCCATTTCTTGACTTCTATTGATTTCAATATTTAGTAATAGACATAAAACCAAACTGATCAATTTTTTGTCATTGAGGGTAATTATTTGCGAATTAAGTATTGATCACTGTGCTAATTATATTAAATAAGGATTTTTTAGTCCGCCAAAGCTGGATACAACAGGTTAAAATCTTCAAATAAACTGGACAGTGGACAGAATTGATGCTAATGGTCGAAGGAATTACCGTTGTAAATATCCGGTATGCATAATAGGCGTTATTCTTTACAAGGAGAGGAGGATTATAGGAGACCAGAAGGAGTCAAAAAAAGAGAACATTCTTAGTTGTCATTGGTTTTTGATAACAAACAAGAATAGCCGCTTAGCAAAAATGTGAAATTAATTGATAAATTGAGACTTTATACTTGTGTATGTGGTATTTATTCCTAACAATTTCATACTATGAAAGCACTTCAAAAACCAGTAGAAATCCAAATTAAAAAGAGCCGTCTCTCTTCAATTTTATGGATTGGCCAAGGCTTCCTTGGCCGACAGCTTACACTCAAGATTGGGAAAGATTAATCGCTCTGTAGAAATAGGCGATACTTGCGAACGTCGATATTTTGGTTTCTTTCGCCCCACATTATTCTTTTGCAAGTTCTTTTTTTTAATGACCGCTAACGATTAGTATGTAAAAAGTGTGCGATTGTGTGCTTCAAAACTATCAATCTGCCATGAAGTTGGTGCGGGCTATAACTCTTGAATTTAATACTGTTACGCCTGTTTTTTATATACATTGTTACGCACTTGATGTTATTTTCTATTTTTATTGTTCATCATTGATAAATTCTTTTGGATAGCCAAATGATTTGAGAACTGCTTTATAAATAAACTTTTTTAAAAAAGGAACAATATTTCCAATTTGACTTAATCCTAATAATCCTATTATTTTTAATGAAGAACCGATACTATCAAAAAAGGCTTTTACTTGAGGATTTATCGCTATAAATTTCATAACGCCATATAAAATCAAAAGGAATAATGTAGTTTGAACCAACCAAGCTAAGATTTTAATTCGGTTGGAAAAGGTCTTTTTAAACTCTTTAAAAAGTCTTATTTCATTTTCATCCAGTGCTCCTTTGTTGTATATAATTAAATCATATGATTTTATAGAACTAATAATTTGAATATCATTCTTTGATTCAAACAACTCTGGATTTTCAATTATATTTTTATATGTTGAATTTAAAAATTCATTCGTAATTAAAAGTGGATTTGCTAAATGTAAAAACACCAATACCAATTCCGGTAAATTGCTTTTTGTGAAATAATCATCGTTTAAAATGTTTTCAAGTGTTATCGTAATAGGATTACGTGCTCTAATGGCAATAATAGATCTAATCCACTTTGTTTCATAGTTGAACTTTTTTACACCTAATACAATACAAAAAATTAGAAAATCATCATTCACAAATGGAGTTGGAGAATCTCTATTAGGATTGCTTTTGCTTTTCTTAATATAATTAAAATCAAAATCATTTATTTTATCCTGTTGAATTGATAAAATAATACCATAAAATATTTCCTCTGTATCATTCGAAAATTGATTAGGTATTATAATAGGTAAACTAAACAGCAGATTATAAAAAGCTGTCAATTTAGTTGACTCTCTAATTCTCGAGTAATATACAAATCGATCTGTTAAAGAAACCATTTTTTATGCTTTAAAGTATAATTTAATTTGTCAGCGTCCCAACCAGGAATATTCCGCATTTTTCCAAGTAATCGCGAAATCAAATCGGAATATAGCATGGTAGCTGGTTGTTCACCTGGCAAAAAACTTCTCCAAGACAAATAAGTAAATGAAAAAATCTGCTGTGTTATGTAATTTAAATCATAAAACAGTAAATCCCCAATTTCATTATTGCTATAACTACCTTGTGGAGTTCTAATTTTTATTTGAATTGGACTGCTAATGCCTTGTTTAGATGTCTTCAATTCATTCGCCCCAAACATCTGGACAATGCAAGTTTCCGAATCAAGAAAAACATTACTACCTCTATTCGGAATATACTCACCTTTTATTGCGCTTGAACCATACTTTTGAACACCTTGCTGATATATATTAAAAAGTAAATTAGGATGATATTTACTTATTGTTACAAAAGCAAATTTAATTTTGTACAGTGGATTTTCTTTTATAAGTATACTAATTACTTCAAATTCAGTGTTTTTTATTGGTTTAAAAATATGAAAAATTAATCTTATAGTTTCCCCATCAGACCAACCTTGCTCAGTAGATAGTCGCTTTATTGAGTTCTTTAAACTTTTCAATAATTCCTCAAAATACTCCTCAAATGGTACATCTTTCACTTTATCTCCAAGTAAATATTGTCCATCACTAGATAAAAAAGTTGTAATACCAACAACTCTATTTTGTTCAGAACCTTTATACTGGTTCTGTTTTAACCAACTATGTCCTATACCAATAATAATTTCTCTATCCACTGAACGTTGTGAAGGTAAAACCCAAGGTGTACCTCCAAGTTTTGCATAAATCTGTAGAGCCATTGAGTTCAGTATGTACTCATTATAGTTGTTAACTATCTCCGTAGTAACATACTGAACAGGTATTTCAAGCGAAAGTAATTTGGCTTTTATCCTATAATATGGATTTTCATTATCTTGAAATTGTTTAAAACTATTAGGTATTTCAATTATGGCTAAATGAGGTTTAACTTCGTCAAGACTATTTTTTATGACACCTAAGTATGCATCAAAATTAAAAGTCTGGATTTCTTTAATGTTAAATATGACATCCTGTAAGTCATATTTCTTCAAAAGACCCTTTTGGAAATAGCGAGACTGGGAGATACCGTCTTTAAGATCTGATAGAAATTTTGTAAAAAATCCTCTATTTGTCCTATGACAAATACAAAGAACATTAGGCGTTTTTATATCAAAATTTATGCTATCATAAGGGCCAAATTTGCTTAATCCTAAGTCAGGATATGTATTCTGTGTTTTTGTTGCTGCATAATCAAAAATAAAAGTTGGGGTTTTTAAGTCCATTGTATTTGAAGCTGAAAAAGGTTTGCAATCAACAGTAAAACAAAAACCATCCTTATTTTGGAACAAAACCGGCTGTTCATTTTCAAAGAATAGGTGCTTGGCAATTTTTAATATTTCTCCATATAAGTTTTTTACATTATAAATTTCAGAGCGTTTACCTTCAATAACATCTAAAATTTCATCACTCTTTTGTGGAGAAAGTGTAAATGATAAATAGTTACCAATATTGTATTTAGATTTCTTTATAAAAAGTTCATTAAGTTTATATTCCTTTAATCCTTCATTTGTCTTAACAGTTGCTTTTTCACCTTGAATTTTTTGTAAAACACCAATAAATTCCTCATTGGGTGCAAGTATGTTAGTAAGTCCAGGTAATGTTTCTGAATGTAAAACATCTAGGCCCTCTAATTGAAAACCTTCAGAATTCAATTCGGCACAATTTTTACTAAAAATCCAATTCCTTTTTATATTTATTATAAAACCAAATCTCTTTATCCCATCAATTTGTGTCTGTCGTAATTGTACTTCAATTAGTTTTTTATACCCTATTTTATTCTGAAGCTTTGGAGGAAGAAATTTATAAATTATATCATCTTTATCTTGTCCTGAGAAAAACCTGAACGGATAAAAATCTACTGGAGTATAGTTACGAAACCTTTCCTTAAAAGTTCTAAAGAATAAATGTTTTATAAGTGAAGAAGTAATTTCACTATTTTGAAAGGTGTCAATTTCTTTTAAACTCCCAAGAATAATGTTTTCCTCTGAGTCTTTGTTAGAAATGTAAATAAAATCACCATTTCTAAAGAAAGAATGTGTGGCATTATGTAAATGTCTTAATTCAGTCAATCTATCTTCAGAATAAGGCTCAGCATTTATCTGGAATTTCTCAAAATCTATATTTATTGGAAAATAGTTTAACTGCATCATGCAAATGTTTTAGTTTTTTAGTTACCATCATTATTTAGGAATAATTCAAATTCGCGAAAATCAATGTCTGTTATCCAATTAGGAATGTTGTTTGATAAATACCTTAAACCAACATGTTCAATTAGTTTATCTTTATTCTCATACCACCAAATGCCGGACATTAAATTAGGACTTAGTCTCATTCTACCGTATCCCTTAAATCCTAATTCAAACCATTTCCATTCAAATTCAAAAACTCCATTAATTATTTTTCCGATTAGAACACCCATTTTTGCGTTTTTATGTCCATAATTATAAATACCAACAGATCTGTTATTTACTTGCTTAAAATATATTGTGTCATGATTGGCACTATCTATCCAACTTCCAGAAATATTTATCTCATGTATAATCTCATAACTTTCAATGATGAATGTTTCCGCAAATTCTCCAATGGGTGGGGCAGCAGGTAGTTTATTATTTATATTCATAACAAGACTTTTGTAATTATCTTCAAAACACTGACATTCTTTACTTAAGTCAACATAAAAACTACCTAAGAGCCAAGAAGGCATTGATTCATTCATTGAACCTATTCTTAAAATGGGAATAAATTTTCGATTATTCTTCATTGTAGAGATCTCAGCAGTCATAATATCTCCCTCATAACCAACTCCTCCAAATCTATTTTCTGATTTTATTTTATATTTTGGAGTGCATATAATTAATACAAAATCATTTTCCCTAACAGACTTCTCCATGAATTGAGGAAGCTGATCTACAAGAACAAGATGCCATTGATCCAATGTCACATTTATTCCATCTTTTCTTAATTTTTCTGCAAATTGTTTAACCCAATCAATATGCTCTTTGCTTTCTCTTGAATATGAAATAAAAACTTTCTTCACGGTAATTCATTGTTTTTCTTTAAACTTTCAAATCGTTAGCAACGTCTCATCTTTTACATCTGGCGGCATCGTTTTTATATGCCTATTGTGTTTATTTCGCTTTTACTGAAACAACGTGTTGTTCTTTCCAACCAAAATTGGCGTGAAAAGAACAACTGTTTTGGATCGCTGCCTAATATATCATCTAGTGGATTTCGAATTAATTTGATGTCCTTCGTCGACACATGCGTGTAAGTCTCAGTCGTTTTCGTTGAGCTATGTCCAATCAACTTTTGGAAATAACGCAAATCAACCCCATGCTCCAACAAATGCGTTGCAGAGGAATGTTTTAGCATGTGAGGTGTCCCCCTTCGCTTGATTCCGGCAAGTCGACAGGCTTCGCTTAAAATATTAGCAGATAACAAGCTGTAACGATCCTTATTGCCTTTGTCGTTCCCAATCCGCACCTGTTTTCGATCCGAGAGAATGTCTGTAATTTTTAGCTTAATAAGATGCGGATCAGTCCTTCCTTTCTCCTCCAATAAAACTTGCTGTGTCGGTCTAGTTTTGAACGCCGAGTAATCTACCCAAGCTTTGCCATGAAAAATATCGAACAACACGGTCAAATCAAACTGTGTTTTATGGATATACCAACATCGCATTGTTTGACTCCACCGCACGCCTTCAAGCTTTTTTACCACTTCAACCAGTTCAGAACCGTAAGCAAAATCAATCCTCACGACCGTTTGACAGCGGTGATTGGAATAGATGAGTTTGATGTCTTTTTGCTCGGGCATACTGATAGTTTATTGTTGATACTAATTTAAAAATAAATTTTTATTCTGTAACTAGAAATAAATCAAAAGAATACTTCTACCCATTTTTTTAATAGAGAAAGCCTACAACACTAGTAAAATTACTGATTTGTTTCAAATATTATCAACCTATTTCATGATTTTAAACCGATCCTGATTCACAATAATCCATTTTTGATAATGGTCGTTCTCGTGAATGATCGGCACAGATTTAGATAGACGCCCGTAGAGACGCGATTCATCGCATCTCACATGAGATCAAAAGACGCGATGAATCCGAGACGCGATGAATCCGAGACGCGATGAATCCGAGACGCGATGAATCGCGTCTCTACAGGGCCTAATTTTATCGAATTTTTCCTAATCACCTGATTTAGTGCTTATTGTGTTTAAATCTACATGTTTCTGTAACTACTTGCTTTTGAGTTGCTTATGCGTTCCCCTCTTATATCTCTCTTATATCTCTCTTATGCCGCTCTTATGTTCTCTTATGTTTTCTTATGTTTCTCTTATGTCTCTCTAACTCCTCTCAACAGCCCCTTTATATCCCCTCCATATCCCCTCCATATCCTCTACCTATACAGTTCCTATCTTACACGAGTTTATAGGGAGAGGAT
>MTLC01001184.1_pt1 | contig 10792 bp, 4 predicted proteins | sample 1982451 | NCBI WGS metagenome assembly MTLC01 (sample SAMN05710165, study PRJNA340218) | biofilm metagenome | isolation source: sample SPH anode biofilm adapted to +100 mV | place: USA | collected 2012-02-03 | reverse complement strand
TGTTTTATTATCGCAATAAAATTTCCACCATTTGTTTTAGTCTCGGTAAAAAACACCCCACTAAAGGAGAAGAAATGGAAGCTCGGAAATTCAGGAAGGTGATGGCAGCTAACCGCGGGGAGATCGCGATCAGGATCTTCCGCGCCTGCACCGAACTAGGCATCAGCACGGTTGCCATCTATTCGGATGAGGACAAGCTCTCACTGCACCGTTACAAGGCGGATGAAGCCTATCAGGTAGGAAAGGGGAAAGCCCCCATCGACGCCTACCTGGGGATCGACGAGATCATCGCGCTCGCCAAGAAGCGCGACGTCGACGCCATCCACCCCGGTTACGGCTTCCTGGCCGAGAACGCCGAGTTCGCCGAGAAGTGCGAGGCAAACGGCATCGCCTTCATCGGACCTACCGCCGAGATGCAGCGCGCCCTCGGTGACAAGGTCGCCGCAAGGAAGGTTGCGAAAGCCGCGGGCGTTGCGACGGTTCCCGGCACCGAGGAGCCCATCCTCCACGAGGAGGACGCGCTCAAATTCGCCAAGAACCACGGCTACCCGATCATCATCAAGGCGGCGGCCGGCGGAGGCGGGCGCGGCATGCGCGTAGCCACCAACCAGAAGGAGCTCCTCGAAGGGCTGCAGTCGGCCTCTTCCGAGGCGAAGGCCGCCTTCGGCGACCCCTCCGTCTTCCTCGAGCGCTACCTGAAAAACCCGAAACATATCGAGGTGCAGGTCCTGGGGGACGGCTACGGGAGCCTCGTGCACTTCTACGAGCGCGATTGCTCCATCCAGCGCCGCCACCAGAAGGTGGTCGAGTTCGCGCCGTCACTGGCCCTTCCCGGCGACACCCGCCTCGCCCTTTGCACCGACGCCCTGAAAATCGCCAAGCAGGTGGGGTACCGTAACGCCGGCACCGTCGAGTTCCTCCTCGACGAGGAGGGGCGCTACTACTTCATCGAGATGAACCCGCGCATCCAGGTCGAACACACCGTGACCGAGATGATCACCGGCCGTAACCTCGTGCAGGCCCAGATCCTCATCGCCGAAGGGAAAAGGCTCGCCGACCCGGAGATCAACATCCCGAACCAGGGCTCCATCGAGATGCGCGGCTACGCCATCCAGTGCCGCATCACCACCGAGGACCCGACCAACAACTTCGCCCCCGACTTCGGCACGCTGACCACCTACCGCTCCTCGGCAGGCTGCGGCGTCCGCCTCGACGCGGGTAACGCCTTCACCGGCGCGCAGATCACGCCGCACTACGACTCGCTGCTCGTCAAGGTGAGTTCCTGGGGCCTCACCTTCACCGAGGCGGCCCACATCATGGATCGAAGCCTCCAGGAGTTCCGCGTGCGCGGCGTGAAGACCAACATCGGCTTCCTGGAGAACGTGATCACCCACCCGGTCTTCCTGGCGGGCGAGTGCAACACCTCCTTCATCGACCAGCACCCCGAGCTCCTCGTCATCCCTGAGAAGAAGGACCGCGCCAACAAGGTGCTGAACTTCCTGGGCGACGTGATCGTGAACGGCTCCGCCGGCGTCGCAAAGCCTTTGCGCTCGGCCGAACTCATCGACGCCTGCGTCCCGCAGATCGAACCGTTCGCGCAAAAGCCCAAGGGGACCAAGGACATCCTGCGCGAGAAGGGGGCCGAGGGGCTCGCCAAGTGGGTCCTCGAACAGAAAAAACTCCTCCTCACCGACACCACGATGCGCGATGCGCACCAGTCGCTGCTCGCCACCCGCGTGAGAACCTACGACCTCTTGAAGATCGCCGAGCCGACCTCGCACCTTGCGAGCGATCTCTTCTCGCTGGAGCTTTGGGGGGGCGCCACCTTCGACGTCTCGATGCGCTTTTTGAAAGAGGACCCCTGGCAGAGGCTGCACGCCCTCTCCGAGGCGATCCCCAACGTTCTCTTCCAGATGCTTCTGAGGGGAGCGAACGCGGTCGGCTACACGAACTACCCGGACAACGTGGTGCAGCGCTTCGTGGCCCAGGCCGCCGAGAGCGGCGTCGACGTCTTCCGCGTCTTCGACTCGCTTAACTGGACCCGCGGCATGCAGGTCGCCATGGAAGCGGTGCAGAAGTCGGGCAAGATCTGCGAGGCAGCCATCTGCTACACCGGCGACATCTCCGACCCCACCCGCACCAAGTACCCCCTCTCCTACTACGTCTCCATGGCGAAGGAACTGGAGAAGATGGGTGCGCACATCCTGGCCATCAAGGACATGGCGGGACTTTTGAAGCCGTACGCCGGCTACCAGCTCGTGAAGGCGCTCAAGGAGGAGATCGGCATCCCGGTGCACCTGCACACGCACGACACCTCCGGCAACGGCGGGGCGCTCCTGCTCATGGCGGCGCAGGCCGGGGTCGACATCGTCGACGCGGCGCTCTCCTCCATCTCCGGCCTCACCTCGCAGCCCAACCTAAACGCCCTCGTAGCGACCCTGAAGGGGACCGAGCGCGACCCGCAGGTTGACGAGCGCGGCATGCAGCAGCTCGCCAACTACTGGGAGACGGTGCGCGACTACTACACCCCCTTCGAGTCCGGGCTCAAAAGCGGCACCGCCGAGGTGTACCACCACGAGATCCCTGGGGGGCAGTACTCCAACTACAAGCCGCAGGTCGCGGGCTTAGGCCTCATCGAGCGCTGGGAGGAGTGCAAGGAGATGTACCACAAGGTGAACCTCCTCTTCGGCGACGTGGTCAAGGTCACCCCCTCCTCCAAGGTGGTCGGCGACATGGCGATGTTCCTCGTGAAGAACAACCTCGAGCCGGAAGACGTCTTCGCCCCCGGCGCGGACTTGGCCTTCCCCGAGTCGGTGGTCGGCTTCTTCAAGGGGATGATCGGCCAGCCCTACCAGGGCTTCCCCAAGGAGCTGCAGAAGATCATCCTCAAGGGGCAGGAGCCCATCACCTGCCGTCCGGGAGAACTCCTCGAGCCTGCCGACTTCGAGAAGGAGCGCGCGACCGCCGAGGCGAAGGTAGGCCACCCGGTGAACGACGAGGAACTGATGTCGTACATGATGTACCCGAGCGTCTACGTCGAATACGCCAAGCACCGCCAGGAGTTCTCCGACGTCTCGGTGATCCCGACCCCGATCTTCTTCTACGGCCTCGAGCCGGGGCAGGAGACTTCCATCGAGCTGCAGCCGGGCAAGACGCTCATCGTGAAGCTGAACGCCATCGGCAAGACCCAGCCCGACGGTACCAAGAAGATCTACTTCGAGCTGAACGGCAACGCGAGGAGCGTCACCGTGCGCGACCAGTCGGTGCAAAGCGACGAGTGCGGCCACGAGAAGGCCGACAAGTCGAACCCGAAGCACGTCGGGGCCCCGATGCCGGGCAAGGTCATCAAGCTCAACGTGAAGCCGGGGGACACCGTCAAGGCGGGTGACATCCTCGCGGTCACCGAGGCCATGAAGATGGAGACAAACATCAAGGCCAAGGAAGACGGCTGCGTCGCCGAGGTGAAGTGCAAGGAGGGCGGAAAGGTGGAAAAAGAGGAACTCCTTTTCGTTTTATCCTAAAGCAGAAAGAGCAAACGCACGCGAAAGGGGGGCACGAGCCCCCCTTTTTTTTCGCCCGGTCGCCAAAACCTTGGCGACACAGCAATAACGGCCTCTTACGCCGCCTAAAATCTAGGCATTTTGCTAGAAATATCCCATTTGTTGCCAATAGTCCCCTTCACCCCCCATTTCTCCACATACTTTTCCACAGGCCACGTGGATAGAAGAGCATCATCCAGCAACGCTCCGCACCGTAAACATTTCTAAAGCCTTGATAGTTGTCCACTTTACCGACAGAAAACGAGTTTCCGACATTTCCTTGACGTTTTTTGTCTCCTGCCCCGGGGGCCCTCCCCGCAGGCGCCCGGCAGAAAAGCGTGTCGCATCCCCCTGCACGGGGACAAATTTGACGGACTATAATAAGTACACTTTTATATCCGACAAAAACACGGTAGAATCAGCACTCGTCCGTGCACTATGCTCATAGAGCGCGTTGTCATTTCGCCCGGAACGTTTATATGTTTTGCTATGACTGTCTTTTGCGGGTCTTGAGCTGGCCTCTTGTGCGCCAATCGGAGTTCGTGTGCTTTTTAACAGCATGAAAACCAAGATGACGCTCGCCGTCTTCCTTATGGTCGGTCTACTGATGTCGGCAACAGCCGTCACCTCCCTGCTTTTTTTGCAAAAAACCTTCAAGCAGAACATCTCGCAGCAGCAGTCGATACTACTCGACTCGCTGGCGAACCAAATCGACGACCGCATCTTCGACTTCACCGCCGAGCTCGACCACCTGGCCAAAAGCCTTCCGCCGGACACCCTGGAGCGACCGAAGCAGGCGCAGCACATCCTGGACTCCCAGATCAGGCAGCGCCCTTTCTTCGACAACTCGCTGTTTCTCTTCTCGGAGAAAGGGATGCTCATCGCGGCCACCCCACAGGACCTCAACTACATCGGCCGGGATTTTTCCTTTCGCGAATATTTCAGGGAGACGGTCAGGCTGCGCAGAAACTACATCTCCGGCCCCTTTGCCTCCCTTCAGCGCCAGAGTCGGCCGATCATCATGTTCACCGTCCCTCTTTTCGGTCCGGGACAGAAGCTGATCGGGGTGCTGTCCGGCAGCATCGACCTGCGTGAACAACATTTCCTGCGCTCCCTCGCCTCGCTAAAACTCGGCCAGAACGGATTCCTGTCCCTTTACGACGCGAGCCGCAACGTGCTCATGCACCCGGATAAGAAGCGGGTGCTGCGCCAGGACCCGCCCGGCCGGAATGAGATGCTGGACCGAGCCCTCGCCGGTTTCCAGGGAACAGCCGAGACGATGACGCAAACCGGAATTCCCGTGCTCCGATCGGTGAAACGTCTGAAGGCCACCGGCTGGGTGCTTGCGGTCAGCTACCCGCTCGACGAGGCGTACGGTCCGCTGCGGACCGCCAGGAACTTCCTGCTCGCCGGCTCACTGGCGGCGGCGATCCTGTCGCTACTGATCATCTGGCCCTTCATGCAACACCTCACCAGGCCGCTCGTTTCCTTCACGAAGCACCTGGAGCAGCTTCCGGCCATGGGGGAACTCGCGCAACGACTCGCCCCGGTTACCTCCGAGGACGAGATCGGCCAGCTGGCACGTACCTTCAACAGGATGCTGCTCGAGCTCGAGCGCTCGGCGGATTTCTACCTGACCCTCTTCGAGAATTTCCCCGCCCTGATCTGGCGCGTCGGCACCGACGGCGCAGCCAACTACTTCAACCAGACCTGGCTCGAATTCACCGGACGCCCCCTGGAGAGCCAGCTTGGCGACGGCTGGACCGAGGGGGTTCATCCCGAGGACGTGGCACAGTGCGTCTCGACCTACCGCAACGCCTTCGCTTTGCGCGCCCCCTTCCAGATGCAGTACCGGCTAAGGCACCATAGCGGGAGCTACCGGTGGGTCGTGGATATGGGAAGGCCCTTCAACGGGCTGGACGGGAACTTCGCCGGCTACATCGGGACCTGCTACGACGTGACCGACCGGCTCGAAGCCGAGGAGGCTAGAAGGGCGCTGGAACACCAACTGACCCAGTCCCAGAAGATGGAGGCGATCGGCACGCTGACCGGCGGCATAGCCCACGACTTCAACAACATCCTTACCGCGATCATCGGGTACAGCACCATGATCCAGCTGCAGCTCGAGCCCGCGCACCCCATGCAGGTGAAGGTGGCCGAGATCATGCGCGCTTCCGAGCGTGCGGCGAGCCTCACCCGCAGCCTGCTTGCCTACAGCCGCAAACAGGTGAGCAACCCGGTTCCGGTCGGCGTGAACGGCATCCTCACCAACGTGCAAGCGATGCTGCACCGCCTGATTCCCGAGCATATCGAGTTCAAGATGCAGCTTTGCCAGGAGGAACTCCCAGTGCTCGCCGATGCGGGGCAGATCGAGCAGGTGGTGATGAACCTTGCCGTCAACGCGCGGGACGCCATGGCCAAGGGGGGGATCCTGCGCATCAGCACCGATCCCATCATCCTGGACCAGGAGTTCATCGACTCCCACGGCTACGGGGAACCCGGCAGTTACGCCCTGATCACCGTCGCCGACACCGGCACAGGGATGGACGCGAAGACCCGGGACCGCATATTCGAGCCATTCTTCACCACGAAGGAGCCGGGCAAGGGGACCGGTCTCGGGCTCGCCATGGTGTACGGAATCGTGAAGCAGCACAGCGGTTTCATCAACTGCTACAGCGAACTCGGGCACGGCACCGTGTTCCGGGTGTATCTTCCGCTGATCGACCTCCCTGCGGGAAGCGAGAGTGTGCCCGAGGACCAAGCGGTACGTGGGGGAAACGAGACCATCCTTCTCGTCGAGGACGATGCGGTGATCCGCGACATGGTGCGGGAGCTTTTGCAGGATTTCGGGTACCGGGTGATCACCGCGGTGGACGGGATCGACGCGGTGGAGAAGTTCAAGGTGGCGGGAGACCGGATTGCGCTCGTGATCCTGGACGTGATCATGCCGCGCATGAACGGGCGGGACGCCTACGAGGCGATAGCCGCCATCTCTCCCGGGGTGAAGGCGATGTTCATGAGCGGTTACACCGCGGACATCGTCACCGACACGCTGACCAAGGGGGATCCCCGCCACTTCGTGTCGAAGCCGATCAAGATCAACGAACTGCTCGGGAAGGTTAGGGACATACTGGATGAAGGCTGAACGGCCGTTCAACGTTCAACGTTCAACGCTTCATGTTTGATGCTGTCTCAAGAGGTAGGAGCCCCCCCTCGCCTCCGCAGAAGGGAGAGAGGGGGGGGTAACGCTGAACGTTGAACGTTTTAGACTTCCTTGACCGCAGCCAGGAGCTGGGCCAGGGTAAGCCCCTGCTGCACCGGCTCGGCGAAGGGGCCGGCACCGGCACGGTACAGATCGAAACGCGGCGCGCGCCCGGCCTGGTCGTTCACCAAGCGGGATGCGACGATCCCCGCCTGCGCAAGCTGCGGCTGAGCGCAGCAATTCGGACAACCGGAAATGGCCCAGTTCTTGGCAAGCGCCTCATCCCCAAGCTCCGCCACCACGGCGGCCGCCACCTCCCGGGTCGGGGCAAGCCCCATGATGCACTCATGGCTCCCCGGGCAGCACCGGAAGACCACCCGCTCCGCAGCGCTCGCTCCGGCAAACCCCGCCTGCGCCAACGCCTCGCGCGCCTTCTCCCGATCCGCCCCCTCGACCACGTGCATCACCACGGTCTGGTTCCCGGTCACCATGAGGATCCCGCCGCAAAACTGCGCCGCGACACGGGCAAGGGCAGCGAGCCCTTCCGCCTGCAGCTCCCCGGCAAAGACATGCGCCTCGAGCCGATCCTCAGAGTCTTCGGGTACCGGCACCAGGCTCCCAGTCAGGGTGGGAACGGTGGTAAGCTCCTCGAGCGCCCCTTCCCCCATCACCCTGCGGCGGAACTCCTCCTGCCCGATCTCGCGCACGAGGTGCTTCAGACGCTTCGGGGGAGGCGTGTTCGCCTCGTACTCCCTGAGCACGTTCTCGGTAAGCGGGATGAGGGCATCCTCCGCGACTCCTTGCGCCAGCAAAAAGCCCGGGGTCGGCTCACGCCCGAGTCCGCCGGCCGCGTAGACGTCGTAGCGCGACCTTTCGTCATCGGATGGAACGGGGATGAAGCATAGGTCCTGGATCAGGTGCCTGCGGCTTGCCGTGTCCGCCTCGACGCCGATCTTGAACTTCTTCGGGAGCTTCTCGAAACGCGGGTTCCCGGTGAAGTGCCGGTGGATCTTCCTGACCAGCGCCTCGAGAGCGGGCGCTCCGGCTGCGGAGAGGCTGCCGCAGATGACGCCGCGCACCGCGCCGCCGCAGGCGCCACGGTTGTACAACCCAACCTGGGCGAGCTGGGCCGCAACCGAAGGGAGCGCCTCCTCGGACAGCCAGTGCAGCTCGATGCTCCCCCTCGTGGTGAGATGCACGAGACCGCGCGCGTGGCCCCCGGCTACCTGCGCCACCTTGAGCGCCTGGTCTGCGGAGATGATCCCGGCGGGGAGCTTGACGCGCTGCATGAAAAACTCCTTCTGGCGCTGGGGGTAGATCCCCTCCAGGCGCAGATTTCTGTCTATGGACATGGCTTTTGTCTCCTGTACGTTAAAAGCCGGCCGCAGCCGGCATGGTGACGGATAGTACAGGAAAAGCCTCGGCCCCGGCAACGAAAAAGGCTTCAGTGGATGTCATCTTGCGCCGATGAGAAAGGTGCGCCGGACGTGCAAACGACGGCTACCGTTCAGAAACAATCGATGCGGGTTTGCACCTATGACCGAATTCCCAGAACAGCCGGAAATACTCGTCGTTGACGACAGCGCCGCCATACGCAGCTACGTAGTAGCCCTCCTCTCCCAGGACGGCTACCGGGTACGGGAGGCGGTGGACGGGGCGAGCGCACTCGTCGCTTTGACCAGTGCTCCTCCGGACGTGATGCTCCTCGACGTCGAGATGCCAGGGCTCTCAGGCCTCGACGTGCTGCGCGCGCCCCCCCTGCACGGCCGCATATACTCCGTGATCCTCTTCACGGCCCAAGGGACCCAAGAGCAGATCGCCGCCGGCCTTGACCTTGGGGCCGACGACTACATCGTAAAGCCCTTCCAGGAGGTCGACCTCCTCGCCCGCATTCGCGCCGCGGTGCGCAATACCCGCCAGAAGACGGCCCTTGCCAGGGCGGGACAGAAGATCGAGCAGACCCTCGCCAAACTGCAAAAGACCCAGAGGAAATTGGTCGAACAGGAAAAAGTGGGAGCCGTCGCGCGCCTTGCCGCCGGGGCCGCCCACTACATCAACAACCCTCTGGGCTTCGTGATGAGCAACCTCTCGACCCTGGAGCGTTACGCCTTCGCCCTGCAGCAGCACGCAAACGCGCTAACGGACCTGCTGCGCGCCGCCGATCCCGACTCCGCCCAGGCGGTCCTGCAACTGGAAAAGAAATACCGTCTGCGCCAGATAAACCTCGACCTCCCCGCCCTGCTGCACGAGACCCGGGAGGGTGGGCAGCGCATCGCCCTCATCGTGCAGCAGATGGCGCAGCTCGAGTTGGGACTCGCGAACCAGACGATGCAGGAACTTGAGCTCGCAAACCTCATGAAACCCCTCGTGGACATGGTCACGGTGCTGGCCCCCTCCGGAACCGAGGTGCGCTGGTCGCTGCCCGAACATGACGTTTTCGTGCGGGGCGCGCTCACCCTGCTGAACACCGCCCTCGTCGCCCTCCTTAAAAACGCGTGCGAGGCGCTCGGCAGCTCTCCCGGCAACATCAACATCTCGATCGGCTCCCAAGGCGACCTCGCCGAAATCGTCATCTCGGATTCCGGCCCAGGCATACTCGCGGAAAACCTCCCCTCACTGTTCGATCCCTTCTTCACCACCAAGGCCCCGGACAGCCACGTAGGTCTCGGCCTGACCATCGCCCAGCGCTTCATCGCCGGGCACGGCGGACGCATCCTCATCTCAAGCGACGCATCCGGAACCTGCGTTCGGGTCGAACTTCCCCTCTCCCAGCACCTCGATGGCGCGACCGCAGAGGATTAAAAAGTATTAACCTTTTAATTCCGACAAGTTAGCGCAATATTCCGCTCAAGAAAACATCGTTTTTTCCGATGAAAACAGCAAGCTGGATAGAGGCACGTCTCGTCGTGCGATGTTGCCCTACGCCCTCTGCGGAGCGCAAGCATATGAGGATAAAGACCAAGATATCCGGGCCGGTATTCCTGCTGGTGTCATCGCTTATGGTGCTGCTCACCCTGGCGGGGTACCGCTACCTGGCCCACGCCCTGACCAAGACCGTGACGCGGCAGCATGCGGCGACGCTGGCCCTCGCCTCGCGCTACATCGATGACGAGCTTTTGCACTCGCGGCAGATGCTCGATCTGATGGCGAAGGGGATCGATCCCGCCCTGCTCGACGACCCGAAGAAGATGCAGCGGGTGCTCGACCAGTTCCGCGCGGCGCGCACCTTCTTCAACAGCGGGCTGGAGGTGATCGATGCGGAAGGGCGCAGCATCGCGCAAAGCCCCCGTACGGCACAGAGCCCGATCCAGAAGGGGAACAGCTACGTCGCCTTCACCCTCGCGACCGGCAAGCCCTACATCTCCGCCCCCTACTTCTCCTCCGCCCCCCCCAAACACCCTCTGATCAGCTTCGGAGTTCCCATCCTGCGCGCCGACGGCAGCGTCGCCGGGCTTCTGGCGGGACATCACGACCTCCAAGGGGACGGCAGAACCGACCGGGCGCTCCATACAGTCGGAAAGCGCGGGCGCCTGCTCGTTATGGAGAGAAACCGCACCATCGTCTGGCATCCTGACCAAAGCCTGGTGATGTCCTACCTCGCCCCCGGGGAGAACCCGGCCATCGACGACGCGCTGCAGAGAAACGTCATGGCCAGCGGCAAAACCCGGGACGCCGCGGGAGAGACCTGGATCTCCACGGCCCTCCCGCTGAAAAACGCGAATTTCATCGTGGCGGTGCAGTACCCCGAAACGGAGGCGTACGAACCGCTAAGGGAGGCGCGCCTTTTTTTTGCCGCGGCCCTCATCATCATCCTCCTTTTGACCCAGGTGACGCTATGGCGCCTGATCCGGCACATCACCGAGCCGCTCGCCAGGCTGGTAAACCACGTCGGCAGCCTCAACCAAAAGAAGGGGCCGGAACGGCTCGTATCCGTGACGACCGGCGACGAGCTTGAGCACCTGGCGCTTGCGGTGAACGACATGGTGGAAACCATGGACAAACGGCAGGAAACCCTGGAGGAGAACCAGGAACTCTACCGCATCATCGCCGA
>MTLC01004365.1_pt1 | contig 10794 bp, 9 predicted proteins | sample 1982451 | NCBI WGS metagenome assembly MTLC01 (sample SAMN05710165, study PRJNA340218) | biofilm metagenome | isolation source: sample SPH anode biofilm adapted to +100 mV | place: USA | collected 2012-02-03 | reverse complement strand
GACGTTGGGTTTCTTTTTCCAGAGAAAATAATACGGTGTCATAGATTTGCGGCGTGGCGGCGGTATAGGTATTGGTGAGCTGACGTACTAGGGGTTCTAATTGCAGCAGTAAATCCAGGCCGCGGCGTTGATGCAGCGTAGCGAAGAAGGCATGCCAATTTTCTTCGGTACCGGGAAAATCATCAGGAAGCTGCAGGTGGTCGGTCAGCAGCGGGAAGGGAGTGCCAGCGAAGAGGACATGGATTTTCCGGCGTGAAAGCAGGCCCGTAAGGCGCTGCAGTACTTGATTGAGCAAGGGGGTATAGCTGTCGTGGGGGCGCAGCTTTCTCGTCTGCGGCGTCAGCAGGGAACCGCAGGCCAAGTGGCGCAGTGTTTCTATATATAACGGTAAATCTCGGCGGATGACAGAACCGTGCTGCGGCGCGATTCGCTCTAAATCCAACTGCGCAAACACGTCCATGGCGGCTCCCAGGATGTCGGAGGAAGGCATATAGTGCTCGTGAAAGGCTTTCATAGCTTCCAGGTAGCTGAGGCTGCTCCATTCGTCCGCAAACAACGGGGCCGTCTCCGTGAGAGCCCCGAAAAGATCGCTGGAGAAAAGCGTGCGGCTTTGCGGGTCATAGGTGGCAAAGGCGCAAGGGGAATGCAAGTACGGCGTGGGATAGAATTGCAGCACATAATCCTGTCCAAAGACCAGGCGGTGCTCCTGTTGGCTGATATTGTAGAACTCCGAGCGGACCCCGTAGCATTTGATCATAGGAATGGCGCGCCAGTGCGCCACGAGCTGGCCCTGAAAGCAGTATTGCTCCCAAAGAGGGACGCTGGCGCAAAAATCGGGATCCTGATGCTGCAGCACAATATAGCGCAATTTCTCGATGGGAATGAGCTGTGTTACCTTATTCCAGACCTGAGGAAAGTCCAGGGGGGAGCCCGGATCGATGAGTACGGCTTCCTCTTGAGCAACGATCAAATAAGGGTTGCAGTTCAGCGGCATCTGGTTGCCGGCAGCACCCACCCAGTAAACGCCGTTGGCAAGGGCGATTGGCTGTTGACGGTCCATAGACATAAGCAGTCTCCTTTCCTCGGCGCGGCAGTGATATCTTTACTTTATTCTGGGCGCTGGAGGCTCTTCCTGCCTGTGGCTGGGAGGAAAAGGAAAAGAAAGCAAAAAAAAGTAAAGTCGTGCTGGGTGACTAAAGAAGAAGCGCAGGAAATTTGTAAAATTTGTGGAAATACTTTGATTAATGTTGGTTGTTGCGGTGAAGCTGGCTTCGCAGGCTCGTAAAAGCCAAGGGGCTTTGTAAATAAGGGAGGGCGTTCGTATGTCCAAGCAAGAAAAGCTGAAAGTGCTCTTTGTAGACGATGAAGCAAATGTACTTAACGCGATTCGCCGGGCGGTGCAGGAAGAAGACTATGAGGCGCTTTTTGCTAAAAGCGGCAAAGAAGCGTTGGCGTTATTGGAAGCTGGGGATATTGCCGTGCTGGTTACCGATATGCGTATGCCTGAAATGGATGGGCTGCAGCTTTTAAAGCTGGTTAAGGAGCAATTTCCCGCTACGGTGCGCATGGTTTTGTCGGGGTACACGCAATTGAGCCAGGTTTTAGCGACGGTGAATCATGCCGATGTTTTCAGCTTTATCACGAAGCCTTGGGATGATGATTTTTCTCGCTTTATTTATCGGGCCTTAGAATACTATCAACTGAAAAAAATGGAAGCAAACATGAAAGAGACCTTGGAGTCTCGTAATAACGCTTATAAAAAAGTACTGGACCGTATGGAAGGGAAGATGAAGGAACAGGAGTTTCGTTTAGGGCGTATTCTGGCGTTGAGCGTGCAAACGGAAAAAGCGCGTCAGGCTGGTGCGGGAGAAGCGGTGCTGCAGGCGGCGGCCCGTTGGATTCAGGCCTATAGCGCCGGCCTTACGCCGGAAGGCTTTGCCTTGCAAGAAGAAGCGGAACACCTCAAAGAGTGGTTGGTAGAGTATACAGGATCAGAAGAGAGGGTTCTGGAAAATTACGAAGCGGTGGGAAACGTACGGGGCCTGCGCTTTTTGCCTGCCTTGCTGATCAAAACCTTTCTAAATGAGGCGCAGACTTTGTTGCAAGGGCAGGTGGCGCTGCGCCGAGAAGGCGAGAAAAAACTTGTTCTAGAAGTGCTGTTGATTACTCCTTTGGCGAGCGAAAGCCAGCGGCAATTGGAAAATTTCTTTAAAGAACATCTTCGCGATAGCGAGACTTGGTTTGAAGAAGCGGAGCTGGCGGATCGACGGGTACTGAAGATAGGGCAGCCATTTTCGCTGCTTTAAGGCGCGGCCGCTGCGGCGGCGAAGGGAGGCGGACCGGTTGAAAGCATCCATTCTTTTTGTTGATGATGAAAAACCGATTTTGCGTTCGTTGCGGAGACTGTTTCAAGATGCGGAATACGAATTGTTCTTTGTGGAAAACGGCGATGCAGCGTTGCGGTTTTTGCAGCTGCAGCGGGTGGACTTGGTAATCAGCGATATGCGCATGCCTGTAATGGACGGGCATCAACTATTGCGGCGCGTAAAAGAGCTGTATCCGCAAACCATGCGTCTGATTCTCAGCGGCTTTGCGGAGAAAAACCAGGTGTTTACGTCGCTGCTGGACGGTTCCGCGCAGATGTATCTGCTCAAACCGTGGAACAATGAAGAATTAGTAACCCTTGTGGACAAGGTGTTGCGGCTGCAGAGCACGTTGCGGGATAGAAAGCTGTTGGCGCAAATTGAGTTTTTGGGCCAACTGCCTGCTTTGCCGGAAACCTATGAAAAGCTATGTCGTTTCATAGAAGAAGAAGCGGACGTAAAAGAGATGGCGGTGTTGGTAGAGTCAGACCCGGTGATAGCCGGCAAATTGCTGCAAGTGGCGAACGCTGCTTTTTATGGGGCGAAGATTGGCTCGGTGCAGCAGGCTATTTCCTACTTGGGCTTGAATGTCTTGCGAGACTTGGTCTTGGCAAGCGGTCTTTTTGCCGCGCCCTCCGTAGGGCTGGCGGAACGGAAGGTATTGGACTTGTTTTGGCGTCATTCCGTACAAGTGAACCGTTTTGTGCATCTCTTATACCAAGCTGTCTATAAAAAAAATATTTTGGAAGAGTTTGCTTCCGTAGGGCTGTTGCATGACTTAGGGGTAGTAGCCTTGCTAAAAGGATTTGGCGAAACCTTTTTGCCCTGGCCGTGGTATAAAGAGCAGCTTTTGGCTGGCGGTCTAAACGCCTTGATGACGGCGGAGCGGGAAAAATTCGGCGTCGCCCATAACGAGCTGGGCGGGTATCTGTTGCATTGGTGGCAGCTTCCTTATGCGCTGGTGGAGGCGGCGCTTTATCACCATGAGCCGTTGGCCGAGCATGTTGTGCATAGGGATCTTCTGTGCCTGGTTCATATTGCCAACAGTTATTCCTGGGGTCAGTTGCTGAAAAAAGAACTTTATTGCGTAGACGAATCGGTTTGGCGTTTTGTCGGGCTCCAGCCGGAGACGGTGACCAAACTGCTGGCGGAACCAGAAACGAAGTGAGGAGGTGAAGGCCATGAACGAACAAAATCAACCATGGAATATTTTGGTGGTTGACGATGATCGTTTTTCCCGGGCCATCTTGATAAATGCGTTAGAGAAAGACGGCTATATTTGCCGGGAAGCAAAAGACGGCATGGAAGCGCTAGAGATGTATCAAGAGCAGCCGCCGGACCTAATTTTGATGGACGTAGAGATGCCGCGCATGGGCGGCGTGGAAGCCTGCAGGCGCATTCGGGAGCTGGAAGACTCCTTTCATGTGATGATTCTATTTATTACGGGCCATGATGAATCCAGCGATACCATTGAGCAGGCTTTTGCCGCCGGCGGCGACGATTATCTCCTTAAACCGGTAAATTTAGTCGTCATGCGTCAGCGCTTGGGCCGCATGCTGGAACATTCCGCCTTGATGCGGCGCATTCTTTTTCAAAACGACATGTTGCTGCAAATGCGCCAGATTAGTTTCGATTTTTTGCAGGAACGCGATGTGCAGGCGACCTTGGGGCGCGTGCTGCAGCAATCGTTGCGGCTCACGGCGTCGGCGCTAGGTTCGGTGTACTTGTTGGATGAAAAAGAAAACTGCATGCGTTTGGCGGTACAAGAAGGGATGCCCATAGAACCAATTGCCTCCTGTATTTCCAGAGGGCGGCATATGGTGGGGCGCGCCTGGGACCAGGCGGAACCTTTTTTTATTGACGACTATTCGATCTGGGAAGATCGGTTGCAAGGATCTTCTTGGAGTGCGCTGTGCCACATGGCGGCGCTGCCGCTGACGCGGGGCGGCGTTGTCTTTGGCGTAATGGTGCTGGGGCGCCGCCGGGAACAAGGGGAGTTTACGGAGGCGCGCAAAAATGTTTTGGTCCAATTGGCCGATTTATTGGCGCTGGTGGTAGACAACGCCCGTATTATGGAAGCCTTGGAAGAAGAGGTGAAACGCAGAGAATGCGTCCAACGGGAAGTGGAGGAAACCAACGGTGAGCTTTCTCTGGCGCTGACCACGCTGCAGCAGGCGCAGAGCAAATTGGTGCAGCAGGAGAAATTGGCCGGCGTAGGCCAGTTGGCAGCCGGCGTGGCCCATGAGATAAACAATCCCCTGGGCTTTGTGAGCAGTAATTTTTCGATGCTGCAACGCTATGTAGAACGCTTGTGTGAGCTGATCGAGGCGTACAAAAATGCGCTGGAGCAGGCGGAAGTCGAAGAGGCGGTTCAAGAAATTGCTGCAGGTATACGGGAAAAGGAAAAAAGCGCCAAATTGGAGCTGATGTTAGAAGATTTGCCGGAACTTTTTGAAGAAACAAAGGACGGCATTGAACGTATCGGCAAAATTGTCAAAGCGTTGCGCGTGTTCTCGCGCGTGGATTCGTTGGAACAGTTCGGTGAGTATGATCTGAACAGCGGGCTGGATACGACCCTTATTGTGGCGCGTAACGAAATCAAATATGTCGCTAAGATTGAAAAAAAGCTGGCGCCGCTGCCGATGATTCAAGCGATTGGCAGTCAAATTAACCAAGTGTTGCTAAATCTCTTGGTTAACGCCGCTCAGGCGATACAATCGGAAGGAAGGGAAGGACAGGGACTCATCCGCATTCAGACGTCCCAAGAAGATGGCTGGGTACGCTGCTCCATCTACAATGACGGGCCCCCCATTCCGGAAAACATTCGTCACCGTTTGTTTGAGCCTTTCTTTACGACGAAGCCGGTGGGCAAGGGCACCGGGCTGGGCTTAAGCATTTCTTATGAGATTATCGTGCAAAAGCATCATGGGGAAATCTTTTTTACCAGTGGCGAAGGCGGTACCGAGTTTGTTTTGCGTTTGCCGATCATGCAGTCCGACGATACTGTCGCGGCAATCTTCTAGGCATAAATTGTAAATACAAAACGAGCAGTTAAGAAGCGGGAGCTTCTTGGCTGCTCGTTTTATTTTGGCGCTGCCACGGCAAAAGATAGTCATGGGGATATATAGAGGGTAGCGCTACTATAGGAAGACCGGTCTTCCGCCATGAGGTGGAAGAAAATGCAAAGCATAGAAGAATTGGTACAAGAAGCTCAAGCAGGCAAGGAAGAAGCGTTCGGTGAATTGTGCCGCCGTTTTACGGGCTTGGTGCGTTCCCGGGCGGGACAAAGCTTTGCCCGCAGCATTCGCGAAGATATGGAGGGAGCAGCTTGGCTGGCTTTTGCCAAAGCCGTCCGGGAATACCGTTCAGGCAGTGGCCATTTTGAAGGCTATGCGGCGCAGTGCGTGACCTATGCCGTCTGGAACGCCTTTCAAAAAGAATGTAAATGCTGGCAGCGGCAGGCGGGGAGCCTGGATGCCGAGGACTTTCCCGAGGCGTCTGGGGTGGAAAATGTAGAAGAAGAGGTGGAGAAAAAGCTGCTGGAAGAAAAACTGCGGCAAACGGTGGGCCGGCTGTCTGCGCGGCAGCGGCAAGTCGTGCAGGAACGGCTGCAGGGACGGACGCTGCAGGAAATTGCAAAACAGATGGGTGTAAGCCATCAAGCGGTCTCGCGGCTTCTGGCCAGGGCGGCGGAAGCCATGCGCTGCGCCTGGGCTGTAAAAAAATAAAAAGAAAGGTTGCCAAACGCTCGCCCGCGCAATATCTCTGAGTGAAAGGGGGTGAGTTTCATGGCAGTAAGCAAAACAGTGGAATCCAGCAAGATGGTGCTGCGGGTGCAAAGCGGTCTTGATGGCGCCGGTAAGGCGGTGTACAAGAATGTATCCTTGAGCGGTTTGAACCCGGCCGCCGCCGATGCGGACGTCTTTGACGCCGCAACCGCGCTGGGCGGACTCCAGCAGTACACCGTAGCCTCGGTGCTGCGCGTGGACCAGGGGCATCTGACCAACGCGTAAGACAGGCTTCTACTATGCAGCAAAGGAGGTAAAAAGCGATGACGAAACGTTTGGAAATGATCTTCCGGGATGAAGCCGGTAAAGAGGCGACTCTTTCCTTGGCCAACCCCAAAGACGATCTGACTAAGGCTGGCGTAATGGCGGTCATGCAGACCGTTGCCGCCAAGCGCTTGTTCCAAAACAAGAACGGCGCTTTGGTAACGCCGGTGTCCTGCCAGGTTCATACGCAGGATACGCAGGCTTTAGCCTAATAAAGAACCGGGCGGTGGGGCAACCTGCCGTCCTTTTTTTGAGACCGCTGATTTATTCGCATCTCGCGCCAAACCAGATCTTTTTCCGTCAGGCTTTGTCAGAAAGCCTCGGCAGAGCGCCGCTATTCCTGCGTTTTCTTTCGCGCCTGACACAAAAATATCTGGTTTGGCGGAGTGCTCATTACATCATCGGCCTCTTTGCTTTTGGTTGAGGGATGGGTGCAGGATTGGAACAAGAGAACCGGAGAACCGGAGGGTCCGCAGGAGGGAAGAAACGGTTTTGAACAGGCTAAGGTCAAAGTCCCCCTTGCCAAAGGGGGAAGGACCGCAGGGCCAGGGGGATTTGGCGTCATTGCGAGCGCAGCGCGGCAATCTCTCCGGGGATTGGCATGGGATTTGAACAGGAGTCGCGGCGAGAACCGGAGGGCGCGCAGGAGGGCTTCGGGGTCGATTTTATTAGGAAATAAAAAAATGAAAACGAGTCAAGGGTGCTGCTGATTTAATGAGTGCACCGCCAGGGCGAGAGATTTTTTCACCTGGCAAGGAAGAGAGCCGCGGGAATAGCGGGGCTCTTTCAAGGTTTTCTGACGCAACCAGGAGGAAAAAGAATTGTCCTGGCGTGTGATACGAATAAATCAGCAGTACCCTGAAAAAGGTGGTGATAGTATATGGAAGCGTTATTGGCGGCCATGTCGGCGTACGGTTTTCCGATGGTAGTTGCAGCCTATCTTTTGGTGCGGGTGGAAACCCGCCTGGACCGGCTCAGCGAATGCATTCAGGAATTAGCGAGGGCGATTGGCGCAAAAAATGGCGTGTAAAAAGCCGTAACACCCAGTCGGTCTCCTACGGTCACTCTGGTTCTCTTGCTCAAAGTCTTAGTCCCCATGGGGAAGTTGCCGTGCTGCGCTCGCAATGACAATAACTTCAAGCCTTACCTAAACTATTATTCTCACTGTTTCCTCTGGCCTTTCCTCTGTTACTCTGCTTACTCTGTGTTACGTCCTTTCTCTCGGTCACGGTTACTCTGTGTTTCATCCTGTCGATAAAGGAATCTGAGGCCAAAAAGGCGAAATACTTTCAGCGCATACAATGCGGCATTATTTTCTCTGCGAGGTGACTTATGGCGAAACAACGATATCAGGCGCTGGCGGCGCTGGGCGCGGCTGCCGCCGGGATGGCGGCGAGCTTGCCTTACGGGCATACCTTTGGCGGCGCTTTGGCCCAAAGCGCCTTTGGCGCGGCCTTGGTGGGCGGCTTGGCGGACTGGTTTGCGGTGACCGCTCTTTTTGGCAAGCCCTTGGGCTTTATTTCCTGGCGGGCGAATCTGGTGGCTCGCAACAAGGAACGGATACTAACGGATCTGACGGATCTAGTAGAAAAAGAGCTGTTGACGCCGGATAATATTATGCAGGTGCTGCAGCGTTATGATGCGGCGGCGGTATTGCTGGACTATCTGCGGCGTCAGGGCGGGCGGGAGACGCTGCGCCGCGTATTGGAGCGGTTGCTGCAGGACATGACCTTGGCGGTGCGGCCGGAAGAAATGGGGCGGCTGGCGGATCAACTGCTGCGCATGGGGCTGGAACGGACGGAACTGGCGCCCTTGGCTCTGCGTGCCGGCGCGTGGAGCCTGCGGCAGCGCTATGACGACGTAGTGATAGCTCATGTGTTGGCGCAGGTCCGCGAGGCGCTAAAGACGGCGGAGTTTCGGGCGATTTTACTGGAAGTGCTGGAGGCGGCGCTGGCTCGCTACGAGGCGGGCGGTATGCTGCGCAGCATGGTCAACCGCGCTGCGGGACTGACGGCGGAAGATCGGGTGGATATGGTGCTGCAGTGGTTGGAACGCTTTGTGCAGAATCTGGCCGATCCGGAGCGGCCCCTGCGCCGTCGTTTGCGGGCTTGGTGCTGGAAACAGCTGCTGGGGCTGCGGCAGCCGGAACGTCGGCAACAACTGGAAGAATGGAAAGACGAGTGGCTGAGCCGGCATCCCGGATTTTTCGCTCAATGGCTGACGCCCTGGGTACAGGAGCTGCAGCAGGAGGTGCTGCAAGGAAAAGATCGCTTGCTGCCACACCAGGCGGAAGCTCTTGCGGCGGCGGTGGAAAAAAGCTTGTCCGCGGAAAAAGATCAGCAAGGGGCCTTGGATCGTTGGATGAAGGAGCAGTTGCGCCGCTGGCTGCAGCGTCATCCTCTCGATTTGGCTTCCTTTGTTGCCGCTAGCGAATTGGGACGCAAATCCGGCGAAGAGCTGGCTGCTTTTGTACAGGAAAAAGTGGGCGATGATTTGCAGATGATCCGCATTAATGGCTCGGTGGTAGGCGGTTTGGCAGGGGCCTTCTTATTTCTCCTGACGCAGCTTGTGGAATGGGGGGTGGGACAATGAACCCCTTTGTCAAAGCTAACCGCATTTTAGCGGGGGTTGGCGTTTTGTTTCTCGGTTGTTTGGCCTTTAAGCTGGCCTATCCTCAGAGCTTGGCCGCCCGTTGCTTGCTATTCGCCGCGGAAGCGGCCCTGGTTGGCGGCATTGCCGACTGGTTTGCGGTGGAGGCGCTATTTCGCCGGCCCTTAGGCCTGTCTTGGCATACTGGGCTGATTCCTCGCAATCGTCGCCGTCTTATTGACGGCACCGCCAAAATGGTGCAGGATAAATTCTTTAGTCAAAGTCAGTTGCAAAACGCCCTGGAAAGCTGGCCGATAGCGGAAACCTTTATTACCTGGGTGGAAGAAGGAAAAGGTCGCTATATTTTGTTGCTTTTAGCGCGACAGCTGTTGCGGGACTGGCTGGATAAGCTGGAACCGGAAGCGTTGGCCGGTAAGCTGGAAGGCTGGGTTCGGGGGCAGCTGAATCAACTTGCGGCGGCCCCGGCTGTGGCCTCCTGGGGGCGGCAGGCGTTAGCGGAAAAGAGAGAAGCGCCCTTGTGGGAAGCGCTGGCAAAGGCGCTGCTCAAACAGGTGCGGCGGCCAGAGTCGCAAGAGGTGCTGGAGGGCTGGCTGCGCGCCGCTTATGAAGCGGAATTGGCGAAACGCAATCCTCTCATGCAGCTTTTGGGAGGCATGATGGAAGCCGCCGGACAGATTGACACGAAAGATTTGGCCAAAGCGGCGTTGGAAGAAACGGAGAAATTTTTGGAGGCTCTGCGTACGGTAGAGCAGCATCCGCTGCGCCTGTGGCTGCGGGATAAGGCGGAGGAACTTTTGCTGGAGCTGGAAGCAAGCCCCGACCAGGCGCAGCGGATGGAAGCTTGGAAAGAGGAGCTGTTTCAGGCGGTTCCGGTACAGGAGGTGCTTTTGCAGCTTCTGCGCCTGCTTCGTTCGCCAGTAGGGCCAAAAGCCGAGCTGGAAGCGCTGCTGGGAGAGCCGGGGCGGGATATTTCCCTGCGGACCCCCTTGGTTTCCTGGGTGCTCACCCAGCTCATGGGCTACTGGGATTATTTCAAAAAGAACCAGTCCTTGCGGCTTTTGTTGGAAGGATCCTGCAAGGAAGCTCTTAGCCACCTCTTGGCGGGGCACCGACATTTGATTGGCGAAGTGGCCGTGCACGCGCTGGACCGTCTTAGCGCCGAACGCCTGAACCGCTTGGTAGAGGAAAAGGTCGGCGAAGATCTGGCCTGGATTCGCATCAACGGCTCCCTCGTGGGCGGCATCATCGGCTTTTGCCTCTTCTGGATGCTCGAAGCGTTGCGGTAGAGCGGGGCAGGAAAACGGCACACAGAGTAACAGAGGCAACAGAGAAAAGCCAGAGAAATAATGGATAAAACAGGAGCAGAGTGAGGACTCGACGGAGCAGGAACGGAACTCAGCGACGGCACGTGAAGTGCCTGACGGTACGTGATGTACCTAATGCCGGCGATGCCAAGGATGGCATAATCGCCGGTCTCCTCTGAAAATCCATGGATGGCGTAGCATCCGGTCTCCGCCAGAAAGACCAGATCGAATAAGCGGCAAGGAACTGTGTGAGAAGCAGTTCCTTGCCGTTGTTTAGTTGCGCTATTATACCTGGAAGGAATTTCTTAAAGGAAAGAGAAGAAAAAAGATTGTGCGAATTTACATAATTTTAGAAGGGGGCTGTTTATAAAGTGAAACAAGCTGTGGATTGGGATGCGAGAAATCGGGAGTTACTGACGCGCTATCAGCAGGGAGACCAGGCTGCCTTGAATGAATTTCTGGAAG
>MTLC01002684.1_pt1 | contig 10841 bp, 9 predicted proteins | sample 1982451 | NCBI WGS metagenome assembly MTLC01 (sample SAMN05710165, study PRJNA340218) | biofilm metagenome | isolation source: sample SPH anode biofilm adapted to +100 mV | place: USA | collected 2012-02-03 | reverse complement strand
CGAGGTACCTGGCATCCTCGGCGTAGGTGGTCGGGTACACCGTCGGCACCGGTCGATGCACCAGTTCCCGGTCCACGTTGACGAAGGTGAAAAGGCATGAGTTGGAAAGCGCCTTGCTGGTGCGGTCACGGCTGATGCGCTCGATGTTCGCCTCAACGCAGATGTGGCTTCCGTTCGTGTAGACCACGCGGCTTGTGTAGTGCAGCTTGTCCCCCATGCGCACCGGGTGAAAGAAATTGATGCGGTTCACCGCCGCCATCACGGAGCGGTCCGGCGCCACCAGTTCGGAGCAGATCGAGGAGAGCTCGTAGGCCCGACGCACCAGGTAACCGCCGAAGATCTTCTGCGGCACGTTTTCGAACTCCGGGTACATCCTTTCCCAGGCGTCCGCCGTCAGCCGCCCGGTCAGAAGTCCCTGGAACCCCGGCTCGTCCTGGGCCTGGTGCAGGGACGCCAGCATCCGGTATTCTTCAGCGCTGGGCGGCTCCGACAGGAGCGCCTGCTGCTGGCGGTACTCCTCCCGGCGCGCCGTCGCCTTCAGCGCGCGCCGTCGCTCCGTCTCGCTTCCGTAGTCAAGCGGCGGAAGTGTCATGCTCACCGCCCCCTCCCCCATCCCCGAGCGTGCGACCATGGTGAAATAGCAGGAGGCGACGTGGTTCGCCGGCTCGCCCGGCTGCTCCACCCTGATGCCGATCTCCAGCGATGAGCGCCCCACGTGGTTGATGCGGGCTTCGCAGACGAGGTCGCGGGTCACGTCCGCCACGTGGCGCACGATGACGTTGTCGATCGCCGCGGTCACCACGCGGGCTCCGGGGTGGAAGCGGTTCACGTAGGCAAGCGCGGTCTCCTCGGCCACCTTGTCCAGGATTTCCAGGAGCAGCCCGAAGCGCAGGTTCCCCCTCAGATCCTCGTCCATCACCATGAAACGGCGGCGCAGCTCGGGATCGGTCGCAAGCGACAGGTTGTGGCAGTACGAGGTTTCCGCAGGAGTTGCCATGTCTATCTCCTCTCTCATTGTGCTGAACGGCTTACATAGTTTTACCATCTCCCGCCAAAACCTGAAGTCCCTCCGCAGCCCGGCTCACTCGTCGGAAAGACCGTTCAGGAGGAGCTGCCGGATAAAGGCACGGCCGTTGCCGGGCTTCAGGTAGTGCAGGAACGAATTGATGGCGAACCTTGCCGGATCGAGCAGGTAATAGTTCAGGGTTATATCCTCCTCCCCGTTGAACCCGCTCAATTCCGCGTAATTCTGGAAGATCCTCGCCCGCTCGTCCGGCGCGAGGGTGGCCAACTGGCTCACCGATGCGATGTACTCGCTGGCCGTATGCCTCTGCGCTCCACTGCGGAACTTCCCTTCGGCTGCGGCATGGGCAAGTTCGTGGACGATATAGCTGCGCCAGAGGGCCGGGTCAAGGGGGACACCGAAAGAAGGTGCGGCCCTGGAGGCCTCCAGGGCCGCCCGGTAGTTCAGCAGGTGAATGGAGTTGCTGCGGGGGTCGTAATAACCAAAGGCGTGGTTCCCGCTTTTGTCCGGCAGCGCGCCGTAGAGCGTCAGGGTCAGCCCATCCGGCAGAACGAGCCCCAGCGACTTCAGAAACGGAGTGCAGGAGCGGACCGCGGCGCAGACGCTCTCGTACTCGTCAGCGGTGGCGGCTATCACGACGACCACTTCCCCGGGACAGGTCCCCCGCACGGCAAAGGCATCGGGTGGGTCGCAAAAAAGGAGAAGAGCGACAAGCAGTGCAACACCTTTCATCCTCTCCCCCTCCCCGCTCCGCGTCCCTTACAGCTTTACTCCTTGGCGACCAGCACGATCTCGATCCTGCGATTTTTCGCCCGCCCCTCGTCGGTGTCGTTCGGGGCCACCGGCTTGTACTCGCCGTAGGCCACCGCCGCGAGCAGTGCCGGGTCGAGCCCCTGCTGCTGCAGGTAACGGGTCACGTTAAGGGCGCGGGCCGCGGAAAGCTCCCAGTTGGTGGGATAGCGCTTGGCGAGCTGCCCGACGATCTGGACGTTGTCGGTATGCCCCTCGATGCGCACCGCCTTGTCCTTCACGTTCTTCAGTATGTCGACCACCTTCTGCAGCACGACCAGCCCCTCCGGCTTCACTTCAGCCTTGCCCGAATCGAAGAGCACGGAATCGACCATGTTCACGGTCAGTTTCCCCTTCAGCTCCGAGATGGTCACCTGCCCCTTGGCGATCTCCCCCTTCATCTGCTCCAGGAGGTCACCGTAGGTCTTGCTCGTTTTCTGCACCTCCTCCTTTTGCTTCTGCAGGCCGGCGATGTCGTCCTTAAGCCTCTTGTTCTCGCCCTCCACGTCGCCCAGCTTGCGGCTCAGCTCGCCGATCTTTTGGTTCTTCGCATCCGCGGTAGAGCGAAGCGACTCCTCGAGCCCCTTCTTGTCCGCGGTCAGCGCGCTACGCTCGCCGCTAAGTGACGCCACCTCGCCGTCCAGCCGCTTCACCTCGTTCTTCAGCTGGTCGTTCTCCCCCATAAGGATGTTGTACTGCCCCCGCTGCTCCTTGAGGCTCTTCTCCAGGTTTTCCGCCTCCGCCTGTTTCTGCTTATAGGTGCCGCTCGTGACGCACCCGGAAAGGGCGAGACAAATGAGGGCTGAGAGACAGACGAACAGTTTGCGCTTCATGTTATCCTCCTTGGAACTATGGATATACGGTACTAGAGCATTAAGTATGGCGCGTAAAGCGGATGTTGCAATGAGGGGGCGTGTCGTGACTGGACGAAAGGTGGTATAATGCTATGCAGAGAGAGAGGAGGTGTCAGCTATGAGAGAAACGAAGATGCCGACGACTCCGAAGCGCAACGTTGCAATGGAACGGGGGAAAAAGAACCCGGCGATGCTTGCCAAGCACGAGATGATGATCCGGCGCGAACCAAACCACAACGTCCACGTCATCACCCCCCATGGCCACGTGCAGAGCGGCCGCAAAGGTCGCAGCGCCTGAGCCCCCGCTCACGGCGCGACGAAGCCGGCACCCATCAAGGGGCCGGCTTTTTTAATATACACTCAGGAATTTCTGGGTGAAGCCTTTTAAGCCCGTGTCCTCTCTTGCTGAGAACGATGGCCTTAAAGCTCCCCCCTTCGCAAAGGGGGGAGCTTTTGGCCGGCTTACTGCTTCGAAGCAACACACACGTGCTTCCCCGGAACTTCCTGAAGAACCTTTTAAATGTACAGCCGCGGCTAGTTCTTTTCCAGGTAGACGCTGACGAGGAAGTGCCCCGGCCCCTCCCCGAAGGCAAGGGTCAGGGTGTCCGGTGCCGCCCCCATACTGAGGACGTACTCGTTGCCCGACATGACCGAAGGGGTCGACAGGCGCACCTCGTGGCCGTTGTCCACGAAGTGGTGCTTGAAGGATCCCCCTATCATGTTGGCGACTTCACCGAGCGCGTCGCGCACGTCGTCGTCGCACTCGGTGATCTCCATGCCGAGCATCTGCGAGGCGAACGACAGCGCCGTCGCCTGCTCCGCGTGTATGGCGATCATGCCGTTGTAGCTGCCGGCGAGACCGACCATGGCCGTGACGCAGTCGGTGAACTTCGTCACGGTTTCCACCGGAGTCGAGGACGGCAGTTCCACCCCCACCATGGTCGAGAATATTTCCCGGACATCCCCGTCGAGATACTCGACCAGCTTTTCTTGCGTCGTGTTAAGCAGTTCCAGCATGGCAGCGCTTATCATATCGTTTCCTATGTGACCAGTTTGTCCCGGTCTTCGTCTTTTGGAACCCTCAGCAAGGCGAGCAGTGCCTCGTGCAGTTCCTCGGTCAACTTGCCAAAAGCAATTCCTATCCCCGGCAGACGCCGCTCCCCCCAAGGTTGAATGCGCACGACAACCGCCTGCGCTGCGACACTGACATCATGACCCGGCATCAGGGTTACGCTGATTCCCTCCCCCTCGCGATAGCGCTCCGGATGCATCGAGAGGATGAAGGCGCCTCCCCAGGAAAGGTTAAGCGTCGCACCGCGATCGTCCCCGACGAGGACCGGGACCGAGATATCCCGGCGCCGGTGCCGCCTGAGGGGCCTCGCGGTGAACGCCGCGCAGGTCTTCAAAAAGAAGTCCTTGAGGTTGCTGTCCTGCTTCGCGTTTCCCGGCATGATCATGGGGATCAGCATGTTCCCCATCGACTTCACACGGAGGGTCGGGTAAAGCTCGGTCAGGGTGTGGGCGATCAGTTTCTCCTCGTCCTTGGCCTTAACAATGGTCACCAGGTCAACGAGTATCCCGCGGAAAGGACGGACCAGGGCGTGCTCCTGGGCCTCCTTGAAAGAGGCGCAGGGAACAGCACACGATCCATAGGCGGCCGGGTTCGCCGCCAGCGCCGCTCTCGACTGGTCATCGTAAGCGATGGCCAGTACTGCGGACGCATCATGATCCGGTGCTTCACCTGGTGGAAAACTCGGCATCGACACCCCTCTTTCCCGAATTCGTCTCGTACCATTCTCTTTTCGTCCTGCCGGTAATTTTTTGTAGTCTTTTCTTGCGGCGGCTTTCCTCCCCCCGGAGCGCCCCCTTTCTGTCCCGGGTGCTCACTCGCATCCTTTGCGAAAGAGAAAACTCATATTGCACATACCTCAGTCTCCTGCTAATATAACACCGGTCTATTTTCGTGCCGTACGAGAAACGGCCCAGAGAACTACGCGCAAGATAGGCGCCCTTCATCGGGGCGGGACACAGACGAGGCACAGCGTGAAAGAAACGGACAGGGTCGTGGAAGCGCCGCACGAAAACAAGAAGCCACTCGCGCTGGTCCCGCTGACCGGCGTCTACCTCCTTTCCATGCTCGTCACCCTTTCCCACCTGGGCGACCCCTTCCCCTTCATGGGAACGCTGTACGAGGGCGATGCCGCCGAGCACCTGATTTTTGCCGACAGCATCCTTTCCCTTTACCTTATCTTGGGGATCCTGAAGCGGCAGCGGCTTACGCTTTGGCTGCTCATCGGCTACAACTTTCTGGCGAGCTGCAACGGCATCTCCAACCTGCTGCTTCTACCGGTACAGCACGTGATGACCGCCACCGGCACCATGGTTCCCGACTACCACTACCGCGTCAACGCCTTCTGTGTCTTCGTCATGTTCCTGCTTCTGAACGTCTTTCTCTACTTCAACCGCAGCCGGTTCGACAACAAATCCATCTACCTTTGGTGACTTTGAAGTTTCCAGGAGCCCAGCAAAATCCTGAGTGAGACATTGCCGGGATCAAGGTGGGGCTTACTCGAAGTAGTAAAGCTGGCGCAACGGCCCCCCTTTGCGAAGGGGGGCCTGCCCCCCGTAGCACGGCGAAGGGGGGACAGTTGGGATTTGCCTTCTGTCGGCAGCTGAGCAATTTGCGAGAACCACAATAAAAAAGGGCCATGCCGTTCGGCATGGCCCTTCTCTTTTATTCAATTTATGCAGGAGATGAAGTTACGCCTTCACCTTCTCAGCCGCAAGGACTTCAGCGGGCTCGGCATCCTTAAGCCATGCCTCGCCCACCGGCAGCTTGATGCCCGATTCGCCGTAGACAGCCACCGCCATCAGGTAGAGCGCGGAGAATGCGCAGATGAGCAGGTCGTAAGCAGCGAAGGTCCCGGCGAGAGCGCTGCCAGTGAACTCTTTGATGTCAAGGCCGATGAAGCCCAGGAGCAGGGTGAGGAAAATGAACGCCAGCGTCGCGTGGTGTTTCATTGATGCGATGAAGAGAATGAAGGTGAAGATGGTCCAGGCCACGAGGTAGAAGCCGAGGTCGTTAGCGCTGAAAGCGAGCGTCGGATAGGACTTCACCAGTTCGGGGTTCTTCCCGAAGATGATCATCAGGCACAGCGAGATCCAGAAGGCGCCGTAGCCGGTGAAGGCGCAGAACCCGAAGTTGTTGTTGGTTCTGAACTCCATCAGGCCGGCGATCAACTGCGCCGTACCGCCGAAACAGAGCCCGAGCCAGAGCACGGGGGCGATACCGCACCAGCCGAGGTTGTGGCATTGCAGCACGAAAGTCGTCATTCCGAAGCCGGCAAGGCCGACCACCGCGGGATTTCCCAGTTTCACATCACTCATTTTTTTCCTCCTTAGCATTGCGATGTCACTTCGCTATGCATTATGTATACGCAATTACCATACCAGTGTTACGGCAACGCCCCCGCAGTGAATTGTCACGCCAAAACAGCACGTTACTGACAAGCCTTCAGATCAGAACCGAACGGTTATTTTTGCAGATTTGCAAAAAGGAACTGCGCCCCCCGCCGACAAACCTGCCCAAAAAAAACGGCAATCCCGCAACTTGCATCCATTCGCGCGACGCTGACGATGTTTTTTGCATATATGCAAAAAAATTACGTGCGCCAGCGCCGCCGTACGCGCCTGACAACGACGCAGTCATTCCGGTAACTTCGCCTGCGACAATGCTTTTTCCAGTCGAGCCCCTAAAGTTTGTCGGGGAGGTGCCGATCGGAGAAGTCCAGCAGCACCGGTTCCTTCCACCCTTTACCCGGAGGCACGTTTTGAAAGTCGCGTTGAAGCTGTTTCCCATTTCCGTCATGCTCCTGCTAGTAATGGCCGCAGGGGCCCCATCCTCTTCCTGGGCCGGCGCCACGGCCAAGGTCAGACTCGCCGGTCACATGCCGGCACGCAGCATCGCCAATGCCAAGAGGCTTAACCGATTGGCAGCAGCAACCCCGATGAAGTTTTCTTTCACCCTTCCCCTGCGCAACCAGGCGGAGCTGAACGACCTGCTGAAACGCATGTACGACCCCAGCGATCCTCAGTACGGTCATTATCTCACCGGACGCCAGTTCACCGATCGTTTCGCGCCGAGCGCGGCGGACTACGAGGCGGTAAAGAAATACGCCAGGGAGATGGGACTCACCATCACCGGCACCCATGCCAACCGCACCGTCCTCGACGTCGCGGGTCCTGCCTCCACGGTTGAGGCGGCCTTCGACCTGCAGATGCACCAGTATCAGGCGCAAAGCGGCCGCAACTTCATCGCACCGGACCACGACCCGGGCGTTCCTGGCGCCATCGCCGCATGCATAAACGGCGTCGTCGGCCTGGACAGCGCCGCCAAGTGGCGCACCCACAGCCACTTCACTCGTGCCGCCGGCCTCCCTATGGCCACTCCGTACCAGATCGGGACCGGCCCCGGAGGCGGCATGACACCCAAGGATATCGCGGCGGCCTACAACCTCGCACCGGTGACCGCGACCGGAACCGGGCAGACCCTCGCACTCTTCCAGCTGGACGGCTACACCCCTTCCGACATCACCGCCTATGCAAAATACTTCGGACTTTCCGCGGTACCTTTGCAGAACGTGCTCGTAGACGGCTTTTCCGGCGCGCCGGGCTCCGGTGCTGGAGAGGTCACCCTGGACATCGAACTGCAGATGGCGATGGCGCCCGGTGCAAGCCGGATCATAGTCTACCAGGGGCCCAACACCTCCAAGGGGGTACTCGACACCTACAACCGGATCGCCACCGACAACCTCGCAAAACAGGTGAGTACTTCGTGGGGGCTCAGCGAGGGAGATAGCGGCTCCGCCTTTTTGAACAGCGAAAACGCCATCTTCCAGCAGATGGCGGCCCAGGGGCAGACCATCTACGCCGCAGCCGGCGACAGCGGGGCCTACGACAACGGCTCTACGCTCAGCGTCGACGACCCGGCATCGCAGCCATACGTCGTCGGCGTGGGGGGGACAAGGCTCTATCTTGACGGCAGCGGCGCGTACAGCCGCGAGTCCACCTGGAACGGCGGCACGGTGGCCGGCGGTGCGGGCGGAGGCGGGGTCAGCTACTTCTGGCCGATCCCATCGTGGCAGCAGAAACTTTCCAACGTCGCCTCTTCCGTCATGAGAAACGTTCCCGACGTAGCGCTGAACTCCGACCCCGGTACCGGCTACTCGATCTACTTCCAGGGGCAGTGGTGGATCTACGGCGGCACGAGTTGCGCAGCGCCACTTTGGGCGGCCTTCACCGCCAGAGTGAACCAACAGCGCGCAACCGGCGGCCTTCCCCCCTTGGGCTTCGCCAACCCGACCCTGTACCAGCTCGGCACCGGATCCGGCTACGGCACGAGCTTCCACGACGTCGCCGACAGCACAACGAACCTCTACTACCCGGCCATCACCGGCTACGACAACGCCACCGGCTGGGGCTCCTTCAACGGCGCGAACCTGTTCGCCGCCCTGGCACCTGCAAGCTCCTCCACAACGACCACCACAACGGTGAGCGTCCCGGCCGCCCCGACAGCGCTCAAGGCCACCGCCGGCAACGGCTACGTCGCCCTCAGTTGGAGCGCCGCCAGCGGCGCGGCTAGTTATAGCGTGTACCGCGGCACCGCCCCCGGCCAAGAGGGAGTTACCCCGGTGAAGACCGGTCTCACCACGACCACTTACACCGACAGCGTGGCCAACGGGACCACCTACTATTACAAGGTGTCCGCCGTGAACAGCGCCGGGAGTTCGCCCCTTTCCAACGAGGCCTACGCCACCCCGACCGCGCCGCTTGCCTTCACCAGCGGGCTGTACGGCTCGATCGGCACGACCACCGCGCAGATCCAGTGGTACACCAACCTGCCGTCCACCTCCGTCATCCGTTACGGCACCTCTTCCGGCAGTCTGAGCAAGTCGGTCTCGAGCAGCGCGCTCGTCACCTCGCACGTGATGAAGCTCTCCTCCCTATCCCGGAGGACCACCTATTATTTCAACGTATCCTCCAGCGCCGGCGGCAGCACCGTCACCTCCGGGCTCTACTATTTCAGGACGCAGTAGCCTAGAGGGTACAGGCGCCAGATCACCAGAAGAAAACAACACAGCGCACAAGTGCCGGTTCCCTTATTGTGGGAACCGGCACTCCCATCACCAAGCTTCAGCTTCCGCCTCCATCACACCGAACCTTTCAGCACTTTTCCAAGGTTCTTCAAGGAATTCCGGGGAAGCACGTATGAGTTAGCCTGGAAGCAATGTGCGTGGCATCACGTCCCCCCCTTTGCGAAGGGGGGACAGGGGGGATTTGCCTTGGTCGGATCAACCAAGCTCCTGCTGCCGCAGCCGCCGCGCTCGCTGCTTTAAGATGCAGAGCAACGCTTCGCTGCCTAGCAGGTTTGGATCCCTGTTGCTGCGTTTCCATCCGCAGGCCACAGTTTAAATCCCTCCGGCGCAGTTTTAAAATTCCCTCCGCAATTCAAACTCCCCGACGGCGGTTTTAATTGCCGCCGCGCAGTTTACACGCAGCCGCTTCGGTTTAAATCGGCCGCCCAAGTTTTTAATCGCTCCGATACCGTTCAAACTGCGCCCCCGGAGTTTCGATTGCTCCGCGAGAGTTTTAAACGCCTCCGCCGCCGTTAAAATTTCTGCGCAGCCGTTCAAACTCCGCATCAGCCGTTTTAACTGCCGCCCGACCGTTCCAATCCGTCTCCCACTGTTTCGAGCGCTCATCAGCGATTCCAATCCTAGAGCTACAGTTTTGTTTACTTCCCCGGGATTTAAATGCGCAGCAGCCAGTTTAAATTGCTGCATCACAGTCCGAATTTTGCCGCCGGAATTTAAACTTGTGCATCGCCATTTCGATATGACGGTAGCAGTTTTGGTGGGTGCCTTTGACTGTGGGACCATGCTTGAAGGGAAGGTTACGAGTGGAAGGAGGAGATTGCCTAAGAAAAGAAGGGGTAATGGACAGAAGGCGGGGTGGGACCAATCAGCCCCACACCGCCCTCGTCATAAATGTTTGTTTCGTTAGCCTACGATGATGTCAACCGGAACGCTCCAGGGGCTCGTTTCGTTGTCCCCATGGCTCCTCACCCTGAAATAGTACCAGGCTGACCGCTCCAGGTCCGGGATGAAGATCCTCACTTTTTTAAAGTTGCCCAAGAGCTGCCACGATTGTTCGCTGACCGGAGCGCCTTTACAGAACTGGACTTCGTAGATTCCGGCGCCGGGGTCCCTCTCGATGGTCAGGACGATAGAGCCCGGGTGATCGCCCCTCTTGGCCGTCACCTTCAACTGCTGCCTGGTGACCGAGGTCGACGCATGGGTTCTCTTCGTCTTTTCCTTCAACTCGTGCCCCACGTTCTGGAGCAGGCTCTCGTCGTTTTCGTGTTTGGCTCTCATGACGATGTAGCTTGCGTTGAAATGGATCGACTCCAGCGTCGCCACACGCTCGAGGTCGCGTTCCTTGATGGCCAGGATGTCCTTGTACTTCGCGGCCTCTTCTTTCTGCGACAGGGCGGCAGCATGTTCCCTGAAGCGTGTCGGTCCTGCCACCCAGTCGGGCGTGTTCTTGCTGTGGTAGGGGTGCTGCTCCTGTTTGGTCGCGGCATCCAGCAGCCAGCCTATCAACTGATGGTGGTTCATATCCGCGAAGTGGTTCATGACGAATACGTTGTTGGTCACAGGAATATCCGATTGAGGCATCCTTTTCCCTCCTTATGTAAGATTTTCTCTCAGCGCGTTGAGGGGTAGAATAGCCGGACATTTTACTGTGTCAATGAATTTTTTTTAATTGCCATTGGAAGCAGGTCGAAATTTGCCAAGCCCAAAACGAGTGGCCCCCTTCCCCAGTTCACACGGCCATCATTAAGCTTGATTCTCCTCACCCTTTAATTTAAATTTGGCTAACCTGTGTCAAGCAACATTCCGAGGTTGAGCCGAGTGTTCCCATCTGACTACATCAAGCAGTTCACCGCCCTCAACCGCGCTCCCGGCCACGTCTGGACCGATTCGACAAAGCGCAGGGCGCCCCACAAGCCGCTCCTGCTGTTGGCGGTGATGGACCTCATCCAGCGTGGTGTCATCACCAACCCCTTCATCGACGTCTCCGGAGACCTGGTCGAACTTAACGAACTCTTCTGC
>MTLC01001176.1_pt1 | contig 10843 bp, 8 predicted proteins | sample 1982451 | NCBI WGS metagenome assembly MTLC01 (sample SAMN05710165, study PRJNA340218) | biofilm metagenome | isolation source: sample SPH anode biofilm adapted to +100 mV | place: USA | collected 2012-02-03 | reverse complement strand
CCGTAGGGGGCGAAGATTTGACATATAAAAAACATCAGTTATTATATATTATATATTATTTATTTCTCATCACTTAAATAGAATAGAACAATAATCTTATCGAATTACTTAACGTGTAAAAAATAACCGGGTTTTGTGTCAGCTTTCCACCGGAGTACAATATTTCTTTCTCGTTACTTATTATCTTTACGCCCAACTATCAACCTCTCAAACACATACGGGAAGGAACTCTGTCTGTTTTTTGCATAAAATTGTCTGTTTAATGTAAAAGAAATAGGTGTGTTTTATTTTTTTATATACAATTAATTATGTACTTTTGCATTTCCAATCCTTATCACAATCTTTTCTAGAAAAAATCATCACTTAAATCACTAAAAACTCACTTAACATTGTTTTAAACAATAGTTTCCCTTTTTTTCTAATAATTTTCCCCTTAAAAAAATCACCTTTGCGGGCTTTTGTCTGCCTATTCTCCTTATTTAAATCATTTTTAATCCAATAATTCAACTTTTATTGTGTCAGCTATCTTATCAGCAGATTTTTTGGTTTGATTAAATTTTTTTGGCATAATTATTGCTATCGAGGCGGCACTATTATAGAAGAAAAAATGCTTTCACTTTAACGAACAAATAAATAAATAACTATACAACTACATATAAAAAGTGTTTATTAAAATTTTTTCACAAATGACCCAAGGCGAGTTATAGCATTAAAATATTTTGAAATAATTTATCCAGTTAAAAACACACGTACTATGATGAAGATGATTACATTTATAAAAACAAGAAATCCTATAAACTTTTTAATAAAAAGTTTTTTGCCAATAGTAATTTTCATTATTATACAAATATTGAATGTTACTGAAATGCAAGCACAATGTAACAGCATGTGGGGAGGAAACTCTTCACAGACAAATGCATCCGTAAACCAGAGCAAAAGCATAAATGGTGTAAATGTAACTCTGAATGGTTTTGTAAATTCCTCCACATACTATTTTGGTACTGCTCGGCAAAATCAATGCACTAACATCACCTACAATCCTACTTATTCGATTAATTTAGGTATTTCGGGCACCACAACCTCCGCTACCGTAATAATTAATTTTGACCAATATGTTAATGATGTTGTGTTAAAAGTTTATTATATGGAGAATAATGAAAAGATTAGTAACATCGCAGTTAATAATGGTACACTTACTGTTACATCTTTGAACGTTTGCAATGCCTCATTAAATGGCACTCAACTTTCTTCCTCTACCCCAACAACAAACACAAGAGGAAGCGCTGAATTACGCCTGCATTCCACGATGGGATACAATAAGATAACTCTTACCGGTACAGGTAACTTTACACAGTATCGCGGAATTGACATTGCCATATGTGAGCAATCCATTGCAACCAACTTAGAAGCTAAGTCTGATAATTATAGTGTAGTTCCAGGCCAAACCACTATCGGTTCTGTTTTGTCTAATGATTTACTAAACGGCGTCACTCCCACGCCTTCACAAGTAACTTTATCCCAAAGTGGAATTTGGGCTACCGGTATAACGTTGAATAATGACGGAAAAATAGCCGTTGCACCTAACACACTTCCTGGAACATATAATTTAACTTATCAGGTATGTGAAAAAGCTGTATCAGGAAATTGCAAACAGGCTACAGCTACTGTTACCGTTCTTGCAGACTCAGATGGGGATGGTATTGCCGACATTAATGATTTAGATAATGATAATGACGGAATTTTGGATAAGGACGAAAAGTATTGCGATCAAAACACCCCTAATATGACTACTCAAAGCACGAGTGTAGCTAACCCCGGTCAATACGTGTTTTTTAATTGGCCCACTACCAGTATGGTTGTTGGAACCACTTCTACGATTACTTTCAAAGGAATAAAATATACAGCGACAGTAACCAGCGTAAATGGTAATCAACAATTGGTAGGTACGGATTTAGGCGCTATTTCCTGGTCGAGTGCGCCCTCTAATCTTTTGAAAAATCATTATGATGAAAACTCGAAAAACGAGGTTTTATACACACCAAATGCGGGCACAACAGGAACTAAAACTTTTACCGTAAATATTTCGGCGGTAAATACCATTGCTAATGCGCCACTCTCTTATCCCATAGAGGTGGTAGTTTTTGATCCGGAGGGAAGCAATGCCGACGAAAGGGTAATTTACACCACCAATGGTAGCCCATTTAAACAAATAGAAATTTTTGGTACGGGAACGAACGCTACTACCGGTAATAGTACTAATACTGTAACATATAAAGATACAGAAACGAATAACACTTATCCTATTTTTTCTACCACAGGAAATAATCTTATAATAAATACCTCTTTAAGTTTTAATTCTTACGGATCAAAACAAGGCGCCGCGTATGCTATTAGAGCCTACTGTGATGTAGATGGCGACGCTATCCCCAATTACTTAGACCTTGACTCTGACGGCGACGGCTGCCCGGATGCACTTGAGGGAACTTCTACTACCATTACATCCGCTAACTTGAAAACCTCCTTAATGTCCGGCGGAAACACCGGCGCGGGATATACCGGTACTTTTAATGGTTCGGTAACTGAAAACTTGGGAAACACAGTAGATGCTAATGGTGTGCCAACAATAGCCGCGGGCGGTCAAGGCATCGGTTCATCCCAGGATAAAAACACCAACGCCTGCTCTATCAAAACTATAGACGATATACATGTGGCTCCGCAAGGAAAGGCAATATCCGGGTATTTACGTATTAACGACTTAAACGCCACTTCTATTACTTCTATACAAATAGGCAGCACCACTTACCCTATTCCTTCGGGACCACCTCAAACTATACCTCTTCCGGGAGGAGATGGAACTCTTGTTATTGACTCTAACGGTAAATACACTTTCACTCCTTCGCCTAATTACACGGGCAGTTTAAATATCACCTATACGGGGGTTAATCCGAAAGGAATTTCTGATGTAGCGAATCTAAACATAAAAGTGGTTCCCTCGTTAGTGTTAACCAATAACCCCCCTATCGCGAATAATGATACGTACATTATTAATCCGGGAAAAACGGCTACGGTAAAGATACTCGCCAATGACAGTGACCCTGATGGCGACGCGGTATCACTAAAGGAATCTGTTTTGGCGAAAGACCAAAACGGCGCCAATATTAATGTGTCCACTTCTGTTACATCGCCCACCACTGTATACTCGGGAACAACTCTTGCAGGTACCGCTTATGTTAATTCAGCGGGAGAAATTGTCTTTACTCCGGCATCCGGTTTTATCGGTGAAGTTCCTTTCGGATACACCATCCAGGACGGGAAAGGAGGCCAAAGCAGCGCTATAGCCGTGGTTACAGTGGTCCCGACTAATCGCCCCACTAACGTGTACGCCAATGATGACGCGTATGCTAAACCAAAAGGGCAGCAAATAACCGGAAACGTTAATCTCAATGATAATATTGAAGGTACGCGTCAAGATATTAACACTGTAAATATAAATGTAAACGGAACGTTCACGCTTATCACTGTAGGCACCGAGCAGACCATACCCGGGGTAGGAAAACTTACCTTTAACCGCGACGGCACCTTTGTATTTAATCCGGAGCCTAATTTCGTGGGTACCTTGCCCGTGATTTATAACCAATGCAATACAGCCGGCGCTTGCGATAATGCCACCGCTTACCTGACTTTATTAGACAATATGGCGCCAAGTGTTTGGTTAGGTACACAAGATACAGACTGGAACAAGCAAGGGAATTGGTTGGGCAGTAAAATCCCCGCTACGGGACAAGACGTGGAGTTTGGTACTCTCGCCAATAATCCTTCCGGAGCGGCGAAAAATGACTTAATAGTGCCGCAGGGTGAATCTAAAACCATTGGTAATTTAAAAAATGAGTCCGCGAAAGCGCTTGTTATTCCCGCTAACTCTTCTGTTGCGGTAATAGGTGCGGTTACCGGGTCAGAAACGGACGTCAATAAGATTCAGATTCAAGCAGACGGACGCACACTTACAGATGAATCCACGCGTTTGCCCAACGGCACGCTTATCCTCTCCGGTCAGCCTTGTAGCAGCACGGTGTTGGGCACCGTGCAGATGTTTACTAAGGGCGCTTATAATCCCGATTCGCCCGATTGGAAAGATAATATCACAAATAGTCCTACTTTTGGCAAGTCTTTTGACACCAAATGGACCTGGCAGTTTTTTGGCGTCCCGGTAGAAACGATGCAGGCTGTTTCAGCATTTTATGGCTTATATGTACGTGAATATGACGAAACTTTAAATGCTTCTAATTCATATTATATGAAATGGCGTGAGCTGAACACTTATAGTCAAATGAAGAAGTTTAAAGGGTATGAACTTACGCATAAAACCCCCAAGCAACTGGTAACGATGCAAGGTAAGCTGGTGTTTTGTGATCAAGATATCACTCTCACTAAAGAGGCGCCGAATGTTAAGGACGGCATAACCAGCAATAGTGGTGAAAGACGTTACGGTTTAGGGCAAAACTTGTTTGGAAACTCATTTACGGCTGCTATACCTATAAACCAGATTGATTTTAATCAGTTATGGATAGCTAGCAATAATAGCTTGGTAAATACTACCTCGGGAGCTTATGTGGAAAAAACCGTATATCTGTACAATACCGGTTCTTTTGGTAATTGGGCCACGCCAAATGGAGGCACCCCTAATAATGAATATGGCACAAGCGGTACGCTGGCAGGACAATACCGGGCCATACCCCGAGAAACAGCGCCTGCAATGGGATACACCAACATACCGTCCATGAATGGTTTCTTGTTAAATTACATATATGGAGGCGTCGCCCCTGCTACTGCTGTGCAACCCGCTATCAAGATGAAGATACCTTATGGCAAAGTAGTGAAAAATAACAAACCCCAGACCGCGCCCCGCTTCAAAGCGGCAAGCAGTGGTGGCGGTACGTTGTCTTATCTGCAAATTAACCTGCAAAGCAACAGTACGGTGGACGACTTGTGGCTGTTTAGCCAGCCCGGAACCTCGGATAAGTTTGACAACGGCTGGGACGGACGTAAATTTTTAGGTACCAATACCGCCTTTATTTACGCCTCTACTCCCGATGGTTTAATGCAGGTAAACACTACCGATAATTTATTGGGCACCTATATTTACTTTGTAGGCAACAATGATCCTTCCTACACGTTGACCATTAAAAAGACTAACTTGGAATCTCAATACCAAGACATGTACTTGGTGGATTTTGTTACTAATAAAGTAATTCCGCTGGATAAAGAGGTAGTAACTTATACTTTTACCGCTTCCAATAACGGCACGGACATGAAACGTTTTCAGCTAAGAGGCGGTACTGTTTCTACGGACGACTCAGCAGATTTTAATGGCTTAAGCGCTTATATTCAACAAAAAAGTATATATTTGCAAAATAAAACAAATATTAGCGGTATAGCTCAAATTTTCGATATAAGCGGTCGCATGCTGTTTGAGAGGAATATGAACCCCAATAGCGATGAATACGCCACTTCGGGTTTAATTCCCGGAGTTTATATAGTAAAAATGACAGCAGGTAAATACAAAAACACCATTAAACTAATAATAAAATAATCTTTAATGTTGTTAAAAAAAATAATATGAAAAATAAGATATTTTTATTTGTATTGTTCGGCGCGTTTGGTTTTGCGGTATTTGCTCTTTATACCAATGTTAGTAAAGCAAAATCGATATTAAACAATTACACTTTTTATTCTTCGGAAAAAAATGAGCCTCAACAATTTATATTAGCCAACAGCTCATCTTCAACCAAACGAGTAAAAAGACCCATTTCCAACCCTTCGAATACTTATATTGTAGCGGAACAGACCCCGGCTGCTTCCTCTGCACATCCGGCGAGCGCACGTTTAGCGGACAATTCTTTCAACGGACAATCCGGAAATGGAATTTCAGGGAATGTGAGCCGTGTAAATGATAATAACTCCGCCTCGGGAAATTTATCAATTACTCCGATTGCGTTAAGCGGAGGTTCTAAGAGTAAACCTTCAGGTTCAGATGTTGCCGCTTCTTCAGGCGCTATCTCCGCAAAGAGTTTGGCTCCTATCGAAGATTCTCCTCCTATGATGAAAAATTCAGGAGTTGACCCAGGCACCACTCCAACTAATCCTATACCTTTAGGAAATGACAGTTGGACCTTGTTGTCATTGGCTCTTCTTTACACGCTGTTTATGATTAAAAAAAGAGTGGTTTAGAAAGTGATAAAAAAAAAGCGATCTTCGGATCGCTTTTTTTTGTTAATTTGCCCATGCCGGATGTTTCTTAATCTTACGTTTTTCTATCGCGTCATATTTGATAAACTGTTCGCGGGTAAGGATTTTTAGCACCGACTCGTCTTTCTTACGTTGAAGTTTTTCTACTCGTTTCGCGGAATTGCACATACAGCAGTTTTCCGCTTTTTGCACATCCAATAAAAAACGGTATTCCACTTCCGTAAGTTGTTGGGCTTGCTCATCGGTAAAGCGGATGGCTTGCTGCATAGAAACCACTTTCTCTACCGCGGTGTTTTTTAGAATATCTTTTATGATGGTTGTTTTTTGTGCTGAGGCGGCTACACTTATACCTAATAAAAGCGCTGTAATATATAGAAACTTTTTCATGTCCATTTTATTTTAATTTCAAAAGTACAATTTATTTTATAAAAACCCAACCAAATATCTTGCCAAAATTATTCGTAAGGAGGCACCCTACCCTATCCTATTGCTCTTGCCGAGTTTTGGCTGAATAAATAGGAAATTTATCTTAAAAAAATTTCCTAAGTTTTATCGGTCATAAGAGATTAAAAACGCTTAAAATAAAAATCCCTTCACTGCATTGGTGAAAGGATTTTCTTATCATTTATTAAAAAATCAAGCACATCACGCGCTCTCTTTCTTAACTTGTAAAAACCTCATTCAATTTTATTCTTCCGGAACTTCCATTTCTTCCTCTTCCTCATCGCTGTTTGACAGTTCAAAAGTAGCCAATTGGCGGTGGAAAATTTCATCAAGTGAGAGCTGGAAAGTTTCGGTATGCGCTACGCCATCAATAGTAGTAATTTCATCCAAAATAATTTGCAGCAGGTGCTTATTGTCCTTAGCGTAAATTTTCACAAACATGGAATATTTTCCCGTAGCATAATGGCATTCCACTATTTCAGGAATCTTTCTTAGCTCGCTTACTACATATTTGAATTTAGCTATTTCAGCAAGATTAATTCCTATATACGCACAAGTCTGATAACCGATTTTATACGTATCAATAACAAATTCAGATCCTTTAATAATACCCAGATTTTTCAATTTCTGAATGCGTTGGTGGATGGCGGCGCCGGACACATTACATTCACGCGCCACTTCCAAAAAAGGGATGCGCGCGTCTTGGGATATTAGTTGAAGGATTTTCTTATCCAAACGGTCAATTTGATGATGTCCCATAATTTAATTCTTTTTAGTGTTTCTCATAAGTAAGAACAAAAGTATTTATTATTTCTCATTTATCCTAATAATATTTTCAATTTATCACATTTTTATGTAAATTATTTTCAGTTTAATGATAAATAAAAAATAAGTTTAGACTCACAACATTACCTAACGGTATTTCCCGTTTTTACTGTCGTTCAATACACTTAAATAACTCTGATAACGCGAGTGACTGATAAAATTATCATCTACCGCACTTCTTACCGCGCAATCCGGCTCGTGAACGTGCGTACAATTATTAAACCGGCATTTTTTGGAAAATTGAAATATTTCCTTGAAAAAATGTCCTACCTCATTTTCTTCAAAATCTACTGTACCAAAGCCTTTTATACCCGGCGTATCAATCACGTAACCGCCTTCGGGCAATTCAAACATCTCTGAAAAAGTGGTAGTATGCATCCCTTTATTATGATACTCGGAAATGACGTTGGTACGCGCTTCTACGTGTGGCGCCAAAGCGTTTATCAATGTGGATTTCCCTACGCCCGAGTTGCCGGAAATAAGCGTTACTTTGCCGCAAAGCTGTTTTTTGACTTCCGACAACGATGTTTCATCCAACGCCGAGACCAAAAACACCGGATAACCTAACGACTCATACAGTGATTTCAGCGCTTGGGCATACTCCCTTTCATCTTCGGTATATCTATCCATCTTATTGATAACCAAAACAGAAGGAATACGATACGCTTCCGCCGCCGCCAAAAAACGGTCAATAAACACCGTGGAAGTTTCAGGATAGTTGATGGTAAGCGTGAGTAGCGCCAAGTCCAGATTAGCCGCCAAAATATGGGCATGTTTTGAGAGGTTGGAAGAGCGACGGATGATGTAATTTTTACGGTCGCAGATATTGTAAATGAGCGGCGCGCTTCCATCCGTTTCTTCAAATTCCACCTTATCTCCCACGGCAATGGGGTTGGTAGTACGTATATCCTTGATGCGGAAATTGCCTTTGATTTTGCAATCATAGAATTTTCCATTATCAGCTTTCACCGTGTACCAACTGCCTGTATTTTTGATGACTAACGCTTTCATTATTTCGGGTTTCAAGTTCCAAGTTTCAGGTTCCGGGTTTCAAGTTCCAAGTTCCGGGTTTCGGGTTCCAGGTTCCAGGTTTCAGGTTCCGGGTTCTGTGTTTTAGGTTTTAATCTTTTAAAATGAATATTGTATAGGTTTGATTTTACCAAAATTTAGGGGTTTTACCCCTTGTTAAAAGGCGTGTAACGCCGTAATTTTGGTAAAGCATAGCATAAAACGGAAACAAAGGGGCGTAGCCCTACAATTTTGGTCACTATCAGAAATTTCACAAATCCGAAACTTGAAACCTGAAACCCGGAACCTGGAACTTGAAACTTGGAACTTGGAACTTGAAACCCGGAACCCGGAACTTGGAACTTGAAACCCGAAACCTGAAACATCTTAAACGGTCATTATTTCTTTTTCTTTTGCCGCAAGTTGTTCCTCAATTTTCTTGATGTACTTGTCGTGAATTTTTTGAGCTTCGGCTTCGGCATCTTTTTCCATATCTTCCGGCAGCCCTTCTTTAACCATTTTTTTCACTTGCTCAATGGCTTCACGGCGGGCGTTGCGCACGCTTATCTTCGCTTCTTCACCTTCCTGACGGGATTGTTTCACGAGTTGTTTCCGACGTTCTTCGGTGAGCGGCGGAATGGACAGACGGATTTGCTCACCGTTATTCACGGGCATAATGCCTACTTCCGAATTGATAATGGCTTTTTCAATCACGGGTATCAAGGCTTTTTCCCAAGGCTGAATACTGATGGTTTTAGCGTCGGGCGTAGTTACGGTAGATACATTACTCAGCGGCACATGTGAGCCGTAATACTCCACTTTTACTCCGTCCAAAATACGTACATTGGCTTTTCCGGCACGGATGTGCGCCAACGCTTCGTCTAAATATTCCACCGATGCCTGCATTAATTCTTCGGCATCTTTCAATTGTTGCTTAAAGTCTTGCATATAGTTGATTTTAGCCCCCTAAATCCCCCAAAAGGGGGACTTTTTGGCTGATTAGTTGATTAGTGAATTAGTTGGTTGGGAAATTGGTTGATTGGTAAATTGGTTGATTAGTAAATTGGTTGATTAGTAAATTGGTCGTTGCAAACCGCTTACTGCTTACTACTTACTGCTTACTGCTAACTGCTTACCGCTTACTGCTTACTGCTTACTGCTAACTGCTTACCGCTTACTGCTTACTGCTTACTGCTAACTGCTAACTGCTTACCGCTTACTGCTTACTATTTCACCAACGTTCCTATTTTTTCGCCTGAAACTACTTTTTTAAGGTTTCCTACCGTATCCATATCGAAAACGTAGATGGGCATATTATTTTCCTTACACATGGTGGTGGCAGTCAAGTCCATCACTTTTAGGTTACGGTGATAGACCTCATCGTAGGTAATTTCATCAAATTTTACTGCCGTTTTGTCTTTTTCAGGGTCAGCCGTGTACACACCGTCCACGCGGGTACCTTTAAGCATTACATCGGCTTCTATTTCGATAGCGCGAAGCGAAGATGCCGTATCGGTAGTAAAATATGGATTCCCCGTACCACCGGCAATGATTACCACTTCTCCCCTATCCAAACATTCTACGGCGTAACGCTTGCTGTAAAGCTCACCTACGGGCTCCATACGCACCGAGGTAAGCACGCGCGATTTTGTACCGTGTGCCTGCAAAGCGGAATTTAGCGCCAAACTATTTATCACCGTGGCGAGCATCCCCATTTGGTCGCCTTGTACACGGTCAAAACCCCGTGAAGCGCCGCTCAGCCCGCGAAAAATATTTCCGCCGCCAATAACGATGCCTACTTGCACGCCCAAAGCGGCAATTTCTTTTATCTGAACGGCGTATTCTTCTAACCGCCCGGTATCAATTCCTTGCTTGGCAGCTCCGGCAAGTGACTCGCCGCTGAGTTTTAGCAGTATTCTTTTGTATTTCATTGGTGTATATTATTAGAACATAGAACCTGCCTCGCCGGCAGGCACAGACTTTTAGAGCACAGACCTTATTTTTTACGGAAACTTTGCCGTTAACTTTGACAAAGTTTTAAAACTTTGTCAAAGTTGACTTAATGTATGGGTAAGTATTCCTGAAACGTAGTTTATCTTGGTCGTTTCCTCTATTCTTTTATTAAAACAAAAATAGGTAAATTGATTGGAATATGCAAATTTGAGGAAAGTTGGAATAGTTAATGGGATAGACGGCAACTAATTGATATACGGTTTTTTGATGACATCAAATTGGTAAGGGAAACTTTGGCAAAATTTTAAAATTTTGGGTGTAATAGTCAAAAGTGATGCTAATTTATCATTAAAATTACTCTAATAGT
>MTLC01000487.1_pt1 | contig 10852 bp, 19 predicted proteins | sample 1982451 | NCBI WGS metagenome assembly MTLC01 (sample SAMN05710165, study PRJNA340218) | biofilm metagenome | isolation source: sample SPH anode biofilm adapted to +100 mV | place: USA | collected 2012-02-03 | reverse complement strand
AGGCGGGGGAGCGGCTGCTGCCTATGGTGCCGGAAGCCTTATCGGAAGCGGCACGGCAAGCATTGAGCAGCAAAGGAGTAGAAGTGCGATTGCAAACGGCTGTTGCCGGGTATGACGGCGCTTGCCTGACTTTTCGTGACGGCAGCGCGATGGCGGCGCATACCATGATTTGGGCTTCTGGAGTTAAAGCCTCTTCTCTAGTGGAACAGCTACAGGTGGAACGAGGCCGTCAAAATAGAGTGCTGGTAACGCCGACCTTGCAAGTTCCAGGCGCGGAAGGGGTCTTTTGCATTGGCGATGCCGCCGGGTTGCAACAAGAGGGAGTTTTGTTGCCCTAAGCGTTCCTGGACTACCTTTGGATGTACTCCCTGCCGCAAAAGTATGCTGGCATGAGTGTGCCGCAAGTCATGAAAGCGAAAGCTCGTTTCTATTCCAGCAGCCACCAAAAGACCTTTAAAGAAGCGCCCTGTAAAATTACTATGGTCACAAGGCCGACCGAATACATTCGTAAATACAAAACCATTGTTTTCAAACTTGTCCCCAAGCTCTTGCATTTTCCATTCTTGCCGCTTCTGGTGCATGGCCAACACTTTCATCATTTCGTCACGCAGTGGAATGCGCCGCTTAGACATTTTTGTTTTTGGTTCTTCCAGGCGCTTGCCGCCTTTGGTTGTAATCAAGGAATATTTTACATGTACCGCTCCGCCCTGGAAATCCACACAATCCCATCTTAGGCCGAATATTTCCCCGATCCTCATACCGGATTCTAACGCCAGCAGGACAATGAGCGATTCGTCTCCGCCGATCCGCTCCGTTTCCGCCGTTAGTGCTGTAATCTGTTCAGAGGTCAACACTTTTACGGGTAGTCGCTTTACTTTGGGCGGCTCTGTGTTCTCTATGATGTTTTTCCGCATCAATCCGTCTTTCACAGCCTGTTTTAAAGCTTCGCTCAAATATCGCCTTATATTCCTTACTGTATCGCTAGACAGCCCTTTGCCATCGCGCCGGCCACTTTTCAGCAGTTTGTTAAATAATCGCTGTATATCTGGCCCCTGCAGTTCCGTCAATGCTTCGTTGCCCAAAGGACTGCCTGCAATGTACCGCATTAACGATGTTTCATACTTGGCAAGAGTAGAACGCCTAACCTTCATACTTGCATAATCATCAAGCCAGCGCCGCAGCCAGTCTCTTAGAACCACGTTCCCGGCATCAGGCAAAAGGCCATCTTCAAGCCCTTGCAGCCACTCTTTTCCACGCCTCAAGGCTTTCCGCGCGCTGGAATCGTCGAAATTCTTTCTTTTGGTTTTTCTTGTATCCGGATCCTTATACGTAAATACGGCCCTAAAGGTTCCCGGTCTGTCCGGCCTCTCGAAAACGCTCAAATTATTCCGTCCGATAATATAATCTTATTGGACGGAAACACTTCATATAGAACAGATGGAACACTTTTGTAAATTTACACTTTTGCTTGTTTTTTTGTGCCAGTAGAATCTATAACCCCCTAAGTAACGAACCATCAAAACCCACAAAACTCTTTTTCTTATGCCGATAGGAAGCCGCTGCCGCCCCTCCTATGTTGGCAGGGCAGGGGAGGGGAGATGGTTCGCCTTATTCGTCCGGCGTTGGCAGCGTCGCTCTACAGAAAAAAACTCTACAAATGCGCCGGTACCATACCGACAAAACTGACAAAAGTCTTTCTTCCCTTATACCGTTCCCGGAGATATACTATAAGCACACACTACTGTTGAAAGGATGGATCCGCATGGAAGAATTGCTTAAACAGCTTCTAACCGAAGTAAGAGAGATAAAGGCCAGCCAAGCCCGCACAGAACAAAGACTAGAAGGTGTAGAAGCGGAAAGCCGCGCCACAAGAGAAGGTCTTGCCCGTATGGAAAACGATATGGGCGCTAAAGTTTCCGCTTTATTCGACGCTCGCGAAGTTCAAATGGATGTAAATGAGCGTGTTTGCTCGTCCCTCCAACGCATTGAAAGCAAGTTAGACCGCATCAGCCTGCGAGTAGCTTCTCATGATGCCGCGATTAAGCTTGCTAAATAAATTACCATCATAGCCGCCCGCCGCCAGCGTGGCGGTTTTTCTTTTTTTTGCCACTGCACCCCTGTAGGAATAAGGGTGCATAGGGTGCAACGCTTGCGTAAAACATCCTTGGCCAAAAAGCCATGATCACCATACCGTGCGCATTATGAAAAAAGATTAACTTCGCTTAACCTAATTCGGCGCCCCTTGTCCACGCTTCTCCGTTTTCAGCAGTCTGCGCCGGACGCCCTATGACTACTCTTTTGTTTGTACTCAAAGTAGTCGTTGTACCCTCTATCTTTTGTGTACATAGGGGACAGAAAGGCGCACTTAGGAGTATCTAAAAATACTCGTGCGCTCTCCGGGAAAAACGGCAAAATTAACGACTAATGCACTCAACCGCTTTTTCCGAAAAGCGATCACACCTGACGCAAGATAAATCTTGCCCAGATGTTCCGCTTCCCCCGCCTTTTCTAGGTTTCTCTGTGTAGACAAACGTTTTACAGTGTACGCACAAAAACCAGCAAAGCGGCGGCAACGCTAGGGGAAAGCGTATATACAAAAAGCACAGGGGGCGGGAGCCTTTTTAGGGCCTGCATAATCTGCGGATTGTCTGCCTTATTTAGGCTTTCTTACCATTGCTTTTTCGGCCCTGGCGTAGCCCTTGCCTCGTTTAATAGCTGCTGCCCATATATCTGGCTGTGCCTTTAGAAGCTGCTGTAGCTCATCCTCTGTGAGCGCCACTAAATGCCTAGGATACCTAACTACAATCATGCCCGCCCCTTTCATCGACATAGTTTCAAATACTGCTTACCGCCCGTAGGTGCTTCGCTCGCTTCACTTTCACCCGATTACGTTCGCCTGTCTCGTTGTTTATCATCCAGCGCCGCCCCTTGCTGTCTTTCTCCATCCTGTACGTTGGCAGCTTTACGCCTTGTTCATCCATAAATTCTTGGAACATGCTCTTTTCCCCGTTATGCCGCCGCAGCTCATCCATAACCGCAAGAGAAGCAACCACAAAAGCCATTATGTTTTGGTTCATGTAGTCCCATAGGATTTCATTCACTGCCTCACCCAGTGGCTTATCTAGGCCATGCTGGCGCAGAACATCCATGGTAAAGAAATAATCCTTGCAGTCCCCGCGCTGGCCGTCATACGCCTTTTTCACTGGGAACATCTGCATTAGCTCTATTGGTGTTATAGCCTTCATCATAGCCTGTGTTGAGTTAATCATCCAAAACCGTCTTTCTGCCTCTTCTTCGGTTAGGTTTCGGTTATCTGTTACGCCGATCAGTTTCACGCCATAGAATATGGCCCGCAGTTTCGCCTGATTGTCCGCCGGCGCCTCTTTTAGCCGTTCCAGCGTCCGAAGCATAGCGTCACAATACAAAACCACATAGTTTGGCTTTTCTTTCTTTCCACCTGGTATAAGCTCAAACATTATCTAGCCCCCTTATAGAAAGGAGCAGGAAAACCTGCTCCTTTTTACTGCGTCCATTTATCCTTTTGTGTATACGTTTAGGCCAACCTTGACCTCATCCATGCCCGGAATCGACTGATTTCCTTCTGTGCTGGCAACAATCTCATTCTTGCCGCTGCCGCTCTTGCCGAACCGTTGGGAAAGGTCCACCTTGATGGTAAGAATATCCCCAGTTACCTGCATTTCCACGTTTTTCATTGTCCAACTTCCTTTCTTTTTCTGCCCAATAGTACGGGCAGGAGACTATTATTTTGAACGTCTTGCCATTATCTATGACCTCACTCACCGTCGCCCCAGCCGGCACCCCCTGCGGCATAGCGCACAAGATAAACCACCCAGCCCGCATACAGTCCCAGCATAACGACTCAATTCCCGCCCCATCGCATCCCACGTCTGCCTTATGCTCCACAGCGTCAACCTTTCCTTTCTGGCAACCTCTGTATCAGATAGGCCGCGCCATGCCCACAGAAGAAGACTGCGGCCTTCTGCGGGTAGTTCTTTATCAATCCAGTACCTAGCAAGTCTTATACGAGCCAAAAAACGGTCATCGCTCATCCGAACCGCCAACGCTGCTGTGCTATCGCCGCCTCGTCCTGTTTGGATCCCAAGTCCTGGACGTGTAGCCCGGAGGAAAGAATACCGCATCATTCTTGCTGCATATAGCCTTGGCATATTCCTCAGCAATTCTTCCGCCTCTATCGCTGTCATATTTCCTCCTGTCCCCACAGCGGCGCCTTATTATCCCGCCTTGTCCTCGCTGGCTCGCATAACGCCAGCTTGCAACTGCCCGGCGTCGCCCAATATGTACCTAGCGAGCACATACCGTCCCAACTCTCCATCCTGCTGCCCAACAAACGTATTCTGACACCACATGGTCATGACTTCTTCTTGCTGCTCGCTGGTCAGCCCCCGCAGTTTGGCAAAGCCCGCCCAGCGTTCTTTTAGTTTGGCCAACCACGTTTCCATGCATAAAGCGTCTTCGGCCTCTGCTCTAGCCACCACCGCCCATGCGTCTGCCACCGTTTTCATGTAATTCGTCATGTTATTGTCCTCCCTTGCAATCTCTTGATTTCACTTGCTAGCGATTGATTTCAGTTCACCGCCTCTTCGATCCGGCCCCCGGCCATTCGATATGCCTGGATCAATGCATGTGCACCGTCACGGTCGGCCAACATGGCATCGATCACCGTGAATAGCTCCTGTTGGGTATATGCCGGAGAGTCCCGCCCGTGCCTTCCTTCTTTATCCCTTTGGGCGGGTACTACCCAAAGGCGCTCACATCCCCAAAGTGTTTGGTACGCTGCCGATACTGCCAGCAGCACAGGCTCTTTCAATGCACCATTGTATGCCTTAATAAGAGCTTGTCTGCCTGCGTCTGCGTCAATGACAACCTCTTTTTGCGCTTTCAAATCCTCCTGAATCTTTCTGAAAGCGTCAAGAATTCCCATCTTTTGCGCCTCCTTTTTATTTTCTAAAGCCGATACTTTACGACTTTATCGACTTTATTAGTGTTTCTGCGGCTTCCCAGCATCGACGTTGTTGCTACTTTATGCGACTTTATAAAAAAAGCCTTACCGATTCGCCATAAAGTCGCATAAAGTCGACATTCCCAAGCCTGGTGCAACCATTGATTTTACTGATAAAGTCGTAATGTCGATAAAGTCACGCCCTAATATTCAAAAACCAGACGGTCTTCTTTTTGTGGGTCCCTTCTGAACGCTCTTTTTTGTAACAAATTTTCCCGCTTGCTGATAGCGTTTCCAAAGCATCTTTGAGCCTTTGGGTACCTTTTCTCTTAAAGCAATCATGAAGAAGTTCTGTTTGCGTAGCTTCTCCACGTTCCCTTAGAAATGCCAAAATCTTTTCCTGCGCTTCGTCTTTCTCTTCCGAATCTGCGCCAAAAATATATGCCGCCGAGCGCTCGCAATATTGCCAGACAGCACACGCTGCCATAAGATGATCTACGTCCACTTTTTCCCGCCGATCTAACACAGCATATAATACGGCTAGCCTTCTAACCTGAGCTTCCGCCCGCCCCAGCGCTGCACCAATCAAGCCTGTTTTATCGGCAGTAAGCTGTCCGTATAGTGGTTCCCATACCTGCATAGCCTCTGCCGTAAAGCGCATTTGATTGCCTTGGCCTAATGCCCATGCTAGCGCCGGACTCGTTTTGGCGGCCAACGCTTCAACTGCTGGCCTCATATCGCCCCCGCCAAAGGGAAGTAGCTTGCTTCTTCGTACACAACACCACAAGAAACGGTTTCCAAGACCATTGAAAATTTCCACCTCAGCAAACTCTTTGCGCAATTCTTGGCGCGTCACATGGGCAACAAGGGAAACATGTGGATTGGTTGCCTTTGTGCTGTCCTTCTTGGTCAATGAGCGCCACACTCCCGGACCATCCCAAGCTTCCCTGAGCATTGCAGAAAGCGTGTTTCCTTCTCTGGCCATTGCCTTCAGGCCCCGCCCAAACTCTCCCTCGATAATCAGCAGCCGCTTATCCGGCTCACCTTTGTCTTCCAGCTCTTCTTTGCCGCCCCGGATCCGATATATTTCATCCCTCACTTGCCAGACTAATCCTTCACCCGAAGCGAGACCGCCCACATGTCGAAATTTTGCCCAATCTTCATCAACCAGCGACATCAATTCCCTAATCGGCCCCCAGGACGTGCCCTTACGTCCCTTAGATGTACTCCCTACGAGCGCCGCAAACAAATTACAATAATGCTTTGTCCCGCTCACTTCCCACCACACAGCCCGGCCAATGGCGTTCCCCATGGCAGCAAGGAAGTTCATCAATAGTGCTGCTTCGTCAGCTTCCGTGTATGGTGCTAGCCCTTTAACCACTTCGCCGGCTAGCCCATAATAGGCAGCCTCATCTAAAGGCTCTGGCCATGGTATTGCACTATCATCTTCTGCTGCATCAACTGCAGAAAGCCTTTCTTCCTGTTCTGCCTTTCGCTTTTCCCGGTTCTGGAATATCTCGAATACATCTGCTGCCGCCTTCATGTTAGTAGCCCCCTTTCTCTTGCTATATAAAGCGCCTGCCTCTGCACTTTACGCTTTTCGCTAGACAAACCATCAAGCACCGCTCCGACCTCCGTTAGCATCCTGGATATCTGTGCCGCCGCATCCCGGGCCGCATCGTTTTCCATTGCTTCCGGATCCGGCAGGGTTTCGCTCATGGACTCTTCAAGCCGATGCAGTAGGCAACACAGCGCCCAATAGGCGCTCTCTATGTTTTGTGCTTCCTCGCGTTCATTCTGCGCCCGCCGCCGCTGCCTATCTATCCTTGCTTGCATCCCGGGCGGGACGCCACTTTGAAAACCAAACCTTGCCGCCAACGCCCGTACAGCATCCTTCGTTTCTAGGCCGTTAGCTGCCGCGAATACGTCTATAGCATCCCCGCCCCGCCCGCAGGCGAAGCAATGCACCTTTTCCCTATATACGTGCATAGAAGGGGAGCGGTCGCTATGCCATAAGCACAACGCCTTTTTATTCCGTCCAACCTTTACGCCAGCTTCCTGCAAAGCCTCTTGCAGGCTATAAAGGCCCTTTATTGCTTGCACCGCACTACCTGCGGTATAATGAGCATGAAGCAAATATCTCACCCCATTTCGTCCCCTGCCGTAGCCTGGCAGGGGATTTTTTATTGCCTTTCATAGGCGGCTCTTGCAACCATCCGGGCTTGTTCTGCAGTCAGCTCTATAGGCCGTTCGGCGGCTCCGTTGATATGCCCGCAGCCGTCTGCGCCATGCCTAAAGACTATGCAAGCATAATGCCCTTGCGCGTTCGTATAGACCACATAATCAACCGTCACAAACGAGAATCTAAACCCCTGCAAGTATGCCTCTGTAAGCATCTCCACGCCTCCTTTAATGCCCGCCAAACTTCTTCAGCTTCGCTTTGGGCGGGGTTTAGAACTTCGCAGTATAATTCTGCTGCTCGCTTTCGTCCGGCTCATGAGTAACCTTTTCCACCCACCAGGCAGGAATAAAAATTCTTCCACCAATCCGAACGCTAGGGATTTCCCCACGTTTGCAAGCATTGTATAGGCTGGCCTGGCTAATTCCAGGAATGATCTGCCGTACTTCCTTCAAGTCATAAAGTTTCTTTTCCAACGCCATTTTCTGCGCCTCGCTTTCTACTTTCTAATATTTTCTATCCTATTAAATAGGTTCTATCTGTTTTTATTTATCCGTGGTATGCTTTGGTAGGGAAGAGGACTTTTACATCCACCCCTAAAACCTCTGCAATTCGCTGCCCTGTATATACGTTTGGCGTTCGTCTACCTGCCTCATGGTACTGGTAACTACGCTCCGTCACGCCTACCAGGTTGGCTACCTGCGCTTGCGTCAAGCCGGCCTTTAGTCTGGCCTCCTTCAGTAGCTCACTCACTCGCTTCGCTCCCTTCTCCAAAGATTTGTTCGACCGTGGTTCCCAACGCTTTGGCAATCTTCAAGGCAATAGCCACCGTTGGCGCCGATTCGCCAGCCTCTAGGCTCTGGTAATGCCTTGTAGATATTCCGGCAGCAGTAGCCACCTGTACTTGCGTTAGGCCTGCCTTGGCTCGTGCCTGCTTTAAATTGTTCATGTATTGCCCTCCCTTGAATGTGCACTTTAGTTCGCGTTTTGCTTTAATAGTAGCGTGAACTATGGTTCGCGTCAAGGCAAACTTTAAAGGAGGTTTTTCTTTATGTCCTTGTTTGCCGAAAGAATTAAGCAGCTACAAACAGACCGGAAGACCTTAAAAAAAGACATTGCTGCCAGCATTGGTGTGTCTGTTCGCGCTTATCAATACTATGAAACCAGCACTAAAGAGCCCACACTTTCAATCCTCATAGCCCTAGCAGACTTCTTTGACGTTTCCCTTGACTACCTCACGGGCCGCAGCGACAACCCCAATTCCCACAAACTGCCCTAAGTACATACTTGGCGTACATATTTCCCCCTTTTTGCCTTCCTGGGCCGCCGATCAGCCGCCCAGGACCGCCGCTGCCGTTAGTTTTGTTTCTCCTGCAGGGACGAGACCCAGCGCCCCCGCCCAAATACACTCCTGGCAACAGGGCAGGAGAGAGGCTTTTTTTTTGATAAAGTCGCATAAAGTCGCGGCCTCTTTGACGGTTCAAAGCCTTAAAAACATTGATAAAGTCGTAAAGTCGATAAAGTCACGCCCCTAAAAAGAAATACTGAGAGTAATCCGCCTTGCTAAAGCAGGGCTTTTTCTTTTGGGAGAAAATGGTTTTGAGGGTTTTGAGGGTATGGTACCAGCGCATATACAGGATTTTATTTTGGGTTTTGTCAGTTTTGTCGGGTAGGTACCTAGGCATTTTCTCCAAATAAAAAAAACCTGCCAAACGCTGCACCCGCCCCCAGGGAATACACCCTAAAGGCTAGGCATCACAGCGCCGGCAGGAAATGAACCTCACACATCCGACTCTTCATTATGCTGTTTTCTTTTCAGACGGTTTTGGGGGAGTAGGACGTGGGCTTCTGTTTCTGGCCCTTATCCTCTTAGTTGTGTTACCATTAGCGTCCTTTTTAATTATCATTCCGTGCTCACTCATAGCATCGCCTCCTTTCTGAAAAATTAGGATAAACTAAAGTACCTCTGTTTCGTTAAAATGTCAACATATTTTCGTGTCGTTTTGTTCTGCTTGTAGAATACCATGGTTTACGGTGCAAAAATCGACCTGTTTTTACACCCAGCAGGGGGTGTTTTTATACTGTTTTCCACAAGCTCATCTTGATTCTTAGTATATTTAAATCAAACTTGCACCTTGCTTACGTTTTGTTTTTCCTCTTAAAGAGAAAGCCTGAATAGACAGGCTTTAGGGCTACTCCGCCTCGTTCTCTTCATCCCCTGCGTCTATAAGGACAAGTTCAGTTTGTGGAAATTTAAAGCTTTCAGTGCCTAACAGTGTTCTTAAAGACCCATTAGACAAAAACTCTTCTTTGATAAACGCGATATCCTTAACCGCAAAAACAATGCTATGATCTGGCATAGAAGCTACGTTTCTATTGGTACTGATAAATACTGTGTGGAAAAAAATATCATGAACCCAATCGTTAGGGTCAACAGCAAAACGCACTCTTGCTGCAAAAGGGCTTTTCCCTTCCTGCATCATCGAATAGACATACCATGCAAACCAATGCTCGCCTAATCGAAAGTACAACCGTTCTTCTTCCGGTCTATCTAAAAAATCAGCAGTTGGATTTTCAATAAATTTCATGAATTCGTCTCTGGCATCTTTCACTTGCTCTGCAGTAAGGCGCAGCCTAGATGAACTAAGCATTTTTCCTGCTGCATAGTGCTCGTATAAGCACCGATCAGGGTAAAACACAGAACGCCCCGGCTTGCCCGACTTCCCTCTGTAGGCTGGCGTAACTAGGCCTTGTTTCTCTCTGGTTCGTAACGTTTGCGAAGTAACCGCCGCACCCATGCCTTTTAATTTTTCAATAAGCTCTTGTTGTGTAAGCACTTACATTCACCCCTCACGTTGCTTGTAATTTGCCTGTAATAATTCTATACCATTCTATCTATAAAAAGCAATCAAATATTTTCTAAATAGTTTTTGTTACCCATTTTGTTGCCCAAAAACAAAAAGAGCCTTGAGCCAAAGCCCAAGACCCTTATCTTACTGGTGCTCCCGAGACGATTCGAACGTCCGACCAACGGTTTAGGAAACCGCTGCTCTATCCCCTGAGCTACGGAAGCCAACACTACGCTACGTATTGTATCATCACGCCATTGCTAGTGTCAAATAAACGAGGTCTTAGTGTCCGCCGCAGCCGCAACCGCCGCCATGCGAGCCTTGTCCGCCGCAAGCGTGACGAGCGCCCTCTTGAAGCTTGAATTTTTCCATACTGCCGCATTGCGGGCAAGGCAGTTCATACCCGTGCTTGCCGCCCTCTGTGCATGGCGGTTCTTCCCAAACATGACCACAAGCTTTGCATTCGAATTGTCGATTTTTCATTTGATATACTCCTCCTTCTACATGCATATGTTTTCCTCCAGCCAGCGCTTCGGCTACCTTTCGGCGCGCCTGTGTCAACAGGCGTTGAAACGTTGGCCTAGAGAGCCCCATCTGGCTGGCGCAGGCTTCCTGATCTAAACCAACGGCGTCTTTCAGACGGATGGCTTCTAATTCATCCACTCCTAGTACAACCGTTTCCTCGCCGCCTTCCGCCCGAAAGCGTCGACAAAGAGGTTCTTCTTCTACCAAGCCGCAACATCGTTGACGCGCCATAGGACCTCCTTTTGAGCATATGCTCATTTGATTTCTATTATAAGCTTCTACGCAAGCTTTGGCAATCAAAAAATGGATAAGCAAAAG
>MTLC01002438.1_pt1 | contig 10878 bp, 9 predicted proteins | sample 1982451 | NCBI WGS metagenome assembly MTLC01 (sample SAMN05710165, study PRJNA340218) | biofilm metagenome | isolation source: sample SPH anode biofilm adapted to +100 mV | place: USA | collected 2012-02-03 | reverse complement strand
AGGTCCGGACGAGCCGGACGAATATCAGCAGAAAGACATGGAGAAGGTAAAAGTAAATGGTTAAGGGAACTGTAAAGTGGTTTAACGACAGCAAGGGGTTTGGTTTCATCGAGCAGGAGAATGGCGACGACGTATTCGTGCACTTCTCCGCCATCACCGGCGACGGGTTCAAATCCCTTACTGAAGGCGATAGCGTCACCTTCGAAGTTGCCAAAGGGCCCAAAGGGCTGCAGGGCGCGAACGTGACCCGCGTATAGCGGATCAACATCAGCAGCGCACAAAAAGTCCCGGAGTGATCCGGGACTTTTTTTTTGCCCTCGCCGGGTTTTCACGCAGCAACATCGGTTGCATCCTCCCTTTTGTAGTCAACTTTCGTTGACAACCCTCCCCCCTGTGTTATCCACTATTGGTCGAATTTAATCCTTGGAGGTGACGTATGAAAATCAACAGGAAGACGCGGTACTGCTGCATAGCCGTCATCATGGCCGGAATCGCCGTCGTAGGACACGCCGTAGTCGCGGACCGCGGCCTTATCCAGGAACACAAGGCCGCAGCGAGCAGGTGAAGCGGGGGGGGGGACTGACTCCGCAGGTGCCTGTCCCCCTTCGGCATCCCTGAGTCCCACTTTCGCAGCGGTTGTGCTTTTGCAGGAAAGGCGTGCCGGCTTGACGGATGACCGTGGCGGCACGAGGGCCGGCGGGATTTTGGACTAAAGAAATCGCGGGCTTTGCCGACAAGGCTGCTATGGTTTGTAACGCCAACGGCGCTCCCGCACGAGAAAAGAGTTCATGATCAACCGGTTCCGCGACCTCTCCATCAGACGCAAACTCATCGGCATGCTGCTGCTAACCAACGCGGTCGTGCTCGCGCTCGTGTCGACCGCCTTCGTGGTGAACGAGGCAAACCGCTTCCGCAGGGAGATGCAAACCGAGCTTTCCGCCCTCGCCGAGATCATCGGCAACAACAGCTCCGCCGCAGTCGCCTTCAGCGACCGCCCCGCCGCCGGAGAAACAGTCGCCGCGCTCCGCGCCAAGCCTTACATCCGCCTGGCCTTCATCATGCTGCAGGACAACACGGTGCTTGCCAGCTACCAGGCGCCCGGAGGCGCCAAGCCGGATTTCCTTACCGTGTCCGGGGGGCATCTGCGCGTCGACGAAAAGCGGTTGCGCGCAGCCCTCGAACACTCACGTTCCCCCCTCGCCATAAGCGACGCCATCTACGGCGTCTATCCCATCGTCCTGGACCGGCAGAAGATCGGCACCGTGGTGCTGCAGTCCGATGCGAGCGAGTTCACCGACCGCCTGGCGCGCTACTTCTTCCTCGTGGCGGGGGTCATGCTGAGCGCCCTCCTGCTCGCCTATTTCCTCGCCTCGCGGCTGCAGCGCTTCATCTCGGATCCCATCACCCATCTCGCACAGGTCATCAGGGCCGTGTCGGTCGACAAGAACTATTCGGTGCGGGCCAAAAAGCAGGGGAACGATGAACTCGGCACCCTCATCGAGGGGTTCAACGGGATGCTGGTGCAGATCCAGCAGCGAGACGAGAAGCTCGAGGCGCACCGCCAGGAACTCGAGGCCGAGGTGCAGCGCCGGACCGCCGAGCTCAGCGCCGCGAACCGGGAGCTGAACCAGACGGTGGCCGAGCTGCGCGTCTCCAAGGAGGCGGCCGAGGCCGCGAGCCTCGCCAAGTCCCAGTTTCTCGCCAACATGAGCCACGAGATCCGTACCCCGATGAACGGGGTGCTCGGCATGGTGAGCGTCCTTCTGGAAAGCGGGCTCTCCGGCGAGCAGCGCCGCTTCGCCGACGCGGTGCGCAATTCCGGCGAATCGCTCCTCTCCATCATCAACGACATCCTCGATTTCTCGAAGATCGAGGCGGGGCGCATGGAACTCGAGCCCGCCCCGTTCGACCTGCACGACCTCCTGGGCGGGGTGCTGGAGATCTTCGCCGCCGGTGCGCAGCGCAAGGGGGTGGGTATCTCGCTCAGGATCGACCCGGAACTGCCGCGTTACGTCGAGGGGGACGCGGTGCGGCTGCGCCAGATCCTCGTGAACCTGTTGGGCAACGCCGTCAAGTTCACCAGCCGCGGCGAGGTGCGCCTGTCGGCCGCGCCCGTCGCCGGGAAAGGGGAGGGGGGGATGCGTTTCGAGGTGGTCGACACCGGCATCGGCATCCGTCCCGAGGCGCAGGCGCACATCTTCGAGAGCTTCTCCCAGGCCGATTACTCGACCACCCGCACTTTCGGCGGCACCGGTCTGGGGCTTGCCATCTCCAAGCAGCTCGCCGAGCTGATGGGAGGGGAGCTCGGCCTTTCCAGCGAGTACGGGGTAGGCTCCACCTTCTGGTTCAGCGTCAGCATGAAGGTCCTCGACCGCGTTCCGGAGAGCCTCGCGCACCAGCTCTGTCTGCCGGCAGGTGAGCCTACGGAGCGCTTCGACGCCTTGATCCTCGTCGCCGAGGACAACCCGGTGAACCAGGACGTGGTGCGCCACATGCTCGGGCTTCTCGGGTGCCGGGTGGTGATCGTTGAGAACGGGGCCCTTGCCGTTACCGCGGCGGCGCAGGGGAGGTATCACCTGCTGTTCATGGACTGCCAGATGCCGCAGATGGACGGCTTCGCCGCGACGCGGGCGATCCGCGCCCGGGAGCAGGAGAGCGGGGGGCACCTTCCCATCGTGGCTCTCACCGCGAACGCGGTGGCCGGAGACCGGGAGCTCTGTCTTGCCGCGGGGATGGACGATTACCTCAGCAAGCCTTATGACTGCTGGCAGTTGCGCGACGTCTTGCGCCGCTGGATTCCCGAGCGGGGGGTGACCTTTGCTGAGGGGGCTGGTTCGACTGCCGTAGAGACACACGGTGTGACTGCCGCCGGGGCGCCGGTCGGCAGCTTAGGCGCCGGACGGGAAGATGCGGCTTCGGCGTCTTCCGCCGTTCAGGAAGCCCCGCCCGTTTTCGACCGCAACGGTTTGGTGCAGCGTATGGGGGGAGCTGAATTCGTGGAGATCTTCGTGGAGAAGTACTGCGCGACCAGCGAGAAGCTGATCCTTTTGCTGCGTGAGGCGGTGGACGGTGGGGACTACCCGGAGGTGCGGCTGCAGGCCCACTCGATCAAGGGGGCTGCCGCCAGCATCGGAGCGGAGGTGATGCGCGCCGTGGCGCTCAAGATGGAGCACGCGGCCCAGAAAACAGAAGAGCAGCCAGGCCTTCCCGTGCTGCTGGCCGACCTCGAAGCGTCTTTCGCCGAATTCAGGCGGGTGGCCCGCGCCGTTACGGCGTGAAACCGAGGGTGCTGACCTCCTCCTCGAGCTGCACCCCGAGCTTTACCCTTACTCCCGCCTTGACCAGCCAGGCCAGCTCCATCATGTCGGCCGCGGTCGCGTCTCCCGTGTTGACCAGGTAGTTGGCGTGCCTGTGGCTCACCGCCGCCCCTCCGACCCGCAGGTCGCGCACCCCGGCCCGCTCGATGAGCCACCCGGCGGGAATGCGGCATTCCCGGCAGCGCACCCCCTGGTCCGCCTCGAAGCTCCGGATCAGTTCCGCGTCCTGCACCACGGGGTTCATGAAGAAGGAGCCGGCGCTGCGGTCGCAGGAGAGCTGTTTCGCCTCGCGCTTGGCGACGGTCTGCTCGATGCGCTCGTTGATCTCAGCAGGGGGGGCCGGAAAGAGGGTGAGGACCGTTCCCATCACGGCAAGCCACGGGTCGTGTTTGAACAGGCTGTCGCGGTAGGCGAAGGAGCATTCCTCGCGCGCCAGGGTGACCAGATCCAGGGTCGCCGTGTCGAGCACCGTGACTGAGGTCACCACGTCGCCGATGGCGCCGCCGTAGGCGCCGGCGTTGCCGCGCACCGCACCACCCACCGTGCCGGGTATCCCAGCCAGCGGTTCGAGCCCCGAGAGCCCCCACTGCGCCGAATCGAGCACGAGGCGGTTCAGGTCGTACCCAGCCTCGACCGAAACGGTTGCGCCGTCCACAGAAACCGCATCCATGGCAAGCCGTATCACGAGTCCTTCGAAGCCGTCATCGCTAACGAGAAGGTTGCTGCCGCCGCCGAGGAAGCAGAAGGTAAGCGCCTGATCCTGGGCGAACCGCAGGGCCTGGCGCACCTGTTGAACGGTGCGGGCACGGGCGAAAAAGCGCGCCGGCCCGCCAATCTGGAAGGTGGTGAAGGGGGCGAGGAGGACGTCCTCCTCGATGATGACGCCGTCTTGGCGGTTCGTTTTCTGGCTGGACATAGGGAATAGGATACACGAATCGCACGGGATACCAAAGCATCGGGTTGGACTTTACTATATCCTGAAACGCTGCACCATCTCCTGCATCTCCACCGAGAGCCGCGAGAGCTGGTTCGAGGCGGCCGAAATCTCCTCGGCGCCGCGGGCGCTCTCCTGCACGGTATCGGAGATCCGGTGGATGTTGTCGGTGATCTCGTGCGTCGTCGCGGTCTGCTCTTCCGCCGCGGTGACGATCTGCCCGATCTGCCCCGCTACCTCGTTGATCTGGGCGAGGATCTCCTCGAGCGCCTCGCCGGAACGGGCCGCTTCGCCGGTGCCGCGCTCCACCTCCTGCACCCCCTCCTCCATGGCCTGTACCGCCTGCCTGGTCTCCTGCTGGATCGACTTGATCATGTTGCCGATCTCGCGGGTAGCCTTGGTGGTCCGCTCCGCGAGCGCCCGCACCTCGTCGGCGACCACCGCGAAACCTCGCCCCTGTTCGCCGGCGCGTGCCGCCTCTATGGCCGCGTTCAGGGCGAGCAGGTTCGTCTGGTCGGCGATGTCCTCGATGGTGGCGACGATCTCGCCGATCTGGTCGCTGCGGGTTCCCAGCTGTTCCACGACCCCCGCGGACTGGCGCACGTGTTCCGCGATCCGGTTCATCCCCTGGACCGTCTCCCTCACGATGGAGGCGCCGCTTTGTGCCGAGCTGCTGGCGCGTTCGGAGCTCCCGGCGGCGAGCTGGCAGTTCTTGGCGATCTCGTTGCTTGTGCAGGACATCTCTTCGCTTGCCACGGCCACGGTCCCGGCCTGGTGCACCACCTCGCTCGCGCCGTCGGCGGTACGGCGTGCGTTTTCGTTTAGCTCCCCGGCCGCGGCCGAGACGTCCAGCGCGCTGCGGTTCACCTTGCTCATCACGTCCCTAAGCCCCTCCACCATGCGGCGCATCGCCTCGTAGATGCCGGTCTTGCCCGGCTCGAGGCGGACGGTGAGGTCTCCCGCGGCCACCTGTTCGGCGATCGAGGCGAGCTCCTCGGGCTCGGTGCCGATGTGGCTTAAGAGCCTGCGCACCACGAGCACCGAGACGATGCAGATGCCGGCCAGGAGCACCACGGTGAGAACGACCACGAGGTAGACGTCCCTGAGGATCATCTCCTTGTTGGTCTGCGCCTCCTTGGCGACCCGGGCGTCCAGGTCGTCGACGTAGGTGCCGGTGCCGATCACCCAGTCGAAAGGCTTGAAGTAAAGCGAGTAGCCGCGTTTGGCGATGGGGGCGTCGCTGCCCGGACGGGGGAAGTGGTAATCGGTGAAGCCGCCGTCTGGCTGCATGCCGTTTTTGATGATCTCGCGGATCAGGTACTTCCCCTTCGCGTCCTGCGCGTTCATCCTGTTCTTCCCTTCTGCGGGCTTGCCCAGGAGTACGACGTTGGTGCCGTCGGAGGTGTCGGCCCAGAAGTAGCCGTCCTTGCCGAACTTGAGGCTGCGCAAAAGATCCGCCCCCTGCTTCTTGGCGTCATCGAGGGTGATCTCTCCTTTGGAGACCCGCTCGCTGATCACCTGGAGTATGCTGACCGCGGTCTGCACCTCCGACTTCATGAGCGCGTCGGAAGAGGAGTAGAGGACGTCGCGGTAGGTCGCGTTGAAACGGTTGTTAGAGTCATAAAACTGCTTCATTACGGTGAGACCGGTGGGGGCACCGAGAACGCCGCAACTAACCAGCACCAGCAGAAGTAGTTTGATTCGAAATGACACTCTGTATTTCCGTTCCATGAGCTTTTCCTTATGTTGATGGACGCCGTTTTCACAGTCTCAACCAGTCATATCGGCAGGGGGCTTCGGTAATTTAGGGTTTTTTGCCGCTAAAAGTGCGCAAAAACTGACGCTTGAGTCTGGATGGGAGATTTTGATTGAGAGTGGCGGCGAAGGCTTCGGGAAAATTGTGCTCAAGTAGCGGAAGGGTACGGCGATAAGCGACTGGTGTTGACGCATATGGATGCCGGGGCACAGAAGTGCGCCGGTCCGGCAATGTGCCGGGCGAAAGGCGCCAGAAGGCGGCCCGGCAGATTTCCCTCACGGGATGTGCGCAGTGCGGCCGATACCCACGTTGCACCGGGGGTACCTTAGCGGGTACCCCCATTTTTTTCCTCTTACGATCTCAGTAAAGCAGGTAGGGGTGGCGCCGCTCGAGGAAGGCGGCAACCCCGGGGGTCCACAAAAGCTCGACCTGTTGCGCTGACAGCCCCGCCACGAGCGCCTTGCGCAGCTCGGCCGATCCCGCCATGTCGTCAAAGCCCCCCCGGAAGAACGCGCTGCGCCCCTTCTCCGGGAGCGCCTCCTCGAGCGCCTTCAAAACGGCGACGCCCGCCTCGACCGGGAGGAGCTTCCGGTAATCGGTGATGCTTATGCTCACCCCGGCCACCTCGCGGTCACGATACTTGGGCGCGCTGGAGATCCCGGGGAGCCGGACCGGCGTGAACAAAACCGGGGCGAAGTGCAGCCCCGGGAGATGCTGTTCGTTCAGGCGCTGTGCGAGCGCGTTCGCGTCGATGCCGGGCCACCCCGCGAGCCGGAAGGGCGTACCGCTGCCGCGCCCTTCCGAGGCGCCGGTCCCCTCTAGCAGGCCCGTCCCCGGGTAGAGCAGCACCGACTCGAGCGCGGCGAGGTTGGGGCTCGTCGCCACCCAGGCGAGGGTGGTGTCGGGCCAGCGCATGTCGCGCTCCCACCCCTGCATGCGCACCACGGAGAGTTCGAGCCGGGCGAGCCCCGGCAGCATCGCTTCCCCCTTGATCATCCCGGCGAGTTCCCCAACGGTCATGCCGTGGGCGAGCGGAATGGGGTAGAGCGAGGTGAAGCTCGCGGGGATCTTGTCGCGCACGAAGCCCGCCACGTAGTCTCCTCCCAGCGGGTTCGGGCGGTCGAGCACCATGAAGGGGATACCGGCCTGCGCCGCCGCCTCCATGGCGAGCCCCATGGTGGAAATGTAGGTGTAAAAGCGCACCCCCGCGTCCTGGATGTCGAAGACGATGAGATCGATCCCCTTCAGGTCCTCCGGACGCGGCTTCCTGGTGACGCCGTACAGGCTCTTCACCGGGATGGTCGCGCTGTCGTCGTCGGCGAGCTTCACGCCATCCTCGGCGTTCCCCTTGAGACCGTGTTCGGGGGTGAAGATGAGCGCCGGGCGCACCCCTTTTTGCCGCATCAACTCGATGATGTGGATGCCGCCCACCACCGCCGACTGGTTGGTTACCAGGGCGAAGCGCTTGCCCTGCAGAGGGAGGAAGTTCTGCTCGCTAAGTACCTCGGCTCCGGTCTTCACCGTGCCGGCAAGGGAGGGTATGGGAAGGGAAAGGATCAGTGCGAGGATCACTGCCACAACAGAAGGTACTGCTCGGAACACGTTCTACCGCCTTGAGGTTTTGATGATACGAGAGCTTACCGTAAACCTGACCGTAAGAGCAAGCCCCCGATCAACCTCCGCCAAGGCTACGGTTGGCAAGGGCATAATTGGGTGAAGGCAGGCATAGACCGGGTCATTGATCCTGTGCCGTCTTTCATCAAAAAGGCATTAAAATAAGTCTTGTCATATGTGAATCTTTGGAATAGATTGGTCACATTTGCTGATGATAATGATGTCTTCCAGCTGTCGGGGATGACCTGGGGGGAGTGCCATGCGAAGACTGTTTCTTGCCTGCCTGATCCTTTTATGCTGTGCCGGCGTTCTTTGGGGCGCGGGGATGAAGAAGAAAAAGCCGCTGCCCCAGGATTTTGGTAGCGTCACCATCAACAACTATTCGCAGCAGGCGGGAATGCCGCCCGTGGTTTTCGACCACTGGGTGCACCGCAAGAATTACACCTGCCGCCTCTGCCATGTCGACATCGGCTTCGGCATGACCGCCAATTCCACCCAGATCCACGCCGCCGACAACGGAAAAGGATTTTTCTGCGGTGTCTGCCACAACGGCTCCTCCACCTTCAACAAGGCCAAGATCTTCGCCTCCTGCGCCACCACCTATAACCGCGAGGAGTACAAGCGCTGCGTGAAGTGCCACGCCCTGGAGAAGGACCCTGCCAGGGAGGAGGCGTTCTACCGCTTCCAGGAAGGGATGCCGCGCGAGACCTTCGGCAACGGCATCAACTGGGAAAAGGCCGAGGAGATGGGGCGGATCAAATTGGTCGACACTCTGGAAGGGGTTTCCCTGAAGAAGGGGACCATGAAGGTGCAGAAGGATTTCACCCTGAAGGGGAAGGTCGAGGGGATGCCCGACATCATCTTCTCCCACGCGAAGCACACGGTCTGGAACGGCTGCGAGGTCTGCCACCCCGACATCTTCGTCGGCATCAGGAAGGGGGCCAGCAAGTACTCCATGATCGACCTGTTCGACGGCAAGTACTGCGGCGTATGCCACGACAAGGTCGCCTTCCCGCAAAGCGACTGCAAGCGCTGCCATGCGAAGCCGGTTGCGGGGTGAGCCATGACCGCTAACTGGAAGAAAGCGACCGCGGCCCTCATCCTCGCCCTTGCCCTGGCGCAGCCGGCAGCGGCGGAGGAATCCTGGCGCACCGAATTCGAGACCACCTGCTCGAAAACGGACCAGGCGATGACCATGTCGGTTCAGGAACTGCGCGACCTCCTGGCGAAGTGCGAGGCGCTGCAAAAGGTGATCGAGGCGCAGGAGGAGTCGGTCAGAAAGGTGTACATGAAGCGGCTGGCACTCTGCCGCAACCTTTACGCGTACATGCTGGAGTACAAGCAAAGCGACGCCAAGTAGCGTCGGCCAGGGGGGAAGATGAAACCGGGGGGGATGCGGATAGTGACGAGGGTGATGCTTACGGCGGCGGTGGCGCTGGCCCTGGCGCTCGCGATCCGCACGGGTGCCCAGGCCATGGACCGCGCCGAACTCGCCAAGGTCCTGAAGACCATCCCCCCGAACGGTCCCTTCGAGCGGTACGGCAACGTCACCATGCGCAGCAGGGCCAAGGCTGCCGGGATGGCGCCGGTGGTATTTCCCCATTGGGTGCACCGGGCGCGCTACACCTGCCGGGTCTGTCACATGGAGCTCAACTTTGGCATGCGGCGCGGCGACACCGGGATCACCAGGGCCCAGTACACGAGCGGCAAGCTCTGCGGCGCCTGCCACGACGGTACCACCGCCTTCACCGTCCAGGCGGGACCGAACCAGCAGTGCAACAGGTGCCACATGGCGAACACGAAGGAGCTCGACAAACGCTTCGCGGAGTTCGCGGAAGGGATGCCGCTGGCGAGCTTCGGCAACGGCATCGACTGGGCCACCGCCTACAACGAGGGGAACATCCGCCCGGTCAACTCGCTTGCCGGTCAGGTGACGCTCCCCTTCCCGGAGAAACTGAAAAAACCCCTCAAACTCGGCACCGCCTCGCCGCGCAGCGACGTGAGCTTCTCGCACCAGGATCACTACGCCGAGCTCGACTGCTCCTCCTGCCACCCCGACATCTTCAACATCAAGGTGAAATCCACCACCGCCTTCACCATGGAGACCAACATCTACGGGAACTTCTGCGGTGTCTGCCACATGCTGGTCTCTTTCCCCATGAACGACTGCAGACGCTGCCACAAGGGGATGAGCAACTCCTACTGATCCCTTCTGCACCCGGCCCAGCAGGCCTGCCTGTCGAATCCCGCGATGGTCCCTCGATCCTCCACCCTCAGGGCGGCGTACCGGTCCATGCCGAGGCAAAGCGCCGCGTAGATGCGTGCTGCCGCGAGCACCTCGGCGAAGGGGACCTGCTCCTCCGGCGTGTGCGCGAGTTCGAGCGCCCCGGGGCCCAGGATGAGCGGGCTGCACCCGGCGGCGTGGAAAAGGTTCCCGTCGGAATGGGAGCGGAAGGCGTCGAAGCGCAAGGTGAGCCCGAGGCTGCGGTACACCTCTTCGAGGATGCGTGCCGGGGCGTTGTCGGTGCCGAGGTTGTACCCGGCCGAGGCGAAGTCGAAGCTGACGGAGAGGTCGAGCCCGGGGATGAACTGGCCCGCCCCGGCTACGGCGCGGCGGATCCCCTGTTCCACCGAGGATGGATCGCGCTCCGGCGGCAGGTGCAGGTCGATCCAGGTCTCGCAGCGGTCCGGGACCACGAACCCCTTCTGGGAGGAATGCATCTCGCGGACCGAGTAGACGATCTCCGACGCTCCGCGCTTGAAAAGCGGGTCCTTGCCTAGGTGCAGGAGCACCCGCAGCATGCTCTCGACCGCGTTGTGCCCAAGCTCGGGAAGCGAGGAATGGCTCCTCACCCCCCGGGTGACGAAGCCCGCCTCGAGGTAGCCGAAGTGGGCGAAGCAGGCGGAGAGGCTCGTGGGCTCCCCGATCACCGCCCAGGCAGGGCGGCAGCACTTCAGGAAGGCGTCGCTGCCGTCGCCGTTTTCCTCCTCGCCGACGACCAGCAAAAGCCCCACGTTCGGGCGACGGGCGGGTTTCAGCGCCTGGGCCATGGCGAACCAGGTCTCCAGCATCGCCGCGCACCCACCCTTCATGTCCGCGCTTCCCAGGCCGCGCACGATGTCCCCCTCCTCGCGTGCGCCGAACTCCTCCAGGTCCCACGCCGGGACCGTGTCCACATGTCCCACCAGGTAGAGCTCCGGCTCGTCCTCCCCCATGGTCACACGCAGGTTGTAGCGCTCCTCCTCGACCTCCTGGC
>MTLC01003996.1_pt1 | contig 10906 bp, 16 predicted proteins | sample 1982451 | NCBI WGS metagenome assembly MTLC01 (sample SAMN05710165, study PRJNA340218) | biofilm metagenome | isolation source: sample SPH anode biofilm adapted to +100 mV | place: USA | collected 2012-02-03 | reverse complement strand
GGGGACTTCGGCGGGTAGCAACGAAAAAGCCCCATCCAGCCAAAAGCGAAAGCTTTGGCTGGATGGGGCAAAAAAGAAAGAATCCCTCAGGATCTTTTGTAGTTATTTGGAGCGGGAAACGGGATTCGAACCCGCGACCTTCAGCTTGGGAAGCCCAAGTACAATGTCATAGCACGTTTTGGCACACCACATAAGCAATCGAAATTATACAGTTTACTCCAAGCAACCTTGCATTTTGTATTGATATGTTTCTGGCAATATGTCACTTATATGTCACTTAAACCAAAAAGTGACAGGGGGGACTATGCCCAAAATTAAATTGTCAAAAAGCGTGGTAGACAACCTCGCCCCTCCCCCTCAGGGCACTCCACAGGTGGATTATTGGGACACAGACCTAAAAGGCTTCGGGGTCACGGTCGGCACAAGGGCAAAAACCTACTGTGTGATGAGGCGCGTCAACGGCAGGAATATCAGGGTTAGCATTGACAGACACAACGTCATAACCTTTAAGGACGCAAAAGACAGGGCCGCACAACTTCTCGTTGAGATGAAGCAGGGCATCAACCCAAACCTAAAGAAACGGGTTGCAACTGAAAGAAACATCACCCTGAAAGAAGCTTACGAAAAATATGCCGAGACGCGGGCTATCAAACCCTCAACGAAAAGCAAAGACTTGAGCCTATTAAACTGCCACCTGTCAAGTTGGCTGAACAGGCCGATAGCAGATGTCACAAAAGAGATGGTATCCAAAAGACACTGCGACCTTTCCAAGACTGCTGGTGACCACACAGCTAACAATGTCTTTCGAATGTTCAGAAGAGTTTACAACTGCATCAATGCCCACCTTGACGATACTCTCCCACAGAACCCCGTAACTAGACTTTCAGCGACAAAGCAATGGGCTAAGGTAGGTAGGCGACAAACCATCATTGCGGATTGCGACCTTCCAGCATGGTACAGAGCGGTGCGCGCTATCGATAATCCGTTCATGCGGAACTACCTGCTGCTCCTACTTTTCACCGGACTGAGAAAGGAGGAAGGTTTGTCGCTGGAGTGGCGAAATGTCAACCTTACAGACAGAGCATTCACACTGCCAGAGACGAAGAACGGGAAGTCGCACACCATGCCAATGTCCAACTACCTATTGGACCTATTCACGGAGTTGCAGGCCATCAGGCAAAACGGCTATGTGTTCCCAGCGTTTGTCACAAAAGGCAAGGTTGAGCACATGACGGAACCTAAGCGCCATGTGCAGAAGGTAAAAGAAACCAGCGGCATCACGTTCTGCCTGCACGACCTGAGGCGTGTCTTTAAAACGCTGGCCCAGGATACAGTGACGAAAGCCGAGTCAGACAGGCTTACAAATCACACATCGCGTGATGCCGGGGACGGGTACATCATCCTATCGACCGAGAAAGTGCGCGAACCCATGCAAAGGATTACCGATAAATTACTTTGCATGACACACGCATGGTCTGACGTACCAAAAACCACAGTGGCACCAGATGAGCCGACTTTGATTGTTGCAAGTTAATTTAAAATCAGCTATTGTGCGACCAACTTTGTACAATTATTTACTAAGGAGGATGGTAATGGCTTTCTTTAGGTACTTTGTTGTAACTTTGTTGGTCACTTTTTTCTATAGTCAGGCCTTGGCTGCAATGAGTTCAGAACAACAAAGGTATCGTAAATCAACTTATTACTCTGGAAATAACTTTGCGACCAAGCCTGTAGTTACGAAAAGAAGCGGGAGTGAAAACTTAGTTATACCCAAGGAGTACCTTGACAATTTAAGCGGTTACTTTGGCGAGTCCAACGTTAGTAAAACTTTTCCTACCACTAGCATGTCGGTAAACTACGACGAAGTCTGGGAATCTAAAATAATTGATGGGCTTAGCAAGAGCCAAATCAGAAATAACTCCTCATCACTTAATAAAATCAGAAGCTACTGGAAAGACGGCAAAATTCAAGGGACCGCAGTTCTTAAGAAGATGAAATACGGCGGTAAAAGTAAGTACTACATAACGGAGATAAAATCCAGAAGTGAGGCATTGTCAAAGATGTAATGCTTCTTTGCAGAAAAGCTATTAAAGGGGGCGGAGGTATCCGCCCCCTTTTCTTTTGATAATACACTGTACGATTTAACTACACTCAGACCGTGCAGACGAGTGCGACAGTTTTTGCGTCTTATATGAATGTACGAAAAAAGAGGTTGACGCCGACCGCCGAACATCTTAGATGTAAACCTGACAAAACTACAGGAGGCGGGCTATGGAAGGTCTGAAAGGACAGCAACTTGGATACGTCAGGGTCAGTAGCATTATGCAAAACACCGATAGACAGCTTGACGGCCTTGAGCTTGACAAGTTGTTCACGGACAAACTATCAGGCAAGGACACCAATCGCCCAGCCCTTCTTGAATTGCTAGCCTATGCAAGACAGGGTGATACGGTTCATGTCCACAGCCTTGACCGACTGGGACGCAACATCGACGACCTAAGACGGCTCGTACAATCCTTCAAGGCGAAAGGTGTTGCCGTAATATTCCACAAAGAAGGCCTACGCTTCACAACCGACAGCAGCAGCAACCCAATGACAGAATTGATTTTCAATGTAATGGCAGCTTTCGCTGAGTTCGAGAGGTCTCTCATACGAGAGAGACAGCGTGAAGGGGTACAACTTGCTAAAGCAAAAGGACTCTACAAAGGTCGCCCAACAGAAATGACACCTGAGCGCTGGCAGGAAATTATTCAAAGGATTGATGCTGGTGAAGCTAAGACCAAAGTTGCCAGACACTTCGGGATAAGCCGCGACACCCTGTATAGGCACTTGAAGAATACCCCCCAAACGGAGGAATCATGATTCTCGACATTGCGGGCTACAAGCTGAGGCCGGAACTCGGCATACACGCCGTATCCGACGCACCGCTCAGGAAGGGAGTGTATCCAACGCAGCGCCCAAAGTATCTTGTGCCGCTGGAGGAAGCAAATTGGCCCTCAGAGGTCGTTTCCCGCGTTGTGAAGGCGTACACAGCCGTCGGCCTGCAAAACCCGCTCAAGCAGAAGCTCGTTGAGCCAAGTGCCATCGTCTTCGGCGGCAAATACAGCGAGGGCGTCACCGACCTGACCAGTGTGAACTGGGACATGGTGGGCGACTATTTCGAGTGGGAGGCGCAGGCCGCAGTCGGCAACTACGATGAGTCGGTGGCCCTTCAGAAGAAGGCCAAGGCGAAATGGGGAGGCATCTGGTCGCACAGGCAAGTTTACATTGAATACGACTAGTCGTTCACCTCGCCCTCCTCGGCCCATGGCTGTCATTCTCCTTTCTCAAGAACTGGCCACAAAAAAAGTTACACCACATTTGACCTTCTCCTGACTATGTATATTGAGGATACCTCTTAGCTTAAGGTGTCAAAACAACATCGGAGGAGTAAACCATGGGAGTGCAATCCAAACTCGACGAGAAAAGCATCAAAAAGGGGGCAAAGCGCGGACGCCCCTGTAAGGTAACGCAGGAATGTTTGGCTGAAATAGAGGCTAGGGTTAGTGCTGGAGAAGCTAAGAGTTCAATTGCATTGTGCCTCGGCATCAGCAGAGATACGCTGCATCGCTGTTTGAAACATATGAGAGGCAACCAGGCGGGCATTGATGTTTCAGCTCTAACAGACGACCCGCTGGGGTTGGTGAGAAAATACGCTATTATTCAATACCAAAAGGTCGTCAAGCATCGTCTCCACTTGGAATTGGACGATGTTGTTTCGATACTGAGCGAAGTCTTCACTGACTGCCTGTATAAATACGACCCAACAAGAGGGGCTGCTACCTTCGAAACATATTTCCGAAAAGCATCCGAAAACCGAATCATTAACGAGAGCAAAAGAATCGCCAGGGAGCGGCGTGTGATTCCATTTAATTTCTACCATGATGATGACGGCCTGCCTACTTTTGACTAACAAACCTGAGGACCATAATTTCCTGACACTAAGAGCGCAGCTGCGAGTTTCAGCTCTTGCAACGGGAAAAAATCTGCAGTCGCTTTGGGAACTTACATCATGGATGATTTTTCCCATCCGACATAAGTGTTCTCAGTTGTAAATTTAAATAGAAGAACAAAAAGAGAAGATGCCACCTTGAGGGCGGCAACATCCACAGGCATAGGCCGTTTCCAGCAATGGAAGCGGCCTTTTTGCTTTTGGGCTGTTATTGGTTCGGCGTATACGGGCATCCCTTCACCCGTCTTAAAACGTTGAAGCGCTGGCAGCACCAATCAGCAAATGTTTGTGAGAACATAGACTTGTTCTATCAGAACAGTGAAGGAGGTCTACAGTGGTATGGCGGTAGCTTATCCAAAGAGCTTTGACACGGGTAGTTGTACCTATGAAGGAAAACCAAAAACGGCATGGGGAGCTGTGACCCTTCACTTCCCTAGAGATGGTACTAGGCGTCAACGGAAGCACTTGTTATCAAAGTGGATTCACGAATGTAGGAAGCGAAGCGGCTTGGCACTGGCCTATACAGGTGCAATATTCCAGCACGGCAAAGCCCACCATGCTCATTTGACAGTTTTCGGTGTCAATGAGCGGGTGGGCTTTGACATTTGTGATATCGACCCAACGGAGCTTGAGGCAACTTGGCATGAGATTACCGGACTGAAGTATTTCAAAGCGGCACAGTTTGACAAAAAGGAGAACTATCAGAGCTGGCAACGATACATCTTTGACAAAAACGCAAGGGAAAGCAGCGATTACGAATGCATCTACTTCAACACACGAATGCTGAAAGCAGCAGGAGTTAAATAACCATCATCACACGGAGGAACACAAGAATGAAACGAAAAGGCGAAGCTGTACTTTTTGACACCGTAGAGGCAGGAGATTATTTAGGGTTTGCCCCCTGCTACCTGTCCCAGTTACGCAGTTACAAGCGAGGCCCAGCGTTCATAAAGCAAGGGCGCAGGGTCTTCTACCCTCTAAACAGCCTTGACGCTTACGCCAGCACAAATGGCCTCGAAGTTGACAAATCCATTCTCATAGGAGCTACCGAACATGAAGCAGCTTAATTCCGTCATCAAATCCATCAACAACAAAACCCTTCAGGGTCTCGCAGAGGCCCTTACCAATGCAGCAGTCCTTCACGGCAAGATTCAGGCGCTAGAAGCCATTCTGAAGGCCGAGCGAGCCAAAGCCAATGGTATGCCCTTACCCAACTCGGCAGACCTGCTCAGAATCGACCTTGAGCGGCTTCAGCAGCAATACGAAGCTGAACAAGGCAAGGCAGTCAAGGCGGCGGCGCTTGCCTCTGTTGAGTCTCTTGCAAAGGATGCGGGGGCAAAGAACCCACATCTGGTCGCGCTGGCATTACAGGACAAGGTAAAGGCGAAAGTTGATGAAGCTGGCAACATCAAAGTTCAGGTCGTCAGCGAAGGCGACGAACTCCCCCAGTACAACCCGAGGACGGGTTCTCCCTACACCGCAGCGGAGTACATCGAGAGCATGAAGGTGTCCAGCGAGTACGCGAACCTGTTTGGAGAAGGCAAACCCGATGGTTACTCTGCCCTCTCGAACCCTTGGAAGAAGGAAACCTTCAACCTCACCCAGCAAGGCATGATTTCAAGGAGCAACCCTTCGCTTGCGGCTAAGATGAGGGCAGAAGCAGACATACGCTGAGACTCCACGCAAGGGGGCGATTTCGCCCCCTTATGCTTGTTGTACCAACATAGTAAAAAATCGGAGGGAAGGACAACCGATGGCAGAGATAAAGAAGGTCAAACGATTGGAGTATCGTGAGTTGACAGCTATGGAGGTGTCAAAACTGATGGTCGAATATCAGTTCGGAACGCCACTCCACATACTGTCCACGAAATACGGGATAGCCAAAAGGTCTATTAAGCATCTGGCGTCAACGCGGACCTGGGGTGAACACGGTGGCAAGCGCGACGAGTTCATTGACAGGGCATCCAAGGAAGTGAAGGGCGAAATTGCCGAGGCATTTGTTGATGTTGTCAAAGAAGTAAACGAGCGCCAGCTAAGGCTCTACAGGACAGCAACCGCCCTAGCCGTCGGGTTGATGAAGGACATGGATGAACGCCTGAAACTGGTGCGTAAAGAGAACGCTCGGTTAATTGCAGAGGCAGAAGCAAAGGGTGTTATGCCTAAGCTGATTTCAACGGCCAAAGAAGCATACACCCTCAACCAGCTCAGCGACATCTTCAAAAAGACCTTAATTGAAGGCGAGCGGTACATTCTCGGCATAAAGGAAGGCGTCTTTGACAAACCAGACACCAACGCTGGCGTCAGGGACATCGCTAGAGTCCTTGAAGAGGCGAGACGCGAATATGACTCTTAGTGATTGACAGTTACTCTTGGGCCAACATTACCGTGAACATCAGCAACAGCGACGAGCAAATTTCGTGTCTGAGCTGTCTTTTCTTGTAGAGGCATATACAGACACCCCCCTTGGGGACAACTTTAATAGAGGTGCTATATGGAAAACTCATGGAGCTTCGCTTTATCGACTGAAATGCTGAATGAATACCTTACCACCGAAGAAGCGGCACAGTTTTTAAAGATTGGGAAATCAACACTAGAGCAGGCAAGGCTTAATGGTGGAGGGCCCAGGTTCATCAAGTTTGGGCCGAAGATAATCAGGTACAAGGTTGACGACCTTGTTGCTTGGGGGAAGAGGTGCTCCAGCACGGCGGAGTATGAAAAGGTGGCATAAGCTCACAATGGGTGGGCGGCGCAATATTGGCTTAACCACGTGACAGATGCACAAAAATGGCCTTGAATCGATGAGGATTCAAGGCCATCTTAAAAAGGCAGTTTTGTAGGTATTAGTACCGGCTGGAGTAATGTGAAGCGTGGGACTCGTGAGAACCGTGAGAACCGTGAGAGTAATGTTCATTCAACTCGCCACGGCTGGCATTGGCTCCAGCATGCAAGGCAGAGCCATGCTCAAGAACAAGAGGGGCCTTGTCAGTTGGTGTTTGCGGAGCAGCGGCTTGGGCATTACCGGCATTGATGCCGACGAGTGCTATTAAGCCAGCTACACCAGAGGCAATTTTGGACTTGAGTTTTTTCATAAAGCCCTCCTTTTGAAATTTCCACCGAAGCAGCATACGACAATTCTACAATAAGTCAACCGATTATTCTTTGGCGGTCTTAATTTTACACGCAAAGACTTTTACTGAAGCGGCATTCGTTTCCGGTGGTCCAACTTTTTTTTCTTTATATAACTTTATGTCAAAGATATCGCGAAGGTTATCCTTGATGAAACCCAGAGGGGGCAATTCAAGGTAATTAGCTCCATGTCCATCTATAGTTTCAATAAAGAGATATCCGCCAACACGCAGAGAGTTAACGAAGTTGCCTAGGAGTTCGGGTCTGAAGAAATGAACATTTAGAATCGCTCCTAGCGATTCTTCCTCAAATGGCCAGGGGTCATTAATTACATCCAAATGAAGAGCAGTTAGATTGGCCTGCGGTGGTAACGAACTGGACAAGGACGTGATATGTGCCAAAGCTTGCTTGTCATTGTCAACACATGTCACTGGTACACCAAATGAGGAAACATGAATTGCGTTGCGTCCGTAACCACACGCAACATCGACGATAGGCCCGATTGGATTAAAGGCAATTTCTTTTGCAAACTGAGTAAGATGAATTGAAGGTCTAGGGGAAGATGGTTTCTTGTGGCGTTTCATTTATCAGCTCCTGAGCATGGCTCATACCAACTAACAGCTGCTTATTGGTTCAATCCTCTTACTCAATCTGTCACCTGATGTAGTGAAGACACCGCAACAAATTTCTCTCACCGAGCATTTCCCACAAAGGCCAAGGTAGTCGTTCTTCCAGTCGGAAATTGACTGCCGCGCAAATGGCCAGGTTTGCCGCTCCAGAAGGCATAAAGGCACATTATAGACCGAGACATCGAGACCAACTCGATGAAGCGTCCTAACCGCCTTGTCAAGCGTGAACCTGTAATCATAAGGGTCAACCCAAACCTGTTCATAATTCTCTTCAGCTAGGCCAGTTATCTCCATTCCCATAAGTGCAATATGATAAGCGAAGGGGAAATTCCGATAGATGAAGTGCGCGAATGATTCTATGCGTTGTGCGTTGAGCTTGTTGATGACGTGCCGGATTTCGACCCGCTGCCTCATCCTCGCTAGGTTGTATAGCCCCTGAACCGTCTTGTGGAAGCTTCCCTGCACGCCAGCAATCTCATCGTTCAACTCTTGGATGTCGGAATGGAGGGAAACGCAGGTCACTATATTGGAAAAACCGATGCCTGCAAATTCTCTGGCAAGATTGAAATCGGAAAACCCCTTGCCGTTTGTCAATAAAACGATTGTGGCGTGGTTGAAACGCTTCTTTATCTGCCTCATCAGGTCGAGGAATTTGTCTCCAAGCAATGTTGGCTCGCCACCGGTGACGCAGAGGTATTTCACCTGCTCCGGTTTCAGAGCATTCACAGTCTCTTTAGCGATTCGGTAGATGTCCTCGTCATGGCGCTGGGGCGGCTGAGGGCACATGATGCAGCGGCAATCGCAGCTGGGTGTGGGGAAGATGGCATTGGTCTCTGATGCCATATCCCAGACGACTGACACGCTTCCGTCAGGAGAAAGAACGACCAAGTCGCCATCGGCCAATTTGCCGAAGTCTTGGTTGTCCAGCCTAATCGTAGGAGCAGCACCCCCAATTTTTGCGTTTTCTCCGGTTATGACTCCCTTGAAACCTAAGTGGAAGGCTGTTCCATGCTGGGAGATAAGCACCTTTCCCGAACGTTTCAGAGTAGTGGGTGAAGAGCAAACAGAGCCCAGCACGGGCAACTCGATGTGAGAGCTTGTACCCTTATAGACCTTCATAGCGAACCTCCTGTAAAGGCCTTCGGGTTACCCATGACCAGAACACGTCCATAACATCGTCATCAGCATCCCTTAATTTCCGGAATAGGATTTTGAAAATTTCAATGTTCTTTTCACAGAAAGAGCTGCCAGGTCTTTTTCCCGTAATATCACCGGTCTCAAGGTAATTTCGTATAGGGTCAGCGCCGCAGTAGATGCGATAAACGCAGGAGGAACAACCCGGCATTATTTCTACAATCGATTTCGCCACGATTTCCCGCAGCACTTCACCGCCAAATATGTGCTTATAGCTGTCTGTAAAGACATTCCCCATCAAGAAACGGCTATCCCCCATCCTCGATAGCATCCGAGCTTCATCTGCTGGATAAACGTCGCCGTTGTAGTCATAGATGACGCCGGATATCCCCGCGCCAGACGGAGACTGTAAATCGACAAATCCGGTCGAAAATGGCGTAAGAATCCGTGAGAGAAGAATGGTTGCATAGTGCTCAGTGAATGGGGTGCCCTTCAGGTTAAGTTCAATGATATAGTCCAAAGCTTCTTCATATTTTTTTGCAAAATACTGCATTGAATATCCCAACTCATGGGCATTTTCAGCGGCCAGCCCATACGGGTTCAGGCTGCGGATAAAGACCCCAGGGAACCCTAGGTTCTTGTACTCTTCTATAACTTCCTTGAGGTGGTCAATGCTGTCCATCGTAGTCGTCATGAGAGCAGCAACCTGTCTATTGCCACAAATCGCTCTCGCCTTTTGCATGGTCTCAATGAATGAGTTATAGGTGCCGCCACCTTTTCTGAGAACGCGGTTCTTATCATGCAGGGGCTGCGGTCCATCAAGGGAGGTGGATATACAGACGTTATGGTCACGGAAAAATTCGAGTTTTTCCGTTGTAACTCCGGTTAGGTTGGTGCATACCACGAATTCTAGGCCTTTCTGCTTTGTCCTGTTTAGTTCCTCCGCTTTGTGCACCGCGTGGGTCAGTGCATCCCAATTAAGGGTAGGTTCGCCCCCTTGGAATTCGATTTTTATGTATGGGCTGGGTGACATAAATGCCACCTCAACGGCTCTCTCGGCGGCCTCGGGAGTCATGTCATATTGGTAGGCTTCGTCATTTTCTGCACTTACCTGACAGTAATGGCAGTCCTGATTGCAGCGCACAGTAAGAACCATCATGTGCAATGAAGTAAAATTGGCTATGAAGTGTTTTCGGGTTCGGTACCTGGTAGCAGCCATGTCAAGAGTCCCGGCCAAATCACCGGTAACTATGAACTGCTTACTCCTAAGTTCGTCGAAATGGAGGCTATCAGCGGACAATGCCCCATCAACAAGGCGCTCGAGAATGCCACGGTCTAGGAAATGGTATTCGCCAGTCTCGTTGACAAGCAGGTACTCTTCATCACGGAAGCGGCCAAACTGGAATGGTAGGAGTGTATAGGATGCCTTCGCAGACATTATGACTCCAGCTCTTTGTTCAGGTCTATGGGTGAAAAGGCATGCTTCACGATGAGCTCACGAATTTTTCCCGACTTTTGCTCAAGTTTCAGCCGTAGTTGTTCGTCGATGACATCGTTTAAAAAAGAATGCATATCGCTATTTATTGCGGCGACGTCTTGGATGTGTCCATCCTTTTTGGTGAAGACTACTGCGAAGTTTGAGCCGTCCTCGCGGATTTCAACTGAATATGTTTCAGTTAGACGGTAGGCAGCGGCCATAACAGCTTCCGGCTCATATAAATTTTTAGCTATGATGGCTGTGGCGATACCACCGGTTATCGTTATACAATTTTGCATCACTACCTCCAGCCAAAGCTGACATTACTTGATAGCTTCATGCGCCCCATATGCAGAGGCATGAAAACAGGCTGCCTACTATATTGCTAATAATATTTAAAATAAAGGCTTTTTTATGAAGTCTTGCATTTACCAACATTGTCACCTATATGTCACTTAGAAACAAAAAGGGCTTAGCCATTATCGGCTAAGCCCTTGATTTCTTTGGAGCGGGAAACGGGATTCGAACCCGCGACCTTCAGCTTGGGAA
>MTLC01000745.1_pt1 | contig 10922 bp, 9 predicted proteins | sample 1982451 | NCBI WGS metagenome assembly MTLC01 (sample SAMN05710165, study PRJNA340218) | biofilm metagenome | isolation source: sample SPH anode biofilm adapted to +100 mV | place: USA | collected 2012-02-03 | reverse complement strand
TACCCTGCTTTGTCAATTGTTGAAAGTGCCTGTAAGATGGCGCAGATCCGTGGGAAAAGAGCTTACTGTGGCGTTTTATCTGGAATCAGCGGAGGTGGTCGGCGGTGTGCGGAGCGAAAGTATTAAGAAAATAAAATATATTCGGAATGGGTATATGCGGTGAGTTTCGCGCCGCGCAGGTAGCCGATCAGCGTAATGCCGCTTTCATCGCAGATACGGACCGCCATGTCGGTGGGCGAGGTACGGGATGCGACGACCGCGATGCCGAGCTGCGCCGCCTTCGCGGCCATCTCGGTCGAGACGCGGCCTGATGTGGCGAGGATGGTGCCTTCCAGGGGAATCCCCTTCAGCAGGGCCTCCCCCGCCAGTCGGTCGATGGTGTTGTGCCTGCCGAGGTCTTCGGCGTGCAAAAGCAGCCTTCCCTCAACGTCCCCGATGGCGGCGGAGTGGAGGCCGCCATGGCTTTTGTAGCGGTCCGAGGTTTGCGCTAGCTGCCTCATCAGCTCGAAGACGGCACCGACCGCGAGACCGCCGCGGGGGGCGGAAGGCAGCCTGCCTTGCGGAAGGGAAAAAGTGACGCCGGTGCCGCACCCCGAGGTGAGCACCGGCTTCAGTTCATGGGGGAGTTCCCCTTTGATGCGGACGTTGGCGATGCCGTAGTCGTTGCAGACGCTCAGCACCAGAAAATCATCGGCCGAGTCGACGAACCCCTGGAGCCTGAGGAAGCCGGCCACCAGGAAACGCAGGTCGTGGGGCGAAGCGACCAGGGTGACCAGTTCACGGTCGTTCACCCTGAGGACCAGCGGGAACTCCCTCACGACGTCGATCTCGCCGCTTAGCACCTTCCCGTCGTTGTATTGAAGCACCTCAGTCATCGTTTACCTGTTTGCCTGCGCGGTCGGACGCGAGGTTCCCTCCCCCCTCCGGGGCGAGGAGTGATGTGGAGGTTCGTGTGCGGTCCTACCTGATACCGCCCATGCAGAGGTACTTCACTTCCAGAAAGTCCTCAATGCCGTACTTGGAGCCTTCGCGGCCAATACCCGACTCCTTAACGCCGCCAAAGGGAGCGACAGCGGTGGAGATGAGGCCGGTGTTGATGCCGACGATGCCGTATTCGACCGCCTCGGCCACCCGCCAGACCCTGGCGATGTCGCGGCTGTAGAAGTAGGCGGCGAGGCCGAACTCGGTGTCGTTCGCCATCTTGACCGCCTCTTCCTCGGTCTTGAACCGGAACAGCGGTGCCACCGGCCCGAAGGTCTCTTCCCGTGCGACCAGCATATCCGGCGAGACGTCGGCGAGGACGGTCGGCTCGAAGAAGGAGCCGCCAAGGGCGTGGCGTTTGCCGCCGGTCACCACGCGCGCCCCCTTGGCGAGGGCGTCGCCGATGTGCTCCTCCACCTTCTCCACCGCGGCCATGTCGATGAGCGGTCCCTGCTGGGTTTCCCCCTTCAGGCCGTCCCCCACCTTCATCGCGGCAACCGCGGCGGCGAGCTTCTCGGAGAACCGGTCGTAGATGCCGTCCTGCACGAGGAAGCGGTTGGTGCAGACGCAGGTCTGACCGGTGTTGCGGTACTTGGAGATGATTGCGCCTTCCACCGCGGCGTCGAGGTCGGCGTCGTCGAAGACGATGAAGGGGGCGTTGCCGCCCAACTCCATGGAGACCTTTTTCACTGTCCCCGCGCACTCGGCCATCAGCTTCTTCCCGATCTCGGTAGACCCGGTGAAGGTGAGCTTCCTGACCAGCGGGTTCGCCGTCATCTCGCCGCCGATCCCCGCCGCCGAACCGGTGACGACGGAGAAGACCCCCTCCGGAACACCGGCACGCCGTGCCAGTTCGGCAAGAGCGAGAGCCGAGTAAGGTGTCGCAGTCGCCGGTTTCACCACCATGGTGCAGCCGGCGGCAAGTGCGGGCCCTGCTTTGCGGGTGATCATGGCGGAAGGGAAGTTCCAGGGTGTGATCGCTGCGCACACCCCGATCGGTTCCTTGAGGACGACGATGCGCTTGTCGCTTTGGTGCGAAGGGATGACGTCACCGTAAATCCGTTTTCCCTCTTCCGAGAACCACTCGAGGAAGGAGGCGGCGTAGACCGTCTCGCCGCGGGCCTCGGAAAGCGGCTTACCCTGCTCGGCGGTCATGAGTACCGCCAGATCCTCCTGGTGCTCCAGCATCAGCTCGGACCAGCGCCTTATGATAACAGAGCGCTCCTGAGCCGTCCTCGCGCGCCACGCGGGGAGTGCGGCTTGCGCCGCTTCTATGGCGCGGCGCGTCTCGGCCGCTCCCATTTTCGGTATGGTGCCGAGCTTTTCTCCCGTTGCCGGGTTGGTTACGTCGATGGTCTCACCGCTGTCGGCCGCACTCCAGGCACCGTTGATGAAGCAGAGTTGCTGAAAAAGATCACTGTCTTTCAGGTTCAACATCCGATCCTCCCATGTGTGAAATGATCGCAGCAGTTTTTTGTATACAACATCGTTGCCGGTGCGGCAACTGAAAAGCCCCTCTGAGACGGCAGCTTGCCTCCCGCAACGACAGATGCCCTCCGGCCCGTGGCCTGGAGGGCACCTGTGTCAGTGCTGAAACAGAAAGAACCGCCGCTTTTACTTCCTACTTGACCTGATTTGTCTGCACCAGGTAGTTCGCCGTGTAGATGTAATCGTCCACGTAGTCCCGTTTGCCGTCCTTGTTAAGGTCGAAGTGCGGCGCAGCCTCGGTACCGCGGTCTGCGAGGAAGCGCTGGAAGTCGGCTTCCGTCACCTTTTTCTCCCCTTTGTTGGCAAGACGCACCGCAGGAGCCACCACCAGCGGGAATTCCTGTCTCTGGCCGTTGTAGAGCACAGCGATGCTTGCGTTCACCGCGTTACGGTCAGGGCGCGCCTGGATCTCCCACCCCTTCTCGATGCGGCCGTAGGAAACGTAGCTGCAGCCTCCGAAGCTGAACCTGGGGGTCGCGTCGCCGACGTTGATGAAAACATCAAGCATGAGCGTCGCCTTGCCGTCCGCCAGCACCACTGACGGGACCTGGGTGTACTGGGCCTGGGGTGTCTGTGCAAAGAGCGCCGTCAGGTTGGCCGGGGTACGCTCCCCTTTGAAATCCCTGAACCTGGCCAGCACGCTCTCGATCTTGACGGGCTCGGCCACTTGGGCAGGCTTTCCGTCAGCCGCCGTTGCGGAGCCCCGCTCATCAGAAAGCGTCGATTTGCTCTCCTGAGGTTCAGCGCCGTTCGGCTGCACCTTAGATGCCCGCCCACGCTTCTGCGTCTCCTGCGCGCTGGCATCGTCTCCAGACGTGGTTTGCCCCGTCGCGGTCTCCTGACCGACCGCCTCCTGTCCCGGCATGGTGAGCGTACCGCCGACGTATCCGCCGGATCTGGGCGTGATCACGCCCGAACCGGACGTTTCGCCGGTGGTCCCCGTCCCGCCGGTGGTCCCCGTCCCGCCGGTGGTCCCGGTCCCGCTGCTTCCTCCGCTACCCCCGGAGCTGGCTCCGGTTTGGCCGTCGCCGCTTCCACTCTCGGATGTCGACGGCGGTGGTGGATTGGTGACGACCGGTGAAGCCATGACGACCTTCTTTCCTGCGGCATCGATGAGGCTCGCGGTAAGCAGGGTGATGCTTCCGGGAGAACTCCCGGCGCGATCGAAGGCGATGGTGGCGATGACGCCGCTGCCGCTCAGCGCTTTGGTACCGACGATGGCCATGCGGATCGGATTGCTTGTGTTCGCCGCACTCATCATCCCGGCAACCAGGCTCCCCATGGTGACGCGAGGGTTGGAGAGCGTCGCGGAGTCGTAACCTACCGTGACGTCGAGACCGGCAACGCCGGACATCTGTGCGCCGTAAAGCACGAAGACGCCGTCTGCCCCGGGCGATGAGATGGATAGGATCGGCGAGGCCAGAGCCGGGACCGGAAGGAGGGTGAGCGAAAGGAAAAGAAGCACACGCGAGAGAGTCTGTATCATCATGGCTTACCTCGACTGCTTTAGGGTGACTGTCGCACCCGGGTTACTCTACGCAGCAGAGAGGCGGGTGTCAAGAAACGGCTATGCCGGTTCACCCCCCACTGCTGCGGCAAAAAAAAAGAAGGGGCGGCGTCATGCTACCCCTTCTTTTTTCATTACGGATGTTCCCAACTCCTAGGAGGGGAGTTTCCCCATGGTCTTCAGGATATCCCAGCCCTTCAAGAGGTCGAGGGCGCGCAGCACCTGGGAGTCGCTCTTGATCATCTCGTCGGTCTTGTAGGGGGCGGGCTTCGCCGTCTTCTCGTCCTTGTCGTCCTTCTTGTCGCTCTCGAAGTGGTTTTCGAGGTCCTTCTCGCGGATGTGCATCCCTTCGCGCTTGTCGCCGGTGGAGGCGATCTCGACGCGCTCGGCGACGATGTCCGGAGTGATCCCCTTGGCCTGGATGGAGCGGCCGCTCGGGGTGTAGTAGCGCGCGGTGGTGAGCCGCAAGCCCGAGTTGTCGGAGAGCGGGATGATGGTCTGGACGCTACCCTTGCCGAAGCTCTGGGTTCCCATGATGACGGCACGCTTGTGGTCCTGCAGGCAGCCAGCCACGATCTCGGAAGCGCTGGCCGACCCGCTGTTGATCAGCACCACGATGGGGTACTCGCCCTGCTTGTGGCTCTTCCTCGACGTGAAGCGCATCTGGGAGTCCTTCTCGCGCCCCTCGGTGTATACGATGAGTTTCCCTTCCGGTACGAAGTGCTCGCAGACGCGGACCGCCTGGTCCAGGAGCCCGCCGGGGTCGTTTCTCAGGTCGAGCACGAGCCCCTTCAGCACCTTCTTGTCGGCCTGCAGCGCCTGCAGCGCCTTCTCCAGGTCGTCGTCGGTCTTCTCCTGGAACTGGGAGATCCTTACGTAGCCGTAACCGTCGTCGAGCACCTTGAACTTGACGCTCTTCACCTGGATGATGTCGCGCTCGAGGACGAATTCCTTCGTCTTATCGAACCCTTCCCGCATGATGGTGAGGGTGACCTTGGTCCCCTTGACGCCGCGCATCCTTTTCACCGCGTCGGTTATCGTCAGGTCCTTGGTGTACTTGTCATCGATCTTTAGGATCTGGTCGCCCGCCTTGATCCCTGCCCTGAAGGCGGGGGTGTCCTCGATCGGGGAGATGACGGTGAGGATGCCTTCCTTCACGGTGATCTCGATGCCCAGACCGCCGAAGGCGCCCTTGGTATCGATCTTCATCTCCTTGTAAGTCTCGGGAGGCATGAAAGAACTGTGCGGGTCGAGCGAGCTAAGCATGCCGTTGATGGCGCCGTAGACGAGCTTCTTGGTGTCCACCTCCTCGACGTAGCTCTTCTTCACTATGGCGAGGACGTCGGTGAACAGCTCGATGGACTGGTAATCGTTTCCGCCCCCTTGGGCGGCACATCTGCGCTGTACGCCGAACGCGATTGCGAGCGTCAGCAGTGCAACGGTAGTGACAAACAGGGTTGTCTTCTTGAATTTGCTGCCCTTGAACATTTTGCCTCCCTGAGTTTTTCTCTTGCGATACCCTGCTTATCTGAACCAGGGGGACGGATCGACCGGTTTCCCCTGGTAGCGGATCTCGAAATAAAGCATGGGCCCCTTCGTTGAATCGACATCGCCCACGCTCGCAAGTACTTCGTTTCTGGTGACCTTGGCGCCGACTCTCTTCGCGATCGATGAGGCGTGTGCGTAGAGACTGAAGAACCCCTCTCCATGATCGACGATGATCATATTACCATACCCTTTGAAATAGTTCGCGAAAATCACCTCGCCGTCGTCGATGGCGTGAATGGCACTGCCGGCCGGGGCTTGAATGGAAATCCCGTTACTGACAGTGAATGAGTCGAAATCCGGGTGCTTGTGTCTGCCGAAGCGGTCCACGATGCTGCCTCGCACCGGCAATGAGAGTTTCCCCTTCTGCGCGCCAAGACCGCGACCGGGAACCGGCGTCGCCTTGGCGGTCACCCCGGGCTGGCTCCTCTCGCTCCCCTTCGAACGACCTTTCGCACTATACGCTTTTCTACTTTTCGCTTCAAGCTTCCGGATCATGCTTTGCAGGCGCGCCGCATTGGCCTGCAGCTCCTTAAGCGAGGCGAGATACCCCTGCTTGTCCTGCCGCACCTTGACGAGGTAGGTCGCCTTGCGGCTCTTCTCCTGCTCGATCTCGCGCTTTTTCGCCTCCATGGAGCGACGGATCCCTTCCTTGCGCGCTGCGTCCTGCTCCAGTTGCTGCTTCAGCTTGTTCAGCCGTTGTACGTTGTCGTTGTACTGCTGGAAGAGCTTCTTGTCGTTTTCCAGGATGCTCCGCATGTAGCGCAGGTTTTCGCTCATCTGCGGAAAAGACTCCGAGGAGAAGAAGACTCGCAGGTTACCGGTGTCCCCTCCCTTGTAGAGGGCGGCGACACGGCGGTTGATCTGCGCCTTCTTGCGCTCCGCCTCCTGGCGCTCCCGCTCGATGTCCTGGAGGGTGCGGTCCACCCCCTTCTCGACCACGGCGAGGTCGCGCCCGAGTGCCACGAGGCTCGACTGCTTCTCGGCAAGCGACTTCTGGATCTGCACCAGCTCACCCGACACCTTGGTTTCCACCTTTTGTGTCTTCGTGATGAGGCGGTTCTTTTCCTTGATCTGCTTCTTGATGTCCTGCAGGTCCTCCTTCGCGCCGGCGTAACTTAAAAGCGGCAGCGCGAGAACCAGCAGGAACAGGGTTATGGAGGTTAACTGGCGCATGCTATACGTTGATGAACCTTTTGAGCGAAGTGGCGCTTCCGATGAACCCGAGCAGGACCCCGCCGGCGACGATGCCGGCCAGGTGCGTGGCGGGGAGGAAGGAGAGCCCGGCCGAGGCCGGGTTGATGCCGAGGAAATCACCGGCGTTTTTCAGGAACGTGTAGTAGCACGCAAGCAGCGCTAAAAGCGAGATGACCGCGCCGGCGGCCCCCTGGAGCACCCCCTCGATCAGGAATGGGGCCTTGATGAAGAAACGGGTCGCTCCCACAAGACCCAGAAGCTCCAGTTCGTCCTTTCTGGCATAGATGGTGAGCTTTATCGTGTTGGAGACGATGAAGAGCACGGTGATGGTCAGGAAGGCGCCGAGCAGCCCCCCCATGAGCCGGAATAGGTTCATGAAGGAGTTGAAGCGCTGCACCCACTCCTCGCCGTATTGCACCTCGCTGATCCCCTGGATCTGCTTCAGTTTCCTGACGTAGGCTGCGACCGATTCGTTGTCGCGGTGATCCCGGTCGAGGCGGATCTCAAGCGATGCCGGAAGCACCTCCGGGGTGATCCCTTCGAGAAGCGATTCCTGCCCCTTTAGGCGGCCTCTGAGCCGTTTTTCGGCCTCGGCCTGACTCACGAAAATCACCTTCGAGGTACCCGGGAGGGCCTGCACCCTACCCTTCAGCGCGGCCACCGCAAGCGGCGCTGGTTCCTGGTCGAAATAGGCGGTCACCTGCACCTTGTCGCTCCACCCCTGCGCCATGCCGTCCAGGTTCACGTACACCAGGAGAAACAGCGAGGCGATGAGGAGCGCAAGGGCGATGGTCCCGACGGTCACCGCGCTTACGAAAACGTTTTGCCTCAGGTTCGCCACGGCGCGGTTGGAGAAGTAGGAAAGCCTGCCGAAGAATCCTTCCTGTTCGAGCTTCGGGCGGACCGCCCCCTTATTAGCCTTGGACATCGGGCACCTCCACGATCCGCCCCTTGTCCAGCCGGATCACCGTGCGATGGGAGTTCTCGATGACGCGCCGGTCGTGGGTCGCCACCACCACGGTGGTGCCCCGGTTGTTGGCCTCCTTGAAGATCGTGAGGATCGCCTCCTTGTTCTCGTCGTCGAGGTTTCCGGTAGGCTCGTCCGCCACGAGGATCTTCGGGTCGTTCACCAGGGCACGCGCGAGCGCCACGCGCTGCTGCTCGCCGCCTGAGAGCCTGAGCGGCGTCGCGTTCACCTTGTCCTCGAGCCCCATGCGCTTTAGGATGTGGAACACCTTCTTGCCGATATCGCGCTTGCCCCACCCGAGCACCTCGAGGGTTATCGCGACGTTCTCGAGAACGGTGCGGTTCGGAAGGAGCTTGTAGTCCTGGAAGACCACCCCTATGGAGCGGCGCAGCACGGGGATCTGAGAGCGCGAGAGCCTGGTCAGGTTCACCCCGTCGATGAGCACCTGCCCCCGCGTGGGGATGAGGTCGGCGTAGACGAGCTTCAAAAGCGTCGACTTACCGGCCCCGGACTGCCCGGTCAAAAAAACAAAATCCCCTTTGGGGATTTTGAGGTTGATGTCCGCCAGCGCGCTCGATTCCGGCTGGTACGACATGAAAACGTTGTGCATCTGTATCATAGTGTCTTCGCCTCGTTCAACTTGGGTAGCTTCCCACATCGAGTCAGGGCCACTCGCTGTACGGTTTACCGTTGCTGCCGATCAGGTTGGAACCGCTCTTCACGCCGGCGACAGCACCCATCGTCTCCTGGCCGTCAGGACCGGGCTCCGGCGGTATGACCACCCAGCTGTCGCTGGATTTGGTGAAGGGATCCTTCGGAATTTTATCGATGTATTTTTTTGCGACCAGATCCTGCAGGGACTCCGGATACTGTCCGTGGTCGGCGTAGTACTGGTCTACCATGGAGTTGAGGTTGTACAGGTCATCCAGAAGCACCGCCTCGCGGGCCTTGATGACGCCCCACTGGTAGTTGGGAGCCGCGATCGCCGCAAGTATGCCGATGATCGTTACCACGATCATCAGCTCTATGAGCGTGAAGCCACGCTTTGTCTTCAATATCCTCTTGAACATGAGGTCACCAGTCCTTGTATTTGGTGCCGTCTATCGCGACTCCTTCGCTTTTGGAGTACACATCGAAGACGTCTTCCTTTCCCCAGTTCGTGCTGTCCGGCTCGTCGGTGTAGGAACGCAATCCCCACCCGGTGTCGTCATCCCCTTCGCCCTTGAAGAAGGGGTCCTTGGGAATACGGCGCAGGAACTTCTTCTTGGTTTTGACAAGACCGCCGAAGTCGTCCCCCTCGACCAGCACTTTCAGGGTCTCGGGATAGCCGCTCTTGTTCACCACCTGACCGGTCTTCTGATCGGACTGCACCTTGTCGTAGTTCTTCTTGTACTCGTCGATGGCGGTCCTGATCTCGCGCAGGTTCCTCCTTAACTCGACCTCCTTCGTCCTCTTCGAGGCTAGTTGGGCCGATGGTATGATCAGCGAGCCGAGGAGAGTCAGTATGACCATGGTCACCACCAGCTCGATCAGACTAAGCCCTCGATTGTCTGCCAGGATTTTCCGCATGATGAAAAGCCCGAAGGGGCTACTTTACCTCCACTACCGACTTGAAAGGGGTGACGGGAATCGCAGCTCCCACTTTGCCGGTGAAGCTCGTGTTGGAGAAGGAAACTGCCGTGCTCCCCTTCCCTATCGCCTTGAAGGTCAGCAGGGCCACCACACCGCTAGCGGGGGTCCCTTCCCCTTTCGTGCCGGAAATCCAGAGCTCGCCTTTCTTTCTATCGGCGTAGGACTGGAAAGTGGAAGGTTTGCCGGTCTGCTGAAACAGCGCGCCTTCCGACTGCGCGACCGGTTCGAGCACCTTCGGGTCGTAATTCACCACGAAGACCGCCTTGTCGAGAGAGGGGACGTCGGCCACGTTGACCTGCACGTTGAACTGGTCGTTCAGCTTGACCGAAGAAGGCATGTCGAAGGCGAGGAGCGCCTTGGACACGGGGGCAGCCGTGACAGGAGCTTCGGGCGCAGCCTTCGCCTCAGGAGCGACCGGTGCAGGGATCGGCACCGGGGCTGCCGGCACGGGAGCGCCCCCTGGCACCGCGGTGAGGTCAGGGTTGTCCGCCGGGTCCGGCTCATTGAAAGGGACCTGAGCTGGAACGGGAGCCGGAGCCGCAACCGGAGCCGGAGCCGGAACGGGCATCGCCACCGGTGCGGGGGCCGGAGCCGCCGGAGCAGGAACCGGTTTGGCCACCGGAGCCGGAGCTGGCGCCGCTCCATCCTGCGGCACGAACTCGGGTTCGATAAAGGACTGGTACGGCTTGTTCGTTGAAGGATCGTCCTCGCGGCCGGACCAGAAGGCCGCCACATCGGTGTCGGGCACCGTCACGCCGCGCACGATGCGCGGGGTGATCGCGAGGAGCAGTTCGTTCTTGTCGTTCGCGTCGGCGGTGTTCGAGAAGAGCGATCCGAGCACCGGGATGTCCCCGAGGAGGAAGACCTTGTTTTTGCTGTCGGTCTTGCTCTTCTGGATCAGACCGCCGATGATGCTGGTCTCGCCGTCTTTCAGCGACAGCACCGTGTCGAGGTTCCTCGTTCCGATAGTGACCACGGTGGTCGCCTGGTCCGTGCCGACGGTATCGCGCTGCAGGATCGAGCTGACCTCGAGCCCCAGCTTTATGGAGACCTCGTTGTTCAGTTGGATGGTCGGCTCGGCATTCACCTTGACCCCGACGTCGACGTACTGGACGTTCACACTGGTGCCGGTGGAGGTGGAGGAGGTGGTGGTGATCGGCACTCGGGTGCCCACGTTGAACTTCGCCTTCTCCCGGTTCTTCACCCTGATCTTCGGATTCGAGAGGGTTTCGCCGTTGGAAAGGGTCTTGCCGAAGTTGAAGGTCGCGTTCGGGATGGTGATGTAGCCGTTGTAGCCGCTCACCCGGAACAGGTTGAGCAGGCTGCTCGTATCCGCGACCGTGGTGGTGGTCCCGGTCGTGGCGGAAGTGGTCGCCGTGGTGCTCAGCGTGTCGGAGAAGAACTTGCCGCTCGGGGTGGTGACCCCCATCGAGGTCCCGTAACGCGACAGGAGCATGCCGAAGGTTTCCGAGTCCTTCTTGGAAAGCTCGAACACCTCGACCTCGAGGAGCACCTCGGCGTCAGGGACATCGTTCGCCTCAAGGATCTTGCGCGCCACCTCGATCACCTCCGGGGTGTCGCGGATCACCAGGGCGTTGGCCTCCT
>MTLC01002928.1_pt1 | contig 10927 bp, 6 predicted proteins | sample 1982451 | NCBI WGS metagenome assembly MTLC01 (sample SAMN05710165, study PRJNA340218) | biofilm metagenome | isolation source: sample SPH anode biofilm adapted to +100 mV | place: USA | collected 2012-02-03 | reverse complement strand
CTATCCTCTCCCTATAAACTCGTGTAATATAGGTAGAGGATAGAGAGGGGATGCCGAGGAGATAGGTAGAGGATGTCGAGAAGATGTCGAAGATGTTGAGAAGAAATTGAGAAGATTGAGGCAGAAATAGGAATGAGAGAGGAATGAGAGAAGCGGGGGAGAGACTTATCAAACCCGGAATTAAACTAGAAAAGCCATGGCTAGTCGCTGACAAACTACTCTATAACATAGTGTTCATCTTTGACCATCGTAAGGGTGAGCACTCGACTTTGAACAACTTCTTCAGATACGACCTTACCCTTACTGTCACTCACCTTCATACCAGCTGGAATAAGTACCTTACAGATGCCATTATTGCTCATTTTAAGTGTTGCCCTGGTAAGCTTATGGTTATCCCAAACCATGCTAACTTCAACACCACCCCTTGCCATCATGCCTGCAACCTCACCCTTTGCCCAATCACTATCAGATGGAAGTGCAGGCAAGAATCTAATGATCTCATCTTTCCCATGACTCTGCAATAACATCTCGGCTATTCCACTGGTTCCGCCGAAATTCCCATCAATCTGAAATGGAGGATGCGCACAAAAGAGATTATCATAAGTGCCTCCACCATGCATAATCACGCCGTTCTCACTCACCGGTTTCAGAAGCTGTTTTAACAGGAGTAATGAGTGATCACCATCTCCTAAGCGTGCCCAAAAGTTCATCTTCCAGGCTTTACTCCAACCCGTTCCCTCGTCGCCACGATCAGACAAGGTCTTCATAGCTGCTTTTGATAAATCAGGGGTTTCCCATGGGTTAATCTCATCGTAAGGGTGTAACCCATACAAATGTGATACATGACGATGTTTGGGCTCAGCATCGGCCCAATCATTGATCCACTCATTCAAATCACCGTTCTTTCCAATCTGGTTAGGAGCCAACTGAGGTAAAATAGCCTTTAATTCTCTGGCCCATTGTTGATCAATCTTAAGTATCTCAGATGAAGAGATACAGGCATTAAATAGCTCTCTGCAGATCTGCATATCGATAGTAGGACCCATACAGGTCTGTCCATGAAAACCACTATCTGTGATATAGGTATTCTCAGGAGAATTAGAGGGGGCCGTTACAAGCCAGCCGTGCTTTGGCTCTCTAATTAATACAGACTTAAGAAATGCCGCTGCCCCCTTTAACACCGGATAATAGTTTTTAAGGAAATTAGTATCTCCTGAAAACCGGTAATGCTCCCAGATATGTTCGCATAACCACGCACCGCCTGTCAATGTTGAACCCCATTCTGCACCTTCTCCGGGTGATGTAAAAAACCAAGGATTACTTATCACATGCGCAACCCAACCATCTGCATTATAGTAAGCTTTGGCTGTCTTCATGCCGTTAGGCATAAGATTTCGCGTAAATCGATGCAGCGGCTCGGCAATCTCTGCCAGATTAGTAATTTCGGCAAGCCAATAGTTCATCTGAATATTTATATTCAAATGATAATCACCATTCCACGGTGTTTGATATTCAACAGCCCATAATCCCTGAAGATTAGCAGGTAATAACCCAACCCTTGATGAAGAGATAAGCAGATATCTTCCGAAATTAAAGTACAAAACGGGTAACTGAGGGTCACTCTTGCCGTTCTGATAATTTCGCAAACGATCTGAGGTGGCAACAGTACTTAGATCAATATTTGCCGGCATAAAAAAGCGACAACGATTAAAGAGCCTTTGATATGCCTCCTGACTCTTTACCACAGCATCGTTAAACGAAATACCATTCAGATGTTTGAAATAACCCTGTGCCTTATTAACTACATTTTCATCATTAAGCAAGCCATTTGAATAGTTATAATTTGTTGCTGATGATACGAGTATCCAACACTCGGTTGCCCTCTTAATATCTATGCCATCTACACCCGTAACAACTTCGCCATCTTGATTATTCACCTGGGTAATCGTTGCAAAGCGCATCCCTTTATCACTGCCTGATGGCAATTGGCCAGTCATTAAGATCTGTTGATCTTTAACACTTACCTCAGCATTCTCCTTTCTGGAGAGGGCTACCCGGAAATTCAATGCTCCAGCTTGCGATGCCTTTAAACGAATCCAAATTACATCATTTACAAAATCAGTAAATACCTCCTCAGTAAAGGTCACTCCTTTTCTAGAAAACCGGGTCGTAGCAACTGCTGACTCCAAGTCTAGCCACCTTTGATAATCAGAAACAACTTCAGTGCTGTCATTCCAAGAGATAAAAAGATCTCCCATAGTCTGATAGCAACCATATTTATCATTGGCTCCATTGCCATAGCCAGAACCCCTACCCTTGGCTACAAAGTGTTTCTGTAATAGTTGTTGTGCTTCGCTATTATTTCCCGTCAATAACAACTGTTGGATATCACTCAGATATTTATGTGCCTCTTCATTATCCCCGTCTTGTGGCCCCCCAGACCAAAGAGAAATCTCATTTAACGCTAACCGCTCCTTACTTGTTTTGCCAAACATCAGCACACCAAGCCTGCCATTCCCTATTGGTAAACTTTGCGTAAAATCAGTTGCCTCATTGCTAAAGCGGACTATAGCATCTCCACGTTGACTATGAATAGTGGTAATAAAAACCAGAGTAAGGGTTACAAAAATGGCTATTCTCTTATAGAAACCAGCCATCCTATTGGTTGCATTTTCTTGTATCATGATCTCTAAATCGTGTTCACAAAATATTAAGGCTATTAAACCGCCGGTTAGATTCGATTTTATAAAGGTTATATTGTTATTCTATTTTCTATTTTTGAAGTCTATCAAGGATAGGAGCCTCCACAAAATGAGCAACCTGCTGTTCTGATTTCAGTTGCTCAAAGATCACTATTTCATTCTCCCCCTCTTTAAGCCATTGAGCCGGGACATAAAGGGTCTGCTGTGGCCCAATACTCCAATACTTTCCAATACTTTTCCCATTTATCCAGACATGTCCTTTTCCCCACTGGCTCATATCCAAATAGGTGTCAGCGGTTTTATTTAGTTTAAAATAGCCCTTTCGAAAGAGTGGTCCGTAGCTGGTATTATTTGATTTATACTTAAGGTTCGTAATATCAGACATGGGAAAGCCAAACATCTGCCAGTTCAATAGCTCGATGCCGTTTAATGTTACCGCCTGTGTGATTCCGTGAAGGTTATCATTTAGGTAATAGCCGTAGTTGATTCTTCCATTATTCTCGACGAAGATATCCAGGACAGCTTCTTTGTTGCCGGTTTCTATTTCTAGAGAATCCTGTTTTAATCGTCTATCCAGATTTGCAATTAGTTTTCCATCAATAAAGACTACCGCATAGTCACGAAGTTGGTTAATCTTAAGTAGTCCTTTTGATGATGGTTTTAGCTTTGTACGATACAGAACAAAGCCATAACCCTGATTCATGTCCTCGAAGCATAGGGGCTTATCATTGACTTTATAAGTTGGGAGATTATCCCAGATCGAGCTAATCTGGTTCAGAACTACATCTCCGATAGAGATACTCTTTTTCTTTTCCGGAACATCCGGAAGAATGGCTCCATGGGGAAGGTACTTACTTATAACCTCTCTCATGGCGAAGAATTTCGGAGTAGCATTACCTGCCTCATCAATTGGAGCATCGTAATCATAACTCGATGTTTGAGGCATATAGGGTTCGCGTTTACTCATGTTAGCACCATTCCAGAACCATCGAGTGGATCCACCATGTGCCATATAGATATTAATTGATAATCCTGCCGCAAGAACAGAATCGTAAGTGGCAATAAAGTCCTGGTAAGGAACCACATGGTGCTCTAAACCCCAGGAGTCAAACCATGCGGGATACCATTCGGCAATGAAGTAGGGGCCATGACCATTATTGTATTTATCAATCAATTGTTTAACCTCCTTCACATTATCCAGTCCGTTCACAGCAGGAAGAACCCCCGGAAGGTATCCGGCAGGCATTTGAGAAGGGCCATCGCAAGTATACAATTCAACGTCTATACCCGAATGCCTGTAGATATCTTTATACTTTCCAAGATAGACCTTATCACTGTCATAAGAACCATATTCATTCTCAATCTGAACCATTATAATAGGGCCACCGTGCGTTATTTGTAGTGGAACGATCTCCTTTGCCAAGGCATTGAAATAGTTCCTACTCATCTCCATAAATCGAGAATCCTGACTTCTTACCTTAAGATTCTTTTCCTTTAAGAGCCAATATGGATACCCCCCAAACTCCCATTCGGCGCAAGCATACGGACTAGGGCGAATAATAACCCAAAGGCCTTCCTCTTGAGCTAAGCGGCAAAACTCTGCAACATCGGCATTATCTTTAAAGTTATAGATCCCTTTCTCGGTCTCATGATAATTCCAGAAAACATAAGTTGCAACCGTATTAAGTCCCATGGCTTTTGCCATATGAAGCCGCTCTTTCCAACACTCTCTTGGGATACGGGCAAAGTGCATCTCACCACTAATAATCTGGAATGGCTTACCGTCTAAAAGGAATGCATCATTGCCAATTGAAAAACTATGTTGCTGGCTTTTTACTATTGCTGGAGCACTCAAACAGAGTACCATTAATAAAACGATTAATCTTCTCATCGGTTTAAGGTTAAAGCTAATTGTCTAAATTACACAATTAACCTTTTCGACAAACCATTTTCCTCTTCTTTACGATCAGGTTTATAAAAAAGAAGAGGGGAGATAATCTCCCCTCAATCTCTATCTTTTATATCTGGCTCCGCAGCTAATTCCTTTCATGCTCGCTATTAATAATTTGAGTGAAGATGTCTATAGTATATTTTGATTTTGTGAATATTGATTTCTTTTACCACCTACCACTTTCTACTTATAACCCCTTACGATTACCCTCTGTTTTCTATGAATCCCTTTATTCTTGGAATAATTCAAACTTAAATCTACCCGTAAGATCCTCCATTTTCGGCAAAGCCAAATCGTTACTTTATCTTTACATTGTCGTTGGAAAAAATGAATCGATCGATTGCTCATGAACTGCATCAAGTGCTTTCTTAAGTTTTTTGTAACAGTCTCAATCATTTTCAACTCTACTCAATGTTATCCGGTTGAAACATCAAAAGAGATTGACTCTTTAATTGTGGTTGGCGTTAAAGCCATGTTTAGCCGCGATGCACTCATTGCGCATGAAAATCTGACGAAAGCATATAATCTTGCAGTAGCAGCAGGGCTCACTAAACAGCAATTCCTTGCTCAAAATAACCTTGCATTAAACTACTTTAGGGTATTGGACTATGGTAATGCAATCTCTACTTTCTTGAAAGCTTATGAGTTAGCACTAATAAGGAAAGACCCGATAGATGAGATGACGGTTTTAAACAACATAGCTATTGTCTATATCAAAGAGAAAGACTTGAAAAAAGCCAGTGAGTTTTTTCTTCGATCTTACGAAATTGCGGGTAGAGAAAAGAATGGACTAAAAGAGGGACTCTATGCCTCGAATCTGGCACAAGTATATCTGGAGTCTAATGACACGGTAAAAGCCTCGTATTATGCTCAACAAGCATTAGATAACGAGAAGACAGAACTTCAATCAAGGGTTAACGCCGAGATGGTTGTAGCAGCTTTGTTAGTCAGACGCGGAGAACTTAAACAGGCAGAGGAGAAGATTCAACGTCTCAAGGAGATTGCAATAGCAAAAGACTATAAAGAGGAGTTATCTGAGTTGACATTTCTTTTGGCCAAGCTCTATTCAGAGCGAAGTGATTTTAATGAGTCCAGAAAGGAGGCCAATGAGGCGCTTAATATGGCTCCTGATAATGAGTTCAGATTAAGGTTATATGAGTTTCTTTCATCGCTTTCATTAAAGCAAGGGTTATTTAGTCAGGCAATTACCGAAAAAGATTCGGTGATTAAGATCAGTGAGAGAATTAACTTATCTAAAAACCACCAGCTCTTTGAGTTTAGTCGATTGCGTTTTGAGTTAGCCAATTCAGAGCATCAACTTGAACTATCGAAGACAAAGAGTCATAGTCAACGGTTACTTTTTATAACCCTGATAGGCTCAGTTATACTCTTAATGGGGACTTTAATAATGCTTTTTTTCAGACGTGCAAAACGAATCTCATTTAAAAAAGCATATGCCGAGAAGGAGTTGCGAATTAAAGAACTGGAACTGGAGAATGAAAAAATTCAGTCAACGCTATTACGAAATCAACTAACGGAGGCCGAGTTACTAAAAGAGTTAGAACTAGAAAAAGAGAAAGAACAGCAACGGGCACTCATTTTAGAGATTGAAGATAAAAACAAACAGCTTGCTGATAAAATACTGTTTCAATCAACACGTAACGAATTAATTGAAGAGATTGTAACCCGTATCTCAACTCTACCCGAAATCGTATCGCATCAGAAGCTTTGGGAGGACATACTTGAACTAAAAAACCATTTAAAACAGGACATGAAGTGGGAGGAGATAATGACTCATTTCGAGAATGTCAATAACCAGCGATTATTGATTTTAACCCAAAAGCACCCTACCTTAACCGCCAATGATATACGCTTTTTATCTTTCCTCTACCTCAACTTGAGTAACAAGGAGATTGCCGCACTGCTTAATATCTCACCAGAAAGTTGTCGTAAAAGAAAGGAACGGATAATCACTAAACTAGGGTTAGATAGAAGTGAATCTCTTCAATCCTACCTCTCCTCAATCGCTTAAAAACCCATATTGTCACACAATGTCACAGCCGATGTCACAAATTGTAACGTCTGATTAATAGCATATAGAAGATATTCATTGTTGCTTTGTGCTTACGAATTAATAACACATGCATCAACGAATCTGATCAGTGAGGTCACTTCACATTATCCGGAGATGTTATAAAAGGCCTACCTTGATTCGTCAGATAGCATAATAAATAGACACTACAATGAAAAAAGCACTACTTGGTTTAATGATGCTGGTAATCTCTTCAATCGGTTTTAGCCAAACTAACCCGACTATTACAGGTGATACCATGCTTTGCCCATGGACTGACGGCACTGCATTCGTTAAAGATCCAATCTACGACTCCTATCAATGGTATTTCAAATACTGGTTTTTAAATGACCCATTTACCCCTATTGATGGAGCTACCCAATCCTCCTTTACTTATGATTGGTACACTTATGATCAGGCTCTATTCTTCGTAAAGGCAACGAAAGATGGAATTACTTATCAATCTGACACCATTCAAATAGATAGCTATGCATGGCTGCCATTAGAAATAATGCTTGAAATGGGCAACAATGTAACCTTCAACCCCGAGACACAAAACTATGAACTCTGCCGTGAAACCTCATTTACAGTTCATGCCAATAATCCACCTTATGATACACTAATTCAATGGTATAATAATGGGGCACCGATCAATGGTGCAACAGATGCCACCTATGTTATTGGAGAAGCCGGTAGTTACTATGTTGAAGCGGCTCCCTCTTTCTGTCCCGGTAGCCTGAGTTCAACTGCCGGTATTCCAATTAACGTCATTATGGTTGACTGTGGGGTTGGCGTGCCGGCTCTCTCTCCAGCAGATATTAACATCTATCCTAACCCTTGTTCCGGGCATTTCAAACTATCAAATAGCCAATCTGAACAAATCACTGGCGAAATATACTCCTCAACCGGTAAACTGGTGAAATCATTTATGGCTCTACCCGGAGAAAACCAAATTGAAATTGGAAATCTGGCACCAGGAATCTACCTTGTAAAGATGATCAATTCAGACAAAACAGACTATAAAAAAATCATAGTCAAATAAAGCCTGTTGACCCTTATACACAAGTATACAAACAAGGGCGGAGCACAACTCCGCCCTTGTTTGCATTTATGCCTCACCATGAACTACATATCAACAAAAAAGAATTTATTAAGCCGTCTTTGATTAGCCTGTATTAACTGTGCGTACCTTTGCAGGCCAAATGGTTGGCTAATCAGTAATAAAGAAGTGAATTCAACTCAATCAAACCTCATTCAGGTTAAAGCTTTAATAGGTAATCTCCTTAGCCTGACAGCACAGTTTGTAAAAAAGCAACGTAAAGCCCTTTATATCGCAGGTGCAATAGTGCTGGTCATTATTGTAATACTATTCTCCTTAAGAGGAGTCTTCCTTAGATCAGTGGTTGATCAGGTAAAGGAGAAATTTGCCTTGCGCTTTCATGGTTATCTTCAGATTGAAAAGGCCGAATTCAGCGGCCTGAGAACAATCTCATTTCAAAATGTTTCAATCGGTGATTCAAGTTGTATTGATACCCTCTTTTCAGCAAAAAAACTCGAAGTAACCATCGGATGGAGGTCGCTTTTAACCTTAAACCCGTCATTCAGCGATCTTAATGGATATCATATTCTACTTAACCTGGTCAGAGCCGATTCATCATCGAACTATCTTTTTCTTCTAAAACCCCGAGCGATAACTTTAAAAGATACTACCTCCGCTGATCCGGTTGATTATGCAGTTCAGGTCAGAAGACTCTTTACCCTATTATTTGAGGTAATCCCTTCACATTGCAATCTGTTTGACCTTCGGCTAAAGGCCAATATAGATAATAACAACTTCGAAATTAAGGCTACAGAATATACCATCAGAAACGGAGGGTTTATAAATAACATATCAGTTATAACTCATGACACTACCCGTATCTGGACTATTGAGGGCAAGGTTAATCGTAGCGATCAAAAGGGTGACTTTAAGATATATGGAAAAGAACCCCTTTTAGTTCCCTGGCTGGATGGTAGGTTTAATGCGAGAGTGATGTTTGACACCCTCCAATTTAGCATGGAAGAGGGTGATGCAGCTGATACCTCTTTTAAACTAATATCAAAAGCAGGGATAAGCGGTTTGATTATCTCTCAACCAATGATAAGTAACCGGCAGGTTCGGTTTAAAGAACTTAAAGGGGAGTTAGACATAATCATTTCTCCAAGACAATTAGAAGTAGATTCTACCAGTTATGCCTTGATTAATGGCTTGCAGGTTAACCCTTATGTCCGTTTTATTCCAATTAAGCCCTACAAAATCAACCTTGAGATCCACAAAAGAGAGTTCCCCGCCCAACAGCTTTTTGATGCACTTCCAGTTGGCCTCTTCTCAAATTTAGAAGGGATGGAAGTTGAAGGAAACTTAAGCTATAACCTCTCTTTCAACTTAGATATGCGTAATCCGGATTCGTTGATTTTTGAATCTGACCTGAGAGGCAATAAGTTTAAAATCAAGAAATATGGTTCAACACCATTGACGCTTATAAATAGTCCTTTCATGCATACAGTTTATGAATATGGGCGACCTGTGAGGACATTCCTTGTTGGAGAAGGTAACCCGGGATACCTTCCATTGAACCAGATTTCACCCTACTTGCAATCAGCCATCATGACCTCGGAAGATGGAGCATTCTATTATCATGGCGGTTTCCTGCCCGATGCATTCCGCGAGGCCATGATAACCAATATCAAAGAGAAGAGGTTTGCACGAGGAGGAAGCACAATAAGTATGCAATTAGTCAAGAACGTGTTTCTGAGCAGAAATAAGACGGTGACCAGAAAGCTTGAAGAAGCACTGATTGTCTGGTTAATCGAGCGTCAAAGGCTCTCTTCAAAAGCAAGAATGTATGAAGTATATCTCAACATCATTGAGATGGCTCCAATGACCTATGGAGTACAAGAAGGAGCCCGCTTCTATTTCGCTAAAGATGCATCAAGACTAAATTTAAGTGAGAGTATTCTTTTAGCTAGTCTTGTTCCTCACCCAAAATGGTTTAAATACTCATTTAACGCTGATGGCAGGCCAAAAGAATGGCTTAATGACTATTATCATCTTATGGTCGAAAAGATGGTCTCTAAGGGCTTTATTACCGAAAATGACGCTCTCAGTGTCACTACAGATTTTAGAATATCAGGGCCAGCGTTAAAATTCTTGTCTCCGGCAGATTCAATAGCAGCCGACTCCCTAAAAATCGATCTTCTTAAACCGAGTTTGACGCCTGAGAATTAATCGTTAATCTATAACTCATTATCTGAATAGAGACTATTAATTAACAAAAGCTCCCAATTGAGCTTCATTAGCAGGGTTACCACTTCAAGGTGATTAAACTGTTGATATAATAGGGGATTTGCAGTCTCCAAGCCTGAGATATAATCGATGAATCTGTCTATTGTATAAATAAACTCTTCTAGAGAAAACAGATAATTTTCTCTTCTGGTTATAGTTAGAAATAGAGGTAAATCAATTGTCAATTTATTCTGAAAGCCTTCAATTTCAGACAAGTTATTATACCCAATAAACCGAAGTTTTGTCAATGAAATCGATAGAACGGCGGTATGCTTAAATAGACTATTAAAATTACTTAGCCCGCTTTCTTCCTCTTTTGTATTCAATTTCTCATCTCCTAAAATAGCAGAAGGGATTTGTTGATGCTCGATATCCAGTAGGCAATTTTCAACTCTCATGAGACTAGTTTTTAATAGTAACACATTAGATAATCATTACCCTGACATGGATCCAAAATATTCGACCTTTCTATGATACTTGATTAAGAATTAGTTTTGATTATGAAAAAAATAGAATCGGAATACTATTCGACTCTCTAACTCACAAATGTGTCATACTTTTATTGATACCTAGCGATTTTTGCCACACAATATACCAAAAACCCCAAATGTAGATGAGCCATTGTGCGATCTTCATTTTTATGGTAAATAGTACGAAGATCAAGATCTGATTTAAGAACTCTAAATGTTGCTGATTACATTTAACCACGAAAAACACTAATAACACGAAATTCTTCATCTAGCAGTTTTCGTGCCTTTCGCGCCTTTCGTGGATTAAATCCGTCATAAGAGAGACATAAGAGAGACATAAGAGAGACATAAGAGAGACATAAGAGAACATAAGAGAAGCATAAGAGAGATATAAGAGGGATATAAGAG
>MTLC01000760.1_pt1 | contig 10930 bp, 9 predicted proteins | sample 1982451 | NCBI WGS metagenome assembly MTLC01 (sample SAMN05710165, study PRJNA340218) | biofilm metagenome | isolation source: sample SPH anode biofilm adapted to +100 mV | place: USA | collected 2012-02-03 | reverse complement strand
TAAGAAATAAACTATGTTTTCTATTGTTTTGAGAAAAGTCAAGATGACCTCAATTTGTAATTTGTAATTCGTAATTTATAATTTCAAAGTCCTATTTTTAATCCGCCGTTAAATCCCACATTGAGCGGTGTTTGTGTACGCGCGCTCATGGGTTGGTTATTCTTAAAATAGTACGTTATTTTTGGTTCGAAAAATAGGCTAAATCGCCTATCGAACTTATAACCTACACCGAAAGCGCCATTGAAAGAAGTTTGTACGCCTTCAATTTTGGAATATAAATCGGTTTGCTGTGTTACAGGGTTATTCGGATTATTAATAATGGTTTGTTTGTAGATACTGCGTAGTCCTTTTTCTATCATTCCTCCGGCAGAAACATAGAAGTTCCAATAGGAAGTCTCTTTGATTAAGTAATTTACATTCAAAGGGATGCCTAAATAATGTAAATCCAGGGTAGCTTTTGCCTGATTAAACTGGGCGCTCGTAGAATAATTAGAACGTAAATACGTGTAAACCAGCCCGCTACTAATACTCCAATGCGGCGTTAAACTCTTTTGAAGGGTGATGCCGAATGAAAGCGGCGGCAAATACTGAATATCCGTAAAGCCGGAAGGCGCCAGTACGTTAACGCCTGTGGATGAAGCGAATTTGCTCATGTCGCTTCCTAAGGCTTCTCGCATGGTAGGCGCATCGGTATAAATACTATTTTTCTTCGGATTCAAATCCAGCGCGCCATTAGAACTCACATTCGCCGCTAAAAGCCAGTTGTTGTTTTTCTTTTTTGACGGTTTATCGTCTTTCACATCTTCCAGTAATTCCGGAATTTCGGGCAAAGAAGTAAGCTGAGGCTCAGTTTTTTTTGCGGGAATACTATCTCTTTTTTGCAAATCGCTATTTGCAACGCCTTTTTTTACTTCATTTGCCTGAAATGCCGTACTCGCGGTTTTGTCAGAAGCGCTATATGTTGATGGTTTTTGGTTCTCTTCGGAAATTGCAGGCGTTTGAGTAGCAACCAAATTCCTTTTGTTTTCTAACGGTTTTATGGAAGAATTTTTTTGATGGATGTAAATGATTTTTTCACGTTTATTCATGTCTGCAAATTTCTTTTCTTTTTTTACAGCCGATTTTTCGTGAGAATATTCAATAGTTAATTCCGGATTGTTTTTTTGAACGACAAGTGAGTTGTCCGCACTTTGCCGAAATGGATTCAACCACAACAGCAACGCCAGGGATGCAGCTACACCGCCACCCAGAGCGTACCACCACAGCGGCACGGTGCGGCGGCGGCGAGGTGCAAGCCGTTGCTCAATGCCTTGCCAAACGCTTTCATCCAAGGGCATTGGGTAATTTTCTAGCTTACTTTTGACCGTTTTTTCAAAAATATCTTCTTGATTTATAGGATTGTTTTCTTGCATTATTTCGCTTTTTCTTTCCCGTATTTCGTACGGTGTTATTCACATTTAATCTCTTCGAGATTATTGTAAAGTAACCAATTGTTCTTTTATTCGATTCTGTTTTTATCTTTTAGCCGACAACCTGAACATCGGTTAGTCGGCGCTAAGAACTGTAAACTGTAAACTTCAAACTATTTAACTCTTACGTAAAGATAATTTTCTTCAACTTTTCTCTCGCCCGAAAATACTGCATGCGTATAATATTTTCAGAAGTTTTCATTTGCTGTGCGATTTCTGCATAACTGTATCCTTCCACGCAGACTAAGTTAAATACCGTTCGGTACACATCCGGCAATTGCGTAATGCACTCCATCAACTCTTTTGCGGTAATGTTATTCAAATTTTCCGACAGGTTGTTTTTCTCTACTTCCACGATGTTTTCATCCAAATCTTGCCATTTAAGAGCGTTCTGTCTCCGCAAATACTCTAACGCTGTATTTACCATAATTTGCCGTATCCAGCCTCCCAACGCACCTTTTCCTGAGAATTGTTCGGCATGTGTGAATACTTTTACAAATCCGTCTTGTAATAAATCCTTTGCCACATCGGTGTTTTGAACATAACGGACACATAAACTCATCATCGCCGGGGCAAAGGTCTCGTAAATTTCCCTTCGTGCCCACGATTCGCCACGTTTATATCCCGCCATCAAACGTTTTTCGTCCATCGAAATTATTGCTTCTTTATTATATGATGAATAAGGTGCGCGTTTTGCAACACAAGGTAAGAAAAATTTTTGTTAAAAAACATAAAAGCAAATTTGTTCAGAAAATAACTTTTAAAAATATAAAAGCCGAGACGTTAGATAAAAATCTAATGACTCGGCTTATTTTAATTAATGCTTCTCTTTTTTAATTATCCATCTCTTCTATGTAGTAAAGTTTATACTTCAATGTTACTTCGCCATCAATATCTATTTTTACTTTGTGTTGTATGTCTTTGTCCACAAAAGCGTATGTTACAACATTTTTCAGTTTAGCATGTCCCATTTTCATATTAAAGTTTAACAAATCAACATCTTCATTCTTATCCGGAAAAGAAAAGCCTATAAAGAAGCTATCCATATCTTTTAATACTATATTATAATCTAAAAGATCAAAATAAAACTTATTCCTTATCTTTTTATTCGCGTAAGAAATAGCGCTTTTATCCAACAAGTTACGAGCCGGTTGAAAATTTTTAGATGTATAGAGCAAAGGCCGGACATAAAATCCATTGTACTTATCACTACTCCCTTGCAACGAGAAATAAAACTCTACGCCGGCAATCCGATACGTCTTATTTGTGCTCAATGGAACCAATGAAAGAATAGAATTGATATTGGATTTTGCACTTACAGTAATCGGGAATGGCTTTGTTTTTGAAACAATTTGTTTGTACTTTGTGGGCACAACAACAACTTCTTTCAGATTAATTACACTATCAAGCGGCGTATTAGAATATGCTTTTTGATGAATTAACAGAACAAGTAAAACAAATAATATGCTTATTTTAATAGATATTCTTAACATCAAATTATTAAAACATTTCCTTATAGGATTAACTTTCAAAGAGTTACTTCGCGTTATTTACTTCAACCACTTATCCAACCATTCAAAGAAAGTACGCTGCCACAGCACGCTGTTTTGAGGCTGCATTACCCAGTGGTTTTCATCGGGGAAAATAAGCATTTCTGCCGGAACTCCGCGCAGTACCGCCGCGTTAAACGCCGCCATTCCTTGCGAAGGTAATATGCGATAATCTTTTTCTCCGTGGATGACTAAGATAGGCGTATCCCATTTATCCACAAACAGGTGGGGCGAGTTGGCATAACTGCGTTGCGCGATGGCGTTGTTCTTTTCCCAATACGCGCCGCCCAAATCCCAATTTACAAACCACATTTCTTCGGTTTCCAAGTACTGTTGAGGCAGATTAAACATGCCATCGTGCGCTATAAAGGCTTTGAAACGCTTGTTATGATGCCCTGCCAGCCAATACACCGAAAATCCGCCATAGCTTGCACCTACGCAACCGAGTTTATCTTTGTTCACGTAAGGTTCTTTGGACACGGCATCAATGGCAGAGAGATAATCTTTCATGTTTTGACCGCCGTAATCGCCGCTGATTTGTTTAAGCCACTCATAACCAAAGCCCGGCAGCCCGCGACGGTTAGGCGCTACAATGATGTAACCGTTTGCCGCCATCATCTGAAAATTCCAGCGGTAGCTCCAAAACTGACTTACCGCGGATTGCGGTCCGCCTTGACAATAAAGCAGGGTGGGATATTTTTTCGCGGGGTCAAAGTCGGGCGGGAAAATGACCCATACAAGCATCTGTTTTCCGTCGGTGGTAGGTACCCAACGCTCTTCTACTTTGCCCATTTTCAGTTGAGCGAGCAGGTCTTTGTTTTCAAAAGAAAGTTCCGTATCTTTTCCCGTATTTATATCTACCGCGTAAATTTCATCGGGTTTACTCATAGAGTGTTTTACGGCTATCAGCTTATCTTTTAAAGGTAATACTTTCGAGTAATCGTGCACGCCTTCGGTAATTTTCGTGATTGAATCGGCGCCAATATCTGCGCGATAAATTTGCGTAACAGCGTGCCATACGCTCACAAAATAGATGGATTTGCTATCGGCAGTCCAAGCTAACTCGTTAGCGCTTTGGTCAAAATGAGCGGTGAGGTCTTTTTTTTCACCCGTTTGCACATTCATCAGGTACAGACGTACTTTGTCCGATTCATATCCATCGTGCTCCATGCTTTCCCACGCCAGCCATTTTCCGTCGGGCGAAAATACGGGATTTTGGTCGTAACCCATCATTCCTTCCGTTTTATTGACCGATTTTCCACTTGCCAAATTATAAAAGTAAATATCGGAATTGGTAGAAAGCGCGTAATCTTTGCCTTTTTTCTTGCGGGAAGTGTAAGCCACCGTTTTACCATCAGGACTCCATGCCAATTGCTCAATTCCGCCAAAAGGTTTCATCGGGCTTTCGTACGGTTCGCCTTTCAGAATATCTTTTACATTTTCTAACTTTCCGCCTTTAATATCGGCTATAAACGGATGCGGAATAGCTTCCGTCCACTCGTCCCAATGTTTGTACATCAGGTCTTTTACTATGCGTCCCGAAGCTTTGGGCAAATCGGGATATTTTTCCGAAGTTTTTTGTCCGTACTGCACGTCTGCCACAAAAAGCAGTTTGTTTTGGTCGGGCGAAAAGGCGAAGTCATTGATACCGCCCGCGTAATCAGTCAGTTGTTTACGTCCCGAGCCGTCCGCGTTCATTGCCCATACCTGCATGGCGCCACTTTCATTGGATAGGAAAGCGATGGTTTTATTGTCCTTCAGCCACCTGGCAGCGGTTTCTTTCACGGCGGTGCGGGTAATTTGCTTTTTATCCGTACCATCGGTATTCATCACAAAGATTTCCGAGTTGCCCTTATTTTCAGGGATGCTATAATAGGAAACGCTGTACAGCACGCGTTTTTCATCGGGCGAAACCTGCACGCCGCCTATGCGCCCAAACGCCCAAAGCGCTTCGGGCGTCATAATGCTGTCTTTCAGCTTAATGATAGGTTTTTCAATCAATTTTCCACTCTCTTTATTATCTTCATTTTTTGCTTCGGATGATTTTTTACACGAGGTAACCGAAGAGGAAAGGGCTATTGCCATACATAAAATTTTGGTAAATGTTTTCATATAGGATAATTACGAATTTCAAATTACGAATTACGAATCTATCCCGAGTAATCGGGACGAAGAATCGGGATGGATATTTATAAAATGGAATATCAGAATAAAATTTTTCTTATTGGATTTAGTAAACTTATTTTTATGCAAATATACAATTAATATCACATTTCTCAAATCCAAAAAATATTTCACAAAAATTTGTTTTTTTATGTTTCATAGTTTACATTTGTGAAGAAATATTTTTCTTATTCTAAATAAAGAAAGGAGGTAAGCGGTTAAGAACAAGTACCGAAAAAGATTTTGAGAATTAAACTTTGTTAATCAATTATTCTTTTAATACCAAAAACTATAAAACACATCTGGAAATACAATTTATCTCTTCTTTTCCTCTTGGCTCTTTTATGTGCGGGCTGCACAGAGGAACTTGCCAAAGAAAACGTTACACCACTTCAAAATTCATTAACCGTCCAACAAGCAAAAGAGTGGTATAATACAAAATTTGGCGCCAACCTGAGGGTACAACGTGTAAATGGAAGCGATAGCACAGTTTTTGCACTGAAACCCTTATTAAACTGGGATATGGCGGAATTAGAAAATGACTCGCTATGGTCTGTGGTGGAATTACCATGGGAGTATGCCAACGGCGGAATATCCATGGCAGCTACGGAAGTAAAGCAATATGCAGAAATGAATCATGCACAGCCACAGCAAATACTGCGATTAGTCATTATGAAAAACCGAAAAACGGGAGATACGTACGGATTTAAAATGGCGGTGCTGCCGGACTTGGACTATATGCTCCAAATGGGGAAAGACATTGAGAATAATACCTATTTAAAGCGAAGCAATAATTTAAGCGGCGCGGTACTATTTTATACAATAAATAATACATTTGTAAACGGATGGAGATATAAAGAGGGAAAAATTATCGCAAAATTAAATAAATTATCAGGAGACAACCCACGAAAAGACACACCATCCGGTTTACAAAAATCATATAGGTGGGTATATTATAGAGTAGAAACCTGTTATTATTTTTACGCTGTAGCAAATGGGGAAGCCGGTCCAATAAAATCTAACGGATGTAAAACGGAGATTTTTTCCGAACTTATAAACGAAATAGGACCTGAATATATTACCGATGGGAGTTACAATTATAACTATAATGATGCTGACGGTGGCGGAGGAGGAGGGAACACTTCCTCCACAGAAAAAAAATTAAGTGATATATTCAAACTTAAAAATCTATCTGAAGAAAAAACTAATTACTTAGACGAAAAGTATAAGGAAACATTGAAGGAATGCATCTATAATTCCATAGATGACGCCTTAAGAAGAAGTGGAATAACTTTTGGATATGTTTCTGAAAAAACGGGTATGTACGGTTCTGGTTCAATAAGCAATACGGGTGATTTTACCGTAGAAGACGTATTCACCACAGATGTTGAAGTTTTTAGACACGAATGGGTACATCTCTATCAGCGCTATAAAAACAACCTGACTACTTTTGGCGATAAGGTAGGAATGATGGAGTTTGAAAGGGCAGTATTTAGGGATATAGATACATATCACAAAGGGAGTGACTTAAATAAAAAACTTTTTGATGACAATTATTATTCTTGGATACAAATATTAGAGCAGAAAGGAGTGGAAAATAATTCTAAGAAAACGCAAGAGTATATCAATTGGATAAGGGATTTAGCAACAGGAAGTATTGACTTAACGGCTATTTCTTCCATTGATGCTTTTCGTCAATGGGCTGACTTATACGGTCAACACAGTAATACCTATGGCACGGATAGAGGGTATAAATATAATGGGGTACATTATTCATTGAATGCCCTATCCGGACTAATTCAAATATTAAATAACTGTAAATAAATAAATTATGAGAACATTAATTAAATTATTGACTATTGTATTTATTTTTGCATTATCAGCAAACACAATAGCTCAAAAAAAGACACCTAATCAAATTCTAAGTTTTAAGATATTAAAACAGAAGCACTTGCAAGGCATAAAAAATGAGTATATTTATGAAGTAACAAAAACAAATGCTTCTATTGAAAACAAAAATAAACATTTTGTGGGTGTTGATGGTAATTATAATTTGAAAGATTTTGAATTTTTGCCTATTGCTACACTTTCAGATAATGATTGGACAAAACTAAAAAATATCACTGACAGTTTATTGGGCGATATAGTAGCCAAGACACCTAAGACTTGGGATTATATTGATGATATAAGTATATATATACGCTCTGATATGCGAGGCATTATTAAAGATGTGACTTTTGTTTTTCCTGCTGCAATAAATTTTCCGATAGATAAAATAGAGGTTTTAGAAACATTTATTAAAAAGGAATTGAAATTGAATTTTAAGATAAATCATACCAATCAGAACGCTAATTTTATGTCAATGAATTATGGCGTTGAATTTGAACCTATGCGTCAAAAAAGGATAAATAAACCAATATCTGTAAAACAAAACTGTAAAACAACACCGAGCGACTCAGCTAAGAACGCACAGAAAAAAAAATAACAAAAAAATAGCAGGAATAGTTGTCGGTGTGTCTATGTGGCACACCGATGCTTTTTACAGTTAGACCTTTCGCTCTATGTATTGCACGGGTAGTATAATAGTACATATCTTACAGATAGGAGTATAAGTAACAAGGTAAATTATCCGTTAAATACTCTATCCGGACTAATTCAAACTTCAAATTAACCATAAATAAAAACGAGTATCGTGAAAACAATCCTAAAAGCACTTATAGTTTTAGCGCTATTCACATTTTATGAGATTAATGCTCAAAACCCTACAAAAATAAAATTGCTACAAGAGCAAAATATCAAAGGCAAAAGTAATGAATATTGTATGAGAAAAACAAATACTTATTCTTCTATTAAAAACATGAATGAGTTTTTTAGAAATATTGACGGAAAGTATAACCTTAAAGATTTTGAACTATTGCCAATTGCTAAGCTGTCTGATAATGATTGGACTAAATTAAAACACGTAGTGGATAGTTTATTGGGGGATATTGTATTAAACACACCAATAACATGGAATACTTCTGATGAACTATCTGTATTTATGAGGTCAAATATGCAGGGAAAAATTAAAGATGTAACTTTTGTTTTTCCTACCGGTATAATTTTTCCCATCGATAAAATAGAAAAATTAGAAAAATTTATAAAAGAAGAATTAGAACTTCATTTTGAGATTAATCACACCAATCAGAACGCTAATTTTATGTCAATGAATTATGGCGTTGAATTTGAACCTATGCGTCAAAGAAGAATAAACAAACCAATATCTGCGAAACAAAACTGTAAAACAGCACCGAGCCACTCTGCTAAAAACGCACAGAAAAAAAATAAGAAAAAACAGCAAGAATAGTTGACGGTGTGTCTCTACGGCACACCGATGCTTTCTTACAGTTAGACTATTGTACAGTCAATATAGTAATACCTATGGCACAGATAGAGGATATAAATATAATGGGGTACATTATCCATTGAATGCCCTATCCGGACTCATTCAAATATTAAATAACTGTAAATAAATAAATTATGAGAACATTAATTAAATTATTGATTATTGTATTTATTTTTGCATTATCAGCAAACACAATAGCTCAAAAAAAGACACCTAATCAAATTTTAAGTGTTAAGATATTAAAACGGCAGCACTTGCAAGGTCTAAAAAATGAGTATATTTATGAAGTAACAAAAACAAATGCTTCTATTGAAAACAAAAATGAACATTTTGCCGGTGTTGATGGTAATTATAATTTGAAAGATTTTGAGTTTTTGCCTATTGCTACACTTTCAGATAATGATTGGACAAAACTAAAAAATATCACTGACAGTTTATTGGGCGATATAGTAATTAAGACAGTCAAGACCTGGAAACGTACAGATGATATAACTATATATCTGCGTTCTGATATGCGAGGCATTATTAAAGATGTTGCTTTTGTGTTTCCTTCAGAAATAAATTTTCCGATAGATAAGATAGAGGTTTTAGAAACATTTATTAAAAAGGAATTGAAATTGAATTTTAAGATAAATCATACCAATCAGAACGCTAATTTTATGTCAATGAATTATGGCGTTGAATTTGAACCTATGCGTCAAAAAAGGATAAATAAACCAATGTCTGTAAAATAACACCAAGTGACTCTGCTAAAATCCCTCTTGCTGGCAGGTCTCCGACCTGTGCCAATAGGGTACGGATTGTAAACCCGAGCCAGCAGGAGTTTGACGTTTCCACTAAAATCCGAGGCATACCCTCGTTCCTCACAGTGTGTCAGTTAGCGGTTACAATGTTTGGCGTAGCGTCATCGCTATATCAAGCTAAAAACAATTCCGAAATGTCGGAACTGCTTTGTGTAATGCCGGAGCATTACCTTTAACACGACCTATCCCGACTTTTCGGGAAGATACTAACGCCGAACGAGGATTTGAAAAAGCGGAATTCCGCTTAAAAACCGCCCACACATATCGGATTTTACCCAAAGAAATTTCACCCGGTAAAATAGTGCAGTTTGAGCAGTTTCTGCTGGTAGCTGACAAAGTAGAGTGAAACAGTTTAAAAAGGTTCTAAAAGTGCTTTTACGACATTCATTTTACAAAAAACACGGTTTTAATAAGAAAATCAAAAAAAATGCACCTATTTTTATCAAAACTATTGCAGAGACGATAAAAGATTGTATTTTTGTGGCATATTATTAATTATTATAAACATTATTAATTGAACTATGAAAAATTTAGTAGCTAAAATTAACGGCCAAATTGCAGAATTCACAGAAAATGCAGCTCAACAAGTAGAAAAAGGTAACAAAGCAGCCGGCGCACGCGCACGTAAAGCTTCTTTGGAACTGGAAAAAGCGTTAAAAGAATTCCGCAAAGTATCTATCGAAGCTTCAAAATAAGAAGAATTTCGACGAAAAAAATTAAAAAGCCGACTCAAATCTTGGGGCGGTTTTTTTTGTTCAAAAAATCTACCCATTGTATTAGTTTTATGTTTTAGATTTCGTATATTTGCGTAAGTTTATGCAAGTAACATACAGTCATGAAATTCAACCGTTACACTACCCTATTCCTTATAACCACTGTCATATTGGCAGTGTGGCTTATCGTTAACAAGACCTCATCAAAACGCGCTCAATACGATTCTTCTACCATACTAAACCGAATTGAAAACGTACAGGAACTGGCATTAGTGAAATATAACTACGCCGGAGTTATCGGTTTTAAGGACTATATGAAAATAATGGGGATGCAGGTGCCGCTTACCGAAAAATTTTTCTTGTTGAAATACAACGGTTATATCAAAGCCGGCATAGACTTGTCAAACGCTCAGGTAAAAGTCGATAAAGAAAGCGTACAAGTTCTGCTGCCTAAGCCTAAAATTATGGATACGGTCATTGATGAAAAATCCATCCGCGTGTACGATGAAAGCATGAACCCGTTTAATCCGGTTTCAATAACGGAATACAATCAAGCCATTATCAGAGAAAAAGATACGATGACCAAAGACGCTATGAATCAAGGAATTTTGCGTGATGCCTCCAAACAGGCGCACCTCATTATCAGCGGCATACTCAAAGATATGAATTTTAAGAATATAGAGATTAAAGAGGTGGATATAATTACATTGCCGGGAAAAGAATAATGTGCCAATATGCCAATGTGAGAATGTGCCAATGTGAAGATATGCAAATATCAAAATATGCAAATGTGAAAAACTGTCAATGCCTGAAATACGTTGACCGCCAAAAGCAATTTTTGCTTTAT
>MTLC01000232.1_pt1 | contig 10949 bp, 8 predicted proteins | sample 1982451 | NCBI WGS metagenome assembly MTLC01 (sample SAMN05710165, study PRJNA340218) | biofilm metagenome | isolation source: sample SPH anode biofilm adapted to +100 mV | place: USA | collected 2012-02-03 | reverse complement strand
ATCGCCTCGGCCACGCTCTTGAATTCGCGGGTGCGCGGGAGGGGATCCTGCAACTCGTACTCGCCGCGCCCGAGGGCGTCCGCCTGGCGCTCCACGGCGGCAAGCGGCTTTAGAAGGAGCTTTAAGCCGATGCTGACCGCGGCAAGCATGAAGACGGCGCAGCCTGCGAACCAGACGGTCATGGAGATCACCTCGTTCCAGAGCGTCTCGTAGGCGTTCATCCGGTTCATCGCCTCGGCCACGCTCTTGAATTCGCGGGTGCGCGGGAGGGGATCCTGCAGCTCGTATTCGCCGCGCCCCAGGGCGTCCGCCTGGCGTTCCACGGCGGCAAGCGGCTTTAGAAGGAGCTTCAAGCCTATGCCGACCGCGGCAAGCATGAAGACGGCGCAGCCGGCGAACCAGACGGTCATGGAGATCACCTCGTTCCAGAGCGTCTCGTAGGCGTAGCCCGGATGGCTCTTCACCAGGATGGTCCCCCCCTGGTTCCAACCCGCCATCACGTCCGCCTCCGCCTCGGGGGTCTTGAGCGGCACGAGTTTCACGAACCACTGCGGTACGTCCTCGACCTTGACCGGGAGCGTCCTGTCGATAAGCACCTCGCCGCGCGGGTCGGTGTAGGTGATCTTCTGGTAGTAGCCGCGGTCGAAGAGGGCGTTGATCATCCCCTCCACCGTGGTGAGATCCTTTTGCGCCACGTGCGGGGAGATGGAGAGGGCGAGCGAGGTCGCGGTATCCTGCACGTGGGATTCCAACTGGTCGGTCAGGAAGGTGCGGGTGTTGGCGAGCTTCGCGTACCAGGTCCCGGTGAAGAGGAGCAGGAAAAGGACGACGGTGAAGATGATGAGCTGTCGATACAGAGTCATATGTTTTTCCTTTGCCCGTTACAGTTTGTTCTCGGACATCTTCTGCAAAAGATCCTGCCAGAGCCTGAGCCGGTTCGACTTGCCGGCGAGCTTTCCCTTACCCCTTTGCTTGGCGAGCCACAGCCCGGAGCCGTTGAAGCTCAAAATCGGCATGAGGTCGGTGCGTCTGGAGGCGTGGTCTATGGAGTCGACCAGGTTGTCGAGCACGAGCGGCTCGGCCTCAGGGTCGCTGTAGTAGGTGAGCACCATGTGATGGATGTTGTAGCGCAGCGCCTTGACGTAGGTGATGCGCAGCTTGTCGTCGTCGACCCCCATCGCCTTCAGGGTGAAGTACTTGGCTATGGCGAAGTCCTCGCAGTCGCCGGCCCCCTTCGCCAGGAACTCGACCGGGGTCGCCCAGTAGTCCTCGACACCCCACACCTCGCGGTCGGAAGCGAAGCGGATCCGCTCGTTGAAAAAGCGGTTCACCTTCTCGAGCTTGTCGCGGTCGTGGCGGCTCCTGTCGTGTGCGATGAGCTCCTCCCAGGCGACCAGGCGCTGGTAGGCCTCACGGCCGTACTTCTTTTCCGCCTGCTGCAGGAGCTGCCGGTCGACGCTGAAGTTGCCGGCGGTGAAGACGGTGCCGGCAACACAAAGCGCCGCGACAAAGGCGGCCAAGGACAGCGATAGTAGTCGTTTAAGGTAGATGCCCACGGCGCTCCAGGGAAAGCCCCTTTTGTTAAAAAAAAGCCCGGACCGTCGGTAACTCGCGGCGATCCGGGACTCTGTATCACGTCTGTTGGCGGGAGGCTACGGCGCGCTGCTTGCCGTGGTCACCTTCCCGCTGGCGTCGGGCGCCTGCAGACCAAGGGTCGGCAGTAGGCGCGACATCCCGTTCAGAATCCGGTATTCGGCGTACCTCTGGTCGTATTGCGCGTTCACCAGGCTTGCCTTGGCGTTGATGAGCTCGGCCTGGGTATCGAGCAGGTCGAACATGGTCCTTCTGCCGATGGACCACTGTGCAGCGAAGGCCTCGGCGGTCTGGCCGGCTGCCTTGACGTAGTCGTCGAGGAACTTCAGGCGCTCCTGCGTCGACTTGTTGGCGTCCCAGGAAAGGCGGATGGACTGCACCGTCTGCCTTTTCGTGTTGTTAAGGATCTCCTCCGCCTCGTACACCTCGCTCCGGGTCTGCCCCAGGCGCGCCTTGTTCCAGCCACCGTTGAAGATGTTGAAGGAGATGGTGGCTGTCCCGAGGAACTCCTCGCGGCGTCCCGGCAAGTCGTTGTAATCTTTTTGCCAGCGATAATCAAGGGCGAGATCGAGGGTGGGGTAAAGAAGGCTCTTGGCGGCCTCGTGTTGCGCCTTTCTCTCCTGCAGGTCGGCGCCTGCCGACTTCAAGGTGCGGTTACCCTGTACGGCGAGGTCTTCGGCCTCTTCCTTGGTCTTCGGGAGCTCCGCAACTACCGAGGGCGGGTCGGCGAGCTCACCGGGGAGATAGCCTACCACGGCCTGGTAATCGGCGAGGCTGTCGTCGAGGTTCGCTTGTGCTGCGGCGACGTTGGCCTGGGCGAGGGCCAGACGACCTCTCACCTGCTCGAAGTCGGCGCGGCGGTCCACGCCGGACTCGCTTCTGAGCCTTACCTGGTCATGGATCCTCAGGTGGTTGGTCAGGTTCTCCTGGGCGAGCGCCAGGAGTTTCTCGTTTCTGAGCACGTTCAGGTACACCCTGGAGGCGAGCAGTGCGTTGTTCTCGGCGGTCCCCCCGAGGAGGTACTCGCGGGACCTTGCCCGTGCTTCCTGGCGTTCCACCTCGTGCTGCGTGCCGAAGAAGCGGAAGACGTTCTGGCGCACGCTCACCACGGCGGTGGCGGGGGCGACGGTGTTGAAGGTCGGCTCATGCTGGCGCGATACCCCTGCCGACGCGGATGCGTCGATGGTGGGAAGGTACCCCGCCTTGGCCTGGCGCACCTCTCTCTCGCGCGCAACCTTGTTGTAGTACTGTGCCCGTACTTCGGGGTTGGATTGCAACATGTACTTCACGGCGTCCTGGAGCGTCTCGGCGTGGGCCGTGCCCGCCGCAGAGGTTAACATGCCAAGCGCCACAACGGTCATTACCTTCTTGGTCAGTGCCATAAACTACCTTCCTGTTCGTGGTATCAAAGTTAACCACCATTGCACATGCCTGACATGCCGGCACGATAAATGGATCACTCATGTTTAAACACATATTATATGTGAATAATAAATTTGCAAATGGTAATTTTGTATGGTTAATTATATGCAAAGCGGCCAGTAGTCAAGTATAAAAATTTCTAAGAAATGGGAGCATTTGACATGGCAGAATTTGATAGTAGCTTAATAGTACCTTATGGCAAGCCTATGAGGCAGGCACGCTATCCCAGTGACAGTGCGCCTCCGGGGCTCATTCAGAAACCGAAACGGAGACGTGACTTGAAAACAAATTCATTGGCCATCATGACTGCAGCACTGCTATGCGCCGCCTCCCTACCCGGGACCGTGTCAGCAGCTACGACCTCACCCTTCTCCATCTCCCCGATGGTGGGCGGTGTTTCCTTTGCCGGAAAGGAACACCTGGAAACCTCTCCGGTCTTCGGGTTGCGTGCCGGCTACAACTTCACGAAAAACCTGGAGATCGAGGCGCTCTACGACTACGCGAAGCTCAGAAACAGCCGCAACGGCAGCGAGTCCGACTTCAACCGCTTCGGCGGGGACCTCCTCTGGAACTTCCGCCCTAATGAGAAGTTCGTCCCGAATCTCGCCGCAGGTTACGCAGGCGTACAGCTTCCCCCCGGCACCAAGGGCGCCTTCGACCTTGGCGGGGGCTTCAAGTACTTCGTCACCGAGGACGTTGCCTGGCGCGGCGATGTACGCGGCATCTTCTACAACAACAAGTTTGAGGACTACGTGGTCGAGTACACCACCGGCCTGTACATCCCCTTCGGCGGAGCTCCTGCCGTCGCCAAACTTCCCGAGCCGCCGGCCCCGCCGCAGTCGGTACCCCGCACCATGCCGCAGGCGCAGCCGACGCTGAACCTGACCGTTCCGACTCCGCCACCTCCGGTCGTGGTCGCGGCTCCCGAGGTGGCGCTCGCCGCCTCCCCCACTTCGATCAGGAAGGGGGAGCGCTCCATTTTGAGCTGGAAGAGCAAGCGCGCCGACAACTGCGAGATGCGCCCGGATTTGGGTGACGTCGCCGTGAACGGCTCGATGACGGTGACCCCTGCGGTCGACACCGTCTACTCCCTGACCTGCACGGGCAAGGGTGGGACCGGTGCAGCCAACGCCGCGGTCATGGTGGCCCAGCCGACCAAGGCGGAGAAGAGGTTCTGCAACCAGCCCGCGGTGCTCATGATCAACTTCGACACCGACAAGTGGAACGTGAAGCCGCAGTACCACGCGGAACTGAAGTCGGTGGGCGACTTCCTGAACGAGTTCCCCGAGGCGTACGGCGAGATCTCCGGCCATACCGACGGCACCGCCAGTGCCGACCACAACCAGAGGCTCTCTGAACGGCGCGCTCAGGCGGTGCGCGATTACATCGTGAAGAACTTCCACATCGATCCGAAGCGGCTGACCGCCAAGGGTTACGGCAAGAGCCGCCCCATAGCGAACAACAAGACCGCCGTGGGACGTGCGAAGAACAGGCGCATCGAGGCGAACCTCGTGTGCCGGAAAAAGGAGGCCGCTTCGGCGGTGACTCCGGAACCGGCCGTACCCCAAAAGGAGAGCTCGCTCGGAAAAAAGCCCTTAGCCCTGGCGACAGCGAAGGGTAACGCACCGCTTGACGGTGGCGTTACCCCGGGCTCGCGCCAGGGTGAACCGGAAAAACTGTTTGTACCGCAGGTAGCCGCGCCCGGCGCGGCCCTGCCCGCAGCACAGCGCAACGGGGAGACGGAAGCTGTTTTGCTCCCCTCAGCGCCGACAACCGCAGTAGCGGAGGGGGCCGTCCCCCCTCCGCTGCCCTCCGCGCAGCGTAAGAAGGAAATTGACTCCTCCTACGTGGACCGCCCCGTAGAGGCCGCCCCGCAAGGAGCCGCGGCACCCGCGGCGCTCCCCGCGGCACAGCTTGCACCGCAGCCTGCCCCGCTTCCGGATGGAGAACCGGCCCCCGGGGAGGTTGCCGCGGCAAAACGGTCGCCTGAACTCCCCTCTGCACAAAGGGCAAAGGAAGTGGCAGCCCCCGCCGCAAACACTCCCGCCGCACCGGAGCCGACGCTCCCCACTTTAGCCGCACCGGAGGTACCACTGCTCGTTCCCGTCCCGGAAGCCGAGCCGGTCTCGTCCGCGCTCAGGAAGCAGGAGCCGGTGCCGCCCGCCCCCGACGAGGAACCCTTCGTCCTCAAGGGCGCCCCATCAACGCCGACGCCCGAGGGAAAGATCGCCCTGACCGGGGTCACCATCGACAAGAACGGATTAAGCCTCTTCACCAACGGCAAGGTCAGCGACTTCCGCGTGATCACCATGGTGGAGCCCTACAGCCTGGTCATCGACCTCATCGGTGCGGTGAACGGCATGGGGGCCCAAGGCGCTGCGGTCGACAAATTCGACCTCACCAACGTCCGCTTCCGCGAATTCCCCGATTATCTCCAGATCACCCTCGACGCCGGCCGGGAGGAAATCATCCCGTACCGCACCTTCAAGATCGACACGGGGTTGAGGGTCAACATCAAGCCTAGAAGCACCCATCACATAGGACCCTGACCGGCGCGGGGCGCGATGCCGCTCCGGGCAGTGGATCACGATACGTGAGCTCGCTTTAGCTCATGCGTGAGAGGAGTCGGATATGAATCACAGCGTTGCATTGCGATGGAAAACGGCCGTCGTGGTGACGGCAGTGGTGTCACTTCTTAACGCCTCGGCCCTTTTCGCCGCCGAGTCGCAGGGCGTTGCCGCGCCCGTTCAGGAGCCGACCTCGGAGCAGGCGAACGACTTGGGGCTCGAGCTGAGACTCCAGACGGTGAAGAAGGACCTGCTCGTCTTCCTCAACTTCGCCGAGCACTTCATCGCCAGCGGCGAGACCAAGACCGCGGCGCAGCTCCAGGCACCCCTCGACGACTACTTGAGAAGGCATGTCGACTACCTGGTCACCCAGGCGGTGGACGGCTCGAACATCGAGATGACGCAGCTCTCGGCCGAGATCGCCCTCGTCAAGACGCGCCTTCTCATCGTGCTCAACTACCGGGACGACGCAGGAACCGTACTCGGCGAGATGAAGAGGCTGTACGCCCCATACCAGAAGATGTCGGTTCAGATCCAGGGGAAAACCACCACGCTGGACGAGGCCATCCGCCAGTTGGACAGCGACCTGGCGCGCATCGCCAAGAAATAACGCCAAGGAGCCGACGATATGGACATTCTGGGCCTCATCACCATCAACCCCATGAGCTTCAACATCTGGTCGCTCAGGGTCTCGCTCACCCTGACCACCTGCATCTTCGTCATCGCCATGGTCCTCGCCGTGCGCGCCTTCATCCACGCGAAGTCCATGGACCACAAGCACCTGGACAGCGTGAAGGACAAGAACGCCTCGCCGCAGGACTCTTTAGCTGAGAGCGTCGCGAAGATGCTCTGGGCGACGAGCCAGAGTGACGGCGCGGCCGGACAGCCGGCCCCGAAGGAGTTCCTCTACGATGCCACGCGCGAGGTGGCGCAGAACAATTTCAACGGCCTCTTCGTGAACCGCATTTACATGTGCGCGAACCTGCTCCCCCCGATCGGGCTCTGGGGGACCGTGGCGGGGATGATCGTCATCTTCCTCTATACCGGCGACCCGGGGAGCGCCATCAACAACGGGGCGATCGGCGCGAAGCTCTGGTCCACCTACTTCGCCCTCATGTACTACGTGCTTTTGCAGGCTATCTGCGTATGCCTCGACGTGGTCGCGAAGCGCTCGATCAACCGCGGCCTGCAGGTGAAGATCTAGGGGGACGCCATGCGCACCGTCGGAACATCCAGAAACCAGTGGCTCATCTCCTTCACGGATGTCGCCTTTCTGCTCCTTCTGGTCTTCACCCAGATGTCGAGGATGGACACCTCCAGCAGCCAGGTAGCCGAGATGAACCTCCCCGCCCCGGTGGTGGAGCGAAGCCCCGAGCTCGTGGCGATGCAGTCGAGCCCGGATTACCATCAGCTTCTCGTGGACCGGCACGGCGCGAGGCCTTACTGCCTCGTGCACGTCCAACGCGGCAAGGAGGCGGCGAGGACCGCTCCGCTTTCCTACGACGAGCTTTGCTCCGCGCTGAAAAACCTCCAGGAGACGAACCGGGAACATCCGCGCCCGGTGGTGGTGCCGCTTCCAGAATCGTACAGCAGCGATCTATTGTCCGCGGCGGCGGTGGTGAGCAAGTACTGGGGCTCCGACGGGCTTGCGGTGGTGCGCACCTCGCGCACCGGTGATAAAAGATGAGCGCGCGCATCCAGAGCACCTGCGGCTATGGCGGCACGCGGCTGAAACGGATCCTCGTTTGCGCAGACCATGAGCTGCGCCCCCCGGTCCCGACTTGGCTGCGTCTCGTCGTCGCCCTTGTGCTCGCAACGGTCGCGCTTTGCGTGAGCCGGTTTCAGATGCCGGGCGTACCGGTGTCGAAACGCACCATCATGGACGTGAGCAAACTGGATTTGAAGGCCCCCCCGGTGCAACCGAAAAAGCTGGCGCCACCTATGCTTCCGGTCGCGGAAAAGGTCCAGCGGCAGCGCACCGTGTACGCGCTGGATGCCAAACCGCCGCAGTACAACGCGCCGGCGGAAGAGGGGAGACGCCCGGAGAAGACCTCGCCCGGCAAAGCCGCGCTGCGGCACGAGGTGAGCTACCCCTCCGAGACGCCTTACCCGGTCGTCGCCCGGTCCTACGGATATCAGAGCGGGTCCGAAGTCTCTGTTTCTCCGGTGGTGACCCGCGAGCGTCAGGCCGCTGAGGGATTCGAGCCGGCCGCAGGCAGCGCCGGGACCCTGACGACGAGGCTTAGGAAGGAGGCGACCGCGGAGGTGGGGGCGCGCCCTTCGACGAAGAGCACCTATATCTATCGCGTGCGTGGTGGCCCGACGGCCGCGCTCCCCTCGGCCAGCGAACCGGCCCTCTCGCCGCAGCGCCCGACCCGGCCGGTCGAGGTTGCCGCGAGCGCCCCGGCGCCGCGTGTCGCCGCGGTACGAAGTGCGCCCGAGGCTACCATCGAGGAGCCGAAGACAAAAACGTCCCCGGCCGCCCGGGAGCGCAGCAAGAGCCCGGCGGGAAGTGCCGCTGCCGGTTCCGATGTCGCGTTGTCGCGCGGCGTGTCACTTATGAGCCTTAAGATCTGCGACAGCGCGTTACAACAGGAGGAAGCGATCAAATCGGTGCTGAGCGTTGTCGGCTCGCGCCACAGTTGCACCAGTTATAAGGGTGAGTTCCAGTTCAAGGGAACCAAACGGGTATCGTCCTTCAACCTCATCATCTTCCCCTCCAGGGGACGAGAGCCATCCCAGCGATGCGAGGAGTTGGAATATGCGTACGACTGCCTTAGGAAAAACTAGCCCGAAACGGATAATCTCATTCATCATCTTCTGCGCCATCTGCCTTTTTCTGGCGGCTGCGCCCTCCTGGGGCGCCACCAAGAAGAAGGGGCACGCCGCGACGGCGAAGAAGGAACACAAGACGGCCCCGGCCAAGGTTGCGGCCCCGGTCGCCCCGCAGATCAGGGAGTGGGGCCCCTACCTCGACGTCGCCTACGAGCTGACCTATTGGGACAAGAACGAGATCAAGGAGTGGCGCGAAAAACGCGACCAGGAGATCGGCGAGACCCTTGCCTCCTACATCGCCACCTGGAGCGGGAAACTCGCGCCCGGACAAAAGGGTGCCGAGCGCCCCGGGGAGCAGCCGCAGCTCTTTCGCGACCGCGACTACCTGAGGCTCGCCATCGCCCAGACCATCGATTACCTGCAAAGCGACAACCCGGAGAGCCTCGCCGCCGCGGCGAAGACCATCGAGAGCCTGAAAGGGAAGGCCTCCATGCCCGAGATCGCCTACTGGAGCGGTATGGTGAAGGCGCTGCAGGCCCTGGAGCGTGACGACGCCGATGATTTCGTAGTGCAGGTCTACGGCATCTGGAACGGCTCGATCCTCTACATCGAGAAGAACGAGATCGCCACCGGGGCGACGAGCGGCGCGGTGCCGACCAACACCCCCTTCTACTATCGAAACCTCATCAACCTCGTGGTGAACCGGGCCATCATCGCCCGCAAGCTGGACGGGCTGAACGCGCTCGGGCCCCTGTTCGTCATGATGAACGACAGAAACCTCGGGGAGAAGGACAGCGAAGGGAAGTACACGAAGACGCTGGTGCAGCGCATCGTGGACGGGCTTGGCGCTCCCGACTCGGACCGCTATCATCTCAACTTCACCGTGGCGGCGATTGAGTCCAAGCGCCTGCAGCAGGTGGCAAGTTCCAAACTCGACGCCGAGGGGATGACCGAGTCGGTGCAGAAGACCTACGAGCGGGCGAGGACCTTCAACGATCTCTGCTTCAAGTGGGCCGCGGGCCCGAGGTCGAGCGGCGTGGTCATGGCGGCGGTGGACTACCTGGACATGACCAGTTTCGCCATTCCGCGCCTTGCCGACAACGAGAACGCGGCCGCCTACAAGTTCTTCTCGACCCTCCCCGACCAGGAGGGGCGCACCGCCCTTTTGAAGTCGATGGCGATCTTCAACGACATCGCCCCGTACTCCTCGGGAGGGTGGGAGCGGGCCGGCTACCAGAGCCGGGAGCTGTACCTCAAGTCGACGCACCGTCTCTGGCGGGCGATCATGGAGCTCTCCCTTTGGACCGGCGACTACTACCTTGTGAAGCTCAACACGACGCAGGACGCGCAGAACATCCAGAGCTACGCCACTTCGATGCAGATGGCGCTCAACTCCTACCTGAACTTCCTCACCGCGCAGCAGGGTAGGGGATTCAACGACGTCATCCCGGATTCGGCATATTTCGGTGCCTTCGAGGCCTCCGACAAGGTCTCCTACGCCTACCGCAGGGTGAGCGAATTCAGCACGGACAACGGCGCCTACAACCTGTGGTTCACGCACCGCCTGCTCTCGGCCGAGCTATTCCCGCTCTCGCTGCGCGAGGTGCGCCAGACCTCGGCGTCACTCAAGAAGGACGGGCGTTACAACCTGTACCTCGACTACTTCCTGCCGCTGGCGAGCCGGATCAAGCAGTCACCGGCGATCAAGAAATGGGTGAGCGCGCAGCGTCCCGAGACGGCGACGGCGAGCCTTGCCTACATAAACGCCGTCGACAAGCTATTCGCCGGGACGGCCCCGGCCGACGTACCGACGGATACGCAGCTTGTCGCCTCGTTCCAGAGCATGCGCGAAGAGATGCAGAGAAACCCCGATCATCCGACGCACAACCTGTTGAAGCTCTTCTACCTGGAGGAGATCCAGAAGAACTCAAACTTCTCGAAACTAGTCAAGGAGCCCAACCGGCTGGACAGGCCGTTCTGATTTTAGGCTCGCCACGAAGTGCTTTGGGTGAACCAGAGGAAGTACAAGTATCAGTGTTCATGAAGCGCAAATCCCCCCCTCAATCATAAAAAAGCCCTCTGTCTCAAGGAGGGCTTTTTTGTCTGTCCAAAGTCAGCCGTACTGGCTGACCAAATTTCCGTTGTCACTGCAGCAGATATACAGGACGAATGAAGGGAAATGAGTCCCGTGTAATCTTGATCACTATGTCAATCTAGTACCAAGGTACAATAGACATAGCCTTGCCTGAGAGATATGTTTACGCTAACCGAATTTGGATAAGCCCCCTTCAACCAATAAATAACAGTGGAGAATGGTCATGGCACAGAACACTCACGCAGCAACGGCAGGCGCCGGGAACCAGGTGGTTGGTAAGGTTGTGATTCTGTACGGGACAGTGAAAGCGATATCCCCGGATGGTGCGGTAAGGCTGCTCATGCCGAACAGCCCAATCTATGCGAACGATCGTATCGTCACCGAGAGTGACGGTAGCGCGTCGATCGTTTTTAACGGAGCGCAGGATAATCATCTTGATCTGGGGCGTATGACCAATGTGACCATCGACCATGACGTATATGCGACGGTGACCCCCG
>MTLC01003829.1_pt1 | contig 10961 bp, 10 predicted proteins | sample 1982451 | NCBI WGS metagenome assembly MTLC01 (sample SAMN05710165, study PRJNA340218) | biofilm metagenome | isolation source: sample SPH anode biofilm adapted to +100 mV | place: USA | collected 2012-02-03 | reverse complement strand
GATCAGTCACCCAGAAATCCATTAAAACCGCCAGGACTGCCAGACCATACGCTATTGAAAACAAGGCCTATTTCATCCGCAAGTGGAATATGCCCTGGTGGAAACGCGCCCTGATCCGCAACAGCGACAAACTGATCAACAGAATCCAAAGTCAGCTGGAAAAGAAGCTGTACGGTCACTCATTGATGGAAAAATGGATCGACGGGAGGTTGCGCTATTTCTAGCCTTACTTTACAAACCGGCGACACGCCGTCGATCTTGATCGTTTGTTTCAGATTTATCGGCGATGTCCTGGTAACGACACCTCTGGTCACTTCAATCAAACAATCCGTTCCAGGTGCAACCATAGATTATCTGGTATTCGAAGGAACAGAAGGGGTTCTCAGCCACAACCCTCACATCAGAAATATCATCGCAGTGCCACGCAAAGGGAACAACGCAGATGTATTATTCTCTCTTTTACGCAGGTATGACCTGGCATTTGCCGCCTACCCTTCCGACAGAACCCTTCTTGCGGCAGCCGTCGCCGGTAAACGCAGGATCGGATTGATCTACAGCGGCAAGGATGCCTGGTGGAAAAAAATAATTCTGTCTGCATATCACTTCTGTGACGACCACGTACATGTTGTCACAAATATTCTGTCACTGCTGGGACCCTTGGGAATCGCCTCCATCCCCCGGGTTGCAATGGGATACAATCAAAGTGACATGGCGTTTGCCGGCGAGATCATACCGGCAAATAAATATGTAATACTGCATCCCTACAGCCGGAACAGCTGCAAGTACTGGCCGGCGGAAAAGTGGGGCAGACTGGCCGGCCTGATCCAGGAACAGACTGACTGCAGGGCAGTTTTCACAACGACCCCGGATCATGAGGACATGTCGTATCTGCGTGAGATACTGGCAACTGCCCCGCACGACGTACTCACATTTAAAAAGTCATGCACCCTCGCTCAACTGGCCGGCATCATCAAGGGCAGTAAAGCATTCGTCGGCATCGACACCGTCGTCACGCATATGGCCGCCGCACTTGAAATACCCATTATTGCACTGTTCGGCCCCAGCCTGACCCGCTATTGGGGGCCGTGGCCCAACGGCTGTGTTGAAGTCTCCCCTTTTGCCGCCAATAAAGGGGTGCAGCGAACAGGCAGCGTAACCATTATCCAGAAGGATTGGCCCTGCGTCCCCTGCAATCGGGAAACCTGTTCAATTTCCAAGCGGGGAAAGATGGAATGCCTGGAAGAACTTACGCCTGACGAGGTTTTTATCGAGCTGAACAAATCTCTTGGAGCACGGGGGTAGTCATGGAAAACTTCAATATTGCCTATCATTGCACCACCAAACAGTGCCAAGCCGGATTGGGTGACAAGGTCGCCATGCGTTGGATTTCGTCCACTTTCGAGCGCCGGGACTACACCTTCGGTGAAATGGACCAACTTTCAAACCGTTTTGCCAATGTCCTGCAAACTCTTGGCGTGCAGGCGGGCCAGGTCATCTTCACCTTTCTTCCCAAGACTCCCGAGCAGTTCACGGCTTTCCTCGGCTCCCTGAAGGCCGAATGCATCACCGGCACGCTCTTCTCCAACTTTGGTGATGACGCGCTGCTGGACCGGCTGGGAGCCTCCGAGGCTCAACTGGTGGTCACCCGCAAGAGTCTTTATCGCAAAATAGCGCGCATCCGGGACCAGCTGCCGGCACTGCGCACGGTGATCCTGACCGATGTAGCTGAGGATCTATCCGCCGACGTACTAAGCTGGGAACGCCTGATGGAAACCGCTTCCGATGAGTTTGCAATTCCAGTAACCGCACCAGATACCCCTTCGGTCCTGCACTACACCTCCGGTTCCACCGGAAAACCGAAAGGTGTCCTGCACTGCCACCGAAGCATTCTGCAGCAATCCCGCACCGCACGTGAAGTTCTGGGATTGCAGGCGAACGATCTCTTCTGGTGCACCGCCGATCAGGGGTGGGTCACCGGCACATCCTACGGCATCATCGGCCCCTGGAGCCTTGGGGTCACCCAACTGCACATCGGCGGCGGCTACAGTCCCCAACAGTGGTTCGAACTTCTGCAGAACGAGCGGATCACCGTCTGGTATACAGCCCCCACCGCCCTGCGCATGCTGATGCGCGAGGATCAGATGGCCTACAGTGAATTTGACCTGACCCACCTGCGCAGCATTTTCAGCGTCGGAGAACCGCTCAACCCGGAGGTCATCGTCTGGGGGCGTGACACGTTGCAAAAAGAGATCTACGACACCTGGTTCCAGACCGAGACCGGCGCCATCATGATCGCCAACCGCCCCGGCATCCCCATACGCCCCGGCTCCATGGGAACTCCTCTGCCCGGCATCGAACCTGGAATTCTGGCCGACGACGGCGCATCACTGCCGAATGGCGAGCATGGCAATCTCTGTGTCAGAGCCGGTTGGGACTCCATGTTCAGGACTTATCTGAACAACGACTCGGCCTACGCAAGCAAGTTCAGAGACGGCTGGTACTACACCGGAGACATGGCCTGGCGCGACAATGATGGCTACTACTGGTTTCTGGGCCGCAGTGATGATGTCATCAACACATCCGGGCATCTGGTCAGCCCCTTCGAGGTGGAGAGCGCCCTGCTGGAGCTGCCCGAAATTGCCGAATCAGGCGTGATCGGCGCTCCGGACGATCTGCTTTTCGAGAAGGTGGTGGCTTTTGTCAACTTCCATCCCGGCACTGAATTCACCCCGGAACTGGATTTAAAGATCCGGCTGCACATCGCCAACCGACTTTCCTCGGTAGCCATACCGCAGGAGGTGGTCCCGGTGGAAACCGTACCAAAAAACAAAAGCGGAAAAATCATGCGGCGCGTCCTTAAGGCGCGCTATCTCGGACTGGACACCGGGGACATTTCTACATTGGAGGATTAAGGATTATGATATCACTGGAAGAACTTACACCCGTTTTTAAACAGGTATTTGACGACAGCAGTATCGTGCTCACCAGAAATTCAACCGCCGACGACATCGATGACTGGGATTCTCTGACTCACATGAATCTGGTAATCGCGGTTGAACTGCGCTTCAAAATAAAATTTGCGCTGGGTGAATTGCAGACCCTCAAAAACGTGGGTGACATGCTGGACATGATCAACAAAAAGATAGCCAAACAGGGGTAGAAACAGAGTGCTCTTCAATTCTTTCGAATTCATACTGCTTTTTTTGCCGATTACACTGCTGGTGTATTTTGTACTGCTGCGTAAGCGTTTGACCATCGCGGCCAAATCCTGGCTGCTGTTCGCATCGCTGTTCTTCTACAGCTGGTGGGACGCCAGATACCTGCCCCTGATCCTGGGCTCGATCCTCTTCAACTACACCATTGGCGGTCTCCTGGCGGAGTATGACGACAACTGCAAACAACGTGTCTCCAAGAAGAACATCTTCATTACCGGTATGGTTGCCAATATCGTATTGCTCTGCTGGTTCAAGTACATGGACTTCTTCATCGGCAGCACTAACGGCCTTCTGGGCACTCAACTGCCGCTGCTGAAAATAGTATTACCTCTGGGGATCAGCTTCTTCACCATCACCCAGATCGCCTTTCTGGTGGATGCCTACGAAGGTCTGGTCGAAGAGCGCAACCTGCTCAACTACGCCCTGTTCGTAACTTTCTTCCCGCACCTGCTGGCCGGTCCGATCCTGCACCACAAGGAGATGATGCCCCAGTTCGAGCGACTAAGGAACAAGGTCATCAACTGGAAAAACCTTTATCTGGGGCTGATGCTTTTCTTCCTGGGACTCTTCAAGAAAGTGGTCATGGCCGACACTTTTTCGGTCTGGGCCTCGGCCGGTTTTGATACAACCCAGCCTTTGAGCCTTTTCCCGGCCTGGCTGGCCAGCCTCTCCTACACTTTCCAGCTCTATTTCGATTTCAGCGGTTACAGCGACATGGCTGTGGGGATCGGCTGGATGTTCAACATCTCCCTGCCGGTCAACTTCAACTCCCCCTACAAGGCCACCGGAGTGATCGACTTCTGGAAACGATGGCATATCACCCTGACCAACTTCGTCACCACCTATCTCTACACTCCGATCCTGAGAGCTTTTGACCGGATCACCTTCAACCGGTCGTTAATTGCAATCTTCCTTGCAATGTTGATCTCCGGTTTCTGGCACGGTGCCGGCTGGACCTTTATCATCTGGGGGGGGATGCACGGACTGGGGCTGGTAGTTAATCACATCTGGAAGAAGAAAAAACTGCCCATGCCCTCTTTTCTGGGGTGGCTGATCACCTTCAACTTCGTTAACATCTCTTTTGTTTTCTTTCGCTCAAAGTCTTTGGATGGGGCGCTTTCAATTTTAAAGGGGATGGCCGGTCTGAACGGGGTTATGCTGCATAAGTCACTGGCCAAAGCAAAACTGCTTTCTTCCCTGGGGATTACTTTTGGCGGCTGGCTGGATGCGATCAAAGGAAAGGATGAAACATGGATAATGGTTCTGGCTGCACTCCTGATTGCCGTCTTCTGGAAAAATTCCATGGAAATAGTTGCGCGGGTACGTCCCACATGGAGATGGTGCACACTGTTGCTGATTATCGCTTTCTGGTCACTGCTTGATATGAGCAAGGTCAGTGAATTTCTATACTTCCAATTTTAAACCAACCATTCGATGCGCATACAGATGACACACAATATAGTTTATAAAAAATATCTGTTTGTATTTATCGCCAGTCTGTCGGGACTGCTCATCACCGTAGCAGCAGTGAATATATACTTTGACCCATTGATGTGCTTCCGAACGGTTAGCGCATCAAATCGCTTAACTCCGATCATTGATAATCGTTTACAAAAAACAAACAGACTGTTGCATAGTGGCGAGACCTTTGATGCCCTCCTAATCGGAAGCAGTCGAGTGGAACAGTTCAGGCAGCAGGATTTTGCTCCACTCAAAGTATTTAATTATTCTATGGCCTCCTTTTATCCTGACGAGGCTGAAGACTACATCAAACTGTTTTTACGTGTTAACAAACGCAAGCCATCAATTATTTTTTTGGGGCTGGATTTTTACGGCAGCAATTTGCATGCTTACGAGCATGCAAAACCTCCTAGTTACTACATTGATACTTGTAGCCCCTACTTGTATCCTTTTAAATCGGCCCTTAGTCGCGACATGCTGAAATATTCCTTCAGAATGGCTCGCGGCCAGCATCAAACATTCCGTTATGACCGGGTGACTCTTGACAAGATCACCAACGTTCTTAGCCCGCAAGAGTCGAGTGAACGACGCAAAAAGCAACTTGGCATTTACGCAAGCACACATTACGGCGACTACATCTACAACAATAACTATGCCGCCATGCTGCAGAGACTCAAAGCAGGCAATCCCGAACTGCAGTTTGTAGTTTTCACAACACCCGTCTCGAAGGAACTTCTCAGCCTACTCGTCAAGACCGGAAGGTTTGCAGATTACGAACGCTGGCTCAAGGACATAGTTGATTCATTCGGCAGTGTGTATAATTTTATGATTATTGACCAGCTGACCTCAGAGACTGGCAACTTCCTGGATGCCCACCATCTCTATCCTGAACGAACCGCGCCACTTGCACGCATAATAACTGACCGACCTATACGACAGGACCAGGAGGTTGGCCAACTTATTACCAGGGAGAATCTGGCTGCTCATCTAGTTGCAATCCGCCGAATCATGACCACTTATTGATATGATTAAAGTTACGGGACCTCCCTTATTTTTAGTTTTGGAATCAGATGATGAATTATAAACATTTTGCGCTTAGCTTTATTGTACTCTTGGTATTCTTTACGGGCGGGAACTACTTCGTCTGGAAATGCTGGACCGAGGATCTTCTCTCGGACAGACAGTATCAGGGTGGCGACCTGGCAAGAATGGGGTATATTGACACCTCAAAACATAATCGGAAGAGCATCGATGATCTCCCGCGACGGCATGTGGAGTTCGCTAATTATGCTGGTGGAAAGGTAGACATTGTGACCATAGGCGACTCTTTTTCAAATGGCGGCGCCGGTGGAAAAAACAGGTATTACCAGGATTACATTGCCACGCTACACGGAATGGAGGTCCTTAATATACCGCCCTACAAGGATCTTGATCCGGTGCGCACCGTGTCGATCATGCTCAACAGCGGTGTTCTGGATTCCATGCACCCCGGCTACGTCATGGTAAGTATGCATGAATGGGGGTATATGCCCGCTTTGGCATCTCCGGTAGATTTTTCAACGTCCCTGGACCGCGATAGTATAAAACGTTTACGTCCGATGGAATACAATGCCCCTCACCCGGTTGTGAATTTTATCAATAACGGCAACGTCAAATTTCTGCTCAACAAGTTGCTGTACAAGTTCGCAGACCACACATTTGTCAGCCGCGTGTATAAACGCAAGCTGTCACAACCGCTGTTCAGCACTCCTGATGACAGCAGCCTGCTGTTTTTGCGTCCGAAAATAACATCTGATGACAAGGCACTTCTGGCATTGAATTCTAACCTCAACATATTGGCTGACCGGCTGGCGGAAAAAGGAATCAAACTGGTATTTATGCCCTGTGTTGACAAATTAACCCTGTATAGCGACTTTCTGGTCAGCAACCCGTACCCGGTGAGCACATTTTTTGAGGGCCTGGCAAAGCTTCCGAAGCGTTATCGGTTCATTGACACCAGGGCCATCCTGCTTCAGGAACTCCGCAAAGGGGAAAAGGATGTTTTTTACGCCGACGACACGCATTGGAGTTGGAAGGCATCGGAAACCATCTTTCACACCCAACGCTTCAACTGAACAAGAGAGGGATACATCTTGAAACAAGGTCTTTCAACATTCATCAGGAATACGCGCACATTTTTCAAGAGCTATAAACTGCTTGATGGCCTCAGAAACGAACTCGATACCCTGAAGGCCAAGCTTGAAGTGCCGACGGACCTGTATGACCGCTTTTACTCGGAGCGGCAGTCGGCTGAGTACCAGAGCGTGTTCAGCAAGGAAGAACCGCTTGTCACCGTCTGCATCGCGACCTATAATCGCGGAAGGCTCCTGGTAGAGCGTTCGATTTCATCTGTGCTCAACCAGACCTACCGGAACATTGAACTGATCGTCATCGGCGACTGCTGCACCGATGACACCGTCCAGCGGGTAAGCAGCATTACGGACCCGCGTCTGCGGTTTTTTAATCTGCCGGAGCGTGGGAACTATCCACAAAATCCCCTCCATCGCTGGTGTGTTGCCGGAACAGTTCCGATGAACCACGCACTCGCCCTTGCCCAGGGCGACTTCATCACCCATCTCGATGACGATGATGAGTTTGTCAGTGATCGCATCGAAAAACTGGTTGAGTTCATCCAGCGCGAAAAAGCAGATTTAGTGTGGCATCCATTTTGGCACGAGCGCAAAAATGGCAAATGGGCCTTAAAAAAGGCCGAGGAGTTCATGGGGGGGCAGCTCACAACATCTTCAATCTTATATCACCGCTGGTTTGCCGCTCTCCGCTGGGACATCGAAGCATATCGTTATCAGGAACCAGGAGACTGGAACAGGCTGCGCAAATTCAGGTATCTCGGAGCATTTTTAGCGCGTTATCACGAACCGCTTTTAAAGCATTTTATTGAACGAAACCAAAAATAATCTGCTAATCGAGTAATTAAATAACTACAATTGAGATGAAGCTTTATGAAATCAGCAATAATAAAAAAGTACATAAATGAAAAATTATTTGGGGCCGTCTATGACAAACATGAATTGGTAGTTATTGACGATATTTTCCCTTTGAAGCTATCGCCTTTCAGATTGGTTGAATACAATCATATATTGGAAAATATACCGGGGTCAGCAGTCTATTCATCAGGTAAAAGTTTTATTGTTCTTGGTGACAACAAGAGTTTCGAACAGGTTCATAAAGAGTATTCTCAATCGAATCCCGATGTTGCCAAAAGAGTTTTCGAATTCAACAAATCAACTAAGATCTCGGCACAGTTATGCTATTTAACATTTTTGAATAATGCACATGACAATCTGAAATATCTCAGATCCCTTGGAATACCGTTTGTCCTTGAACTGTACCCGGGAGGTGGTTTCAAGTTAAACGACAAGAGATCTGACAAAAGGCTCAAGCGGGTAACAAATTCGCCATTATTCAAGAAAGTCATTGTAACTCAAGAAGTTACATCCAGGTACCTTATCGATAAGGGTTTCTGCTTACCAGAACAGATTGAATTCGTCTTTGGAGGGGTGTTCCCAGCGGAACAACTTACTAAGGAACTGCGACCGAAGCGGTATTTCCCTCATGACAAAGAGCATCTCGATATCTGCTTTGTGGCACATAAATATATGGAACAGGGCAGGGACAAGGGCTACGATGTGTTCATAGAAGTGGCACATATGTTAGCGGAACTTCTTCCTGAAGTGTCTTTCCATGTTGTAGGTCCTTTCAATGCGACGGATATTGATATTTCCCTTATTGAAAACAGAATTACATTTCATGGTTCGCGCACTACTGATTTTTTCCCCACGTTCTATGCCGGAATGGACATAATACTGTCACCCAACGCCCCCGGCATACTCAGCCCCGGTGCCTTCGATGGCTTTCCAACAGGCGCATGCATCGAGGCTGCATTATGCGGAACGGTCATTTTTGCCTGCGACCTCATGGAGCTCAACCCATTCCGGGATGGCGAAGAAATCGTAATAATCCCACGCGACCCTTCAGAGATTTGCAGGATGATACTCGAATATGCAGAAAAGCCGGAGCTGCTCTACCAGATAGCCCGTAATAGCCAGAACCGTTTCCAAGAAACCTTCAGCATCGAGAAACAGATGGCACCACGCTTACAAATACTCAAACAATTATTGTCGAACGGGAGATAGCAGATATGCGGCCTAAACTGGTACTCTGGGGCGCTTCAGGTCATGCACTGACTGTGGCTGATATTGTCTCTTTGTGCGGCGAATACGAGCTGACAGGTTTTATTGAGGATTCCGCCTACGAAGAATCACCAGGTGAATTCTGCGGGCTTCCACTATTTATGGGCAGACTCCACCTCGACAGACTTTACCATGATGGTGTACGTTTCGTTATCATGGCCTTCGGCAACTGCAGGGCTCGTCTCGATCTTGCTCTGTTTGCTCAAGAAAAGGGATTTCACCTCGCCAAGGCGGTACATCCTTCGGCGGTTATTGCAAAGGGTGTTAGAATAGGAGAAGGAACGGTAATTGCCGCCGGAGCAGTAGTGAACCCAGCAGCAACAATAGGAAATAATGTCATAATTAATACCTCGGCAAGTGTTGATCACGAAGTACTTATTGCAGATGGCGTGCATATTTGCCCTGGCGTCCGTCTAGCAGGACGGGTCAGAGTGGAAGAAGCTGCATGGATTGGTGTAGGATCAAGTGTCGTCGACCGCGTCACGATAGGTGCTGGAGCCTTTATTGGAGCAGGTTCAGTTGTAGTTGACGATATTCCACCATTTTCGCTGGCATATGGTGTACCAGCAAAAGTTATAAAAAGGATTGAACCATGACTAAAAAGACAAGCTGTTCCGAACTGGCCATAATGGGATCAGTGCCAGCCTTCACTTCGCCTCTTTACGTCGGATGCCCCAACATTGGTGATCGCCAGGCTTTTTTGGCAAGGGTGAATGATATCCTCGACCGCCGCTGGCTGACCAACAATGGTGCCTATGTTCAGGAATTAGAACGCAAGCTCGAAGAACATCTTGGTGTAAAGCACTGTATCGCCATGTGCAATGCCACCGTTGCACTGGAAATTACCATCAGGGCTCTGGGTATGTCTGGTGAAGTTATAGTTCCATCATTTACCTTCGTTGCGACACCGCATTCACTACAGTGGCAGCAGATAACTCCGGTTTTCTGCGATATAGACCCAACCACCCATTCCATTGATCCAAGGCGAGTCGAGTCACTCATTACCCCCCGCACCACGGGCATCATAGGAGTACATTTATGGGGGAAGCCGTGCGCCATAGAGCCGTTGGAAGAGATTGCACAAAGACGCAATTTGCGACTTCTTTTCGATGCAGCCCATGCTTTTGGCTGTTCACACAACAACCGTATGATCGGCGGTTACGGTGATGCCGAGGTTTTCAGCTTCCATGCCACAAAGTTTTTCAACACTTTTGAAGGTGGTGCCGTTACCACTAACGATGATGATTTGGCAGCACGCATCCGCTTGATGAAAAACTTTGGGTTCGCCGGCTACGATAACGTTATCTACATTGGTACTAACGGTAAGATGTCAGAGGTGTCTGCCGCCATGGGGCTGACCTCATTGGAACACCTCGACAGCCTCATTGAGCTGAATCATCGAAACTACAAAGCATACGCTCTTGGACTGGGTGATCTACCTGGTGTGCGCCTTGTACCCTTCAACGGCAAAAACAGTTACAATTATCAATATGTAGTCTTGGAAATTGACTCCGAGGTAACCGGAATTGATCGCGACCTGCTCTTGCAGGTACTGCACGCCGAAAACGTAATGGCACGCCGCTACTTCTTCCCCGGTTGTCACAAAATGGAGCCATACAGTTCACATTTTCCTCACGCCGGTCTGCTGCTGCCAGAGACCGAAAAACTAGTACAGAGAGTTATGTCACTTCCTACAGGGACGGCCGTAACAGAAGAGGACATTAACAAGATCTGCTCGCTAATCAAGTGTGCACTTAAAAATGGCGACAAGTTGACAAATAGTATCCGACTTGGGAAAGAAGTGCCTTGCGCATCCTGATCATAAAAACATCCTCCCTCGGTGATGTCGTTCACGCCCTGCCGGTGATTGACTATCTGCGACAGGTCTCTTCGGGTATCGAGATCGACTGGGTCGTGGAGGAGTCGTTTCTTTCTGTCATTGAACACAATCCGGGCATAGCTCAACTGCATGTCATCAGAACTAAAAAATGGCGCAAGGCCCCTTTTGCTGCGGAGACGCGCCATGATTTGAAAG
>MTLC01003985.1_pt1 | contig 10964 bp, 8 predicted proteins | sample 1982451 | NCBI WGS metagenome assembly MTLC01 (sample SAMN05710165, study PRJNA340218) | biofilm metagenome | isolation source: sample SPH anode biofilm adapted to +100 mV | place: USA | collected 2012-02-03 | reverse complement strand
AGAAGGATATTCGAAGTCGCCCAAGGCGGCGGGAAAGGGTAATCAGTGACCGCTGAACGGCCATTGCCGATCGCTGTTGTCCTTCGCCACAAGCGGATATACAATGCTTCCAGTAATAACGAGAATCGATACCAGGAAGCCACATGGATCAAGCAACTCATAACAAGATCGTTTCCTTTATCTGGGGCATTGCCGACGACGTGTTACGAGATCTCTTCAAGCGCGGCAAGTATCCCGACGTCATCCTGCCCATGTGCGTCATCCGGCGTATGGACGCGGTGCTCGAGCCGACCAAGGCCATGGTGCTCGAGACTAAGAACATGCTGGACAAGGCCAAAATAACCGAACAGCACGCCTCCCTGTGCGACGCAGCCGGCCAAGCCTTCTACAACACGTCCAAGTTCACGCTACGCGATCTTAGGTCCAGGGGCAGCCAGCAACGGCTCTTGGCCGACTTCGAGAACTACCTGAACGGGTTCTCGCCCAACGTCCAGAACATCATCGAGAACTTCAAGTTCCGCAATCAGTTGCAGACGCTCTCGCGTTCCGATTCGCTGGGGACGCTCATAGGCAAGTTCCTCGACCCCGAGATAGACCTGTCGCCCGCGGGGATAGACAACCACGCGATGGGCACCATCTTCGAGGAACTGGTGAGGCGCTTCAACGAGGATAACAACGAGGAGGCCGGTGAGCACTGGACGCCCCGAGACGCGGTGCGGCTCATGGCCAACCTGGTGTTCATGCCCATCGAGTCGAAGATAAAGTCCGGCACCTATATGCTCTATGACTGCGCCTGCGGCACCGGTGGCATGCTTACCGTGGCGGAAGAGACGCTCGCCGCCATAGCCAAGAAGCGCAAGCAGTCGGCCAACGCCCTTCTGTACGGCCAGGAGATCAACCCGGAGACCTACGCGGTATGCAAGGCTGACATGCTCCTGAAAGGCGAGGGACAGAACGCCGACTACATCGTCGGCGGGGCGGAATGGTCTACGCTGTCCCATGACGCCTTTCCCTCCCTGGAATTCGACTTCATGATAGCCAATCCGCCGTACGGCAAGAGCTGGAAGAAGGACCTCGAGGCCATGGGCGGCAAGGACGAGATGCGCGACCCGCGTTTCAAGGTCATGCACAGGGGCGAGGAACTGTCCCTGGTCACCCGGTCGTCCGACGGGCAGATGCTCTTCCTGGCCAACATGGCGTCCAAGATGAACCACGGTTCCAAGCTGGGTAGCCGCATAGCGGAGGTGCATAACGGCAGCTCGCTCTTTACCGGCGACGCGGGTCAGGGCGAGAGCAACATCCGCCGCTGGCTCATAGAGAACGACTGGCTGGAGGCCATCGTCGCCCTGCCCTTGAACCTGTTCTACAACACCGGCATAGCGACCTACGTCTGGGTGCTGTCCAACAGGAAGCCCGAGCATCGCAAGGGCAGGGTCCAGCTCATAGACGCCACGCAATGGTACAAGAGCCTCCGCAAGAACCTGGGCAAGAAGAACTGCGAGCTGTCGCCCGAGGACATAGAGCGTATCAGCCGGACCTTCCTGGATTTCAAGGAGACGCCGGAGTCGAAGATATTCGCCAACGAGGCCTTCGGCTATTGGAAGGTCGTCGTGGAGCGTCCCCTGCGGCTGGAGAGCCGGGTAACGGCCGCTGCCATAGAGTCGCTGCGCTTCAACTCGGGGGACGAGGAGATTCGGGCCGCCTTGTACGACGAGTTCGGCGACAAGCTGTACTCGGGCTTTGCCAAGATAGCCGCAAAACTGGAAAAGCGCCTCGATGCGTGGGGCGACGAAGAAGCCGACGATGACGATGGAGAGTCAGGCGGCAAGAAAGGCCTTCCCGACAAGAAAAAGAAGAAGCTCCTGGACCCCAAGACCTGGGAACGCGACGCCAGGCTCGTCGCGGCCGCCGAGGCCTTGCGGGGCGCGCTCGGCGACATGCTATACAAGGATCACAACAAGTTCAGGGACAAGGCGGAGGCGGCGCTCAAGGCCGCGGATATCAAGCTGGGAGCGGCGGACCTCAAGCAGCTCCTGCGCGCCGTCAGCGTCCAGAGCGAATCGGCCCCGCCCGTCATCGCCAAGGTACACAAGCCGGGCAAGGTCCAGCCCGATCCATTGCACGGATTGTTCGAGGCGACGGTTGATGGCAAGAGCGCCGTCGTCGAGTACGAGAGCGACAGTGAGCTGCGCGACACCGAGCAGGTACCGCTCCTCGAAACGGGTGGCATAGCGGCCTTCATCCGCCGCGAGGTGCTGCCCTATACGCCCGACGCGTGGATACAGGAAGACGCGGCCAAGATAGGCTACGAGATCAGCTTCACCCGCCATTTCTACAAGCTGCAGCCCCTGCGCACGCTCGAGGAGATAGCCGCCGATATACGCGCCATAGAGCGGGAGTCGGAAGGGTTGCTGGATGGATTGTTGAAAGGCGGTAAGAAATGAAAGCCACGGAAGCCAAGCTACTGGCGTTCCTCCAGAAGTCGACGCAGTTCATCATACCTATCTACCAGCGCACCTACTCCTGGACGGAGAAGCAGTGCTGCCAGCTATGGGACGACATCATTCGCGCTGGCTCGAGCGACGCCGTCTCGGTACACTTCGTCGGCTCCATCGTGTACATAGAGCAGGGCCTGTCCCAAGTAACGCATCAGGCGCCATTGCTGGTGATAGACGGGCAACAGCGGCTGACCACGGTCACCTTGCTACTCGAGGCGCTGGCGCGCGCCTTGGGCGACCAGGAACCGATAGACGGTTTCTCCGCCATCAAGCTACGCCACTACTACCTGAGCAACCAGTTGGAGAGCGGCGACCGATTCTTTAAGCTATTGCTCACGCAGACCGACAACGCCACGCTCAAGGCTATCGTGAGAGGCAGCGAACCGCCCGTCGAACCATCGCTCCGCATAACGCAGAATTTCAACCTGTTCACCCAGTGGATAGCCGATCGGCAGGGCGACCTCGCCACCGTATGCCGGGGCCTTGCCAAACTGGTCGTCGTCGACCTGGCCCTGGCCCGCGATCAGGACAATCCGCAGCTCATATTCGAGAGCATGAACTCCACCGGCAAGGCGCTGAGCCAGGCAGACCTGATACGTAATTATATACTCATGGGGCTCGAGCCAGATTTGCAGACTAGGCTCTATGAAGAGTACTGGCGGCCTATGGAGCTGGAGTTCGGGCAGGAGGCGTACGGCACGCAGTTCGACAGCTTCATGCGCCATTACCTGACCGTCCGTACCGGTGACATACCGCGCGAGAGCGAGGTGTACGATGCGTTCAAGGATTATGCCCACAGCGCTCCGGTGCAGGAGTCGGGTATAATAGCGCTGGTCAAGGAGATACGTTCCTTCGCCCGCTACTTCTGCGCAATGGCCCTGGGCAAGGAGCGGGAACCAATACTCACGTTGGCCTTCCATGACCTGCGGGAACTGAAGGTAGACGTGGCCTATCCGTTCTTGCTCGAGCTATACGACGACTACGCTGGCGATCGCCTCTCTTCCGACGATTTCGCCTCCGCCGTTCGAATGGTTGAGTCGTACGTATTCCGGCGCGCCATATGCAACATACCGACCAACTCCATGAACAAGACCTTCGCTACCTTCGGCAAGGCATTAAAGAAGGATCGATATCTCGAGAGCGTCATGGCTCACTTCCTGCTCTTGCCATCGTATCGCCGTTTCCCGCGCGATGATGAGTTCCACCGTGATATGCAGACGCGCGACCTCTACAACTTCAGGAGCCAAAGTTACTGGCTCAGACGTATAGAGAACTATGATCGAAAGGAACGCGTACCTGTAAACGAGTACACCATCGAGCATATCCTGCCGCAGAATCTGGATCTCTCGCCCGAATGGCGATCCGTACTCGGCGATGATTGGCAGGGAATACAGGAGCGATACCTTCATACTCTGGGCAACCTTACGCTTACCGGCTACAACGCCGAATACAGCGACCGCCCCTTTACCGAGAAGCGCGACATGGAGGGCGGATTCAGCCTGAGTCCACTGAAGCTGAACGCCGGACTCGGGGCGGTCGAAGCGTGGAACGAGATCGAGATCCTGAAGCGCGCGTCGAGGCTCGCGACGCTGGCCGTTACCGTCTGGCGCTGCCCGTCCCTTGACGCGGCTATCCTGGCCGCGTATCAACCAGCCCCGCAAAGCCAGCCCGTAGTGTACGGCATAGAGGATCACCCCTTCCTGCTCTCAGACGCGATACGGCCCCTCTTCGAGACGTTTCGTACGGAGACGCTTGCGCTCGACCCCTGCGTCACCGAGGAATTCCTGAAGCTGTACGTGGCGTACAAGGCGGAAACGAATTTCGTGGACGTGGTGCCTCAGGCTAAGCGGCTCTTGTTGAGCATAAACATCCCGTTCGTCGACATCGACGATCCCAAGGGGCTGTGCCGGGACGTGACCGGGCTCGGTCGATGGGGCAACGGCGACGTGAACGTAGGGCTCGACTCTCTCGACGAGCTACCCTACGTGATGAGCCTCGTGCGCCAGTCTTACGAGCGCCAGATGGGCGATGGAGCCGAGTCATGATAGATGACCTTAAGCCATATCCGGAGTATAAGGAGTCGGGCCTGCCCTGGCTCGGGAAGGTACCGGAGCATTGGAGTGTATTCCCGCACCGTGCACTTTTCAAAGAGATCGTTGACCAAGGGCATCAAGATGAGGAAATGCTCTCAGTAACGATCACGAGGGGGATAATAAAGCAGAGGTCTCTTCTGGAGAATAGTTCAAAGAAGGACAGCTCTCGTAAGGATAGGTCAGCATATAAATTCGTCTATCCGAAAGATATTGCGTATAACAAGATGCGAGCCTGGCAGGGTGCGATTGGTGTGTCGGATCTGAAAGGCATTATTAGTCCTGCCTACATCGTCATGAGGCTTCGAAATAGCAATAACCTGCCGCGATTCTATCACCATCTTTTTCGGACTCCTCTATTTGCCAAAGAAGCAGAACGTTGGTCATACGGTATTACCTCGGATATGTGGAGTCTGCGATCAGAGGATTTTAAACAGATTTATTCTCCCCTCCCTCCCCCCTCCGAGCAATCCGCCATCGTCCGTTTCCTCGACTGGTCCAACGGCCGTCTCGATCGCGCCATCAAGGCCAAGCGCAGAGTCATAGCGCTCCTGAACGAGCAGAAGCAGGCCATCATCCACCACGCTGTTACTCGAGGCCTTGACCCGAACGTACGCCTCAAGGATTCCGGTATACCCTGGCTGGGGGATATGCCGGAGCATTGGGAAGTACCTTTATTTGGCCGCTTACTCAAGAGAGTAGAACAAGGTTGGAGCCCCGTTGCAGCTGAAGGTGAAATAGCAGAAAATCAATGGGGGGTGTTAACACTGTCCTCAATAAGGCGTGGCATCTTCAATTCGTCTGCTATAAAGCCTGTTTCTTTAGCGGCTTCGATTCCTAAAGGAATTGAGGTTTGCGATGGTGATGTATTACTTACGCGATCGAACACTCGTGATCGAGTAGGTGACGTTTGCATTGTACGCCAACCGCGAAAAAGAACGATTCTTTGCGACCTGATTTATCGATTGCGGTTACATGAAAATAGGATCTTCCCTGCTTTTTTTGTCTACCAAATGTTGTCTCGCATTGGGCGTGAACAAATCGAGAGAGATGCTCGTGGTTCGAGTGGAACAATGCCCAAAATCTCACAAGGGCATATCAAGTCTTGGCGAATTTTGCTTCCGCCCATTGAAGAACAGAAACTAATCGTCGAAAGCATCGATGTTGATATTGTTCCAGTCGAATTGACCATCTCCCGCCTCGAGCGCGAGATAGAGCTACTACGCGAGTACCGCACGCGGCTCGTAGCAGACGTGGTAACGGGCAAGCTCGATGTGCGAGCGGCTGCCTTGAGCCTGCCCGACGAGGCGCCTATGGAGGATGCTGTACAGCTCGATGAGCTAACCGAGGAAGCCGATCTTGAAGTAGAGGAAGTCAGCTAATGGTATTGCCTGAACGGGAGACGCGTTTCGTTACGGCTTGCGCAAGGGCGGTATAGGGCTCAGAATGGCTTGGGAATAGACAGGAGGGGACATGGCGCTACCGGATACCGAGTTCGAGGCTATACTCGCGGACGCCGACAAGCGTATCCATGGCCCCATAGCCTGGGGCGAGGACGAGGACCATTCGCCGTGCGTGGAATTTACCGCCAGGGTACAATCGGACGCCGGATGGCCCCTGTTCGTCAAAGGGAGCTACAACCGCCTGGCCCGAACCCTATCGTTCGCCTTGATTCTCAAGTCAGAGGGCCGGATCTATGCCCTCGACATGGGCAAGGATCATCATAACCCGCAATGCAACCAAGTGGGCGAGACCCACAAGCATCGCTGGCGCGAGCAGTTCCGCGACAAGGAAGCGTACGCGCCCGATGATATTACCGCGCCCGCGTCCGATCCGCGGGCGGTATGGGCGCAGTTCTGCGCCGAGGCTGGTATAATGCATGACGGGCAGTTGGATGCGCCGCCGTCGCCCCAGAGGGAGCTAGCGCTATGAGCGATACGATACTATGCGATACGCTACGTTCCGGCCTTGGCGAGCTATATAGCTGTTCGCGGGTCGGCGACTATACGAGGATAAGGACGCCGTACCTCTATCCTGACGGGGATAATATCGACCTGTTCTGCAAGATCGAGACCGACGTCATAACGGTCTCCGATCTGGCCGAGACCAGCCGATGGCTCAGGATGCAGACCCTGTCCCCGCACCGGAGCATCAAGCAGCGGCAGCTCATAGAGGACCTCCGCCTTACCCACGGGGTCGAATACTACAAGGGCATGCTGACGGCACGTTGCCAGCCAAGTGCCTCGCTGGCGGCCGTCGTGACGCGAGTGGCGCAGGCTGCGCTCAGGATGTCTGACCTGTGGTTCACCTTCAGGACGAGGTCGGTCGAGTCCATAGCCGACGAGGTAGGCGATTTTCTCGCCGAGCGGGAGCTTCCGTTCGAGCGTTCCGAGAAATTGCTTGGCCGGTCAGGCAGGAGCTGGAACGTGGATTTCCACGTACGTACGGCGTCGCGCAGCTCGCTCGTATATATCTTGAGCACCGGCAACCGGTCCGCCGCGCGTACCGTCTCGGAACACGTGCTTTCGGCGTGGTACGACCTGAACAGGCTGGCGGCCGGGCCCGAGTCCATGCGGTTCATATCCCTGTTCGACGATACCCTGGACGTATGGAACGACGAGGATTACGAACTGGTCTCGGGGCTGTCGACTATTGCCCTGTGGTCACGGCCGGACGAATTCGCCGAACTACTGACCGATGTAGCATGAGGTCGACTGCCAACACTATCTAGAGAAAAAAGAGGAAGCGCGCTATGCTAACCGATACCAGCGAGAAAGGCCTCGAGACCCTGATAGTTCGGCATATGACCGGCACGGATGGACTGTCCGTCGCGGCCGACGGCGTCGCCGAGTCGGCTCCGCCCTACGGCGGCTCAGGCTATATCGCGGGTAGTCCCAGCAACTACGACCGAACGTACGCTATCGATACGCCGCTCCTGTTCGCCTTCCTCCGCGCGACTCAGCCCGAGGCTTTCAAGCAACTCGCCTTCTCCGACCCGAATGACGACAAGGACATCAACCGCCTCAAGTTCCTCGGGCGCGTATCCGCCGAGATAGGCAAGCGCGGTGTCATAGACGTACTCCGTAAAGGCGTCGATCACGGCCCCGTGCACTTCGACCTCTTCTACGGTACGCCGTCGCCGGACAACGCTACGGCGGCATCGCTCCATGCCAAGAATCGTTTCTCAATAACCCGCCAGCTCGCGTACAGCGTAGACCGGAGCCGGCGCGCCCTCGACCTCTGCCTCTTCATAAACGGCCTTCCCGTCGCTACCTTCGAGCTCAAGAACAGTCTTACCAAGCAGACGGCCGCTGACGCGGTGGAGCAGTACAAGCGCGACCGCGACCCTCGTGAAAGGCTGTTCGAGTTCGGCCGCTGCGCGGTGCACTTCGCCGTAGACGACGCCGAGGTATGGATGTGCGCGGAACTCAAGGGCAAGGCCTCGTGGTTCCTGCCCTTCAACAAGGGCCACGACGACGGCGCCGGCAACCCTCCCAACCCCGCGGGCCTCAAGACCGCCTACCTCTGGGAGGACGTACTCACCCCCGCTGGCCTGACCGACATCATCGAGAACTACGCCCAGATAGTCGAGGAGAAGGACGAGAGCACGGGCAAGAAGAAACGGAAGCCGGTCTGGCCCCGCTACCATCAGCTCGACGTCGTGCGCCGGGCGCTATCGCACGTCCGGGAGCGCGGCGTCGGACACCGCTACCTTATCCAACATTCCGCCGGCTCGGGCAAGTCCAACTCCATAGCCTGGCTGGCGCACCAGCTCATAGGGCTTAAGGGCGGCTCCGGCTCCGAGCTGTTCGATTCCGTCATCGTGGTAACCGACCGCCGCAACCTCGACAAGCAGATCCAGCGGACCATCAAGGGATTCATGCAGGTAGGCGCGACGGTAGGGCACGCCGATCATTCCGGCGAGCTCAGGCGCTTCCTCCAGTCCGGCAAGAAGATCATCGTGTCGACCGTGCAGAAGTTCCCGCATATTCTCGCTGAGATAGCCCTCGACGAGGGCAAGCGCTTCGCTATCCTTATCGACGAGGCGCATTCCAGCCAGGGCGGGCGTACCTCCGCGGCAATGAGCCAGGCGCTCGGAAGCCGCGACGAAGAGCCCGATCCCGAGGACGCGATCAACGAAGCGCTACAGGCGCGCATCGCCGATCGCAGGCTGCTTGCCAACGCCAGCTACTTCGCCTTTACCGCCACGCCCAAGAACAAGACGCTGGAGCTATTCGGCGAGGCGTTGCCGCCCGACCCCGAGGGCGCGGTCAAGCATAGGCCTTTCCATAGCTATACGATGAAGCAGGCGATAGAGGAGGGCTTCATACTCGACGTACTGCGGTACTACACGCCGGTAAGCAGCTACTACAAGCTAGTCAAGAAGACCGATGACGACCCCGAGTTCGACACCAAGAAGGCCACGAAGAAACTGCGCAAGTACGTAGAGAGCCATGATCAGGCCGTGAGGCTCAAGGCCGAGATCATGGTCGACCACTTTCATGAGCAAGTCATGGCGCCAGGCAAGATAGGCGGCCAAGCCCGCGCCATGGTCATATGCAACGGCATAGAGCGGGCCATCCAGTATTATTACGCCATGCGCGACTACCTGGTGCGGCGCAAGAGCCCGTACAAGGCCATCGTAGCCTTCTCCGGCGAGCACGAGTACCGCGGCGCCATGGTTACCGAGTCATCCCTCAACGGCTTCCCGAGCAACGCCATCGAACGAAGCATTCAGGCGGATCCTTACCGTTTCCTCGTCTGCGCCGACAAGTTCCAGACGGGGTATGACGAGCCGCTCCTCCACACGATGTACGTGGACAAGCCGCTTTCGGGCATCAAGGCCGTCCAGACCCTATCGCGGCTCAACCGGGCCCACCCGCAGAAGCACGATTGCTTCGTGCTCGACTTCCAGAACAACGCCGAGGCTATCACCTACGCCTTCCAGGATTATTACCGTACCACGCTCCTCGCCGACGAGACCGACCCCAACAAGCTGCACGACCTCAAGGCCGCGCTCGACGGGGCTCATGTCTACGCTCAAGTCCAGGTAGACGACCTCGTCGCCAGTTTCCTCTCCGGCGCCGACCGACCGGCTCTCGACCCCATCCTCGATGTCTGTGTCGCCGTATATACCGATCGCCTCGACGAGGACGACCAGGTTGACTTCAAGAGCAAAGCCAAGGTCTTCTGCCGAACCTATGCCTTCCTCTCGTCTATATTGAGCTACGGCAACGTGAGCTGGGAGAAGCTGTCAATATTCCTGAACCTCCTCGTTCCCAAGCTGCCCGCGCCCAAGGAAGAAGACCTGGCCAGGGGCATATTGGAAGCGATAGACATGGACAGCTACCGCGTCGAAAAGAAAGCCGTCCAACGTATAGCGCTCGAGGACACGGATAGCGAGATAGAACCGGTACCGGCCGAGGCGGGCGGATTCAAGTCAGACCCCGAAATGGACCGCCTCAGCAGCATCATCAAATCGTTCAACGAGCAATTTGGCACCTTGTTCACCGACGCCGACCGCGTGAGCAAGCGCATCCGTGACGAGATAGCCCCCAAGGTAGCCGCCGATTCCGCGTATCGCGACGCCAAGGAAAACACGCCCCATACCGCTCGCATGGCCCATGACCAGGCGCTCGCCAAGGTTATGCAGACCCTCCTTAAGGACGACACCCAGGTCTACAAACAATACGTGGAGAACGAGTCGTTCAAACGCTTCGTCAGCGACATGGTATTCGCCCTCACGGGCAGTTGGGACAGCGGGCAGATTCAGGCACGACGGTAGCCACGAGCTGTCTAGCACCATCGCGCCACGCAACCGTCGTTAATTTTCCTTGACAATCCCCGCTCCGGGGGTACACTCGAGCCCATAGCGCCAGCAACAAAGGTGATGCATCAGTTCAAAAAGCCCGGAGGTCCCGTGCCTGTTCACGTGGCGATCGTGGCCCGACCAGAAGTAATCATCGCCCTCCCGGAAGTACCCACCACAGGACAAGAAGCAGCCGCTCCCCGTCGAGAAGCAATCGTCGCGGGTCGAGAAGCAATCGTCGCAGATCCAGAAGTAATCGTTGCAGGACAAGAAGTAGTCGTCGCCGGTCGAGAAGTAATCGTCGCAGGACAAGAAGTAATCGTCGCAGGACAAGAAGTAATCGTCGCCGGTCGAGAAGTAATCGTCGCAGGACAGGAAGTAGTAGCGGAGGGATGCGAAGTACGCGTCGTTCATGAGGCTGACAATGATAGACCGCCGTCGGCGGCCATGAGCACATCGTTGGAGGTATCGCGGAATGATCAAGACATCGCAATCGAAGTTCCTGCAAGAGGCAAGGACCCTCGTCGAGAACGCCGCCGGTCTGCCCGAGATGGCATCGGTGCTGTC
>MTLC01000040.1_pt1 | contig 10970 bp, 10 predicted proteins | sample 1982451 | NCBI WGS metagenome assembly MTLC01 (sample SAMN05710165, study PRJNA340218) | biofilm metagenome | isolation source: sample SPH anode biofilm adapted to +100 mV | place: USA | collected 2012-02-03 | reverse complement strand
GCGCTGAACCCTTGCTGAGAAAAGCGTGAGACCTCTCCAGTGCTTAGAACGTTTCCGGCAATAACAGCGGAATGAACGGCAAGAAATGCCGCGATTGCGATGAATCGGTTCTTTGTCATTTTTCCTTTCTTGCCCAACGGGTTGCGGGTGAGCGGCGAAGCGACCTTGCTCTCACAGGCTCCTATTCGCTCCTATTGACTCGCGCGTCCATCTCCACCCGTTCTGGTTGGATCGCGCCTTTTATGCCTCTCATCATCAGTAACTCAAGGAACTCAAGCACGTCCCCTCCTGGCCCTTCGTCCATGCCTCTCACTCGGGTAGAAGAAACTGCCGCACCTCTTGCCAAAGTAATAGGTGTAGGACAGAATTAGCGATGGAATCATCATCATGAGGTAAAATACCTTGTTTTTGTCTCCTAGCCCATTATTGACCATATGATAGATGATCAAGCCTACAAGCCCATAGAGTATTACAAATCTTGAGAAATTATATCTTTTTTGGCCTTTATAGAGCCCTTCGATGTTTTCAATTCGTTTTACGATCATAAGATGTATAGCTGCGATCATCGCAAGAAACAAAGAAAATGCATCTGTATGGACTTCTGGGGCATTATCAAGAGTCTCTAGCAAATAGCCTATAGCTCCGATCATAAATATGAAGACGTAAGTCCCAATAAAAAAGGCATAAACAGATCCTGTATTTCGTTCTTTTTGCCCAGGTTGTGATGAATGCCTTATTGGCAGGTCATTGTCGCAGTTGTAGCAGCGGCTATCTGCACCTATTTCGCCATTCTCTGCACCACAAATCTTGCATTTGATCTGCATCTATTTTCCTTCCCAACATCTGTGCTCAAACCAACGGAGGCGGCCTTGACCGGCGGCGTTAGCCGTCCAAGTCTAAGGTCGTTGTTGGGCTCTCGCCTCCGCCATCTGTGGCGATACGCCTTTTTACCCACCCATCCTGGATTACGTTACTCTGGACCGGCGCCTTTCCTTTGTATTTTTGTAAAAAGGCCGGCAGCGACACTGAAGAAAGTTATCGCAAGCCAGCAATAGAAGGTTGGGCGCGCGAGCCCTTGAGCAATTTTGATAATCCAATCTAATCTTGCAATATTATCTCTGGACTCAATATCCTCTTTTGTCGGCTGGTACGGAGTAGACTTTCCGGTTTCAGTCAAATAGTTAACTAATACCCCATCGTTTTTGTACACGTCGCTCGCATACAGCTGTGAAATTTTAGATTTTAGCTTTAGGTCGTATTTGTGACTCTTCATATTTCGTTTTATGATATCAGCATTGGATTTTGTAAAGGTGGGATCTATGGACATTACCCAATATGATGCAGTCAAAATAAACAAACTTATCACAGCCCCAGCAACCAATAAAATGAGCCCTTTCATGGGCTGCAATCTCTGCCTCAGCAATCTGATACCAATAGTTATCAAGCTAATGGTCAAAAAACCCAAGGCAAGCAAGGACAAAAGACTTTCTGTAAATGCGGTGGAAACCAACAGGGCGACTCCTGCAAAGATAATCCAATTGCTTTTTTGGCTAACTACTCTCATCTAGCCTTTTCCTTTTGTTTCGCCAACTTGTTATTGACCGGTTAGAAAAGTTACCTATATAGGATACCGGCTACCTATATAAGGTACTTGTTACCTATATAGGTAACAAATACTGGTTCCCTATATAAGCAACTTTAGTATTAGAAACGGCCTCGATGTCTTCTCATTGGTATGGCTGCTACTCATCCTGAATCCTCGCCTCCAATTCCGTCCCCTGGACTGAACTGATCGGAACACGCCATACTTTCTCGACCGGGTCCCATTTGGCACCTATGGCTTTCAGTTTGGTACGGAGAGCCTTTTCCGCGTATGCCACACGCAAAGCAACTATGTTCCCATCCCCATGCTCGGGGGCTAAGGGCCAGGCCTTTTCCTCCACGATGATCTCTATGGTCTTCAGCCTGACTCGTCTGACCTTGTCGTATCGATAGCGAACACACACCAGCGACTGACCGTATTCAGCGACCAGCCGTTTTGTGCCCTTCTGTCCCGGCTTCAGATGGGTCTGCGTCTTCATGTTCTTGAGCATGAACGCCTCCGCTGGGGCTGCTCAAAATATTGCTGCAACTTAACACGCATGGTTAGCCCCGATCAATGTAAAATTTCTCGTTGAAATATTAGCATCTTGCAATAATCTGTGAAGGGCCGAGAGCCAGGGGGAAACCATGATACGTTTGTCAGAGAAGCTTGTTCAACGGTATGTCGAGACTCTCGAATGCCGAGGTGTCCCGGTTGAGGAGCACACCTATTACATCATGTGGCTCCGATTTTATCTCGATTTTTGCTCGAAGTATTCCATCAACGGTGCCGAGGCAGAGAGGGTCCGCCTCTTTCTGGCGAAACTCGGCGAAAAAAAGCAGCCAGACAAATACCGACGCCAGGCGGCCCATGCCGTTTCTCTCTACCACGACATGCAGCGACCGATCCATTCAACCGCGGATCTGCCGGGCTCCCCGCTGCGACCTCCTGAACAGCAGCCTTCCATCCTACCGTCTTTCGCAAGGGGCTCTCAGTACCGTGAAGCAGGGTATGAGGTAACGTCATGTTCCCCTGAGTGGGACGAAGTACTGGCACGGCTCGCCGGTGAGATCAAGGTGCGCCATTATTCACGGAAAACCCTGAAGACATACGCGAAGTGGTCGCGTCAGTTCCAGCGTTTCCTAAAGAACAAGCCGCCGGAAGAGCTGTCAACGGAGGACGTCAAGGAATATCTCACCCACCTCGCCGTGAAGTGCCATGTCGCTGCATCTACCCAGAACCAGGCCTTCAACTCACTGTTGTTTCTCTACCGTCACGCCTTAAAGCGCGAGTTCGGCGAGTTGCGCGGGGTGCCTCGGGCAAAAAAATCCCTTTACGTGCCGATGGTACTCTCCAGGGCCGAAATCGATGCCATCCTGGAAAAGCTCCCCTCCCCTTACCGGCTCGTGGTGGGGCTATTGTTCGGCTGTGGCCTGCGCCTTTTCGAAGGGTTGCAGCTCAGGGTCGGAGACTTCAACTTCGACGTAGGCCTCCTCACCGTGCACGGGAAGGGAAATAAGGACCGGACCGTGCCTCTGCCACAAGCCCTGCTCCCAGCGCTGAGGGCACAGATCGAGTCGGTGGCGAGGCAGCACGAGATGGATCTATCAGAGGGATACCATGGCGTGTTTCTGGACGATGCGCTGGAAAGGAAGTTCCCAAAGGCCGCCAAGGAGTTCCTTCATCAATGGTTCTTCCCGCAGTCGTCGCTAACGGTGGTAGCAGAGACCGGAGAGCGGCGACGCTACCACCTCCACGAGACACAGCTTCAGGAGGCCTTGCGACTTGCCGTGCGCAGCGCGAAGATCCCGAAACGGGTCACAGCCCACACCTTCCGCCATTCCTTCGCCACCCATCTTTTGCAGGCAAACTACGACATACGCGTGATACAGAAACTCCTGGGGCACTCAAGCCTGACGACCATGATCTACACGCATTGCGTACCGGTGAGAACGGTCAAGGAGCCGAGAAGCCCACTCGACCTCTAGCCGCAGGATTGAGAAGCGGACGCGGGAGCAACGCCATGATGACCCTATGCAGAGGGATGACTGCAGGACACGCGGGAGGGTACTTTTCCCGGGAGGACTATTACCTGGGAGGAGCAGAGGAACCCGGAAACAGCCTTTGGTGCGGCAAGGGAGCCCGGGCGCTCGGACTCTCCGGTCCTGTCCGCCCCGAGGATTTCAAGACTCTGTGCAGGGGGGAGGCGCCGGACGGGGGACAACTGGTCGCTGCGGGGCATGGTCGCGACCCGAAGACCTCGGAGGTCGTCGAGATCAGGCGGGCCGGGAACGACGCCACTTTCTCCGCCCCCAAGTCGGTATCCATCGCCTACGTCGCAGGTGTCAAGGGGCTCAAGGAGGCGCACGACGCGGCGGTGCTCTCGGTGCTCGATCACTTGGAAAAGCACTACTGCCACTACCGGAAGGACGAGAGGGCCCACAGCGGTGAGCTGGTGGCCGCCAAATTCGACCACGCCACCTCGAGGAACATTGACCCGCAACTGCACTCGCACGTCTTTGTGGTGAACGCGGTTCGGACGCCGGACGGCAGCTTCAGGGCAAACACCACCGACCTCTTGTTCAAGAACCAGAAGTTGCTAGGGCGTCTGTACCGGCAGGCGCTCGCGCACGAACTCACCGAGCGCGGTTTCCAGGTTACCATCCAGGATCGCTCCCAGATGTACATCGAGTTGAAGGGGGTAGATCCCGCTCTCATCGACCATTTCTCCACCAGGCGCAAGCAGATCGACGATCAGGTGAAGAAGTGGCAGGCGGAGGGGCTTTTCGCCTGTGTGCCACATGCCAGACTTTATGAGATGGCCGCGCTGGAGACCAGGGACCCGAAGCGCGCAATCACGAAGGAGGAGTTGAACCGGTACTTCGAGGGGGGCTTCAAGGCCTGTGGGACATCCATGGAGGGGGCCCGGTTCGAGCTGGAAAGGGAACACGGGCTCGCCGTGCGGTACGAGGCGCCCGGCGCCCACAAGGTGGTGGCGCTGGCGGTTCGGGACCTGACCGACCGGGAAGCGGTGGTGGACCGGGCAAGGCTCCTCGATCAGGCCGTGCGCATTTCTGGCGGAGAGCACTCGGTGGCGGAGCTGGATGCCGCAATCGATGGCGGGACGGAAGGCGTCTTCAAGGTCGGCTATGACACCTGCGGCAGGGAGTTTTACAGTACGAAGGAGATGCTTGAGCTAGAGGCCCGTAACCTGGAGCGGATCAGGGCCCTCCCCTCTTTCCAGAGCACCGTCGCCCCCACCAGCGTCAACTGGTTACTGGACCGGGTTTCGGAGGAACAGGGCCGGCCATTCACGGCCGGCCAGACAGCCGAGGTGCTCAACGAGTTGACCGGGAAACAGGGGCTCACGTTCTCCCTTGGAGACCCGGGCACCGCGAAGACTTCCACCCTGAAGCTGGTGGAGCATTTCAACGACCAAGTGCTGCGCCCCTACGGGGAGGTGCACCTCTCGATCAACCTCGCCTACACCGGGAAGGCCGCCCGGGAACTCTCCCTTGCCACCGGAAAACCCGCCTGCACGATCTCGAGTTTCGAAAATGCCAATCCGGCTTCCAAATTCGCCCTACAGAGGCAAAACGGGGAGCCGCCAATGGTAGTGGTAAGGGGTGAGAAAATTCTCATCCCTACGGGGCCGGGGACCCAGGTGGTGATCCGCGTCGACGAGGCGGGCTTTCTCGGCGCGAGGCAGACGCAGCGGCTGCTCGACGTGGTGGAGGGGCTGCAGAAAAGCGGCGCACAGGTGAAGCTGCACCTTTTGGGGGACTCGAAACAGATGCAGGGGATCCAGGCGGGGAACCTGCTCGCCCCCTTGAGGGAGCTCGGGGAGAGGCGCGAGATCGACTACGCGCACTTGACCGAGATCTTGAGGCAGAGGGACCCAGGGCTTATGGAGATCGCGCGCGGGCTGAACCGGGAGGACCGCCCCTTCGGCAGCAACGCGCGGGAGGCCCTGAACCTTCTGGAAAAGAGGCGCGAGATGGTCGAGATCGCCGACCCGCTGGAATTGCGCAAGGCGGTCGTGGAGCATTACCTGGAAGAGAGCCGCAAGCCTTCGCACTTCCCAGAGCGGGAGGCGGAGGGCAGGCCGCAGCAGGTGCTCCTTCTCACCACCACCAACGCGGCGCGCAGGGAACTAAACCAGGAGATCCGAAAGGCGCGCGTCCTGTCCGGCGAGATCATGGAGGGGAAGACCTTCACAGTACTCGCACCTGTGCGCCAGGGGGTGACGGTGGAAGGGTACCAGGTCGGAGACACGGTGGTCTTTAGCGGAGAGAGGGGAAAGGACGGCCAGATGGAGCGCTGGGGGACGCGGCTCAACACAGAGGCGCAGGTGACCGGGCTCGACCGGGAGCGGAACATGGTGCAGGTGACCTACTCCTTCCACACCAGGAAACGCGACGGTCGGGATCTGTCCAGCACGGTGACCAAGGAATTCTCGGCCGCCGAGATGGCGGGGAAGACCAGGGTGTACCGTGAAGAGGAGAGGAACTTCTCCGCAGGTGACCGCGTCGTTCTCCTGAAGAACGAGGCGAAGCTCGACCTGCAGAACGGGGCCATGGGGGTGATCAAGGAGCTGGATGAAAAGGGACGAGCGCTCGTCGACCTCGGGGACCGCAACGTGGAGATCGACCTCGCCCGGTATCGGCACCTGGACCACGGCTACGCGGTCACGGTGCACAAGAGCCAGGGGAGCACCGTGGAGCACTCGATCCTTTACGCCCCCGTCCCCGAGCCGAAGACACCTCTCTTCTCCCGGATTGATGTGGAGGCGCCGGAGGCGCAGTACGGCAGGGCGAGCTTCAACGCCCTCAACGTCTCCTTGACCCGCGCCCAGTTCGGCACCCGCGTCTTCACCAACTCGGTCGAAGTGCTCTCGCGTGCGGTGGAGACGGTGGACGAGAAGACCACCACACTCACCAGGGCGAGCTACGGTGAGAAGCTTCCGGCAAAAGAGCACCGGCTTCACGAAACGGTCCGGGAGTTCGGAGAGAAGGTCAGGGAGATGGAACATGCCGCGCGCGGACCGGAGGCGGCGATCGTGCGAAGACAAGCGGAGAAGGATTTCGCCTCCATGTCCAAGCCTCTCAACGTACCTGCACCGGCAAGGGAGATCGCACCGGTTCAGAAGGGTCCGGGACGCGAGCTGGAGCTTAAACCTCCCAAGGGGTTCGGGCACGGGTTCGGGGAGTGAGTTTCCTTGTCCACGTGATGGCGTCTCGAATGCAATCGCCGCTGATCGTACAGGCCACGGCGGGCCTCGCTCCGCTCGGTAGACGTTTTTTTTCACACCTCATGCAGCCCCCTGACGGGTGCTAAAATGTCGGACCTCGGCAAGCCTCGTCATTTCAGCGTATTGCGCGGTACCACGCGGTGCCACGCCTGGCGCCAGGCACACTTGAAAAGAGGTCTAACCCTCCGTGATGACACCGGACCGGCTGGGGCCAGAAATGTAGCACGGCGTAGCACAACTAAAAGAGCGTGTCGGACGGCCTATGGACAAGGTTTCGCTGCGGCTTTCAGAGGAAGAAAAGGAGCTTTTAAGGCGGCAGGCCGAGGAGGCGGGAGTGAGCGTTTCGGAGCTGATCCGGGACCGGCTTTTTCCCCGGAATCTCTCCGGAACTCCCGCCACTTTCGGGCAGGTTTCCGGGCTCGCGGAGAGGGTCGCAACACTCTCGGTAGCGGTGGAAAGGCTGTCCGAAACTGCGGAGGAGACCTCTCCCCGGGAGCCGGTACGGGAGCCGACGGCGGATGCCAGGTTGGATGGGATCGAGCAGATTCTCAGGGGGCTTTCCGGGGAGTTGGCGGAGATCAGGGAGGCACTTTCGAAGCGGGAACAATCGGGTTCGAACTGGAGTTCTTTCCTGTCGCGGAACAAGTAACGAGGCGATCCTTGGGACCAAAGCAGCCGGTTGTGAAACACCGGCAGCTTCAGGCGGTCCCGGCCCGTTCTGCGGGGATACGGCTTCGCTTGCGCTGCTCCGTCCCCCTCCGAATCGGCCATTCTCAAGGCGGGGGTACCTCGCTCCCCTCCCCTCTCTGCGCCGCTTTCCTCCCGTTCCGGTAGCTTTTGCCGTCAACGGCAGTTCCGTCTTTCTGCTTCGCGAGCGGCATTCCGCGTCACAATCTGGCTATCGCCTCGATCCTTTCCAGCAGGATTGGGACGCGACGCTGGCTTGCCGCATCGGGCAGCAGGTGCCCTGGAAGTGCATCGAGAAAGGAGCGGTGTTTCAGGAATCTTGCGAATTCTCCGGCCAGAAACTCCTTTACATCCTCGGGAGCGGAGGTGACGTCCTCCACGATTTCCGGCCGCCCGTCAAGGAGGGTGACGATGTCCTCCATGTCGTGGCTGGCGAAGAAATCCCATTTCCCCCGGCTGCGGAATGCTTCGATCTTGGTGGCGAGGAAATAGGGGGCGGTGACCACCCGGATGGTCATTTCCTCGCTGATGCTTTGGGTGGTGGCATTCACCAGGGCGTCGGGGTACCACTGGTTGCTGAACCCCAGGATCTCCTCGTTCGTGGGCATGACATCGAGGGCGATTCCGTCCACCTGCCACCTGCACAGCGGTGCACCTTCGCTGGCGTCCTCGGTGAAACCGGCGGCGCGAAGATCCTCCGACAACCGGTAGTAATCCCCCCTGGTCGCAATCTCTACGATCACGTCGACGTCCATGGTGAAACGAACGTCGGGGGCTGCGCTGTCGGTGATGAGCAGTGCCGTGGCGGCGCCCCCCAGGAACACCACCCGCTCACGGAGTCGGCCCAGACGGAAGGCGACCCGGCGGATCATGGCGAGGTTGGTTTCGACGGTTCTATTCATGCGGGGTCAGTCTCCTGGTGAGTTCCTGCACGGCGAGTTCACGCTCCCTGGCCTTGCCGTCGCGGACCGCATCCACCAGTGCGAGCAGTTCGTAGAGGGCCTCGTCCTTCACGGCGGCCTGGGGCACGGAGCGGTACAAAGGGGCGAACTCGAACCCGCGTACGCTTCCCTCTGCGAAGGGCCAGACGGGCGGCGGGTCGTCGGTTTGGGCGATGAGGCGGTTAAGCGGCGGTGCGGCGTACCCGGTCGGGACGCCGCGAGTGAGCCGACCGCTCTCAGGCGGAAAAGCGTACTTGACGCCATGGACCAGGAACTCCAGCAGGGACCTCAGGATGGGCACCTTCCTGTTCGGGTCGTACAGCCTGGAGGCTGCGGCCCGTTGTACGCCGCCATGCACTTCGGAGGGGCTCATGGCCAGTTCGACGGCGACGGAGGTGAAGGACCATGGACGGTCGTTAAGGACGACCAGCTTGAGGAGGATGACGATGTCTTGGGGTTTAAGGTTCATACCATATATTCTATTCGCGATTCGCGAATCGTGCAAGCACTTATTACCGGTGTACCGTCGTTGAACAGGGGCATGTACTTTCTCGGGGCAGATGGGCTCTATACGGACCGACAGCATTAGCAAATTCACAGCCTTACCATTGGCATATTTTAAGCTAAAGACGACATGGCACGGGAAACAGCCGCTGCCTCCCCGGATCAATCGAGAGGGAAAACGTATCGAGGAGGTCGCCATGAACGTCAGGAACGAGTTACCCGGTGACGGGTACGTGAGGCTGCACCAGATCATCGGACAGAGGGAAGTGACCGAAGAACAGGCCGCCACCAACAGGAAAACAGGGCGGGGACCGAGAACGGCCAGGCCCGCCATCACCCCCCTCTTCCCCATCAGTCGCGCCGGATGGTATGCCGGCATCAAGAAGGGGATCTATCCCAAGCCGGTCAAGCTTTCGGAGCGGATAGCGGCCTGGCCGGTACAGGCGATCAGAGCCCTCCTGGACCGGATGGCCACATAGCAGAACGACAGAGCCGCGCCCTACAGCTTAGTTCGCCCTCTTGAGCGGCAGCACTTTGGCTCCCGATTTCAAGCCGTCCAGATAATCCGCCCAGGTCTGCATCATCTTGCGCCGTTCGGCAAGGTGGGTGGTACGGTTGTAGGCGCGGCCCAACGGGTCCCTCACCTGGTGGGCCAACTGGTGTTCGATCAGTTCGGGGCGGACCTGCAGCACCTCGTCCAGTATGGTACGGGCCATGGCGCGGAACCCGTGTCCGGTGATCTCGGACTTCTCAAACCCGAGGCGGCGCAGTCCGGCGTTGACCGAATTCTCGGACATGCAGCGTTGAGACGAGCGCGAACACGGGAAGACGTACTTGCCGTGCCCGGTCAGGGGATGGAGGCTCTTCAGGATCTCAATCGCCTGGCGCGGCAGGGGGACAAGATGGGGCACCCCCATCTTCATCTTGGCGGCGGGGATGTTCCACTCAGCCGCCTCGAGGTCGATTTCCGACCATTCCGCATGGCGCAATTCGCCCGGGCGGACGAAGAGAAGAGGTGCCAGTTGCATGGCGCATTTGACCACGAAGGAGCCTTCGAAGCCGTCGATGGCACGAAGCAGCGGCGCCACCTCTTTGGGGTCCGTGGGCGCTGCGAAGTTCTTGTTTTTCACCGGGGGCAGCGCCCCTCTCAGGTCGGCAACCGGGTCCCGTTCTGCACGCCCTTCGGCGACGGCATAGCGGAAAACCTGACCGCAAGCGGTCTTCACCCTGAACGCCGTTTCGAGAGATCTCGCCTCGATTCGCCGCAGAACGGTCAACAGTTCCGGCGCCTTTATCTCGCCGACGGGGCGCGTCCCGAGCCAAGGAAAAACGTCCTGCTCCAGGCGCCTCATGATCTGTTCAGCGTGTCCCGCTGACCACTGGGTTTTGAAGCGCCGGTGCCAGTCGCGCGCGACGGTTTCGAATGTGCTCCCCGCCGCTGCGGCCTTGCCCGCCTGTTCGGCCTTCTTAGCCTCGGCGGGGTCTATGCCTTCGGCGAGGAGTTTCCTGAACACCGCCCTCTTCGCCCTCGCCTCCGCCAGGGAGATATCCGGGTAGCTCCCGAGGGAAAGAAGCTTGTCCTTACCGCCGAAGCGGTACTTGAACCTCCACAGCTTACCGCCGGCCGGGGTGAGCACGATGAACAGTCCACCGCCATCAAAAAGCGTAACCTGCTTACCTTGGGTTTTCGCCCTGCTCACCTGCAGGTCGGAAAGTGGCGCGATCCGCTTGGGCATTGGGTTTACCTCCATTTTGGGTATATGCGATTTCGGACTACCCTCGCATATACCCAAAAATATACCCAAAAAACGTGGCTTGAGGTGGATTTTAATAGATCTGGCTGGATCGACAAAAAGAAAAAGCCCTGATTTCACAGGGCTTTTTCGCATTATCGTATCTTGCTGTACATTAGGATGGTGCCGGAGGTCGGGGTCGAACCGACACGGGGTTGCCCCCGCTGGATTTTGAGTCCAGTGCGTCTACCAATTTCACCACTCCGGCATTT
>MTLC01002144.1_pt1 | contig 10995 bp, 11 predicted proteins | sample 1982451 | NCBI WGS metagenome assembly MTLC01 (sample SAMN05710165, study PRJNA340218) | biofilm metagenome | isolation source: sample SPH anode biofilm adapted to +100 mV | place: USA | collected 2012-02-03 | reverse complement strand
TAAGACCCATAGCAATACCTGAAACAGGCTTGCGAATCTTTACACCAGCATCAAGTAGAGCAAGAGTTCCGGCACATACTGTGGCCATTGATGAAGAACCATTAGACTCAAGGATGTCAGAAACGACACGAATAGTGTATGGGTTTTCGGGATTTCCGGGGATAACCGGCTTTAAAGCGCGTAAAGCAAGATTACCATGACCAATCTCACGACGGCTGGTACCTCTTAATGCTTTAGCTTCTCCGGTAGAGAATGGAGGGAAGTTATAATGAAGCATGAAGTTATTCTTGCCTTCAATCACGGCTCCATCAATGGTCTGCTCATCGAGTTTGGTGCCCAGTGTAACTGTAGAGAGTGACTGAGTTTCACCACGTGTAAAGATAGATGATCCATGTGCGGAGGGCAAATAATCAACTTCACACCAGATTGGTCTGATCTGATCAGTTTTACGGCCATCAAGACGAATTCGCTCATTTAAAACTACGTCTCTGACAGCATGTTTGTGGACATCATGGAAATAACGTCCAATCATGCCAGCCTTTTCGGTACGAGTCTCTTCGGGAAGTGTCTCAAGATAATCCTTAAGAACCTTTTCAAAAAGCTCAGTTCTCTCGTGTTTACCGGATGCTTTGCATGCAATATCGTAGATTGGTTTGTAACAGAAATCATTTACTGATTTTCTGATCTCCTCATCATTAACCTCGTGGCAATAAACGCGTTTCTCAACACCACGACCTGACTCTTTAACCATATCGATCTGAGCCTGACATTGGATCTTAATCGCATCATGAGCAAATTTAAGAGCCTCAATCATATCAGTCTCTGAGATCTCTTTCATCTCGCCTTCAACCATCATGATATTCTCCATCGTGGCAGCAACCATGATATCAAGATCAGACTGTTCTAGTTCAGATAAAGATGGATTAATTACAAGCTTTCCATTGATACGTGCAACACGTACTTCAGACACAGGGCCATTGAAAGGGATATCCGATACAGCTAACGCAGCTGAAGCAGCTAAACAAGCAAATGCATCGGGGAGAGTATTTTTATCGCCGGAGATCAAATAAACCAACACCTGAGTCTCGGCATGATAGTCATCGGGGAATAAGGGTCTGAGAGCACGGTCAACCAGACGAGCAGTAAGGATTTCTAATTCGTGAGGACGGGCTTCTCTCTTAAAGAAACCGCCGGGGAACCTGCCAGTAGCGGCATACTTCTCCTGATACTCAACGGTAAGGGGCATAAAGTCAACATTCTCTTTTGCCTCTTTGGCCGAAACGACCGTTGCCAGCAGCATGGTATTGTCCATCTTTATGACGACTGCACCATCGGCTTGCTTGGCAAGTTTTCCAGTCTCCATCTGAACAGTCCGTCCATCAGGAAGTTGAAAGGTTTTGTAAAAAGCTTGCATAATCTAAATCAAATTAATCTGTTACAACATCTTAACATCTTGTGCCAAAATTGTAGCAAAGATAGCTCAATTGGCACCATTAAACAGCACAATAACCTAACACTAACGCAGATATTGCCTTACTAACAACATTTAACTGCATTGCATCGGGCTAAATCATTTTGTAATCCTTGAATTCAAAATAGCGTGCCATAAATACCAAAAAAAGGCAATTCATAAATTGCCTTTCTAAGGTTCTTCCGGTTAAAACCGAAAAGAAATTACTTTCTGAGGTTCAGTTTTGCAATAATTGCTCTGTAACGCTCGATATCTCTTTCTTTCAAATAATCGAGCAGCTTTCTGCGCTTACCTACCAAACGAACCAGCGAACGCTGGGTGAATAAATCCTTGCGATTGCTACGCAAATGATCGGTAAGATGAGTAATACGATACGAAAAAAGTGCAATCTGACTTTCTGCACTACCTGAATCACTATCAGTAATGCCGTACTTCGTAAAGATATCCTTTTTAATTTCAGGCGTTAAATACATATCTGTTTTCTGCTAAATTTTTGTGAGCCAAAACGGGTTGCAAAGATAAAAACTTTTTTCCGGAAAATCGCACTGATCTTCAATTTTTCTTTTATAACAAGTTGTTAACAACTACTAACAACCCCATTTCATCAAACACATACTATTATTTACACCTTTAAGATCGGTTAAAATTTGTAAATTTGCACCCCTGCGATTAAATCGCACGTAAGATTCTGATAATTTAATACCCCAGATATCATGTTCGAAGGTTTAAGCGATAAACTCGATAGAGCCTTTAAAGTCCTTAAAGGACAAGGGCAAATCAGCGAAATCAATATAGCCGAAACCCTCAAAGAGGTTCGCAAAGCATTGCTTGACGCAGACGTTAGCTACAAAATAGCAAAGCAATTTACCGACGATGTTAAGAAGAAAGCTCTCGGTCAAAATGTACTGACAGCTATCTCGCCGGGTCAGTTGATGGTTAAAATCGTTCATGATGAATTGGCCGCCCTGATGGGTGGAGAAAAATCAGACATCAACCTCAAAGGCCAACCCGCAATCATCCTTATCGCGGGTCTTCAAGGTTCAGGTAAAACTACCTTCTCAGCCAAACTAGCCAACTTCATTAAAACTAAAAGGTCACATAAACCGCTTCTCGTTGCCTGTGACGTTTACCGCCCTGCTGCTATAGATCAGTTGAAGGTACTCGGAGGGCAAATTGAAGTTGAAGTATATACGGAAGAGGGTAACAAAAACGCTGTTGCAATCGCTAAAAATGCTATTGCCCACGCCAAAAATATGGGTCATAGCGTTGTCATTATCGATACTGCAGGTCGTCTGGCAATCGACGAGGAGATGATGAAAGAGATCGCTGCTATTAAGCAGTCGGTTAACCCTCAGGAAACTCTCTTCGTAGTTGACTCAATGACGGGTCAGGATGCGGTCAATACGGCTAAAGCCTTTAATGACCGTCTCGACTACAACGGGGTCGTCCTTACTAAACTCGATGGTGATACCCGTGGCGGTGCCGCCCTTACTATCAGGTCGGTCGTTGATAAACCTATCAAATTTGTCGGCCTCGGCGAAAAGATGGATGCTATTGACATCTTCTACCCCGAACGTATGGCCGACCGTATTCTGGGCATGGGTGACATTGTCTCTCTCGTAGAAAGAGCCCAGGAACAATTCGACGAAGAAGAGGCTAGAAAACTACAACAGAAGATCGCTAAAGATCAATTCAATTTTGATGACTTCCTAAATCAGATCAAACAGATCAAAAAGATGGGTAACATCCGTGATCTGATGGGTATGATCCCCGGAATGGGCAAAGCGTTAAAAGATGTTGATATTGATGACAATGCCTTTAAAAGTATTGAAGCTATCATTCACTCTATGACCCCTGAAGAGAGAGCCAACCCGGCTATCCTAAACGGATCCAGAAGAAAACGTATTGCCAACGGCTCAGGAACTGAGATCCAAGAGGTCAATAGACTCATCAAACAATTTGATGAAACCCGTAAAATGATGAAACTCATGACAACCAGCGGGGGACAAAAAATGATGAAGATGATGGGTGGAATGAAAAAGAAACGCTAATATTTACCCCCCATCCCATATCTGCCATTTAGATTATATCCTCGTTAATCTATAATCTACTTACTTTGGTACTTTCATTGGGGTTAAAAGAATATCAAATCTATTTCACATGAAGTTACTCGACGGAAAAACCATTTCTGAGGCCGTTAAAAACGAGATAAAAAAAGAGGTGGCTTCACTTATTGATGCCGGACAAAGAGCACCTCACCTGGTTGCGGTACTGGTTGGAAACGACCCTGCCAGCCAAAGCTATGTTGCTTCTAAAGATAAAGCTTGTAAATCAATAGGGATGACCTCCTCGCTCTATCTCCTAGAAGAGACTATCAGCGAACAGGAACTCCTTAAAACCATTGACTTCCTTAACAATGACCCCGATGTCGATGGCTTTATCGTTCAACAACCACTCCCTAAACACATCAATGCCGATAGAATCCTTGAAGCTATCAATCCGGAAAAAGATGTCGATGGCTTCCACCCTGCCAACGTCGGTAAAATGGCACTCGGATTGGATACTTTCCTGCCGGCAACCCCTTATGGAATAATGGAACTTCTGGAAAGATATAACATCCAAACCGAAGGAAAACATGTTGTAGTTCTTGGAAGAAGCAATATCGTAGGTACCCCCGTCTCGCTCCTTCTCAGCAGAAAAGCTAAAAGAGGTAATGCTACTGTCACCCTGTGTCACAGCAAGACCGATAACCTCGCAGATTACTGCCGTCAGGCTGATATCCTTATTGCGGCCATAGGTCAACCTCATTTCGTAACTGCTGACATGGTAAAACCAGGTGCCGTAATCATTGATGTCGGTATCCATAGAATTGAAGACACATCCAAAGAGAAAGGATACTATATCACCGGCGATGTGAAATTTGATGAGGTAAGCAAAGTGGCTAGTGCCATCACCCCTGTTCCGGGCGGTATCGGCCTTATGACTATCGCTGCACTTCTTATGAACACAATGAAGGCCTACCACAAAAATCAAAAACAGTAGTTGCTCCTGATAAATATAAGAACAGCGCCCACCAGGAGCGCTGTTCTTTTTTTGTATTCATCACAATAATAGAGCCTGTCACGAAGTTTAGCCATAACTTTGCATAAAATTCAATGATGATGATTCAATTTATTTCATGGTTGACCCTCTTCCCCCTTCTCCTTAATGCCTCAGGCTTCCCGAAAAACACTCCTGAACAGAATTCCGGCACGAGTATATCACATAGCCTTTATCAGCAAAAAATCGATACCATTCAACCTGAAATTAAAGTAATCAATCTTGTAAAAGCACCCTATTGCTCTTGTAACCAGCTCCCCGATAAAGTCAATGAGACTTCAGGACTGCAATGGATCGCCAACGGCTGGTGGACTCATAATGACAGTCAAGGGGAACCTGAAATATATGCCCTTGACAGCAGTGGATGTAAAATTATCAAGACAATCAGATTCAAGGAGGCTATCAACAGCGACTGGGAAGATATAACTGTTGATGATAAATACATCTATGTCGGTGACTTTGGAAATAATATCGGAAAAAGAAAAGATCTTACCATTTACAGAATCAATAAAGATGCAATTCACTCAAAGAAATCAACTGAGGTAATCTCTGAAAAAATTGGATTTAAATGGGATGACCAGACCGACTTCTCTCCTCGTGACCGTAAACAAAACTTTGACTGTGAGGCTATGTTCAGTGCAGGCAAAAAACTATGGTTCTTTAGTAAAGACTGGGGAGATAATCAAACACGCTTTTATTGTCTGGATTCATGGAAAGATGGAGAAAGTCTCAAACCAATTCAAAAAATCAATATTGGCGGACTGGTAACCGGTGCCGACTACTTTGAAAAAGAGAAACTGCTGGCGCTTATCGGATATGATTTTTACACCCCCGTAATGTGGTTAATACCCGAATTTGAGCCAACACACCCTTTGATCAGGAATATGATCCGCATAAATATGGTAACCCTCTTCGGAGCCCAAACAGAGGGAATTGCGTTTCGACCCGACGGAAAACTGTTTTTCAGTTGTGAAGAGACTCCAATCATCAAGGCTTCGCTCTTCTCTCTCGATCCAAAAAAATACCTTCCGGAATTAAGAATAAACGCACAAGACACCACACTGCCATTCATTGTCTCTAAACTTCACTTAACAGAGGACAATCAAGAGGCGATCGACATAGAGAATAAAAACAGTCTCTCTTTCTCGGCTATCCTTCTGAATAAAAAAGGAGAGCCTCTGGTTAAAGCTTCAACTAACAACGGAAAGCTAAAACTGGCAATATCGAAAAAAGATAGCTCATCCAAGCTTATTATGGTCAAAATAGAAGAAGGAGAGAAGACCTATTATATTAAAGTAAAAAGGAATCAGGACTAGATGACAGAAGAGATAAAAGATAGACTCGACAAAGGATTAATGCTGCCTTTGGTCGAAGAGTTTTACACTTTACAAGGCGAAGGATTACAAGCTGGAAGAGCAGCCTACTTCGTCAGACTTGGCGGTTGTGATGTTGGATGCGCCTGGTGCGATACTAAACATTCATGGAACCCTACACTCTTTCCACCCGTAGACACCGATGAGATAGTCAGTCGATGTATTGAATGGCCGGGTAAGGCAGTAGTTGTTACCGGAGGAGAGCCATTAAATTACAATCTGGAATACTTCACACGAAAACTTAAAGAATATCAGATAGAGACTTTTCTTGAGACTTCAGGAGCCTACCCTATCTCAGGATACTGGGACTGGATCTGCCTCTCACCTAAGAAAAACATGCCTCCGGTAAAGCCAATCCACCAAATGGCTCATGAACTCAAGGTTGTTATTCAAAACGAAGACGATCTGCTTTGGGCTGAAGAGAATGCTAAGGAGGTTAGTTCAAAATGCTCACTGTTACTACAACCTGAATGGAGCAAACGTGAACAGATACTCCCCCATATAATTGGGTACATTCAAGAGAATCCACGATGGCGACTCTCTCTTCAGATGCATAAGTGGATCCACATTCCCTAACAGAGTGTCATAAAACAAATACTGATTTACACATGAGAACCACTCTTTCACTTACTCTCTTACTGACACTCCTTACCGTCTCAGGCGGTTTGGTGGCTCAAAACATGCGCCTTTCAACAGAATCTCAACGTGCAGAGAAATCGTACTATCGGGCATCAGAACTATATCGGAACAACCGATTAGATCAGGCTGTTGAAGAGATGCGCAAGGCGGTAGGCTACGATACCGCTTTTTCGGAAGGGTGGTTAACCTTGGGTGATATCTATACAGACCTTCAAAATCTGCCTGAAGCCATTAAAGCCTATCGTAGCGGCATGGAAAAAGGGAGACAACACTATCCTCAGATTTGGCTTCTAATAGCTAACCTCGAACAAAAAGAGGGAAATTATCAGGTTGCTATAGATACCTACAATAAGGCCTTAAAATTCGAACCGGCCAGTAGCGCTAAACTCCCAAAGATCGAGAAATCGATTAATCAATGTGAGTATGCACTCGAAATGATGAAACATCCGGTTGATTTTCACCCTATCAACCTCGGTGCATCAATAAACTCACCATATTCTGAGTATTTCCCTTGTATTACGGTAGATGGTGAGACCTTCTTATACACGCGCAGATTACCATCAGAGATTCACCCCGGGAAAGAACAAGAGGACTTCTATATAGCAGCCAGAAGTGATACTGGCTGGCTCATGTCAAGACCTATAGGAGAGCCTATCAATACAGAATGGAATGAAGGAGCTCCTACCCTATCTCCTGATGGACAGTTTCTCTTCTTTACCGCCTGTGCCAATATGATGAGAGAATATGGCCCCGATAGGGATGGCTATGGCAGCTGTGACCTCTTTGTTTGTAGAAGACTGGGAAATGGTTGGTCTGATCCGGTAAATATTGGCAGCCCTATCAATACAGCCAACTGGGAATCTCAACCCTCTTTCTCATCTGACGGACAAACACTCTATTTTATCAGAGGCGGCAGGTCACGACAAAACTCAGAAGATCAAGACATCTATACCAGTTGTCTTCAGAAGGATGGCAAATGGAGTACGCCACATCGCCTACCCGATATTATTAATTCAAAAGGCAAAGAAGAGAGTGTCTTTATACACCCAGATGGCCATACCCTCTACTTCTCCTCTGATGGTCACCCCGGCATGGGAGGACTAGATATCTTTGTCAGCCGTCTTCAACCCAATGGAGAATGGAGCGAGCCCGAGAATCTGGGCTACCCCATCAATACTAATAAAGATGAAAACAGCCTTCTGGTCTCAGGAGATGGGAAATGGGGATATTTTGCTTCGGACAGATCCGGCGGCTATGGAAAACTCGATCTGTACAAATTTAAGCTTCCTGAATCGGCAAAGCCCAAACAACTTACATGGCTTAAAGGCACCGTATATGACGCAAAGACCATGGCTAAACTTGAGGCCCGCTTCGAACTAATTGATCTCTCTAACGGCAGAACAGTAGTAGAAAGCTATTCTGACCCATCAGACGGTCATTTTCTCGTTGCCCTACCCTCAGGAACCGAGTATGCATTAAATGTCTCAAAGAACGGCTATCTTTTCTATTCCGATCACTTCAATCTGACAGGAAATGCAACTCAAACAGATCCTTACCTAAGGGATATTCCACTACAGCCAATTGTAGTCGGAGAGACCGTCATCCTGCGTAACGTCTTTTTTGATACCGATAGTTACCTGCTTAAGGATGAATCGAAAACGGAGTTACTCCGTCTGGTTGATCTAATGCAGTCAAATCCTAAACTCAAGATTGAACTAAGTGGTCATACTGATAACAAAGGAGATAACAAACATAACCAAGAGCTATCGCTTAACCGGGCAAAGGCCGTCTTTGATTTTATGATTGAGCAGAAGATTGCATCCGATAGAATAAGCTATAAGGGGTACGGAGAGACGACACCTATAAGTACCAATGAAACAGAAGAGGGTCGTGCACTAAATCGTAGGACAGCTTTTATGGTAAAAGAAATTTAAAGTACCCTTAAGGTCTTATTTCGCTGTGGATTTATTAAATTCGTTAAAAAAAGTCGAATATGGAAAACTACTTTGACCCTACTAGTCCTGTCTATACATATCTCATTGTTCCTCTATTAATATTCCTGGCAAGAGTCAGCGATCAAAGCATAGGAACCCTAAGAATAATCTTTGTTTCAAAGGGCTATCGTTATATTGGTCCTTTTCTAGGGTTCTTTGAAGTTATCATTTGGTTGATAGCGGTAAGATTCGCGTTAGAATATATCGACACCAATATTCTATGTTATGTAGGATATGGGGCAGGCTTTGCGATGGGTAACTTTGTAGGGATGGTATTAGAAGAGAAGATATCATTGGGCACCGTTTTAGTAAGAATCATCCCAAAAAAGGACACCACTGAGCTGGTAAAATATCTACGAGAGAACAACTATGGTTTAACTATAATGGACGCAGAGGGGAGTATTGGTCCCGTGAAGATCATACTAACCATAGTAAAGCGAAAACATGCACAGCACATTATTGAAATTATAAATAGATTTAACCCGAACGCCTTTTACACCGTTGAGGAGGTTAAAGCCGTTAACAGAGGTATTTTCAAGAGGCAGGAGGCTGATGGATTATTGACGAATATTATGCGGGGGGCACGAAAGGCCAATTGATTATGAAGACGATAAAGATTCCCTTTAGGTCATACATATTGATAGCCGTACAATTGAGTGCGTTAGGGTATCTAATCATTCCGGAGTTACTGCATCAACCCGACAGCTGCTTCTTACTGGGGTTTGTACCCTCCTTTCTGCTGGTTTTTTGGGCTGTAGTAATGATGAAACGCAGCCATCTGAGTGTATTTCCTGATCTTCCGGGAAAAGCGCGTTTAATAACAGCAGGACCGTATCGGTACATAAGACATCCGATGTATAGTTCATTGGTAATCTTAACCCTGCCTATAGTAATCAGAGACCATACTTGGGATAAAATCCTTGCAGGGACAATGCTTTATACAGTCATCTACATCAAGATCAAGATCGAAGAGAGCCAGCTTAGCCAACGATTTTCAGGGTATGCCAGACATAAAAAGCGGACTGGTGCGATATTCCCAAAATTCTTTTAGTCCAGCTTATAACGTATTATCAAATTTGAATCGGGTTAATGCTATATAGGAGATGGGGGAAAAATAAAACCATATCCTTTTCGCTATAGATGGTCTTATTAAAAGGGTGAAACTTAGAAATATTGCTGCTTTAAGATAACAAAAGCCGGATTCTCCGGCTTTTCTGTTACTTATTAAAATTTTCTATTTTACTTCATTTATCAAATAAGAGTCTTCTTCCTTTATCACTGTAAGATGAAGTTTTATCTGCTTTTTAATAGGTTTGTCAGGAGAAACTGGGAAGGTTTCAACAACATATGAAACAATATAAGCGTTTGGTTCTGTTTCATCCTGTACAATTGACAGAGAATTCAATGATTCTAAATCTATTCCCCAATCATTCGTGAATAAATCGTGTCCATCTTCAAGCCAGGACTTGGCTTCGCTTCTAATCTTCTTTGTGCAGTATTTTTGCGTTAACGAATCTATTCTCACATCCAGCACATTAGCAGTAACTTTCGAAGATGAGCTATTCCAAGTATAACAATATTTTGTATAAAACTCTTCTAACATTCTTTTTGCTTCATTACCCGCAACAGGATTTTGTGCTTGTAAGCAGTTGCTTATAAATAAAACAAAACTTAGCTTCAGTAATAAAATTGTGAATTTCATATTGATTTACTTTTACAATTATGGGATTATGCGATAAATTTCTATCGAAGGCTGATATTTCTGATATTTACTACCAGGCCAAAAATTATTTTGGTAATAACTCGAAATCCACTGATTCCCATTATACATTTGGACGTGGCCGTATGGCACACCATAAATATCAGCAGTTCCGCCTGGATATCCTTGAATTACAGCAATATCTCCTTTAAGGTAATTTGAAGTATTAACTTGTCTAAATCCAAGTTCTTCTAAAAACGACCCATATTGTCGCGCAGGTATGGGAGCCTTTCCCTTTAATGCATCACGTTTTAAGCCAAAACCTGCCTCTATTGACCATCGAACAAATCTTGCACATCTTGCTCCATCTCCAGACGCTTTAGCAGCTGCATAAGAAGGGTAACCGTTTTCGTTTAAGACATTGACAGCATTGTCTATTGAATACTCCCCTTCTCCTGCGGGCTCACCCCCCGAAACAGAAGCAAAATAATAATCAGTAGGGTCACCTGAAGATGTGTTTTCCCATTCAGAAAAAGATAAGGCTTCAGGGGTACCTTCAACATGTCTCAGGGCACCATTTGGGGCCTCTTCAAATTCATACCAAGAGATAGAAGAATCATATGTCCACACAAGACTCATGCAATTGTTATGACTTAAAACCAGACATTGGGTTAAATGATACATCCTACTACTCAATTTAGCTTAGTCAAATGTATTAAA
>MTLC01004794.1_pt1 | contig 10999 bp, 6 predicted proteins | sample 1982451 | NCBI WGS metagenome assembly MTLC01 (sample SAMN05710165, study PRJNA340218) | biofilm metagenome | isolation source: sample SPH anode biofilm adapted to +100 mV | place: USA | collected 2012-02-03 | reverse complement strand
TATATAGGTAGAGGATATAGAGGGGATATAGAGGGGATATAGAGGGGATGTTGAGAAGATGTTGAAGAGATTTCGAGAAGATGTTGAAGAGATGTTGAAGAGATGTTGAGAGAGATTATTTAAACCACGAAAGGCACGAAAGGCACAAAATCTGCTAGATGAAGAATTTCGTGTTTTTAGTGTTTTTCGTGGTTAAATGCAATCTGCGATTCAAAATTCAAAGATTAGCTACTAGCTGCTGGCAACTGGCAAGTTATGGATTAAATTCAAAATTCAAGAATTCAAAACTTAGCAGCTGGCTGCTAGCTGCTAGCTGCCAGAAGCCAGAAGCTAAATGCTAGACAACAGTTCTCGGTACCAGATGCATAATATTGAAAAGCAAAAGGAGTGCATATCTCTATGAACTCCTTTCATAATTGGTAGCATTTTGTTTTGTCTCAAAATGCTATTCTCCTTTATCTTAATCTTTACTGTCAAATGTAGTATTTTCTTATTAAATACTCACACAAGATGTTTTTTTTCTGTCGTTGAAGTAGTTTCGTCTCGATTATAAGTCAGTCAGATAGTCGTACCTCTGAGGCTTTCTGTTATTCTATAAGACTATTTTGTGTGACTCCCGGAAATCATTAGAGCTTACTCTGATGATATAGACTCCTGAAGAAAGTGGTCCGGGCAAGGCAATCTCCTGGCTACCTTGAAGGATATCGAGACTCTTACTAATAACCAGGGAACCACTGGTGGTATATATGTCAATTAACGACTTCCCTAATGATATGGCTGATACCAGAGTTAACTGATTCTCTGTGCTACGGAATAGAGTCAGCCTCTTTTTTGTGTTATCCGGGTTGTTAATTCCACTTGTCGTTAAGGCAAGTTTAAAGTCAGGGACACCATAACCGAGAGTGTCATTGGGATTGAGTGAGTATGACGAAGTGCTGCGGATTAGCTTAATCAGCTTCATAGGAGAATAGTTTGGCAGTGCCTGCATCAAACATGCCATAGAACCTGCAACCAATGGGGATGAAAAGGATGTTCCATTACCACCTTGAGCAGTTCCCGTGGTCATTAACAACCATGTACCACTTCCCTGAGCAGAGACGTCAGGTTTGATCCGGCCATCAAATGTAGGTCCCCAGGAGGAGAAAGAGGCCCAATGTCCTTTGTAATTAGTTGCGCCTACCGTTAAAACACTATCACCATCAGCCGGGGCACCGATGTATCTCCATTGGCTTGACCCTTCATTGCCTGCTGAATTTACCACAAGGATTCCTTTTGAGGCAGCAATGTCGGCAGCACGTGTAACGATGGCAGTGTTTCCATCCATCATTTCGTAGGTGTAATTGTAAAGGCTGTTATCAAACTCAGTATAACCGAGTGATGAATTGATCACATCAACCCCCACCGAATCAGCAAAAGCAGCCCCAATGCTCCATTGGTACTCCTCAATGCGACTCTCTTGTCCCGTTACCTCGGTTCTTATTAACCAGTAATTTGCATGAGGCGCTGATCCAACTATTAACCCGGGTTTATTTGCTCCCATTACTGAGAGTACAGAGGTTCCATGTCCATTCATGGTTGATGCAAATACATCATTTCCTTTCTCTGCTGCATCAAATGTGCCTAGTATCCTGTTTTGTAAGAAAAGAGAATCAAAGCCACTTATAATGTTGGTGTTTGCAAATCCTCCATCCAGCACTCCAATGGTGATTCCTTTTCCGGTATACCCAAGGTTATGGAGCTCATCCATCTTTATCATGGCTATTTGATTCAGCGCATTACCATAATCAAAAACACCGGTTTGACTTTTATAACGTGGGTAGTATTCACTGTTTTGACTAAAGGAATAGGGGGGTATGCCCTCTATCTCATAATTGCCAAGTGTGTTTTCTATTCCTTTGGTCGTCTTGGGAAGACCCGGTAATACCTCTTTTACAAACGATAAAGCAGTTATATTGGCAAGTACGGTCTCGCTTGGATTTTTCAGGATGACCCCATTGAACCATTTAAGAGTTCCTACTATCTCACCACCCGCTTGTTTTACTTGTGTAACGTAAGATGGGTTTACAGGAAGATCATGTTTATCGAAAGGGATATTAAATTTTGCCCTCCTATCGATAGCTTTTTGTGATAAAAATTCAAGTGGGCGATCGTAGGAGAAGGGGCTGTTATTCTTATCCTTAAAAATCACGACATATCGTGTTCCTTCCAATTGAGCCATTGCCGTGAAGGATATTGCAAGAAAGAGGAGTATTAATTTGATCTTCATAAAATTGTAATTCTTCTGGTTTATTTAAGCTTAATTGGGTTGACCAAGAGCTTACCAATTAATGTTATATAGAGTCACAGTTTGTCATTTCTAAGAGGTCAGAGAGGGATATGATTGATACCCCCAGTGACATCGCTTTTTTCTCTTTTTCAGGCCCCATGTTATCACCGGCAACGATATAATTGGTCTTGGAAGAGACTGATGACACCATGATGCCTCCATAAGAGATGATGAAGTTCTGAACGACAGATCGGGCTACAGGTTTCCCGTTGAATTCGAATGTTCCCGATACAACAAATTTCTTATCCAAGAGTTCACTCCCTTTCCTTTCAGTAGGTTGCCCTGTTTCAAAGGTGAGTCCTGCGTTTTTAAGCCGCTCAATGATCTCTTTGTGTTCAGCTTTCGAGAACCATGCAACAACACTATCTGCGATTCTTTCACCAACCTCATCTACAGTGATGAGTTGATCTCTTGTTGCCGAAGCGAGTGCCTCAATTGATTTAAAATGGCTTGCTATTTTCTTAGCGGTAGTCTCGCCAACGAAACGTATTCCTAAAGCAAATAACACTCTCTCGAAGGGTACTTTCTTAGATTCCACTATGGAGGTCAAGAGATTGCTTATTGTCTTATCTCGGAATCTGACCTCCCGGCGTTTTATACCATCATCATAAACCTTAACGATATTAAGAAGTTGTTCTGGCTTTAAATCGTAGAAGTCGGCTACATTGTTTACCATACCGTGTTCGTAGAGTGCCTCTGTTTTTCCTTCACCCAGAGAGTCTATGTTCATTGCTTTACGGCTGATGAAATGTTCCAGCTTCCCTTTAATTTGGGGCGGACAGCTATCTTCAGCAGGGCAATACCAAGCTGCTTCCCCTTGTTCTCTAACCAGTGCCGTTCCACATTCCGGGCAATTAGTCAGGAACTCAATAGGTTTTGACTCTTTGTCTCTGCTATCAATGTCAACACCAACTATCTTAGGAATAATCTCACCTCCTTTCTCTACATAGACCTGATCACCGATTCTGACATCAAGTTGGGCGATTACATCTGCATTATGCAGAGATGCTCTTTTAACGGTTGTACCAGCTAATTGAACAGGCTCTAAAACAGCTACTGGTGTAATTGCTCCCGTTCTGCCTACCTGATATACAATATCCAGCAAAGTAGTTGATACTCTTTCTGCTTTGAACTTATAAGATATAGCCCATCTGGGCGATTTAGCGGTGAATCCTAGTTTCTCTTGCTCAGTATACTTATTGACTTTAATTACAACGCCATCAATATCGAAAGGAAGGTTATTTCTTTCAACATCCCAGAAGTCGATGAATTCATAGATATCGGCTAAAGAGTGGGCTTTGATAGTGTACATCGGTACTTTAAAACCCCATGAGCGGGCTGCAGCCAGGCTATCATAATGGTTGTCGTAGTCTAAGTCTTCTCCAAGAACAAAATAGAGCATACAATCGAGGCCACGATGGGCTACTTCTGCTGAATCCTGAAGTTTTATACTACCTGCGGCAGCATTTCTTGGATTGGCAAATGGCGCATCCCCATCAATCTCTCGTTGGTTATTCAAGGCGTTAAAAGCCGAGTGCGGAAGAATTACCTCTCCTCTGATCTCAAATGATTTAGGGAAGTCTCCGTTTAAACGTAGAGGAACACTCTTTATGGTTTTAACATTGTTGGTAACATCATCGCCTCTTACACCATCTCCCCGGGTAACCGCCCTGACCAGTTTCCCTTCTTCATAATGCAGACTAATTGCCAGTCCGTCATACTTTAACTCACAAACATAGATAGGCCTGTATCCAAGTTGCTTTACAATTCTATTATCCCAGTCTGCCAACTCTTCCTGTGAGTAGGTGTTTCCTAAAGAGAGCATTGGCCTAATGTGTGTAAAGGTCTCAAACTCTTTTGTGATCTCGCCCCCAACTCTCTGAGTAGGCGAGAGAGGGTCAGCTAGTTCAGGAAAACGTTTTTCGAGGTTGATCAGCTCATCTAAGAGCATATCAAAGTCATAGTCGCTAATCTCTGGAGATGCTAGTTGGTAATACTGTCTGTTATGGTAATCTATCAGGTCAGTAAGCTCTCTGATCCTCAGTTTGGCATCTGCATTAGTCATTCAGTTTGGCGTTACGGAGTGAGACGGGATAAATCTTAGTGTTTCTGAATATAACGATGGTTTCATTGGCATTGTAAGGGTTAAGCCAGTGCATAAACTTATCGACAAAGCCGGGTTGGATAACGACCTCAAATTCCAGATTTGGCAAGGTGTGACGCAGGTATGATAGTCGCTCAGGCATCTTATCATTGGCAAAGAACATAACGAAACCGGGTTCACTCCACGGCGAGCGGGTCATGAATGAACTTAATGAGTCAATAGAGAAGCTGTTCTCTAATTCCAGTTGGTTAGGCCATTGTTTTGAGTAAAATGCCGGTAAGATCTTAGCATCACTTCCTCCGCGGCCATCAAGAATAATTGTCTTTATTCCGGGATAACCGCTGATATACTCCATGGCTTCAACTTTAGCCTTTTTGGAATACATGACAGTTACTATTGGCAGTAATAGAATATTGATTGCCCAGAAGGCAACCCAAATGTTTTTATGGAGCTTCTTGTGATTCAGCCACCATGATCGGTTATTGGAGAAAGAGAACCATCCGGTAACTCCTGCGATAATTACAAATGGAATAATCGGAAAGATAAAGCGCTCCTGTTTATTAGGAAACCAGCTATGGAAAGCAAGAAACAACAGGGTAGGCAGTGCTACAATGATCTGTCTTTTGAAACGGGCAAACAGTCCAAAGAAGATCAAAAGGCTTGCCGGTGGAATTAAAACACCTGAGATTAAAAGAATATAGTTATACCATTCTCCTGTAAAGTAACTGTTTGCATTCTCTATATTATATCTAACATACTCCATGAATTCAGCGAATGGTCTACCCCAGACAAACCAATCAATTCCACCCTGAACAATACCGAGTGATGCCCAATAGGAGAATCCAAATAGTAGGGCTGCTTTCCATTGACGGTTATATAATAGGGCTATACCAGAACCTAGTGCGAAAAAGATGGTTTGAAATCTAATACTGAAAGCCAACCCAATGAGAAGACCGGCGTATATCGCATGTTTTGGCTTAATGATATCGTTTTTGGATAATAACCATGTGCCCCATATCAAAAAGGGGATACAGGCCATCTCAACTAAATTCCTTACTGATGCCCATGGGAAGAACCATAAACCAGCTAGTAGGAGTCCAGCCAATGCGGCTGCCTTTTTTTGCCCATAATGTAAAGCTATCTTATAGCCCAGGATGACGGTTATCATCGACCAGGCTGCATGAATTAACCGGACTAAAAACATCTTTATATCAGGGTCAACGATGCCCAGAAATCCGCAAATCTTAAAGAAAACAAAATGCAGGCCTGCGTAAAAAAAGCTATGTCCTGAAGGTTTAGCCCCAGGATGACTCCACGGCAGCCATCCTGAGTAATCTCCCCCTTCAGCCCAGGATTGTGCCGGTTCAATTACCAGAAAATGGTCGTCCTGCATACCAAAGCCACGGGCAAAGATTGCCGCTAAAAGTCTTAAAACAACTGCTATAACAATAATTATCACCAAAGGCTTCTCAAACCACAACTGTTTTATTGTCTCTATTTTCATAGGTTTTGCCGATCTTTTGTGAAACAAAGATAAAAAAAGCTGGCACCTTAGAGGGGTGTGATCAGATTAAAGCCGTTCGAGTTGTGTCTTAATTGGGTGGTATCATCAGAATAGTGATCAAACAACCAGTAAACTAAAGATGCCGAAAGGAGTCTCTTTTAGAGATTAAAGAGCTCTTTGATTTGTGAAAGATTCTTGTGTTTGCCTTCATCTCTCTTATCTCTATTACTTTGAGTGTAATAGACATGACTTCCAAGAAACTCCACCTGTAAATTATACCATTCAATAAGCGAGTAGTCAATGATGCCCTTTCTTTTCCATTCCAGTCGTAGACGTTCAGCAATCATAAAAAAATCATCTCTTCCTAAATAATCCAGGTCGGCATCGCATAAGATCTTCTCTTCCGGCAGTGTTGCAGACTGCGGAAGCTGGGTAGTTAAGATCATTCCGCATATTCTTTTTCTTTCAGTCTCAGTGTATCCAAATTGGGGTAACCATTCAGTAACCAGTTTGCAGGCAGCCGCTTCATGTCCCTTGTAACTAATTATCATTCCGGCGTCATGCATTAGAGCTGCAACGCTTAATAGTTCTGCTGTGTCGTTGTCGATATTCTCAGCTTTAGAAATTCTGTTAACAGCTTCGTAGACATCAAGCACATGGTCGATGTTATGATAAAGCAAATCACCGGGGAGGTGAACCTTTAACTTCTCAATTATATAACTAAATACTGAAGGATTCATGCTTTGTGAGGATGAAGTAGCCGTAAAGGTAACAACATTTTTTTATGCAGCTTGCATTTGTACTTAATTCCTATTTTTCTAACTTTGTAAAGACAAATGCGGGAATAGCTCAGTTGGCAGAGCGAAAGCTTCCCAAGCTTTAGGTCGCGGGTTCGAGCCCCGTTTCCCGCTCAAAGGTCTCATTAATGAGGCCTTTTTTTTAATCTTATCAAATGTATTGGGTCGTCTGGCATGTTTTATGAGACATTTTTAATTCAAATAAGAATAGCATGTATATTGTTGCTGACGATAAAATTCCTTTTCTAAGAGGAATCTTCGAAAATAAAGCAAGTATAGTCTATAAACCGGGTGAGAAGATTACCTCCGACGACCTGCTTAATGCTGATGCGTTGTTGGTGAGAACCAGAACGCACTGTGATAAGTCTCTTCTAGAGGGTAGTAGTATAAGATTTATTGGTTCTCCTACCATTGGTTATGATCATATTGATACCATCTGGTGTGATGAGAATGGTATAGTATGGAAAAATGCTCCCGGATGTAATTCAAATGCGGTTCTGCAGTATTTTGGCTCAGCTATGGCTCTCTTAAATCAACGATTTGGATTTAATCCTGAAGGTAAAACCATTGGGGTAATAGGTGTGGGGCATGTTGGGTCAAAGGTGGCTAATCTGGCTGCTCTTTTGGGAATGGAGGTTCTGTTATATGACCCTCCCAGAAAGAGTATTGAGCAGGATGAACGATTTTGTGAATTGGAGGATATTCTGGAGCAGGCGGATGTTATAACCCTGCATGTCCCCTTGACATTAGATAATTCATGGCCTACCTACCACATGATTAATGAGAAAGTCTTCTCATCATTGAAGAGGTGTCAGGTTATTATTAATACTTCAAGAGGAGAGGTGGTTGAAACAGAAGCTTTAAAACAATGGCTTCAGAAACAGCAGGCAATAGGTGTTTTTGATGTTTGGGAAAATGAGCCTGACCCTGATTTTGATCTACATCAACTGGCTGCAATCGCCACTCCACATATTGCCGGTTACTCTCTCGAAGGCAAGGCTAATGGCACCCAGGCAATAGTCCGTAATCTTAGTCAGCATTTTAATCTTGGACTTAACTCGTACTCTCTTCCTGAGTTTCCTGCTCCCGTTGATCACTCTTTTTACATTGATTGTGAGGATCTGAGTGATAATGAGGTGTTATTTACTGCCTTCCTCAGAGTGTACGATATAACGAGAGATGATATACTTCTAAGACATGATCCTTCGGATTTTGAAGAGTTAAGGAAGAATTACAGCTACAGAAGAGAGTGGTCTGCCTATACCATTCGATTGAAGAATGGTACAATAAGGCAAAGAAAACTGTTAAAGCGGGTTGGCTTTAAGGTAAAGTCTCTTTTTTAATAGTTGATATACTCCTGAAACAGAAGCTGTAGAAATGCACGGCTCTCGTCCTTAAGAGAGTCACTGAGAGGTGGTGTTGCGTCAGTCGAGAATGGTTTCTTTTGAGTGAAGTCCCATATATACTCCCCTTGTGTTTTTTTCCAACCAACTACCTGTTCAGTACAGTGGTAGGCCAATGGTGTTGAGCATGAATTAAACATATTCCTGCTCCAATGAAAGTTCATTGCATCCAGTCCGAGTTGCGGCAGCAGACTGCCTGCGATATCCGTTTGACTACAAATATCATCATAGGTCTTTCCTCTCCATTCGGGTGCTATAGCCTCACCGAGCCAAAGCATTGGGATGTGATGGTAGTTAAATGACTTTGGATCCCAGTTTTTATAGGAGTTATGGCTGTGGTCGGCAACAATAATGAAGAGGGTGTTCTTGTACCAACTCTTGGTCTTTGCCTTACGGAAGAACTCTCCCAGACACCAATCAGTATAATAGGCAGAGTTGATGTATTCTCTTTCGTTTACATCCCATTTTAGCTTTTCAGCCATGGGTTGATCGTATGGAGAATGGGTACTTAAGGTGAATAGTGATGCAAAGAATGGTTGTTTCTCTTTATCCAGATTTTCTTGAAGAGCTGATAGTGTAAATTGGTCATGAATTCCCAACTTCCCTTCAGGAAATCTGTTTTTAAAGTCGGCAAGCTCTGTAATACGGTCGAACCCGTTATACATGATATAGCTTTTGATGTTTCCATAAATCAACTGTCCCCCGAACATAAATGAGGTGGCATAGCCTGTTTTGTTTAGAATAGAGGTAACAGTGGGAAGTTTCTTATACTTATCAGGCTGAACCGTTATTGAGGTGTATGGATGAGCGGGAAATCCGCTGAATATGCATGCCATTCCCTGTTCTGACCGTGACCCGCTGGCGTAGCAGTTTTTAAAGAGCAGTCCGTCTTTTTCTAAAGCGTTAAATTCAGGAGTAATTCCCGGTCTGCCGCCTAATGAGGCTATCAGGTCTGCCGACCAACTCTCCATAATTAGAATTACGATGTTTGGTCTGTTGGTGGTGAGTATCTGAGTAGTGGAGTCGCAGGCAGGTTTAAAAACAGGGTCAATAATCTTTTTTGCAGCATCGGTTGGCATGACTTCAAATGGATTCTTATCCAGAAACTCTTTGTTTTCAAAGAGACTGATATATAGATTGAATGCATTGTTTACCGCAGCAACATTGAGGATGTTGTGCTTAGAGTAAAAAGATTCACTCTGATTAATCGGAATCTGTTGCAGTCCACCGCGAGCTGTTATAACCAATACAGGAGGCCAGATGACGAGCCAGATCAGAGCATGCCACCAATGTCTTTTCCAATCTCCTTTAAGCAGAAAGTATCGGCGATAGAGCCAGGTGAAGAGTGTCACCCCGATAGCGACGACTAATATCAATGAGATCAGGTCGGATGTGGTTGCCGAATTAAATACCTCTGAGGGGCGACTTAAATAGGCGATGGCTTTATAGTTTAGCTTAGTCTGCCACTCTTTATAGATACCTATTTCACCTGCCGAGATGAGGATATATAGAAAAGTAATCAGAAAAGTATATGCTGTAAGTGAGGCACGAAGAAATCTCTGTCCCATTAGTAATGCTATCAGGATAAGAACGAATGGAATCATCAGGAAGTAGGCAGTCGTTGCAAAATCGAGGTGGAGGCCTGCAATGAATGAGTAAAGAACATGGCCTAAGCCGGGTTTCTCGAATTTAACCAAGCCGAAATAGTAGATCAGGAAGAATGCTCTGAAAGCGGCAAAAAGCAATAACCAGTATAGCATTTGCAAGAACATTTGTTTGATTGCTCTTCCAAAACCGTTGTATTTGAATCTTGAGTTTCTGATCACGATCTATCTGTATTTAAGCTTAAGTAAATAGTAAAGCTACGATCATTCTGCGAGTATTGCGATGTTGACCTAAATTCCATCTGAATATCGCTTATTAATAAGATTTCTGGCAATATCCTTTTCATTAGGGTCAATCCAGTTAATCTCAGGGTTTCGTTTAAACCAAGTCATTTGCCTTTTTGCATAGCGACGGGTGTTGACAATGATCTGTTCTATTGCCTCCTCTTTGGTGATGAGGCCGTCAAAGTAAGCGAACAACTCTTTATAGCCTACGGTTTGTAGAGCGTTGCAGTTCTTATATGGGTAAACACTTCGTGCCTCATCTTCCAGCCCTTGTCCTAACATCAAATTCACTCGAAGAGCTATTCTTTGAGCCAGCTCCTCTTTCTCTCTTAATGCCCCAAGGTATAAGATGTCAAACGGACGAGATTTGACACTGGCTTTTCTTAGTTCGCTATATGGAGTTCCTGTAATCAGGCAAACCTCGATTGCTCTAAGTAACCTTTTAGGGTTTTGAAGATCAACCTCGTTATAAAAACTTTCGTCCAGTGATTTTAGCTGAAGTTGTAAAGAGGTGATACCCTCATTTAAGAGTTGTTGTTCTAGCCGGGTTCTAATGATAGGGTCAGGATCAGGCATTTCATCCATGCCTTTGGCTACAGCATCAATATAAAGACCAGCACCGCCTACCATGATAGCTATATCATTTGATAAATAATAATGGTTTAGAGCCTCTAGCGCATCGACTTCAAATCGACTGACATTGTAATCATCATGAATGCTTAGATGACCAATAAAATGATGCTTTATTCCTCGCTGTTCTTCGGTTGTGGGGGCAGCGGTTCCAATAGGAATCTCTTTGTAAAATTGACGAGAGTCAGAAGAGAACACATCGGTGTTAAATTCAATGGCCATATTGACGGCAAGGTCTGTTTTCCCGCTGGCAGTTGGTCCTGTAATTATAACAAGAAGTGGTCTTTTTCCAGACATCTGAAATGAATAAGGAGTGTTGTTTGATAATAAACAAAACCCGCCGTTG
>MTLC01000053.1_pt4 | contig 10999 bp, 4 predicted proteins | sample 1982451 | NCBI WGS metagenome assembly MTLC01 (sample SAMN05710165, study PRJNA340218) | biofilm metagenome | isolation source: sample SPH anode biofilm adapted to +100 mV | place: USA | collected 2012-02-03 | reverse complement strand
TTTGTCTTTTTTCCGCGGAAATCTGCGTATTCTGCGGGAAAAAATCATAAAAAATAAAAAGTCAAGACAAGTTCAATGATTATTAGTGAATTGCCGCATTTTCACATTGGCAAATTGTCTTATTTTCACATTAGTTTTTCATCCTTTTTTCCTTTTTTTATTTGAAGTAAACAGAGCGTTGTTGTAAAACGGCGCTCTGTTTTTTAGTTTTAAAAGTCATACTTTTATATGATTGACACGTGTTTTCTAACGTATTAACTTTGGCTGAAAATAATCACTTAATTCAGCTCTTATGAAAACAAAATCTTACAAACTATGTATGTTGAGCAGCATAGCCGCTCTGTTTATTGGCTTTTTATCTTCTTGTAGTGACGACAAAACCGTTACGGATAAAAAATGGGTTACCTCTTACCAAAACATCACGCTCGGCAACCAAAAAAATTACACGGACGGACATTTCCTGAAACTGAAAACGGGAGAGAGCGTAAAATTAGAAAATGTGAGCGGTCAGGAAGAATCCTTGGCATTTATGATTTTTACAGATTACGGAGTAAATAATACGTACCTCACATTTCCCGCCAATGCCGCCGACGCCGCCACATTCAAAACCGAACTGGCTGCAAATCGCTTGTTTGTACAGCCCAACGTGGGACTAAACAATTGGAATAGCGCTAAAATGGTAAACGGCATGATATACAAAGTGTCCGCCATAAGCGCCGCCGAGTTTAACAACCTGGCTGCATCCAAGGATTGGAACGCCTTTGATGCCTATTTTAAAAAAGCCAACGGCGGCGAAGAGTTTCTCTCTTACCGTCTGCATTACGATTTGGAACCTACCGCCGGAAATATTTACCTGTTGCAATTCAATGGCTTGGTTAGAGCCATACTTTACGCCAAAAGTTACGTGAAAAAAGCCGATGCCTCTACCGCTTTTACGTTCGACATGGTAGTGGAGAGCCGCGAAGCGAACGCCAAACTGGGTTTGGCAAAAAACCTGCAACCGTGAGAAATAAAATTTAGCACAAAGTCAAATGGCAACACTTAGAAAAATAATTTCAGGAATAATTCCGGCGCTTATTTCTGTTGCCGCTTTACAGGCGCAGGATTTATCCAACTTAAAAGACGTTAAGCCCTTGGCTGTCAGCGGAACCATCGGCTTAAACACGTCTTTTTATAACGCTTCCGGCATTCCTGAGCGGCAGTCGCCCTTCGCGTACGGCATCAACGCCAACGCTACGCTTACCTTATACGGCATCAGCATGCCGTTTTCGTTTACGTGGTATAGCAATCAGAAAGCCGGATTCCGCCAGCCTTTTAACCAATTCGGCATAAGCCCCACATATAAAGGGCTCACGGTGCATTTGGGTTACCGGAATGTGTCTTTTTCAGAATTTACGCTCAACGGTTACACGTTTCTCGGCGCGGGCGTAGAAGCTCGTCCCGGCAAATTCCGATTGGGGGCGGTGTACGGCAAATTCAACCAAAATTCTGATTACGATTTGGCTATGGCGGAAAATATGCCTAAACTGACGCGCACCGGATGGGCTGCTAAAATCGGTTATGGCACCGATGAGCGCTTTGTGGATGTTTCTTTACTGCGCATCAGCGACAATCCAAAGAATTTTTCAGAAAATCTCGTAAAATTAGGTCAGCCCACGCCCGCTCAAAATCTGGCAGTAGGGCTCACATCGAAATACAAGATTACCCCAAAACTGTTTTTTAACGTGGACGGTTCAATGAGTTTTTTTACAAATAATCGTACTGTCGCTAAATCAGAGGATATTACGGGCTTACTTCGTTTTGCCGATAATTTCATCACGGTAAATAATACCAGCGAGTATCACAATGCCCTAAAAGCCGGATTAAGCTACCTGTTTAGCTCAACGGTGGTTTCCAGCATGGAGTACCGCCGCGTTGACCCCGGATTTCGTTCTTTGGGAAGCTATTTTTTCAATAATGACTTGGAAATGTTTACTTTCAATCAAACAGCTGCTTTTCTGAAAAATAAAATTAACGCGCGCGCCTCTATCGGTTTTCAGCACGATAATTTGAACGGCGCGAAAGATAAAACCGCTAACAGACTGATTGGCTCGCTTTCAGGGAATTACGTCATAGACCAACATTGGGGTATAGACGCTTCTTACAGCAACTTTTCTACCAATCAAAAAGCCGTAAAAAACGTTCAAAATACCGATTTAATGATATTTCAAGTCAATCATAACCTATCATTGATGCCGCGCTATGTGAAAACGTCCGAAACCACCTCGCACATGGTAATGCTTAACCTGAATTGGATGAAACTGGACGATAAAAACGAGAAAACGAAAGATCAAACCAATACGGACACCTACATCGGCATGCTGATGTACAACCTTGGACTGCTGAAAATAAAACTGAATTTATCGGCGGGATTGAACTATACCAATATCGTCAATAAAAATTATACCAACCAACTGATGGGCGTTACGGTCAATGCGGCTAAAACATTTTTTCAGGAAAAACTTTCACTCAATTGGAGTAATGCGCTGATGATTAATAAAATAAATTTCGATAACGGAACTGTTTTTAATACCGCGCTGAACGCCGCTTACCGTTTACATCCGAAACACTCGGTAACGCTGAATTTTAATATGATTAACAATTCATTTTCCAATTCCACTACCGTTCCATCATTTAATGAAATAAGAGGAGATATAGGCTATGCTTTTACATTCTAATAAAATGATTATCAAAAAATTATGTGTTTTTTTGATAAGTTTGGCGGCGGTTTTTAGCTCGCAAGCCCAATCCATAACGCAAGTAGTAAGCGTAATGCCCCCTTACAGCAATAAATTATCCGACTACATCGCCGCCCCCGGAAAAATAAACGTAACTATAAACGCGCCGTATGGATGGGATGGTACAGACTTGCAGTATTATATGCAGGGCGCCATTATGAGCGCCGACGAAAGTATCATTATTCGCACGCGTCGTGATTACAAACCCGCGCAACCGATGGTAATAAAAGTGGTACAACTACCTGCGGGCGGATTTGCCACACCCCCGTACATCCTTACATACAGTGATATACGGCAGATATTTGATGAACAAAATCTGGAATTTATAGGCATTACACGGCAAGAAGTGATGCAAAACGGCTTCCCCGAAGGAATGTACACCATTTGTTTTGACATCGTTCAATATTCCACCAATTCGCGTATAGTATCTTCTTGCAGCGCGCCGTTTTCCGTATCCTCGGTGGAAGCGCCGATAATTATCAGTCCTGTTAACAATATTTCGCTGCGCGAGCATGAAGCTAAAAACGTGGTTTTCACGTGGACGCGCCCGGTAAGCGCGCCGATGAACACACAATATAAACTTAAAATCATTGAGTTAAATAATCCGGGCGATAATTATCAAGATAAAATCCGTTCTGCGGCATATCCCTCGTTTTTTGAAACTACCGTAACCGGAAACACCTACTTGTATTCTTACGCCAATCCCGCGCTTACACCCGGCAAAACCTACGCCTTTGTGGTTTCCGCTATTGACCCTGTGGGCAGAACCGCTTTCAGAAACAAAGGGTTCAGCGAGGTAAACGTTTTCACCTACCAACCCGGCGAACAAAAACCAATGAGTGGCACCCCGCCTAATAAGCCGCCAACTTCGCCCACGATTACACCGCCGCCCGGTAAGAATGTTACGCCGCCCATGCTCGTAAGTACCACGCTGAAAGGTACATTGATGTATCAATATAAAAATGGAAGTAAAAAATATCCGCTCTCGAAAGCCAAAATAAAATTGGTGGAAAAATACATCGTAAAACACGCCGATGGAAGCGTCAATGAAGAAATGACCCGAAAAAATTCAAGTTGGAGCAGCGGGAAATTTAAAGACGGCAAAGAAATAGCCGTAACCACCACGGGAAACAGCGGCGATTTTTCGTTCACATTTTTATCCAATGAAAAAAACGAGCCGTTAACGGATGTGGAGTGCGCTACGAAAGTTGCTGAATTAAACCATTCCAATAAAAACTCATACGAAAACTTATTGGCTGATGCCGCTTACACCATTTCACGCGGCGGTCCCAATCCGGGCGAAACGGCTCTGTCCGCCGTGTCGGCAAGCGATAATTCCTGCAAACTGTATCACGGTTACGCCATTCAAATAGAAGGTGAACACGCCCGCTACTACTTGAATCCCGACCAAGAAGTAAAATATTATTTTCAAGCCAAAGGCGGCGAAACCAAAGAAGTGGGCGAAGTAGTATCGCTTGTTAAAACGGTAGATGTTAACGTGTTGGTAACTTCTCTTGAAGACGCCAACGCTAAATTTACCATCAACGACAAAAAGGAATTAGCCAATATGAACGTGTTCTTGTTTCGTAAAATTAGTTTTGATTATCCACCTGTTTTCCCGCAAGAAGACGTTGCGCCCGATAAGACAGACCCTTTTCCGGCGCCGGTAAAAGAGATGGTGTGTGTGGGTAAAGGATTGACCGATAAGGATGGGGTGGCAAAAATGTCCTCGTTAGCGCTGAACGATAATCCTAATTATCAATATTATATCTATGTAAATAATACAGAGGACTATAACTTTGAAAGCAAAGCGCCCGCGCTGATTGATTTCAGCAAGTTGGTAGAGCCACAAATTGCCGACGGTAAACAAGGTGGATTGATAGATAACTCTACGCCGGGATATAAAATAATGCTCAATGAACATTCCGCGAGCAAGTATTTTAACGACGGATATTCAAGCATAAAAAGCGGTTTTCCTTACAAAGTAGAATTGTCGTTGCGCTACCCTACATTGATGATTGAACTTAGGGAAACCGATGGTTATAAAAAGCTAAGTCAGCCCGCGCAGGTTATTCTCAAAGAAGAATACCACAAAGGAAATCAGAAATTTGATTTAACCAAAGATTATTCCCCGCTTAAACAAGACTTAACCCTTACAGTGCCGATGGCGTATTGCGATTCAGGATTGTACAAGTTGGACGATTTGGGCGGCGAAGTAAATGTTTATCCTTCAAAACTGATAGGACCAAAACGTACCGTAACCGTTAAGTCAGCCGGTTTTGCCGATACTACCTTTGTGGTAAAAAATGGCGCGGAATTAAAATGGGGCGAACGGTATAAAATGACCATCCGTATGCGCTATGGAGCCGTATTTAGCGGTACCATTACCGATGCCGAAACGCAAGACCGCATTCCCAACGCGGCTGTCAATATTTTGGGCGAAACATCCAAAGCGTCCACCACCGATAATAACGGCAGTTTCTACCTCGAAACCCGTAAATTAGGGTCAATGCGAGCGGTGGAAATCTCGCGCGAAGGATATATGACCGATACCGTTCAACTGAAATTGGACAAAGATAAAAACCAATATTATTTTGAGTTGTACCGCAAAGCGCGCCGTTTACGAGTAGTGGTTTGGGGTAAAAACGATTATGCAAAAGGTGTGGAAGTTTCCTTGCCCGATGTGCCGAAAGCGTGGAAGACCGATTACAGTAAACTTCCGTCGGAACAAAGCGACGCGGGCGCCGCCCATACAAAATACACCATTACCCAAGGAGTGGTTGCCAAAAAATTAGCGGCAAGCACCGCCCGGCGTTCATCAGGCGCTAAAAACAGCGCTTTGACAAAAGAAAAAACCAATACTTTATCGGCATCAAAAACTACTATCACAGCCAAAACAGGAAGTTATGCCAATGCCGATGCGCCGCCGCAAACCCCGCAATACTACACCGCCACCACCGATAACGACGGCGTAGCGGATTTTGACTTTACAGGAGGTCAAACCGATAGGTTTAAATTAATCATATCCAACGCGCCAAACGCTGACGATAATTTTGCTAAATTCATTCAGGAGGTAGATATTCCATATTCTAAAACACTGTTTGGCAGTGTTTTGCAAGTTGATTTGGAAGAAGGCGCCTGTCTCACAGGCACTGTTTATCTCGGTGAAACCAACACCCACCCGCTGCCGGGAGTGAACGTTACCGCTACCATCAGCGGGCAAGCCGAAGAATATAAAATCAATGCCAAAACAGATGTAAATGGTAAATACACTTTACGAAATCTTCCCGTAGGTCAGTCGTTTAAATTACAGGTAACCACCACCAAAGCGGGCGAAAATTTTGTAGGCTATAACGCCGACCAATACCTTTTAACGAAAGCGGATGACCAATGCCGAACCGAAGATTTCCACATGAAAACCGTTGGCGGCGTAGATGTTACCTCATTCCTCGGATTTCCGTTTGCCGCTACCGGTTTCAAAGAACAGTCCGGCGGAAACGTACTGCTCACGGGAACTTTAACCTTGCCTGCCAACAAGTATTTCGGCGAACAAAAAATTGACGTCAAAGACGTGAAGATGGTAAAAAGCAGTGTGAAAAACAGTAACGGCGACGCGCTGCTCGTGCCGGAGTCTTTGCCCTTTGTTACTGATAAAAACACTATTTCTGTAACATTACCCGGCGATTACAAGGCGTTGATTACTGACGCTTCGGGATTGAAATTGGATTTATACGACCAAACCCAATTGCAAGGCGAGATGAAAGCCGGCGTGCAAATAAGCCAATCTTCCGGAAACTCAGGGCTGAACGGGAATTTTGGCGGTTATGGTTACAAGCTGCCTGATTTGTTTCTCGCGTCAAAACCAAATGTAAGCAAAGCTGAAATAACCGTGTTTAACAGCGCCGGAAAAATAACTTCGGCAAATGTAGGAACCGACGGCTTTTACCTTACCGATGGTCAAAACCAAACATTGACGTACAGTGTGGACGGGTTTGACAACAATGCCTTCGCGCAATCCGAAAAATCTTTTTTTGATAAAAACGGATTAACCCTGCAAACAAAACTGAAAGCCGCCATTGCCAACCTTAATCCAAGCAATGTGGAATTAGACGCCGGTATAATTAATATTACCAAACAAGGACTTAAAACGCTTAACCAACAGCCTTTTACGGTGCAGTTAGGAAAATGGTCGCTGAAATGCAACTCGTGGGCGGTTACCAACGAAGGGGTAAAAGTGTCGGACGCTACTCTTTCTACCGGTGTGGATGTGAAAATAGAAAACCTGAAATTTACATCGCAAGCGATGTTTACCGATAAGGCAACTGTTAATTTGGAAAAAGTAAAACTCTTGGGCGTGAAGGATGTAAACATTACGACTAAAAGCAAGGGGTTGGTTTACAAATACTTACACGACGGCGTTTCGGGGTGGAGTTTGTACGCGGTGCCCGAACCGGGTCAAACCACCGTAGCCACGCTGCAAGGTATGCCGGGCGTAGCGCCGAACGATAAGATTGAATTTATCGCCGTGGACTTTAACAGCGCGGGAGAAAGCCTCTTGGCGCTCAACAGCCGCAAATTCAGACTGTATAATATTGTGGATTTCACACCATATCCTTCCACCCAGATGTACGTTACGCCCACATCGCTCAAACTCAAAGGCACGTACGATTTCGGCATACCGGAATACGTAAAACCGTCCGGCGCGATGGGATTTTTTAAAGAAGGCGGCAACATAGCGTTCGCGTTGATGGATATGGACGCTTTTAACTTTACACACCACAATGTGCAATACAATCTTACCAAAAATTACACGCTTTCTGATGGTTTATTTATAGCCAAAGGCACCATGGAAGAGCCCGGAAATCTGCCCGAAATCAAAGTTACCATGCGCCACACGGCTGCCGAAACCAAAATAGAGATTGATAAAGGCGAAAAATTGACGATGGGCGCAGGAAAAGAATTGGCAAATTTGGCAGGCGGCATCAAAGCGGTAAACAAAGCGTGGGATGTGCTGCGATTTGAAGGCGATTTGAAAGGACTGAACAACGTAGCGCCCGGACAAAAAATGAACTTTGAGGTCAAAGGCGCCGTACAAGCCACCGGACAGCAGATTGGCGTGAGCGACATACCATCGTTCCCGGGTTTGAGCATTACGTACGATATGCCTAATTCCCGTTTCATAGGCAGCGCGGCGTTGGATATGAACTTGGGCGGAATGAAACTGCAAGGAAACGTAACCACGCTCATGGACAGTCAAGGCTGGCTCTTTAACGCCAGCGGATTGCTTGAAATACAGGGTATTGGTTCGGCTAATCTGTACGGATTATTTGGTAATTATATGAATATGCCGCCCGAAGTGTCAAGTAAAATAGGAAACGCGGTATGTTTGCCCAACGAGTTCAAAACCAATTTACGCGGATTTTTCCTCTCGGCAGGATTAACTCGGCAGATTCTGCCCAAAATCGATTATAATTACGGCATCGTTTCGGTTACTGCCGGAGTGGACGTCAGCATTAACGCCCGCACGTATATGATGTTCGGACAAGGCGGAACCACCTTCGGCTTGGGTGTACTTGCCGAAGGACACGCTTATCTCGGCGGCTCGTGTCCAGCTACTTGCACCTCGGCTAATGCCGATGCCAAACTGCAATTAGGCATCAGTGGCGATTACAATACTAAAACCAAGTTTTACAACATTGACGGATGTTCCAGTTTAAGCCTGAAAATTTCCGCAAGCCAATGTTTGCCCGTATTGGTGGATTGCGGTCCTTGCGTATCCGTTAAACTCGCGGATTTTACCATTGGCGCCAAGGTGCATTTGGATAACAACAACGGATTTTCTATGGGGCTTACCACTACCAGCTGCGACCAGCAGTGCAAATAAACAAATTTAAATTAACCCCCAAAAAGCCTGAATGGGGCAAATATGGAAAATTATAAACAATATGAAAATCTTGATATTACGTAATAAGCTGAGTATTATTCTCATTTTGAGTGTATTACCTCTTGTTTCTATGGTCGGACAACGTGAAATAGAAATGTCTGTTCCCGCGCCAAAAGGAATATTGGTTTTTGCCGGAATGGAATTGGCTGACGGAGTAAAAGTGGATAATTACACTGTTGAACGCTCGTATGACAAACGTCAATGGGAAAACCTTACCGAACTCAAATCCCCTGACAGCTGGGAAACATTCAGAACCAACATCGAAAAATGGAAACCCGATTTTGGATTTCAAGGGCTTCCAACACCCGAGGATTTGAAAAAACGATGGGAAAAATGTCAAAAATTCAATGTCATAGACAGCATGGGGTATTGGGCGGCATCCACCACCATTCGTTTAGCGGCAGGCATCGCGCTGTATGACCAAACGGCGCCCAAAGACAAAAAAATATGGTACCGCGTGAAAGGATTGAAAAACGGAAAAATCCTCTCTGAAAACATCTCTCTACCGGTGCAATATCCAATTATTCCGCGGTACGATGAAGTTACGCTTACAGATAAAAATGTGGATAGAAGCGTATTTTATATCAAGTGGCAATCCCAAGGCAGCAATCCCGCGCCTTATTTTGGAATGCGATATTATGAAGACGGCAAACTGAAACAGGCTAACGGCGTCATTGCAAAATACAACATCGGAAATGTACGTTACTACGTTTTTCAGGATTCCACCCGCTATTTGAAATCGGACCGTCAATATTTTCTTAACCCGATGGATATTTATGGAAATCAAGGCGTTGCCACGGATATAGTGTTGGTGTCAGGGATGTCTGTAAATAAGACGTTTTTCCACCGGACAAAAGCCGCCACAGACCCCGAAGGATTTGGCGTAATATTGAGTTGGCGGTTGCAAAATACCAAAACATTGAACGGATTGAAAGTTTACAAAAGTGATTCGTTCGACGGTAAAACGTATGAACTGGCGGCGACCCTTCCCGCGGCGGACACTACCTATACCGACCGCAAAATCGTTCCCGATAAAATGTACTATTATTACTTGGAAACCGTGAGCTCCCAAAATGATTTGCCTCAAAAAAGCAATATTTTTTTCAATGCGGCTTACGATAAGTTAAAACCAATATATCCGGTCATCACGCGTGGTAAAGATGTGAAAAACGGGGTAACTCTAACTGTAAAAGCATCTGAAATGAACTTGGCAGGGGTAAAAATTTACCGCAGCGATGGATTTTCAAACCGACTATATCCCATAACCGATATTCTTAAACTGACTAATAATGAGGTGGCTTACATTGATACCGGCAAAGTGCTGTCCGGCGAAAGAAGTTATTTGTACGCCGCAAAAGTGGTAAATAATAGTTCGGTAGAAAGCGATTTTTCCGACACGTTGACCGTTCATCCCCACCTAAAAACTGCCCCGCCTTCGCCTAACCGCCTGTCTGCTTACGAAGAAAATGGCGAAGTCTATTTGGTGTGGGACGATGTAAAGTCAAGACATCGGGCAACCAAAGGATATTACGTGTACCGGCGCGATTTACCCGGCGGGAAATTTGCTCTTTTACTGCCGCAAGATAGTTTGGCAACTATACCGCTGTTTACCGACCACACCGCGCAACCCGCCAAAACTTACGAATACGCCGTGCAGACGGTAGATGATTTGGGCGGCGTGAGTGAATCCATGGCATTATTTCCCATTGCCGTAAAAGAAATACTTTTGCCCGTTCCACCAAATGTTTGGCTTACGCAAAACGCGGGAAAAGTAGCGGTACAATGGTCTGAAATATTGAAAGATACATTATTGAAAGTAAACCTCTACCGTTATCAGCGTGGCGGAAAACCTCAATTGCTCAGAACATTCCTACCCAACGAACGAAAATATGAAGATGTAAAAGTGAAAAAAGGCGAACTCTATTTTTACTACACCACGTTTACGAACGATAAGAAAAATGAAAGTGGAAAGTCGCAGGAAATAAGTATTCGGGTGGAATAAAAAAGATTTAGCCTTTTTCGTAAAGTGAAATGTAAGTATGGTTAAGGGATTGATATTGAATATTTTAGTGTTGAGTTAAGAGTCCCGAAGTTTCGGGATGAGTTTTGAGTTTTGAGTTATATCTTATTAAATAATAAGCACTTATTAAATAAAAAAAACTTCATTTTATACATAACTTAACATTAGATATAAAGTGTGAACTCGTCTCGACTTTTAAAACATAATAAACAATAGTTCTTTTTTTTGCCATTTCTTTTATATTTCGACAACATAGAG
>MTLC01002788.1_pt1 | contig 11012 bp, 8 predicted proteins | sample 1982451 | NCBI WGS metagenome assembly MTLC01 (sample SAMN05710165, study PRJNA340218) | biofilm metagenome | isolation source: sample SPH anode biofilm adapted to +100 mV | place: USA | collected 2012-02-03 | reverse complement strand
TATCACCTTGCCAGCTAAACCAAACATAAAGATTCGCTGTCCAATAGGAATCGCGAATGGAAAAATTGTCGATATCATCTAGATAGGTGCCTACCTTGACCGTCGTATACGCCCCGACAGGCGGCAGCGGATCCGGCGGAGTCTTGCCCGGCTCAGCGGCAGTTGCATTCATACGGGCGGCATGGTTGGCCTCGGCCTGCATCATATTTTTATATAAAGTAGAGGCGCTGAAATAGGTGACAAAAGAATACAGCACAAGTATCGCCAGCGAAAACAACAAAACAAATTTCTTTTTGGAATTGTTGAGATGATTCCAAGCAACAAACATATAAATTCTCCTTTCCATACTACAAATACTATAGTAAGGGTGCATTTATTCGCTGCGCGATTTACAAAACCTTCCAAGAATCATGTCCGTCCTCAAATTTAACATTTTCTTAACATATAGAAATCACCTTTAGTTCTTGCCGCAACAAGACCTAAAGGCGATTTTTACAAAACTACTATGCTATTACCTAAGCTGTCAGCTCTTCTTCCTCCCGGCCAGCCTTAGCTCCATGCAGCAGACGATAGAGAATACCGCAAGCCAATACCAGCGCCGCCATGACGGCGTACAGACCCCTAAAGCCCAACGAAGGCACCAGCATGCCCAGCAAAAACGGTCCGATGCCAATGCCGCCGTCTAAAAAAATGTAAAAGGTCGACGTAGCCAGACCCATGCGATGCTTCGGAGACACCTTGACGGCAAGAGCCTGAGCGCAGGAGAAGAACGTGCCAAAACCTAGGCCAATGCAAGCTCCTCCCAACAACAGCATCCCTTCCGCCTGTACCTGGCTAAGCAAAAGCATGCCCAACGCAAAGAATACGAACGAAGGATACATCACCATGTTTTCTCCTTTTTGATCAAAAAGCCGTCCTGTCAGCGGGCGTGAAAGAAAAACAACCACGGCATAGACGATAAAAAAAAAGCTGCCTGCTCCCAGAAGACCGATTTCCTTCGTATAGGAAGTCAAAAAACCAAGAACACTGGAATAACAAAAACCCATGAGTAAGCTGAGAAAGGCAATCGGCAGCGCCTTGGATTCAAAAAAGCTCTCTGGTCGCCAGCTTGCCGCCTGCCGCCGCTGTTCTTCCGTCAGTTGCAAGGGAGGCACCCGCAGAAAAAGAACGCCGCCCAAAGAACATAGCGCCAGCAAGGTGCAAAGAAGAAAGATCATGTCCATCGTACTGTAACGACAAAGAACCATCCCTAAAAACGGTCCAATCGCCGAAGCAATGGTGCCGCTCATAGCGTAGTAGCTCATGCCTTCGCCTCGACGTTCTTGCGGAATCAAATGCGCCGCAATGGTACCTGTGGCCGTGGAGCAAATGCCAAAAGCCAATCCGTTGAAAAATCGCACCGCATAAAGCGCCTGCAAATTTCCGACGATAAAATAAAGCACAGTTGTCCCTAGCAATAATCCTAAGCCCATATACAACATGCGCTTGCAGCCAAGTCCTTCAATCGCCCGGCCGGCAAAGAGCCTCGCCACCAAAGCTCCCAGAATAAAAAGACCCGATGCCAGCCCTGCCTGGCTGGGCGTCGCCCCAAAGGCCTCGCTGGCAAAGACGGTAATCGTCAGAATCAATAAATAGTACGTCAAGTAAAGAAAGAGATTCGCCAACGAGTCAATCAGAAAGTCTCGCGTCCATAATGTAGATTGTTGCTGCATCGTTTGTATCACCTATGCCTGTAAATTTTTTCGTATCGTTTTCATAGCGGCAAACAGCGTTGCTACTTCCGCCTCCGAAAGGCCAGCCAACGCCTCTTGCTCCAACTCATCAATCAAAATACGCCCGGCGGCGTAGGTCTCTTCGCCTTTGGCTGTTAGATGAATCAATTTTTCCCGCCGATCTCGGCTGGGAAGCTGTTCCACTAGCTGCTCCGCTTCTAAGGTCTGCACCGAGCGCGTAATCACCGGCTTTTTCACGCCGTAATGGACGGCAATTTCCGCTAAAACAGCAGCACCGTGATTTTTTACATAGTACAAGACCGTCCATTGTGAATACGATAAGCCAAACTGCCCTAACTGTTCGTTTAACTTACCGACAATCCTGCGCTGCAACGGTAAACACTGCCTAAAAAATCCCAGCATAGCTCTTCCCCCTTACTTTGAACGATCATATAGTTATCCTTGCTAACCATTGAAAAGGGTAACTATATCTCTTTTCCTGTCGCGTGTCAAGAAACTACCGTATTTGATGCAAAAACAGCTTCTTCATAACCTTGCATGCCTTAGCTGTTTGTTTCTCCATTGTGGAACTTCAATAAAATCCGATTTCCTGGAGTGGACAGAAAATGTTACAATAACGCAAGAAAATTGCAAGAGCAACTAAAAATTCAAAGCACGAATCCGAATATACAAAATCCGCAAACAGCATTCAGCTGTTTGCGGATTTTTTCTTTTTATTACTTCACCTCGCGCCCTCTCCTGCGTACCCTCCCTTTACTCCCTATAAAATGCCAGTAGACGTCGGTTGCCATGCCATCCTTGGCATTCACTTCACGTACCGTTAGGTGCTTCCAGCACCGTCGTAAAAACATCGTGCCCCGCCCCCTCATTCGAACCCTCCGATTCTCTCGCGACTCTTGTTCAAAACTCGTTTTCCTTACTCCACAATTGTCAGCTCTTTCGGATACGCATTGAGCACCTCACAACCGTCGTCTGTAACCAGCACCAAGTCTTCGATACGAACGCCCAACTGCCCCGGCAAATAAATGCCCGGTTCAATCGAAAAAATCATACCTGGTTGCACCGACTCCGTGTTGACGGCGGATACGTCACCAAAATCATGCGTTTCCAAACCGATGGAATGCCCTGTGCGATGGGTAAAATTAGCTCCGTACCCGGCAGCCTCGATGACTTGCCGCGCCGCCGCATCGATATCGCAAAACCTCACGCCCGGCTTCACTGCATCAAGCGCGCGCCGATTGGCCTCCAGCACTGTTTCATACACTTTGCACCCTAACGGCGTCACTTGACGATAAAAAACCGTCCGCGTCATATCCGCACAATAGGAATCCTTTTTACAGCCCACATCAAAAAGCACACAGTCTCCTGTCCGTACCGTACCTGTGCCGGTTTTGTGATGCGGATCGACGGCATGGGCTCCATAAGCGACAATAGGCGTAAAAGAAAAGCCTTGAGCTCCTAAGCCTTCATAAATATCCAAAAGCTGCCGGGCCATGGCTTTTTCGGACAACTCCTGCGGGATCAATTCGATCAAATGCTTCATAGCCCTGTCATTGACGCGAGACGCCGCTCGCATCAATGAGATCTCCTCTTGATCCTTACACATGCGCAGGCGATCCAAAACCGCCGAGCCGTTAACAAAGCGGTTGCCGCCTCCCAACTCCATCAAGCGCAGTAAAAACCGCGCCAGCCAATTCTTATCCACGCCCATAAGACAATTCTTACGAACCCGCTCCGCTACTTTAACCACTGCGTCTTGGGTATCGTCAAAACGCACAACCTCCACGCCCAGTTCTTCCTGCAGCGGAAACAGCTCATTAAGAAAGAGCAGAGGCTCCCGCTCCAAGCTTACATATAAAGCCAGCATCCGTTCTCCTGGCGAAAACCACTGTCCGGTCAGATAATAAAGCGACGCCGGATCCGACACCAGCATCTGCGGCATTTCCACTGCTTCCATGCCTTGCAGCAGCCGTTGCAGACGATCTTGTTTCATCACGCCAAACACTTCCCTTGCCTGTTCATTCTTTTTGTTTTATTTCTACATGACCAAGAAAACCACCTGGAAAGAGTCTGTACTTTTTCACGTCTCAGCGGCATATAACAATACATGCCATACTCACGGGTCCGCCCCTCCGGAACTCACTTCTGACCTTCTTTGACGCAACATAGTACAATGCGCCTTGCCAACATACAAGACTTCCAGTAAAGTAAAGATAATCTGTTGCCACCTATGACGCGCGAAAGGAGGTTTTCTCTTTGCTTACTTCTAAGTATTATATTTTTAGCACCATTGCCGAACTCGGCAGTCTCAGCAAGGCTGCCGACAAACTAAGCATGGCCCAATCCGGCGTCAGTTATGCGATCTCAACGCTCGAAAGCGAGCTAGGTTTTGCTCTCTTCAAACGAGAGCGCTCCGGCATGCGCTTAACACCTAACGGCGAACGCATCCTTGTACACGTGAAGCAAATTTTACATCACGAAGAGCAATTGTACCAAGAATCCTTAGCTATTAAAGGCATTGAAACCGGTCTAGTACGCATCGGTACTTTATCAAGCGTTTCCATGCAATGGCTTCCCGGCATCCTTGCTTCGTTCCACAAAGACTATCCCCAGATTGAAGTCAAAACCTATCTGGGCTGCTACGACGAAATGAACGATTGGATTTCCAATAAAACGATCGACTTTGGCTTTGTTTCCTTGCCCATCTCCAAAGCTTTTGAAGTTCGCCCCTTGTACAAAGATCGCCTCCAGGTGATTCTGCCGCCGCAGCATTCGCTTCGCCAACAAAAATCCATTACCTTCTCGCAAATTCGCAACGAACAATTCATCATGCCGCAATGGGGAGCCGATGATAATATACGTCGTATGCTTCTTGAGAACGGCGTACAATTACAAGTCCAATACGAACTTATGGAAGAACGCACCATCCTAGCCATGGTCCAGCTCGGACTTGGCATCAGCATCCTGCCCGAACTCATTTTAGAGCATGTGCCGCCAGACGTGCACTTAATCCCGCTAGAGCCAGAGGAGCACCGCATCATCGGCTTAGCGGCCCTTTCCTTTAAGCAACTGCCTCCAGCTGCCAAAAAATTTGTGCAATGCGCCCATGCATGGCTCGCTGCGAAAGATTTTTTAACATTTACCGATACAGATGAATAAAACAACTCTATCAAAAGGCTCTGTTTAACAAAACCGCTTTTATAGCCTTCGAAGAACTTGCATGGTTGTTTCAAATACTCATAATTCACTGGACATCCTCCGCTATGCTAATATAAGTCCATAGTAAGCATTTCATGTACTTTAAGGAGGAGCCGCTATGAACAACGCCTATTTTGAAGTCAAACATCCTGTCAATGAGCCTATTAAAGGCTATATGCCGGACGCCCCGGAAACACTAGCCTTAAAAGAAGAATTACAGCGCCAACTGGAGGCGTTCGTGGAAGTCCCGCTCATCATCGCCGGACAAGAAGTCCGTACAACGCACAAAGAAAAAATCATCTGTCCTCACGATCATCAGCACGTTTTAGGCGAATACTATATCGCAGGCGAATCGGAACTCAACTTGGCCATCGCCGCCGCCGAAGCCGCCCGGCGCGAATGGGAGCATATGCCTTGGGAACACCGCGCCAGCATCTTTCTGAAAGCGGCGGACCTGCTCACAGGCAAATATCGCGCCAAGTTAGCCGCTTCCTGCATGCTCGGTCAAAGTAAAAACCCCTTCCAAGCGGAAATCGATATTATCTGCGAGCTCGCTGATTTCTTGCGTTTCAATCCCTACTACCTCCAAGAAATCTACAAACAACAGCCGCTTAGCACCGACGGTGTCTGGAACCGCGTAGAATATCGCGCCTTGGACGGCTTTGTCGCGGCCATTACGCCCTTTAACTTCACTTCCATCGGCGGCAACTTATGTACCGCTCCGGCCATGGCTGGCAACACCGTGCTGTGGAAACCGTCTTCCACAGCTGTTCTTTCCAACTACTACTTCATGCAAATTCTTATGGAAGCCGGTTTACCCGCTGGCGTAATCAACTTTCTGCCTTGCCGCGGCGCTGATTTCGGCAAAATCGTTATCAATCATCCTAAAATGGCAGGGTTCCATTTCACAGGTTCTACCAATGTCTTCAACAGTATTTGGAGCCAAGTCGGCCAAAACATCGCCAACTATGTTACCTATCCGCGACTGGTAGGCGAAACCGGCGGCAAAGATTTCATCTTCGCCCACAAATCGGCTGATGTAGAGGCTTTGACAAGCGCACTTGTTCTGGGCTCCTTTGAATATCAAGGTCAAAAGTGCTCCGCCGCTTCTCGCGCTTATATTCCCGCAAGCCTGTGGACCGAAGTAAAACCCCGCTTGGAAAAAGCAGTAGCAGCGGTCACTATGGGAGATGTTTGCGACTTCAGAAACTTGATGAACGCTGTTATTGACCGTAATTCTTTCAACAACATCAAGAGCTACGTGGACTATGCCAAGGCCTCCCCAGATGCGGAAGTTATCCTCGGCGGCGGCTGCGACGACAGCGTTGGTTTCTTCGTAGAGCCTACGGTCATCTTGGCCAAAACACCTACCTTTAAAACCATGGTAGAGGAAATTTTTGGACCTGTCCTAACTATCTATGTATACCCTGACGCTGAGCTGGAAGAAACCCTGCAAGCTTGCGACACCGCTACTGTATACGGCTTGACCGGCGCTGTCTTCGCCCAAGACCGCAGTGCCATCATCAAAATTGCTGAAGCGTTGGATCATGCAGCGGGCAACTTCTACATCAACGACAAGCCCACAGGCGCCGTTGTCGGCCAACAGCCTTTTGGCGGCAGCCGCGCTTCCGGCACCAACGACAAAGCCGGCAGCGCCGTCAACCTACACCGCTGGATCAGCCAGCGCGCCATTAAAGAAGTGCTTGCGCCCCGCACCACGACGACCTACCCTTACATGACTGAAAAATAAACACACAAGCCTCTTCAAGTATGCATAAAGAAAAGTCGACTGCTCATCTAACAAGCAGTCGACTTTTCTCATATAGCACTTCCCACAGACAAATAAATTTCTTATGATTTATTTCTAAACAACTCTTGCTCCCAGCAAATTGCAGAAATGTAGGTCGGAGCCAGTTGATCATACGGAAGTTTCAGTTCATCACTATATTGCTGTACTTCCCACCATTGACCTCGTTCATAAGCAATAACTAAATTCAACACCGTATTTAAGGTATTTTTTCCTCCCAACAACGCCTGTTTCACTTCTTCGGCAACAGGCAAGTATTCTAAAATATCCGCCAGCGACTTGCCTATAAATACATCCAGCAACGAAAACAAGCCTGCAAAAAAGAATTGCTCCATTGCCATCCTGCAGCGAGGCAAGCACGCCGCAATCAATTCACAATGCCTTCCTCTTAACACGGACACATGCAACACTTCAGAAGGTTGATCCTGTCCCAAATTACGCAAGGTCACCAAGGCCAGCCATTTTGCCAATTCACGCTGTCCCAGCAGAACTGCGGCATGACGAATCGATTGAATCGGCGAACGAAAGCTAAAAAATGCCGAATTAACATACTTTAAAAGTAAAAACGTTAATGACATATCGCGTTTAACAATTTCTTCAAACCTTCTCAAATCAACATTCTCGGCATAAAGTTCTTTCAACAGCCGCCAATGCTGAATGCTCACCAACGGCATTCCTTTTTGCGATAAAATAATTGGTTTTTGAAAAAAATAACCTTGAAAATAAGCATATCCTTGTTTGCGCGCCTGCATAAATTCTTCTTTAGTCTCTATCTTTTCCGCCAAATATTCCGGCTGGTGAACATCATGGCGCAGCAAATAATTCCTAGTCTCAAGACTTTGGGGATTTTTAAAGTCCACTTTTATTATATCGGCGATTCTAGCCAAAGGAATCCACTCCGGCGCTGGCAGAAAATCATCCAGCACAATCCAATAGCCTTCTTGTTTCAGCTTTTTGCAGGCCTGCAGCACTGCCTCGTTGGGTGTAACCGTCTCTAGAATTTCTACTGCCAGGATATGGGAAGGCAATAATTGCGGAACTTCTTGCAGCAATAAGGCTTCATTAAAATTCACAAAAGCCCGTTTCCCTTCGGCAATGGTATCAATGCCCATTTGCAAAAAAACATTGGTGAGTACGTCGGTAGTGGCTTGGTTATCATCAATCGGTTCGGCACGATTGAGCATGCCATTGCGATAAAGCAGTTCATACGCCACTACCTCAATTTTACTGTCGAAAATAGGTTGTCTGGCAACAAAAACCTCCATGACATCCCCACCCTTTATCTTTTATAACCGCGAAAACCGTTACGCTGCGGCGGAATAACTCGCACTAGTTTGTTTAGGGAATCAACAGCCAAAACGATGCGAGCAGTATCTACTAGCTAGAAATTTAATATCGATATACACTTCCCCATAAACGCAAGCAAACCCTCTATTTATAGCTCTTGCCCCCGATTAATTATATCATTATAAATCTCTTGGACTCCCGTATCAAGCAAAGATATAGCACCAACGGCAGCAAGAAAAACAAGCAGCAGCATTAAGGAATACTCGACCGTTGTTTGCCCTTTGTTCTTTAAAAAAGAGATCAGCAACTTCATATTTTATCGACGCCCCTCTCTTTAGAAAACCGGCTCCTCCCTATATTGCTTCACCAGCTTATCACGGCTATATATTACGTATCTAAGAGCCACGTTCATAGTATACCCATCTATATATTACCAAATTTTCCCATCAATATATGGGCATTCCTTTTTACTCCATAAAAAAAGCAGCCCCATACTGAACGGCCCCTCAACAGTTAGATTTTTAAGGTCTAACTTATTGGGGAGCACATCATACGAGGCTGCTTTTCTGCGTAGTTCCTAGTCTTTCAAGTGATATGGAACCGTACTGACGATCACATTGGTTTTCCAAATCAACGCATTGCGCAGAAACAAGCCGGTCTGGCCATGCAAAAAGCGATGCCAGGGCTTACTTGTTTCAAACTCTGGAATAATAACTGTGATATAGTCGTCAGGACCTTTTTCGCGTTCCTTCTTTTCAATAAACTGAATCAGCGGCCGCATGAGCAGCCGGAAGGGGGAGCGGATGATCTTCAGTTCCACCCCAGGATCCCAAAGCTGCCATTTTTCGCGCAGCTTCTTTTCCGCTTCTGCGTTATCAGAGATATTAACGGCAATAATATTATCACCAATGGTTTTAGCATATTTGATGGTATTGTAAACCACCCGCGTCGGCGTGGCCACAGGCACAATGATAATGTGCTTACCCTTAGGAAAAACCTCAGCGCCTTTATTGTAGCTCTCCTCCGGCAGGTGAAGCTGGTCCGCCACCACATTATAATGCGCCCTTACCGCTTTGAAAATATAAATCATGATTGGAATAAAGACAAGAACAATCCAAGCGCCGTAGAGGAATTTTGTCGCCGTAATAACCGCTACAATGATGCCGGTCACAGTCGCTCCCAAACCGTTAAGAAACGCTCGGAATTGCCAACCCGCGCCACGTTCACGGTTCCAATGCACCACCATGCTGCTTTGGGCCACAGTAAAGGAAATGAATACGCCAATGGCGTAAAGAGAAATCAAATGCTCGGTGTTGCCCTGAAAGGCGACAATTAAAAGACCTGCCGCCACAGTCAGCAAAATAATGCCGTTAGAAAAGGTCAGCCGCTCACCACGAGCCGCCAGATAGCGAGGCATATAGCCGTCCTTAGCCACAATGGACATGAGCACCGGCAAGCCATTATAGGCCGTATTAGCGGCCAAATACAACACCAGCATCGTGGTAATCTGGATATAGAAATACATAGGCGAGCGCTCAAAAATCTGCTCCGCCAGCTGTGACATCGCCGTTACTTCCGCTATCGGCATGATATGATAATGCATAATCAAATAGGAGATACCAATAAACATAAAACCAAGAATACCAGCCATCCAGTAGGTTGTAACAGCGGCATTGCGCGCCTCGGGCGAACGGAACATCGGCACGCTGTCGGCAATGGCCTCTACGCCTGTCATCGAACTACAGCCGTTCGCAAAGGCCCGCAAGACTAAAAACAGCATAGCCCAATCGAGCTGCTGTTTGGCCATAGAAGCTGCAGGCAGCACATAGGGCGCATCAAAAATCGATTTCCACACGCCAACGCCAATCAAAACCACGATTCCCAGCAAAAAAGCATAGGTCGGGATCACGAAAGCGTTGGAAGACTCGCGCACGCCCCGCAGATTTACTATCATCAAGATACCGAAAAGCACCGCTAAGTCTAAGGATACTTCATTCCCCGACAATTCGGGAAAGGCTGAGATAATCGCCGCCGTGCCCGCCGACACGCTCACTGCAGCGGTAAGCACGTAATCGGCAAATACCGAGCCTGCCGCCACCAGCGCCGGCATCTCACCAAGATTTTTCTTGGCTACCGCATAGGCGCCGCCGCCGCCCGGATTGGCTTTAGCCACCTGGACATAGGACAAAACAACAATCGCCAGCAACAACAAAATTGACAATGCCACCGGCGACATGTAGCCGTAGGCGACAATGCCAGGCGCGGCTACCAAGGTAATCATAATCTGTTCCGGACCGTACGCTACCGAAGACAGTGCGTCCGAAGAAAAAATTGACAGTGCCTTCCATTTAGGCAATTTCTCATGCGCAAGCTCTCGATTGTGCAAAGGTCTGCCAATCAAAGCCCGTCTTACCCAGCGCATCATAAAGTACCACCTCGTACTTTCAAGCATTCATTTGCTACATCGCAATAAGCCATACCGACTCAATATAGCAAAAGAAGGCAGCAACGTCAATAAATCTTATTTTTTCTTTCTAACTTCAGATCGCCTTATTTTCCCAAAAGACACATTTATTTTTACATATCTATTTTGTTGCTTCAGAAAACAACAGCTTTTCCAGTATCTCCGCTGCGCCTTGCACATACTGCGCGCAATACTCATGACCAAGACCGCTGTTTTTGCGCCCCTCACGGCCGTTTTCGGTGCTCAAATCAAACCCCAGGAGGTTTGTGCAGTGAAGAGACCCGTATTTTGCTTGAAACTCTTTGGCAAAAGCCTGTACCAGCTTATAGGTTTCTTCCTTCGGCAGCCCTTTGGCCCCGATCGCCATAAACGCGCCGGTTGCAGCACCGCAAGCCTCGGACAGATTGCCCATGCCGCCGCCAAAAGCCCCGGAAATGCGCAGCGCCGCTTCTTCTGCAATTCCCAAGGCCGGGCCGTACACGCAGAACACCGCCTGAGAACAAGATTTCCCGTTCATAAAGGC
>MTLC01001185.1_pt1 | contig 11094 bp, 9 predicted proteins | sample 1982451 | NCBI WGS metagenome assembly MTLC01 (sample SAMN05710165, study PRJNA340218) | biofilm metagenome | isolation source: sample SPH anode biofilm adapted to +100 mV | place: USA | collected 2012-02-03 | reverse complement strand
CTCGATTTGAGGGATTCGGTATTATCCTTAGATCAGGCCAAACGGGACAGCCTTCAGGCTTTGTATGACTACAATATCAATAAGGCGAAACTGGAACATTCCATGGGGCGTCCTGTGGAATAGGTTGTAAAGAGCAAGGGAGCTATGCTTGTTTGGCATAGCTCTTTTCTTTTTGGAAAAATCAGAGGCTGCGCTGACATAGAGGGGCCATTAAATTGTAACGAAACTGTCACACAGAATTGGTACAATGAAACAGCAAATGTGAAAAGAAGGGGTTGCGTGCGTCATGCAGAGAATCAGGTCAAAAAAATATATTGCAATCATTGGCATGGTGCTGGTGTGCTTAGGCTTGCTTGGTTATAAGACGGGGTGGCTGGGCGGGGGCGCAAAAAGCCAAGCCATTCAGGCTGTTGCTGTAAAAGCGGTACAAGTGCAGCAGCGGGATGCAAGAGTGTCCTATGAATTTGTAGGACAGGTCAAGTCGAAGGATGAAGTGAAAATCCTTTCCAAAGTGGGCGGGGTTGTGGTTGCGAAGATGGTGCAAGGCGGAGCCGTCGTGACCAAAGGGCAGCCGCTTTTTCGCATTGATGACAAGCAGTATCAATCGGCTATTCGCTCGGCGCAAGCGACACTGAATAAGTCGCGGGCTACTTTGGCGAATTCGCGGCGCGACTTAGAGCGCTACGAGTACTTAGGTTCGGTGCAGGGGGTTTCGATGCAAACCTTGGATTCTTATCGCTCGCAAGTGGAGCAGAATGAAGCCGATGTGGCTATGAACGAGGCCAATTTGCAGGAAGCCATGGAAAATCGGGAGGATACCTTAATCGTGTCTCCTGTTGACGGTCGCATCGATGTGAATGACGTCAGCGTAGGGCAGTTTGTAGTTGCCGGTTCGACAACATTGGGAACGGTTTCTTCTCTCGACCCAGTGTGGGTGCAGTTTAGCATGAGTGAAAACGAATATTTAAAACTGGTGCGCCAAGGTAACGGTGTCTTGCCGGAAGCTTTTCGCAGCCAGCTAAAGCTGCAGCTTGGCGATGGTTCGATTTATCCGGAAATGGGCCAAGTGGAGCAGGTGGATAAAGGCGTCAGCGACACGACAGGAACGATTACTCTCAAAGCTGGCTTTGTAAATGCGCAGCGAATGCTGCTTCCTGGTCTTTTTGCCAAAATTGTAGCGCAGGGGGAATTACGCCCTAACGCTGTTTTAGTACCGCAGCGCGCGATAAAAGAACTGCTGGATAACACCTTTGTTACAGTAGTCACGGAAAGCAATATTGCAGAAAACCGGCCGGTAAAGGTAGGCGAAAAGGTCGGAAACTGGTATATCGTTGAATCTGGCGTAGTTGCGGGCGAGCGGATTGTTGTAGAAGGCATTGACAAGGTGAAACAGGGAGCGCAGATGTCGGTTACGCTGCTTTCTCCGGAATCGATTTAAGAAAGAGTCTGAGGAGGAATCAGCATGGCTAAGTTTTTTATTGAACGGCCGATTTTCGCCATCGTGCTGTCATTACTCATTACTATCGCAGGCTTGTTGGCGGCGTTTCAACTGCCTGTTGCTCAATATCCTAATATTTCTCCGCCTACCATATCGGTAAGCGCTACCTACCAAGGCGCTAATGCGGATGTTATCGATCAATCGGTAGCGCAAATTGTAGAAGACAAGGTAAATGGCGCGGAAGGCATGGTTTACATGTCTTCCACCAGCTCCGACTCCGGGTCGTATTCGTTGAGCATTCAGTTCGAATCCGGTAAGAATTCGGATATGGCTTCCGTGCAGACGCAAAGCCGTGTTTCCGAAGCGACGCCGGCTTTGCCGACAACCGTCCAGGACCTGGGCGTAAGTACGCGGAAGTCATCTCAGGATACGGCCATGGTTTTTACCCTCTGGTCGGACGGAGACGTGTATGATGCGAAATTTCTTAAAAACTATGGCAGTATCTACATTGTTGACGAATTGAAGCGTATTCCCGGCGTAGGGGACATTATGGCTTTTGGCTCTGATTACAGCATGCGTATCTGGCTGCAGCCGGAAAAAATGGCTCGATTAGGGATTTCCACTTCGGAAATAAAAAGCGCCGTGGAGAATCAAAACAAACAGGCGGCATCAGGCAGCTTGGGGCAAATGCCTATTGCGGGAAAGCAGGACTATCAATATACAACGCGCGTAAAAGGTCGTTTAGACGATCCTAAAGAATTTGAGAATATAATTGTTCGGGCGCAAACGGATGGTTCCTTTGTTCGTTTAAAGGATGTAGCGCGCATCGAGTTGGGCAGTAAAGACTATTCCTATTCCACCGAATTGAACGGCCATCCAGCATCCGGCTTTTCTGTTAAGCTGACTAGCGATGCTAATGTGTTGCAGACTGTTAGCGAAGTTAAGGCAACCTTGGATCGATTAGTAAAAGATTTTCCGGCGGGTATGAAATACACAACCGTAGTGGACAATACTCGTTTTGTTGATGAATCCATTGTGGAAGTTGCCAAAACGTTTGCCGAGGCTATGTTTTTGGTTGTGCTGGTGGTATTTCTGTTCTTACAGAGTTGGCGGGCGACATTAATTCCAGTGCTGGCTATACCAGTATCTTTGATAGGGACTTTTGGGGCCTTCGTTTTGATGGGATTTACGATCAACACATTGACACTGTTTGCCATGGTATTGGCCATTGGTTTGGTAGTGGATGATGCGATTGTCGTGATTGAAGCCGTCGAGCATCATATGCGCTATAAAGGGCTTTCTCCTATAGACGCTACAAAGCTGGCTATGCAGGAAGTATCCGGTCCGGTAGTAGCCATCGCTTTTGTATTGGCGTCGGTATTTATCCCCGTAGCGTTTTTCGGCGGCATGATGGGGATTTTGTATCGCCAGTTTGCATTGACCATTGCGGTCTCTATGGCGCTATCAGCTATTGTTGCGCTGTCGTTAACGCCAGCATTGTGTACATTGCTGTTAAAACCCCATGATCCCCAGGCTCACCAGGGGTGGCTGGGGCGCTTTTTTGAGAAGTTTAATGCATGGCTTGAAAAAAAGACCGAAGGCTACGGAAGACGTTTGGGCGTGATGATCCCAAGAGCGCGCTTGTGCATAATGCTGCTGGCGGGAATCGTGGGGATGTTGAGCGTTTTATTCACGCTTGTTCCTAGTTCTTTTGTTCCGGATGAAGATCAGGGACGTTATATGATCTCTGTGGCTTTGCCGGAGGCAACTTCGTTAAATCGGACAGCGCTATTTATGAAAGAAGTGGCGGCTGTTATCGGAAAACAGCAAGGAGTAGACAATGTTATGGCTGTTTCCGGGTTTGACCTAATGGGCGGCAGTGCAAAAGCGAATAGCGGTACTATTTTTGTATCGTTATCTCCTTGGTCGGAACGGACCAGTGAACAAACCCAGGTAAAAAGTCTCGTTAAACAAGCGTTTGCCAGCGGGGCGCAAATGGCGGAAGGAAAAGTGATTCCTTTTGCGCCGCCGTCTCTGCCAGGTCTTGGCAGCGTAGGCGGCTATACCTTCATACTGGAAGATCGTAGCGGCGGCACGTTGAAAAAACTGGACGCCGTTACGCAGCAATTTATTGCAGCAGCCAAAGAACGGCCAGAGATTGCTTCAATAACAACCACCTTTACAACAGCGACGCCGGGCTATGAATTTGAAATAGACCGGGAGAAAGCGGAGAAACTAGGGGTAGATGTAAATGATGTTTTTTCTACGCTGCAAGTCTTTTTAGGTGGGCTTCAGGTTAATGATTTTAATAAATTTGGCCGCAGTTACAAGGTCATTGCCCAAGCGGAGGCGTCGTTTCGCGGCGATGTAGATGCACTGCGTTATTTATTTGTGAAAAGCTCCAATAATACGATGGTTCCCTTAAACACCGTGGTAACGCCGAAGAAAACGAAAGCGGCAGCAAATATTTCTCGGTACAATGGTTATAAAGCGGTAAAAATTAATGGCACTCAGGCGGCAGGATATAGCTCCGGTCAGGCGATGAAGGCTCTGGAAGAAGTGGCAAAAGAAGTTCTTCCAATCGGTTATACGTATGAGTGGTCCGGCCAGAGCCGGGAGGAAAAGGTTTCCGGCGGCAGAGCGCCGATTGTGTTTGGTTTGGCGCTTGTATTTGTTTTCTTGTGCTTAGCGGCTCTTTATGAGAGCTGGAGCGTGCCGTTTGCAGTCCTTCTTTCCGTGCCTACCGGCATTCTTGGGGCGTTTCTATTCCAGTATTTGTTTAGCCAGGAAAACAATATCTATATGCAGATTGGCTTGGTCATGCTGATTGGTTTAGCCGCGAAGAATGCAATTTTGATTGTAGAATTTGCTAAAGTGCGCTTCGATAAAGGTATGCCGCTCATGGATGCGGCTATTGAAGGGGCTAAGCTACGCTTGCGGCCTATTTTAATGACGTCGTTCGCCTTTATTATCGGTTGCTTGCCGTTGGTCATCGCGACCGGCGCTGGCGCTGGCGCTAGAAATTCCATGGGTACGGCGGTTGTCGGAGGCATGTTCATGGCCACGGCATTAGGAATTTTCTTAATTCCTGTATTATTCGTAGTCGTGGAAAAACTGACAGCGCGCTTTGTTGCTTGGCGACGTCAGTTTTTCAAACGGTAGTTTTAGAAAGCAAGTGGTGTTTGCGTTCCGGTTTTACGGCGTAAACACCGCTTTTGCAAGTAACTTCCGCTTCGGTTGCTTATCTCTTAGCAAAGCCATATGGTATAATAGAGCCTAGGATGGAATGCATCTGCAGGAGGAGGGAAGGCCGGTGGAAGAACGTGTGAATGCGCTTACCCATGGCGTGGGTGCGGCGTTAGCTGCGGCTGGGTTGGTGTTTTTAGTGGTATCAGCTTATGTGTATGGGGGGCTGTGGCATGTAGTCAGCTTCAGCATTTATGGAGCGTCTCTTGTCTTGTTATATTTAGCGTCTACGCTGTATCACAGCTTTCAGAATGAAGAACGAAAGCATCGCCTGCGTATTTTCGATCATGCGGCGATTTATTTGCTCATTGCCGGTACATACACGCCCTTTGCGCTGGTGGTGCTGCATGGCTTACTTGGCTGGACCATTTTTAGCATCGTCTGGGGCTTGGCGGCGGTGGGAATTATTTTTCAGCTCTTTTTTGTCAATCGGTTTAAAAAGACGGCTACTCTTTGTTATTTGTTTATGGGCTGGCTGATCGTCTTCTTTTTACAGCCCTTGGCGGCGGCCTTAGCGCCGGAGGGCCTGTTCTGGCTGGCTTTTGGCGGTGTGCTTTATACAGTGGGGGCGGTGTTTTACCTTTTTAAACGGATTCCTTACAATCATGCGGTTTGGCATGTGTTTGTCATGGGCGGCAGCGCCGCTCACTTTATAGCGGTAGCGCAATATGTGCTGCCCATTGCTGTTGCCCCTTAAAAAGAACCTGCAAGTACGCAAGAATAGGTAAAAGGCCGTTGAGAAAAGAACTTATTTTCTCAACGGCCTTTTACCTATTCTTTTTATTTCAATACAGCGGCGACTACAATAGCGGCAATGGTTCGCATTTCGTTTTCGTGGCGCTCGTTTTCCAGACGCTGCCGCTCGTGCCACGCTTCTTGACTTTCGTGATGATGGCGGCGCATGGCTTCCGCATGACGGCGCTGTTCGGCACGCTCACGCTCGTGGCGTTCGCGTTCCATGCGTTCTCTGTGTTCTCGTTCCTTGCGTTCATGGCGTTCGCGTTCCTGGCGGTCATGCTCAAACTGCTCGTCTTGCTGTATCATCTCTTTGCGGTCGTGATGTGCCGGAGAAGCCTCAATTGTTGCCGCTCCAATGCCGAATTGGATGATTCCTGCCAGTGCTAGAAAGACTGCTTTTTTTGCTATGTTATTCATGATGAATCCCCCTCATGCTTTATTGAACTTAGTTTAGCGTAATCTTGTTACAGCTTGGTTACAAAAAGATGACTGTCAAAACACAAATCGGTCAAAAAAATATGCAAATTATTTTCTATTATCATCAATTTACCCCTTTCTTATTTTACCGAAGTAAAGTAAAATAAAGGAGCCGATAAAAAAGACTAGAACGGAGGGTTTTCATGAAACGAATTATTTCTGTAGTATTGTTGCTGGTGATGGCAGGGGTATTGTTTGCCGGTTGTGGCAGCACAACTAAAACGGAGCCTGCCAAGAAAAAGATTGTCATTGGCTTAGATGACAATTTTCCGCCGATGGGCTTCAAAGATGAAAAGAACAATATTGTTGGCTTTGATATTGATATGGCCAAAGAAGCGGCCAAACGCTTGGGCATCGAAGTGGAATTTAAGGGTATCGACTGGAGCAGTAAAGAAGCCGAGCTGAACAGCAAGCGTATTGATGCGCTCTGGAACGGCATGAATATCACGGAAGAACGTAAGAAAAACGTGCTTTTCAGCGATCCTTACATGGAAAGCAAGCAATTGATTTTTGTCCTGGCTAATTCTCCAATTAAAAGTGCCGCTGATCTTAAGGGCAAGGTGGTTGGTGTACAACAGTCCAGCATTGGTGAAGAAGTGGTTACTAAGGATGAAAAATTAAAAGCGACTTTGAAAGATTTCAAAAAATATCCGGACTGTGTAGCCGCCTTTATGGATCTGAAAACAGGTCGTTTGGATGCGGTTGTAACCGATGAAATTCTTGGACGTTATTACATGTCCAAAGAAGCCGGGGCGTATATTGCGATTGAACAGCCCTTGGGCGAAGTCGGTGTTTATGGCGTGGGCTTCCGGAAGGATGACAAAGAACTGCGCGACAAGGTGCAGAACGTACTGAATGAAATGAAAAAAGACGGAACCTCAGCGAAGATTTCGCAAAAATGGTTTGGCGCCGATATCGTAAAATAAGCAAAACGAAAGCCTCCTGCTGGCAGGAGGCTTTCGTTTTGTGTGGAGTTTCATTTTTTGCTGGAAGTTGTACTATGAGAATTCTTCGTATATAATAAAAGAAAAAAGATAGTAGTGATACGGAGTAGTGTCAGAGGCGCAGCATGCGTTTTCTGGCATTTATTTTTTAAGGGGGAGTTATTATGAGAAAAGCAAGTTGGTTGGGTCTGGTGGGGTTGTTCCTGGGTTTATTGCTAGTGGTTGGCTGCGGAGGGGAACCGCCTAAAGCGGCGGCGCCTGCAGAACTGAGCGTATCTGCAGCGGTAAGTATGAAAGACGCACTGGGAGAAATTCAACAGCAGTATCAAAAAAAGAATCCAAACGTGAAGCTCGTCTTTAATCTGGGCGCCTCCGGTTCGCTGCAAAAGCAAATCGAGCAAGGCGCACCGGCGGATCTCTTTATTTCAGCGGCTCCTAAGCAAATGGATGAATTGCAGGGCAAAGGGTTGTTGCAACAGCAAACACGGAAGAATTTGCTGGAAAATAAGCTGGTGCTGATTGTGCCGCAAAGCTCCTCGTTAACTATTAAAAACTTTGAGGAACTGGCAGATCCCGCTGTTAAACGCTTGGCCGTAGGGGAGCCGCAAGTAGTGCCAGCGGGGCAATATGCGCAGCAGGTTTTGAAGAAGCTGAATTTATGGGAGAAATTAGAAGAGCGAATGGTGTTGGCTAAAGATGTGCGTACGGTGCTAACCTATGTGGAAAGCGGTAATGCGGACGCCGGTATAGTGTATAAGACCGACGCGGCGGTAAGCACGAAAATCAAAATTATTGCTACTGCTGCCGCGGGAAGCCACCAGCCTATAATTTATCCGGCGGCTATACTCGCAAATTCCAAACAGCCCAAGGAAGCGGAAGCTTTCTTGCAATATCTTTTGAGTCCGGAAGCCGCCAAGGTATTTGAAAAATACGGCTTTACTATGGGTAAATAAGCTATAAGTAAAAGCCTATGAATCGATAAGCTTGGCGGCGCTGGCAGCCTGGATGAAGTGTTGACAAGTTTCTGCGTCATAGTTGCAAAAAGTGACGCTTTCTAACGGCGTGTCCAGACGAAGAAAAAAGTCAATGGCTGTTTGCAAGAGGATTTGTGCGCAACGGTCTTTGGGAAAGCCGAAGATGCCGGAGCTGATAGCAGGCATGGACACACTGCGCAGATTGTAGAGATGTCCTAAAAAGAGGACATTTTCAACTGCCTGTCGCAGTTTGCGTTCTTCGTCGCCTTCACCCCAGCGGGGGCCGACGGTGTGGATGACGAATTTAGCAGGCAGCAAACCGCCGTCGGTGATGACCGCGTGGCTGACAGGAAGAATCCCAATTTTTTGTATAAGTTCCTGACTTTGCGTTTGAATGGCAGAACCTCCGGCGCGGGCGATGGCTAAAGCGGCGCCGCCGCCATGCCGTAAATGGCCGTTGGCTGGATTGACAATGGCATCGGTGGTTTCGGCGGTAATATCACCTTGTTTAAGGTGCAGCGTTTTTCCCCGGGGAAGGCGTATAGTGTGCATGTTGCTCCTCCTTTATGGCAGCAAGGGCCAAATGTCAGGTGTTTCAAAGCCTAAACGCCAGCAGGCCGCTCCGGCTAACTGGTAGGTATGAATCAATGCGGTTTTCAAGGCCAGAGAGTCTTTGCTTTCAACCCAAATATGATAATATTTGCCGTCTTCTTCATACTCTAGGTAAGACAGACCGTAGTCAGAGCGCCATTGGGGCTGAATATTGTGCGTCTGTATTACGGCATTTACATCCTCCATAAAAAAGGTTTTTCCTTTAGCGGTTACTTTGCCTTGTTCCTCGGTGTGTTCCCAACGTTTTGTATAAAAGGGGACGCCGAGGAACAATTTATTTGCCGGCACTTCTTGCAAGGTTTTTTGCAGATTCTTTTCCACCCAGGGGAGCGAGGCTACAGGCGCCCCGGGGGTGCTGGTAGCCCACTGCTCGTCGTAGGTCATGACCATAACATAATCGACAATTGCAGCTAGCTCCTTGCGGTCATAGCAATGAGACCAAGAGGGAGTTTCATTCGGGACTGTCACATCAATAGAGATAATAAGATTTTGCTTCTTCAGCGTCGTAGTGAGGTTGCGGATAAATTGAGTAAAGCGGTCGCGGTCTTCGTCAGCTACATTTTCAAAGTCAATGTTGATGCCGTCAAGTTGGTATTGGGAGGCATAGCGGCTTAGCTGCTGGATGGCTTTGTCCTGCGCAGGAGCCGAAGCAAGAAACTGACGCGTCCGGTTTGCGTCAAAGCCGTTATCAAATAACGCCCAAACTTGGCAGCCTTTTTGATGGGCTGAGGCAACATAGCCAGCGCTGCCTTTGGAATGAATGGAGCCGGCAGCGTCAGCCAGAGAAAACCAGGTGGGAGATAAAACCTGTAGACCTTCCCGTACGGGCGCTGTTTCCGAGGTTTCGGAAAGGCTTTTCACATGATCCCAGGCAAGTGTTAACGGCGGCTGCGCCGAGGCTGAGGCAGGCGACCCTCCCCAGGAGAGCAGCAGCGCTAAGAAAAGAAAAAAAGCAGAAAACCAAGGGTGCATCGAAAAAACTCCCTTCTCACAATAAGCTTGTTTATGTTTCATTATACTTGGTTGTATCCGGAAAAAGAACAAGTTTCAGAATTGCAACCAAGGTCCTACAGGTATTTTCCGTGAACGGGTTACGCTGGTCAGTCATTATTTGGTATAATATACAAAATAATCAAAAACCATGTTGCGTGGGGGTTGGAGCGGAAAGCCGTAGGAAGAAGGTGAGCGTATCAATTCCGTGTTTGCCGTACAAATGAATATCTATTTGACTCTGTTATTGGTAAGCATTGCGATTCATGCCTGCCTGAAGCTGGAACGGCGTGAGCAAGGAAATCCTCTCTTCCTGGTATTATTGTTGCTGACTTTGTTGATCTTGGTTTTGGAAACGTTCAGTGTCTTTTTTGCAGCTCCAGAATATCAAAGAGCTGGCGGTTTTCAAAGAATTATAGAAGTGCTAGGCTTTGCCTTGGCGCCAGTGCTTCCTTTTTGCATTTCTCTATATTCGCAGCAACGTGTTTTTCGATATGATTCCTCTCAAAGTAGAAAATGGTCAAGATTAAGCTTGCCGTTGCTACTGAATTTGCTGATTGCGGTGGTTAGCTACTTATTGTCTCCTTCAACGACAGAAGTAGGTCATGGAGAAGCCCAAAGCCTTTTAGCGTCTTTTTCTTATTTGACTACCGGATTCTATTATCTGGTAAATTTGCTTGTGATTTATGCGGGACGCTGGAAAGTGACGCGAGAAGAATGCTTGGTGCTGGGAATGCTTTCCGGAAGTCCCTTGCTGTTCTCTCTTTTTCAGTTATCGCATTTTATCTGGTCTGGGGTAACGATTGCCTTGGTCATTAATTATGTATATATTGTCCATAACCAAGCGAAAAGGGATCCCTTGACCGGCTTGGCTAACCGCATGGCTTATGAAGAATATTTAGCTGCGTTTCAACGCAAGACAGGCAGGAAATTAGCCGCTCTTAATATTGATCTGGATGATTTTAAACAAATTAACGATTCTTTCGGTCACCATGAAGGGGATCGCGCTTTGCAGCTGTTCGCGCAAAGCTTGGCGGCAACCTTTGCCGGCAAAGGCTTGGCGGTACGTTTGGGCGGGGATGAATTTTTAGTATTGCTGCAGGAAGAAAGACCCGAGGTATTGCAACGGTATGTGGAGGCTTTGCAAGAGAGAATTTTGACGCATACCCGTCAGCTTCAACTGCCATATACGATTCGTTTCAGCTATGGACTTACTACCTTGGACGAAGGCTATCAAAGCGTGCGCGAAATGGTGGAGCACAGCGATGCGCTTATGTATGCGAAGAAGCAAGGAAAAGAAGGCAAAGCTAGGAGCAAAACGAGATAGCGCTATAGAGTTATGTGAAATTAGGGCAGGTTGTTTTACAAAGTCAGGTATGCTATACTTAATTGATCATAATAACTTCGTTGTAATCAGGGGGCGTACTGGTTTTCGACAGGGGTGGTTGTGGTATAGGTAGCGAGCCGGGGTTCCATCTGCCCGTAAGACGGTGGGACAATTTTAATTGCCAACGAAGAATACGCTTTAGCAGCTTAATGCTAACGGGCCAGTTTCTCCCTCCCGCGGGGAAGCTGTCTCGTCACAATGCGGGATACCTGAAGTCCAATTCTCGGAGGACCCACAGGGAAACTTTATCGAGATAGCGTCAGCGCAGCCTGTCGGTGGGCGGCAACG